>ENA-ORXU01000606-ORXU01000606.1-marine-metagenome-genome-assembly--contig:-NODE-606-length-38975-cov-8.408504_pt1 | contig 38975 bp, 27 predicted proteins | sample MGYA00237869_ERZ511484 | MGnify/ENA metagenome assembly ERZ511484 | reverse complement strand
CTTCACATACTCTGCCTTGTCTAAATATCAAACACCTTGCTGTAAAAATAACCTCGAAAGATCAACAGACCCTAAACACTTATTATATTCAACACTATAAAAGCCTAATAGCATGTATATACCCGTTATCATTTAAGAAGCAGGTTTAAGTGAGAACTAAAAAATTTAAAATACATAACATACTGTTACTTAAGATAGATTGTTGATAAAAATGACTAAATCTGTGTTTAAGCTATTTAGCAAAAAATTATTTGGCGAGTTCTTTTAGCATTTCGTCTTTAAGTTCCAACCATAATTTACCTGACTCAATACCATAATCACGCGTTACCGCTACGGCTTGATCAAAATTACCTGTTTTGGCTAATTCTATTAAATTTTGATAATAATTACGTGAAATTTCTCGGCCTTTGGGGTGCGAAAAATATAAACTACCTAAGCGAGAGTACAAGCCTTTAAAGCCGTTTAATATTAACAAATAAATCGAATTGCCAGACGCCACAACTAACGCTTTATGCATTTTATAATCAAAGTCAGCAAACGAAATACCGTCATCTTGAATACTTTTATATTCACATAATATTTCAATAACTTCTTCAGGATTATTTTTTAAGGCGCCACGTATATAAATAGAACTGATATTGGTTCTAGCAGACAATAAGTTGTCAACTAGGTCTGGGATCCCCTCTTGATCTAACTGTGCTAAGGTTTCAAGAATATTTAAACTCGAAGTTTCCCAAAAGTCATTTACCTTAGTAGGTTTACCATGTTGAATGGTTAGCCAACCATCTCTGGCTAGTCGTTGTAATACTTCGCGCAATGTTGTGCGAGTAACGCCTATAAGTTCGGATAGTTCTCTTTCAGCAGGTAAAATGGAGCCTGGTGGAAACCCGCCATTCCAAATTGACTCCACTATATATTGCTCAGCAAAACCTGCAGGGCTATGCGCTTTAATAACCATAATTCACCACGAGTTAATTTTTATTTTCTAGTGCTGATTGTACCAGAAGAATATAGTGGTACAAGCGGATATAGCCAATTCAGCCTAGGATGTATCACTCAGTGGTTAGAAAATTAAACCGTTAAATGTAGAAGAAATAAGTACATTTTAACCATATTATAAAGCTAAAAAAATAAACATAACCGAGTTTTCATACAACATGTGCGTTAGAGAAAATGTAGGTTTGAGAAAAATTTAAAAATTAGTGGGGTTCTAACATTCTAAACGGAATTTAAGTACATACATCGGTGTGTGCGGTCATTAAATTTGGTCGTACTTAACTGTTAATAAAACAGTAGGTAGATAAAAAATTAGTACCTCTTTATAGCCATTTTTATACCCATTTGGTTAAAAAAAAGGCTAAAGCAACGCTTTAGCCTCATTAAATAATGTTAATTATTTTTTATCAATAAGTAATCATTAATTATTCAAACAATTTTCGATAATCAACCGAATATTGTTTGATAATGTCACAAACAGGTTTATGTAGATCTAGGTTGATGGTGTCACCTTCAACGTTCTTTCCAGGCGAACCTAGTCCGGTAATACTATATTCACTCTCGTCAACAACACAATAAAATTGGAAGCCATCATTATTAGCTGACCATCCTCCTGAGAAAACACCGTATGGACCAGAACCCCATTGACCACCAATTGTACCGTTACCCCATTCAAGCCCACTTAACTGCCAGCTCAACATACCGCCAATTACATCTTTGTTATTCCAAGCGGCGGCATACCAATCAGTAAATACTTGTGTGCGTTTTGCAAGACCTGCAGCAACGGTGCCTGTGGCATAAGCCGCGGTATTTTCTTGACCAACAGGGCGAATAACATTAGCAGGCCAGCTGAACTCACCAATATAAGTTGGTTTATTTATTTCACGCCCAAGCTGGGCAAGCAATTCAAAGTTATTAAGTGTTTGTGCATCAGTCATATTCCACCATGTAGGATAAACATGAGCACTTACCGCATCAATGTTTGGATTTAAGTTTAAGGCTTTAAGCGCTTCATAATCATCGCCAGAGCTATTAAAATTAAACGACGATTCCATACCAATTGACACTAAATGATTGGGTGCAATAGATTTTAAGTGACTAGAAATATCATCTACCCAATCAGTAAAACCTGCTGCAATACGTGGTTCATTAGCGAGTTCCCACATCATGATTGTTGGATCATCTTTGTAAGCAACACCAGTGATTTGGTTTGTATGATTAAGTAGGTTTGTGATAAACGCTTTGAACTTATTACGACCTGCAACATTTGAATAACTACCGTAGTCAGTTATTTTACCAAAGTAGTCCCACTCATCCGCTAAGCTTAATACTAAACGAATATCTTTCTCTGCGGCGAGTGCTACATAATTATCAAATAGCTCAAAACTGCGATCAATAATCGCCTGTTCTGCTGGCGTTCGATCAACTGGTGGTTTACTTAAAATAAAGCTATCGCCTGATTTCATGTTAATACACACGCCATCATGCGTACTTTCATCGTTACAGAACATCCATGTACGCACTGCGTTCATGCCTGTTGCGGCTGCACGTTTAAAGAAATCTTCAGCCATCGCTTCTGGTTTATACATTAAGTAGTATTGGTTAGACCCATTGAAATACCATGGCTTACCATTTAATGTAAATTGCGTACCTGATGTTTTCACATAAGCAGATAAAGCAAGTTTACCTACACGCACACCGATACTTTGAGTTGTAGTTGTACCTTGTAAACCTAAACTAATGCGGAAGAAACCATCTTCTGATACGGGTATTAATAATGGGCTTGAACCTGAGTACGTTTGAACCGTACCACTATTAATATTGTAAGTAATGTCACCATTACCTTGTTTATCAAAATAGATAGCAATGTCTTGACCACTAGGTAGTTGCTCACCTGAGGTAGGCGACGTTATAGTTAAACTACCCAAATGCTCTACACTAGCAGATATTAAACGAACATAACCCCAATGCGTATTGGTATCTGCTACTCGAATACCTGCAGTATGAGTACCTGAGCTTAATTGAGCATCAAACGTTACGGTAGTAGGACCCGATGCAGTAAAATTTTTAACAGTTCCATCTAAGAAGGCTTCGTTAACTCGGCTATCGCCATTAACATTATCCACATTAAAAATTACTCGATATTGGCCCGCCGTTTCAACGGTAAAGTCCCAACCAGCAGATGAACCAACTTGAGTATTTTCTATTTGGATGTAATCGGTTTCAATGGTTACAGGCTGTACCGTAACAGATGAATTTACTGCATCATTAATAGTTAATTCAATGGTTGATAGTGGTGGAATAACCGGATCAGTTGGATCTACCGGGTCAACTGGGTCAACTGGGTCAACTGGGTCAACCGGAGATGTTGTTGTATCCCAATAATTTGAATTAATATCAGTCACGGTGGCTTTTATGCCATTTGCGCTATCTACAATATCAACTCCATGCTGAGTTAAGTTGTAAGCAGTGTATGACTGTGACATATCAAGCATTGTTTCTCCTTCACCATTACCGCGCCAAGACCATGCCACCCAACCTAAATCATTGTTATTGGTTTGCTGCATTAAATAAAAATGATCGGTAGTTTTACCCCCTGCGGTATGATTATCTCGACCAAACTCACCAATAATCATCGGTAAACTTAAACTCTTGATGTAGTTGATACGGGTGTTAATTTCTTGCTCGTTTGACCATTCATAATAACCATGAACAGAGAAGATTGTATTTTTTTGCGTATCTGCGTCAAATACTGCTTGTGCGCCTGCAAAGAAATAAGGATTATGCCCCCAATCACCAGCGTCAATAATTAAAGGAGCTTTAACGCCACCTTCACGTAGTTTTTGTACTGCTGTAATATAGGTATCACGCCAAACTGTCGTATCTTGTCCCCACTCATTAGCAATGTTGATCATTAAATACTGTTGGTATTTTGGATCTTTAATTACATCACCCCAAGCTTCTAACCATTTTGATACAGCATCTTGAGAACTAATATCTCCATCATAAATCGCATTGCTATCAGCACCACCCGTAATTTGGTATATACCTCTTGCAGATTCACCACCTTCTTCCCAATACATGGGCATAGCAATCATTTTATGCTTAATGATTTCATCAAGAGCATTTCGTAATTCTTGTGCACTGGTATCTTGACGCAGTTGTAAACGTATTACATTGGCGTCTGTTTTGGCAATTTGTGCAATGGATGGAAATTTTGTGGCTGGGTCATCACCATATTGTAAGTTAACACCACGCATAATAAATTCGCTACCATCAGCTAAATAGATTTTATCACCAACAACAAAAATATTATCTGCGTCGGTAGGCACAGGTATACTATTTGCGTTATTAGGATCACTACCAGCAGCTGTTTCAGTATTGTCGCCATAACCATCATTATCACTGTCTAACCAATCGGTTGGGTCAGTTGGAAACGCATCAATTGAATCGGCTACACCATCATTATCGGTATCAACATCAAGAACTGAACCGTCAGCGATATTTTTCGCTTTTACCTTATTAGTGTAATCTCGTAAAACGTCACACGTGGCATCCCAGCGTAAATCATTACAGTAAACCGTAAAGCGATCCCAATCATTGTATAATCCATCACAAGTTATACTTTGTGTGTTGGTTGGCGCGCCATCTGGGTTAAAACAATAGGCTTTATCATTACCAAAATCCATCAAACTAGGCTTAGTGTAAAGCGGCGCAGGGTCTCGAGCATCTTCCCAATAATCCATACCCGACATTACCCAAATCATTGCGCCGTCTAAGTCTAAATCATCAGCAATCGTTAACCATTCGCTATAAATACGATCGCGATTAGCCATACTAACACCATCACGTTCATCCCAGTGTTGGTAAGCAAACATGTTATCTTCATCAAACTTGATCATACGACCATATTCGCCTAAATAAACAGGTTTTCCACCTAAACGCGCTTTTCTAATGCGGGATTTTAAATACTCTTTAGCATCTTCTTCATTTAGTCCCCACCAATCAGGGTACATATGTAATGAATAAGCATCTATCGCTGGATAATCGTGATCCATGCTAAAGTCAGTACCTTCTTTGTATTCTAAAGGAATTGCTGCTTCAGCCTCAGCTTGGGTAGCACCTTCTTCAATCATGGTTTGACGTTGAGCCGCTTCCCAAGGGTTTACTTTATCAAAACCTTCCATACCGGTAGAAACGAGTTGTTTAGGCGCAATTGATTTTATTAACTGAGATGTGGTGTTAATCCAATTATGAAAATCTTCACGTTGCTCATCATTACAGCTTATACAGCGTGGTTCATTGGCTAGTTCCCACATCATAATCGCAGGATCATCTTTATACTTAATACCGGTTAAATGGTTGGTGCGATTAAGAAGCATCGTAATGTATTCTTGAAAGCGTTGTTGCGACCAATCATCACCATAAAATTGTGCGGCGGCTTCAACTAAATACTCATAGTCTTGCTTTTCATCAGCACTAATAGGTGCATTAACAATATAATTTTGATGATCTTGTTGATATAACGCGTCATTGGTTGTGGTTGGTGCTTTTCCAATTTCATCGTAGCGTTGTTTAATTTCAGCGCGGTAACATTGCATGTATTCGTCTGCATCATTAGCAACACCATCTCCATCAACATCTATTGTTGGAGACCAAGCGGCATATTGACACATACCACCAAAACCACCCCAATAATTAGTTAGTGGTAAAATAACTTTAATACCGCGTTCAGCTGCTTGTTGAATAACAAAATCGAGTTGTTTTAAACCAACTTCGTTAAAACGTTCTTCTTCGGAAACCGTATCAGGATTTTTAGGTTGAAAACAATGGGTTTGTGAAGCTGTACCACTGCCAAATTCTGGGTCCCAGTAACCGGTGTAATCTTCACGGCTATAATATTCTCCGTCACAGAAGCCCCAAGTACGAAAAGAAGTCATACCTAAGTTTTTCATGTCATCAAAAACATCAATAGGCATAGTTGGATGCTTGTAAAATGAAAAGTAGTGGTTTGCCCCGTTTGTATAAAAATACTGTCCGTTTAAACCAAAATGACCATCATCAGTTACGTATACAAAATCTTGATGACGAGGGTTAACCGATGGTGTAGATACAATAATATTCGCAGTTAGTAGGCTGTTATCATTTAAAGTAACTGTTAATAGGTAAGTCGCATTGGCTAAACTATTTAAGTCGTTTTGGCTAACCGTTAGTTTATTGTTATTAATTGTAGTGTTAATCGAGTTACCGTTTAAGGTAACGTTATTAATAGTTTTACTTAACAACTCTAGATCAAAGGTTACATCTACCGGAGCTGACTTATTAAAAGATTTAGTTGTGGGCGAAATTGTTGGCGTTTCTTGTACAGGTGTAAATAGGTTTAAGGTAGCCGTAATGCTTTTTGCATTGGTAAAATTAAGACTAAACTCTTTTTTACCTAATGATAAATTACTTAAATAATCACGGTTAAACGTTACTGTGTTTTGCGTTGCAGTATAATTACTCGCGATTAAAGCACTTCCTTGTAAACTAACAGATGACAAAACAGCGCCATCTAACGTTAAGCTATAAACAACATCAACAGGATTATCTGTATCAAAGCTCTGATCTTTAGGTGAAATGAGTGGTGTTGGAGTGGCTTCAAGTTGCTCTACATTAACACCACGCGGCCAAATAAAACCCCACTGTTGGCGAGCATCTACACCAATTGTATTAGCACCGGCATTAAGTTTAAGTGTAAAGCTATGTGTAGTATCAGCTGTAGTTTGTATGCTGGTGACACTTTGTACCGTATCATTAACAAAAAAATTATTAACTTTGCTACCGTGAGGAGATTGATAAATAATATCTATTTTATACTCACCAGTATTTGCTGCGTTATATGTCCACTGCGCTAAACCTTGCGTAATATCAATATAGTTCGACTTTAAAACTGCACCGTCAGACAACGCAGCTTGATCTGCAGTTAAATCAAATTCACCATTACCTGCATCAGGGTTTTCAGATGAATCAACAACCGTTACATTAACATTTAATGATTCAGAATTAGCCATGTCAAGTGCAAATATATGCACACCTTCACCTAAGTTTTGTAAATAGGCTGCGTCTAGCGTAAGTGTTGAACCGGTGAAACTATAAACTGCCGATTGAGTATTAAATAAAACGTTGTTTAATTTATCGCCATCTAAATTTACACTAAAGCTTGGTTCTTGCATGTTGGCAATATCAAAGCGGGTGCTAGCGGGGGTAACTGTTGGGTTAAAAACTACCGGTGAATCAGTACTAATATTGACACCAGTTAACCAAATGTAACCCCATTGACCACGAGCATCAACACCTACGTTATGTTTGCCGGCATTAAGAAACATTTCAAAGCGGTGAGAGCGTGTTTCCGTATGTGTATCAGAGGTTACTGAGACCACATTACCATCAACATAAAAATTATTAACTTTGCTACCATTAGGTGATTGATAATTAATATCAATAACATAGTTACCCTCTACTTCAGCTGTAAATACCCAATCAACTAAACCATTTACAAGGTTAATATGCCCGTTTTCAATCACCGCACCGTTTGATAGCTGGGCTTGTTCAATACCTAAATTTCCATTAGTACTTGGTGTTTCTGGAGCTGGTATTTCTGGTGTAGGTGATTCTGATTCAGAACTTTCTGAGTCAGTAACAATAACATTTAACTTAGCCGTACTTGAGTCACTAAAATAAACATTATAATCATATTGCCCTGAGGGTAATGTATCCAAATAACTCGCTGAGACTGTTAACTTACCATTGTGGTTTGAATAATCACTTACTCCTTCTAAATACCAAAAACCTACCCCTGGATCTGGTAATAAATTAATGTGTAAATCATTGCCTGAATTAATGACATGTTTTGCAACACTTGGTGATATATCACTGGCATATCCTCCAAGACTAGTGAGCAATAAAGCAGCACCAGTAAATCCCCGTTTAAATTTTTTATGCATTTTGTTATTCCTTTTTTATTATATTGAGCGTCATTATGAACCGGTTCACTTAAAAGATAAAAAATATACTAGCTATTAAAACAATCAGTCATAAGAGCTAGCATAATTAATTACTATTATGTAGATGTTAAAAACGAAATAAAACCAATATAAAGACAGACCTACTTTATTATTAAAAACTAACACTTACAACAAAAAAGGTTAAAAAAAACACAAAAATTACATGTTATATTTTTACATTTGAGATAAAACACTTAATCAGTAAACATTTTTATTTCAAAAATAATAAGCGTAAATAACTAATATCTTTATACACAATGCATTATTACTCATTTTTAAAAATAATTAATGAACCGGTTAATCATTAATGGCGATTTTTTAAAACAGGATGTTTTTTAGATCGTATTAATGGCTGTTAATATTTTCAGGTGTGTTTTTGCAGCAATACGTTTGATTTTTGTACAAAGCATAGTCATTAAAGTACAGTTATTAAGTTTAATGCGCTAGCCATTGAATAAAAATTCAAAGCCAAAAACTGAATATTTACAAGCATTAAGATACCACTTAAACTACAATTAATACTTAGCCTACACATAGCTTACAAAACTAAAGGCTGTTGATTTTTTGGGTATGTTTTGCAGTAATATGTTTATTTTTTGTACAAAACATTATTATTAATGTGTGGTTACAATCCATAAAGTGTCTATAACACCATAGAAAGTACAACAACCCTTGAACTTACAAATATATTTATACATTAAAAACCCAGACTGAATGAAATACAGACTGACTAAAAATTATAATAAATTAATTTAACTCAACTTCAAAAAGGCACACTATGCAACAATCATCTATGTCTGCATTTTATAAAAATTTTCTAGGGAATTCTCCCGAGTGGTACAAACTGGCGATTATTTCTTTTTTAGTTATTAACCCTATTTTATTTTTTGTTGTAGACCCTTACACCGCTGGCTGGGCATTAGTTATAGAGTTTATTTTCACTCTTGCTATGGCATTAAAATGTTACCCATTACAACCAGGAGGATTGTTAGCTATTGAAGCCGTAGTTATTGGCATGACATCTCCTAATCAGGTAATGCATGAAATGATTTTAAATTTTGAAGTTATTCTGCTATTAATTTTTATGGTGGCAGGCATCTACTTCATGAAAAGTTTGTTGTTATTTTTATTCACTAAAATAGTTACTAAAGTAACCTCTAAAACCATGGTGTCTTTTTTGTTTTGTTTTTCTGGAGCGTTTTTATCTGCCTTCTTAGACGCCCTAACCGTAATAGCAGTTATTATAAGTGTTGCTGTTGGTTTTTATTCTGTATATCACAAAGTTGCCTCTGGCGCAGATCCAACGAAAGATCATAACCACGCTGAAGATCATCATTTACCCGATTTAAGTCGAAACGACTTAGAGCAATTTAGAGGTTATTTACGTAATCTTTTAATGCACGCAGGTGTGGGTACAGCACTAGGTGGTGTTTGTACTATTGTGGGTGAACCTCAAAATTTAATTATTGGGCAACAAGCAGGTTGGGAATTTGTTGAATTTGCCATTCGTATGTCGCCTGTAACCATCCCTGTATTTATTGCAGGTATGCTAACTTGCGTACTACTAGAGAAGATAAAGTGGTTTGGCTACGGTGTTCATTTACCAGTAAATGTCCGCCAAATCCTTAAAGATTACGATAATGCTGAATCTAAAAAACGCACTAAGCGTGATACCCTAAAATTAATAATGCAAGGGTTTATTGCGATTTGGTTAATTATAGGATTAGCTTTGCATTTAGCGCCTGTTGGCTTAATAGGACTTTCGGTTATTATTTTAGCAACCTCATTTACAGGCGTAACTGAAGAACATCAAATTGGTCATGCTTTTGAAGAAGCCCTACCCTTTACAGCATTATTAGCCGTATTTTTTGCTGTAGTAGCCGTAATTATAGATCAGCAATTATTTACCCCCGTTATTAATTGGGTATTAACTTATGAAGGTAATATGCAGTTAGTTATGTTTTATTTGGCTAATGGATTGCTTTCAATGGTGAGTGATAATGTATTTGTAGGAACGGTATATATTACTGAAATTCAAAAAGCTTTAATGGCTGGGCAAATTACTCGCGACCAGTTTGATCTGCTGGCAGTAGCAATAAATACCGGAACTAACTTACCTAGTGTTGCTACGCCAAACGGCCAAGCTGCTTTCTTATTTTTATTAACCTCTGCTATTGCTCCGCTGGTACGATTATCTTACGGTAGAATGGTTATTATGGCGTTGCCATACACAATTGTGCTTACGATAGTGGGATTAATTGCTATATCGTCTGGTCAATTAGCTGATACTACACAAGACTTTTATGAGTCGGGGATTATCAAACACCATTCAGCAACTACACATAGTGCGCCAACAGCTCACTAAGGCTTTAACCGTTATACGCTTAAAAGCGCCATAAATGGCGCTTTTACTTTATATAAGGTAGAGTTTTTATCATGGCTTTTTATAGGATTTTTAGTGTGAATTATTTTAGCAACTTAGTCACTAACCCACGTGCTTGGCTTATATTAACGTTAAGTGCATTTGGGTTAGAAATAGCGGCATTGTACTTTCAATATAGTTTAGGGTTAGCACCTTGTATTATGTGTATATATCAACGCACTGCGTTGTGGGGAATAGTTTTAGCTGGGCTTATAGGGCTTATAGGCAACAAATCTATTATTTTAAGGCTATTATCTTATGGGCTTTGGGGATTTAGCGCCGTTTGGGGTTTGCTCATTGCGATTGAACATGTTGATATGCAAACTGCAGAGTTTTCATTTATGTTCGCCTGTGAAATCGTACCTAATTTTCCGCAGTGGGCGCCATTGCATGAATGGATACCGATGTTATTTGAAGCTAATGGTGATTGTGGCGATATAAAATGGCAATTTTTAGGATTAAGTATGCCACAAGTCATGATCGTTATTTTTAGTGTGTATTCAGCTATTTTGACCGCACTTTTAATCGTGAGATTAATCACTAAAAAGTCGCTTTAGCGGTAATGGCTCCTATATTATCATCATTACAGCCACCACCCATTAATAGTGTAGGGAGGATGGGCTTATACCAATTGAATTAATGAATTGATCACTTAGCGATAATTTAAAGGTTTATAAGCACAGATTTTACGTTCCAAACAAAATCTAAGTACATCCATGTATGCAAGGCATTGATTGAGAGAATGGTTATTCTTGGTAACGGCTCCTGCGTTACCCAATTATCCTATATCCATGTAGGAACCTTCTCAATATCAATAACGACGCTTATAAGCCTTTAAAAATCGCCCTTGGGAGCTCATTAGACAACTGATAACTTCACAAAATAAATAAAACATAGCTCACTATGCTTGAATTATTTCGTTTATTCTAAGTTGTCTAATACCGCTCTAAGTGACTAATTCATTATTTCAATTGGTATTATCTTCTTGTTACTAAGCTTTGGTATTCTTAACTATTTTGGTGATATTGATGCTATTAAAATTCATTGATGCTTAGGGCTATTAGGTAATAGCCCTAGCTTGGCATACTCGCGTGATCAGCCAATAATTAAAAAAGATCCCTTGAAAATAATTTATATGGGTGAATAGATACGATCAATATCAGTTATTTTCAATTAAATAACGGTACATTTCCACTGTATGATAAGCCGACTTTCCTATACTGGATTTAGCTTCAACTGTAATAGGCGTATTATTATCTAAATTAAAGTATTCACCTCCATTAACATGGTCAATAAAGTTATTTTCAAAAAAATAAAGTAGATCTGCTAATTCTTGTCCATCCCTGTCATAAAATGATAATGCAATGATTGCTTCGCAGTGTTGCCACCATGTTTTAGTATTTGATAATTGAGCAGAGTTACTCGGGTTGTATAAACTAAAAAAGCCATTTTTTATTGTATTATCCCAAATAGGCTTTTCTAATGTTTTTACCATTATCTTTTTACCTAATTTAATATATTTATCACGAACCTCTTCGCTTAAAAAACTCCAATTTTGAGTATTCATTAATAACCATGCAAGTTGAAAGTTATGACCAGGCGTAACGCTAAAGCATTCTCCTTGAGTATTATTGCAAGCTTGCCAATCGGCTTTAAATTTAGTGTTCACCCAGTTTGTCTCTTTATTCCAAAGATATTTAAAAGCAAAATCAGCTTGTAGAGCAAGTGTTTTTTCATACTTTTCTGGTGTTGGCGATGTTGCCCATAAGTTACTCATGTATGCAGAAATAGGGTAAATAGTTGATTGTAAGCTTTTACTCGTTAGATCTGGCCCTTGATACAAATCTACTTTACCAAAGAATCCACCATTTTCTGTGTCCATAAAGTTATTAATAAAGGCCTCATGCATTAATTCAATTGTTACTAATAAACTAGCATCAGGCCAATGATTATAGAGTTCTACCAAGCCTAATAAACCATAGGCTTGCTGCCAAATATCAATCTCTTTGGCTTTTTCTGGCGTTCGAATATTTTTATCTGTTAAATTAAGCTCTGTTAAAAAGTAAGTCTGAGAATTATCATTGTATATTAAGTTCTTTTGTAAAAATTTAGCTGATTTTTTGGCAAGTGCTAAGTTTTCTGGAAAGAATGTAGATGAATAAGCTAGCGCATATATAGTTCGACTCAAAGAAACTAAATACACTTTATCACTGATTATATTACCTTCGTTATCAAGCTCAGAATAAAAAACACCTTCAGTTTTTGAGTAAGCATTGTTCTTTATAAAATCAATTGAATCTTTAATTTTTTGTATGTAGTGCCTATTTTCTTCTATCGTAATTTCATTTATGTTACCTGAACAAGCAACACAGAAATAACTTATAATAAATATTGTAAGAATTTTTTTTACTGTAAAACACATAATAATCTCTTGTATTAAATAACCTAATTAGGGTCAATATACTACTACTTAGCTTCAATATACCACTCAATAACATCAATTTTATCTGTGTAATTTGGCTACACGAAAAATATTGAGACATCCATAAACTTTTGATTAAATCACACCCATTTACTATGGATGAATAACCAACTGAAACAGGGGTTATGATGTTGTGGAACGGAACCCAAAAATCCTTTAGTAATAAACGTTTTCAACCGCCACTCCATTAACTAGCGGTTTGTAACCAAATGACTTACTGCAAGTGGGAAAAGGCTTGTAGGCATAATAATCCAGGCAAATACAATTATATGCCACGAGTAAAAAGTTCGTTAAATCGATCCTTCAATTATCATCGAAATAGTGTATAAAACGTAGGTTAGCATTATATTAAATGCTGTTCTGTTCGTTTTAGACCCATTTGCTCTACCCTAACCTTTAATTGATATTTTTCTTAATAAAAATCACTGTAGTATTTCCTTCATATTTTTGACTTTTTTCCATAATCAAACAGTCATATTTTCTCACCAGAACTGTCATAAACTCCGCCCATAATGCCCGACATTAAAATAACAGTTTATTTTTTCTAAGGGCAAAATATGAATTTACCAGCGGTTTCACAATCTACTTTCCACTCAGTTTTTCAACCTCTAAAAAGTGCAATTGCACTTGCAGTTTTATCAACATTATCAGTTGACGCGATGGCTGAAACTGATTCATCAATAGAAGAAGTTTCTGTTGTTGTAAAAAAGCTTACGCGTGCAAACCATGTTATTGATAGTTCAATGGTTAAACAAGTTCCTAATATCTCAAGTGTTTTAGGCTTAATGAATAAATTACCTGGCATTAACATTAACGAAGGCGATGCTTTTGGTGGTGATGATTGGTCAACCTCTATCACAATGCGTGGCTTTAGTATTGACGGGAATCAACAACAATTAGGAATGACAATAGACGGTATACCTAACGGTGGTTCAAATTATGGCGGCGGTGCCAAAGCGAACCGCTATTTAGACACTGAAAACATGGAAACTATTGAAGTTTCACAAGGTACATCCGATATTTCTTCTGCTTCTTTAGAAGCATTAGGCGGCACGTTTAACTTTGTTAGCTCACAGCCGCTAATGTCAAAAGAGACCAAAATTGCTTACACAAAAGGCGATCATAACGCATCTCGTTACTTTGTAAGACACGACACTGGTGAGATTTTTGGTAATACAACCGCCTACGCAAGTTACTCACAAACATCTACAAGTCGTTGGGTTGGCGAAGGCTCTAACGGCGGTACACAAAGACAACACGCTGAAGTTAAATTTGTTACAGACCTTGGGCAATTAAACGTTACCGGTCGTTTATCTTACGACGATGCAGACGAAGATAACTATAGCTCAGTAACACGTGAAGAATTTGATGCTACACCCAATTGGGATCGTTTAACGTGGAACTGGACAGGTATTCCTCATATTGATCAGTACTTTGCTGAAGGCTGGTCAACATTACGTGAAAACACGTTAGCTTATATCAAATTTGAATACGACATTGATTCAACAATGGCATTTCAAATAACACCTTATTTTCATAAAAACTCAGGTCGCGGTGATTGGCTCCCTCCTTACTTAGCTTCGCCAGTTGACTCTGAAAAAAACCCAACCAATAAAGGCGGAAAAAGTAATAGTAAGATTACATTTACAGATGCATTGGGTAACCCACTAACACCAATTGAAGGTTGTTCAGCAACTCATCCATTCCCTTATGATTCTGGCCGAGCTTATCATGAAGACTGTTTTGCTGAAGGTGCTGTACCTGTTATGTCTTATCGCCATACGCACTATGAAAAACAACGTACAGGCTTAACAGCTAATTTCGACCTAACCATTGCTAATAACGATATTTCAATGGGTTTGTGGATGGAAACTAACGATCGTGATGAATCTCGCGATTGGCATAAAGTAATAGACGCTCGAACTTATCATCATTTTGATAGTTCACCTTATTGGATACAATATGACAACGAATTTACTACTGATACATTAAAATTATATATTGAAGACACTGTTTTATTTGGTGATTTTACTTTAAACGTGGGTGCACAAAAGTATATGGTTGATCTAGAGAAATTTAATAAATTCACTAACCAAGTTACTGCTACCGTTGAAAGTGACTCAGATGTTTTATTTAGCATAGGGGGTATATACCAATTTAACGATACAACAGAGTTTTTTGTAGGCTTTAGTGAAAACTTCTCAGCTATAAAAGATGGTGTTTTAGAAAGAGACGCTTCATCTCTTACACAAATAAAACCTGAAACAGCTGAAAATATAGAGCTAGGTTTGCGTTATAATTCTCAAGATATTCAATTTTCTGCGACCTATTATCAAATTGATTTTGAAAACAGGATCACCTTTATCGCTCCTGGTAGCGATAATGAAGGTATTGATTTCGATATAGGTACAGATGGCATATACCGCAATGATGGTGGCATAGAATCAACTGGTTTTGAATTAAGTGTTAACTATCAATTAAACGATAATATTTCGTTGTATTCCTCATATACCAATAATGATTCAACCTATGTTGGAGATGCTGTTGGATTTAAGCCGGGCGAAAAAGTGATTGACTCAGTAGATGATATGTTTGTATTTTCAGCTGACTATACCGATGGTGATTTATATGCAGGGGCTTCGTTAAAATATACTGGCGACCGAGGAGTAGCTGACTCTTACACTATTTTAGACTTTAATGCAGGTTACAGCGCTCAGCTTGAAAACAGCCCATTTAAAACTATCGATATTGCTTTTGTGGTGAGTAATCTAACTGATGAAAATTATCTTTCAACCGGTACAGGAAATGGCACAAATTTTTTTATCGGTGCTCCACGCACAGCAACTATAACATTTACAACAAGCTTTTAAGCTTTGATGTAAAAAACGCTTAGCCCTTTCTAAAAAGTTACTAGGTAAGCTTTGCCTAGTAACTTTTTTATTAAACCTGTTTAGGTCATGTAATCATACATTTTAGAAGCCCACACATGAGAAAAATTATATCGTTATTATTTATTTCAATGATAGCAGCTCCAGCTTTCACTCAATCTTATACTCCTGTAAAGCTTACATCACAAAAAATACTTTTTGGCTCATGTAGTCATCAAGACAAAGCTATGCCCATTTTTAATGCTATAAATCAAGAAAATGCGGATCTATTTATTTTTTTAGGCGATAACGTTTACGGTGATACTGAAAACATGTCGCATTTAGCAAATAAATATACGTTATTAGGAAGTAATCCAGGTATAAAAACCTTACGTGAAAATACGCCAACTATCGCGATATGGGACGATCACGATTATGGCGAAAACGATGCCGGTATTGAATACCCTCAAAAAGAGGCATCAAGAAAAATAATGCTAGATTTTTGGAATGAACCCAAAAATTCATTACGTTATACCCGTAAAGATGGAATTTACACGTCGTATATGTACGGAGATCCCAAGCAAAAAGTTCATGTAATTATGCCAGATTTACGTTGGAATCGAGACAAGCTAAATGCCGTAGATAAAGAGCAATATTTATCTAAACGTAAGCCTAAAAAAATGGGTCCATACTCCCCTTCAAAAAATATAAACGCATCAATGTTGGGTAAAAAACAATGGCAGTGGCTTGAAAAAGAGCTAGCCAAACCCGCTAAAATTAAAATTATTGCATCAAGTTTGCAACTGCTTCCTGAATTTACTGGTTGGGAGTCTTGGGCAAACTTCCCTCATGATCGAAATAAATTATTTACCCTAATTAAAAAGCATCAAGTAAATGGCGTGATTATTATTAGTGGAGATACACATTGGGGAGAAATATCTACCGTATTAAACAATGCTAGTAAGCCTAGCCTGGATTATCCACTATGGGAAGTTACCAGCTCAGGATTAACAGAAGAATGGAAGGATGTCAGCCCTAATAAACATCGTGTTGGCAACTATACACACAAGGTAAATTACGGTGAGTTACTCATTAATTGGCAATTAATCGACCCTACAATAACGCTTAGTATAAAAGATGTTAATGGGAAAGTATTTACAAAAAATTCGCTTAAACTTTCACAGATATCGCCCTATAAAAAGTGATAACGATGAAAAGACATTACTTGAGTGATTAACTTAATGGTTTATGGAGTTAAATGCATTAATATGATTTATCACTTAAAAATAGTATGACTTATGTTTATTCCCAAACCTTTTTTAATGGAAGAACAAGCCGACTTACATCAATTTATTGAGGATTTTGGCTTCGGTATAATAGTGTCTGACTCGTTAACTGCCACCCACTTACCCTTTGTATTAGCAACTCACGAAGGTAAAAATGGCGTGTTGTACAGCCATTGTGCAAAAGCTAACAACCATTGGAAAGAGCTACTTAATAAAAACGTTATTGTTATTTTTAGCGGACCACACAGCTATATTTCACCTAGTTGGTATGCTAAAAATCCCGCTGTTCCAACATGGAATTACACTGCGGTTCACGCATACGGAAAAGTAACACGGTTAAATGATGATGAAACCTTAAAAGCAGTTAATGATGTCGTCGCTAAATATGAGCCTACCCTACTTAATGAAGGTAAATTAAACATGTTGAGTAAAGAACCGGTGATGACCCACGCATTTAAACATAAACTACTTGCAGGTATTGTCGGCTTTAAAATAGAAATAAGCTCACTACAAGGGCAACGCAAACTAGGACAACAAAGAAGCTTAGCAGATCAAGCCGGTGTTTATGATGCGCTAAAGCAATCTAAAAACATTGACGACCAAGCACTCGCTTTATACATGGAAAAAGTAAATATTGGCACAGGATCAGCTAGATAATAATGCTAACTTGATAGTTGAGTTTGACGCATTTGCACATACAAAACATTGCTAAAACTAAATAAAACTAACAGAACTTGCGACTAACTATTATATGTAACTTTTTTGCCACCTAACGCAGTGTTATATGTTGTAACTTTATCACGCCTGCATTTTCTATTATAAAAAATTGACATATTATGTCTAAAGGAAGTTAAAATGGATATTTGGAATTTTTTTACGAATTTTATTCGTGCAGTCTATACAGTTTTTTACTAACGAAGTCGGTTTAGGTGAAGCAATGGCAATCATATTGTTTACATTGATAGCTCGCTTAATTTTGATGCCAATTAATCTTTTAGCTATGGCAAATATGTATAGAAATAAAAAGACACTTTCAGCACTAAAGCCAGAGTTAGATAACTTAAAAATAATACATAAAGGCAACCCTAGCGAAATAGCCAAATCTACAATGGCACTTTATAAAAAACATAAGATTAAAATTGTCGATAAAAATGGGGCTATTAATATCGCCAGCCAAGTTTTTTTGGTTTTGGCATGTTCCAAGCTCTTCAACAGATAATATTTAATAGTAAGTTTGCATGGCTTGTAAATATTGCAAAACCTGATATTGCACTTGCATTACTTGTGGGAGTTATTACATATTTTTCGATGATCATGATGCCAGGTGGTGCGGAGCAGACAAATGCTTTGTTATTTGTTATTCCCACTATTATTTGCATTATCACTTAATTAACTTCCCATCAGCTATTGGCTTATATTGGGCAACCTCTAGCGTTACAACTTTACTTCAATCATTTGTGCTCAATAAATATTTTAAAGCAAAAGAAAAGCATCAGGCTATTTAATCTAAAGCACTTTAGTAAGTGACTATGGTTGTAATTCCAAGTACTAATTCACTTTAGGGTCTCGATAGACAAAGCTGCACTCAATCTAACTGCCTTATACAAAAGCTTTAGTAACTGCTAAAGCTTGAACCTCTTTTTACCTAGGGTCTGTTGATCTTTCGAGGTTATTTTTACAGCAAGGTGTTTGATATTTAGACAAGGCAGAGTATGTGAAGTGTAGCTAGCTACTCGAACATACGATAACGACGTATAAATTTCAAACAGGTAATGCCCTCTGGGTTCATTTAACCCTGAAAGATCATCAGACCCTAAACTAATTTTAAAAGAAATAAAAATAGATATATTATCAATACAATTAATTTAAGAAACTGCTCAAATTTCAATCCCCAATTTAGTTACTATAAAAATCAAGAGTGAGTATTCATCAGTAGCGCTATCCTCTTATCCAAAGTATTATAAGCACAAATAACTATGACTTAAGTGAATTTATTTAACATGTTTATGCCTGTTAAATAAACGTTTAAAGCCAATAAATCCACAATTTAAATTAAAATACTCCATAATAAATATGACAGATTTATCACAACATACCCCGATGATGCGCCAATACCTTACGATAAAAGCTGAATTCCCTAATATTTTAATTTTTTATCGTATGGGAGATTTTTACGAGTTATTTTTTGACGATGCTAAAAAAGCATCCGATTTATTAGATATTTCTTTAACTGCGCGCGGTAAAACCGGTGGCAATGCTATTCCTATGGCCGGTGTGCCATATCATGCTGTTGAAAATTATTTAGCTAAACTTGTACAGCTCGGTGAATCTGTCGCTATTTGTGAACAAATTGGCGATCCCGCTACCAGTAAAGGACCTGTCGAGCGTAAGGTCGTTCGGGTTGTAACACCAGGCACCGTCAGTGATGAAGCGCTACTTACCGACAAACAAGACAATTTAATTGTCGCCATTAGTGAAACTTCTCAAAAAGGGAGTCAATATTACGGCTTAGCATACCTTGATATTACCAGTGGTCGATTTGTTATCACTCAACCGTCTACCAATGAACAATTACAGGCTGAATTACAACGATTAGATCCTGCTGAATTACTTTACCCAGAAAATTTTAGCGATATGTCGTTAATTAATGGTTATAAAGGCTTACGTCGACGCTCTGAATGGGAGTTTGATTTAAGCACGGCTAAATCACTATTAAACAAACAATTTAATACCAAAGAACTCACTGGTTTTGGGGTAGAAGACAAAGCGTTTGGCTTGTCAGCAGCTGGGTGTTTATTTCAGTACGTTAAAGAATGCCAACGTGCAGAACTGCCTCACATTAGATCTATCGTGTTTGAGTCGGCCGCCACCGGCGTTATTTTAGATGCAGCAACCAGAAGAAATTTAGAGCTAACTTATAACCTAAAAGGCGGTACCGATTGCACGTTGGCAGATATTTTAGATAATTCTGTTACGCCAATGGGCTCTAGATTATTAAAACGCTGGATCCATTTTCCATTAAGAAATTTATCCGTATTAACGAATAGACACAGCGTTATTGACGATGTTTTAAGTCATGATTTATATTTTGATTTATCTTTAAACCTTAAATCGTTTGGTGATATTGAACGTATAGTTTCTCGTATAGCATTACGTTCAGCTCGCCCAAGAGACTTCGCTCGTTTAAGAGACTCGCTACAACGTTTGCCTGAATTGCAAGATATCCTAAGCATAAAAACATCGGGACATTTACATGATCTAGCATTACAAAGCATGCCGTTACCGGCCATTCAAACGCTACTTGAAAATGCCGTAGTTGAGAACCCACCAGTGCTTATTCGTGATGGTGGTGTAATAGCTAAGGGTTACAATGAAGAACTTGATGTTTTACGAGACTTAAGCGATGGCGCAACAGAGTTTTTATCGCAACTAGAACAACGCGAAAAAGAACGTACCGGTATTCAGTCGCTAAAAGTCGGTTATAACAAGGTACACGGCTTTTATATTGAAATAAGCCGAAGTGCTTCAGGCAATGTGCCCGACGATTATATTAGACGCCAAACCTTAAAAAATAATGAACGCTTTATTACTAACGAATTAAAGCAACATGAAGAAAAAGTATTAGGTGCACAAAGTAAATTTTTATCATTAGAGAAAAAGCTTTACGAAGAGTTGTTTGATTTAGTACTACCTGAGTTAGTGGCGTTACAAACCCTTTCTGATGCTATTGCCGAGTTAGATGTGCTAACAACGTTTGCCGAAAGAGCGCAAACACTGAACTACGTAAAACCAACATTAACTGAACATTCCGGTATTACAATTAATGATGGTCGTCACCCTGTAGTTGAACAAATGACCACCGATGCCTTTATTGCTAATCCTATACATTTATCTGAACAACATAAAATGTTGATTATTACCGGTCCAAATATGGGCGGTAAATCAACCTATATGCGTCAAACCGCCTTGATTGTATTATTAGCGCATATTGGTTGTTATGTACCTGCGAGTTCAGCTGAAATTGGCATGGTAGATAGAATTTTTACTCGCATTGGCGCCTCAGACGATTTAGCCAGCGGACGCTCTACTTTTATGGTTGAAATGACCGAAACTGCCAATATATTACATAATGCCACTGAAAAAAGTTTGGTATTGCTTGATGAAATAGGTAGAGGCACCAGCACCTATGACGGACTTTCGTTAGCATGGGCATGTGCTGAAATGCTGGCCAGCAAAATAAAAGCCTACACGCTTTTTGCTACCCATTATTTTGAATTAACTCTATTAGCTGACGAGTTTACGTTATTAGACAACGTGCATCTTGATGCGATTGAACATGATGATACCATTGCCTTTATGCATAAAGTGCAGCAAGGCGCTGCCAGTAAAAGTTTTGGTATTCAAGTAGCACAACTTGCTGGTGTACCAAAAACAGTTATTGCAAGAGCTAAACAACGTTTAGCTGAGTTAGAGAATAAAACAGTGTTTTCGTCTTTAACATCTTCGGGGAAAACACTTGATAAAGCGTCTAATAAAACGCTAGGCAAAACATTAAGTCACTCAAAAAAAACTCACCAAGCAGAACAGCTATCGTTAATTGCAGAGGTGCACCCTATTGTAAGCACGTTAACTGAAACCGATGTTAATGAATTAAGTCCACGACAAGCACTTGAGTTACTCTACACCTTAAAAACTCAACTTTAGAGTCGATAATATTTCAATTGCTATTAAACATAAAAAAACCAGCTATTTTGCTGGTTTCTTTTTACTTACTGTAAATATTAAGCTTGAAAAATAGCTTCAATCGATAAGTTTTGTTGGCTTAAAATATCTCGTAAGCGTTTAAGTGCTTCTACTTGGATTTGACGAACCCGCTCACGTGTTAAGCCAATTTCAGCGCCTACATCTTCTAAAGTTGCAGCTTCGTGTCCCATTAAACCAAAACGCCTTGCCAGTACTTCACGTTGCTTTGAATTTAATTCATTTAACCAGTTAACAATATTATTTTTAATATCGTCTGTTTGTAATTTAGTTTCTGGGTTAGCGCCTTTTTCGTCAGGGATAACATCCAGTAAAGCTTTTTCAGCATCGCCAGCAAATGGCGTATCAACTGATGTAATACGTTCGTTTAAGCGCAGCATTTTACTTACGTTAGCAACGGGGACATCAAGTTCTTTGGCAATATCTTCTGCCGTAGGTTCATGATCAAGCCTTTGAACAAGTTCACGAGCGGTACGTAAATAAATATTAAGTTCTTTAACTACATGAATAGGTAATCGAATGGTACGAGTTTGATTCATAATGGCGCGTTCAATTGTTTGGCGGATCCACCATGTTGCGTAAGTTGAAAATCTAAAGCCACGCTCTGGGTCAAATTTTTCTACTGCTCGTATTAACCCTAAGTTACCTTCTTCGATAAGATCAAGTAACGGTAAACCACGATTGTTATAACGACGAGATATTTTAACAACTAAACGTAAGTTACTTTCAATCATACGTTTACGAGAGGGTTCATCACCCTTTAGGGAAAGGCGAGAAAAGTAAACTTCTTCTTCTGCTGTTAAAAGTGGAGAAAAGCCTATTTCACTTAAATAAATTTGAGTTGCGTCTAAGTTTGATGGCGTATCTTCTACTGTTTTTACATTATCTTCTGTCATATTATTATCTTTCATTTCAATGCCCATGCTATTTCTCCCGTATTGCAGCTTGGTTGTACTCACAAGTTAATATTCAGTCGTGCTCCATTAAGTTATTATTATTATTTTCTTGACAAGTACTTCATGGGATTTACTGATTTTCCTCTAAAGCGAATTTCGAAATGAAGCATCACTCTATCAGTGTCAGTACTGCCCATCTTGGCAATTTTTTCACCAGCTTTAACCATTTGTTGCTCTTTAACCAATATACGGTCATTGTGAGCATAAGCACTAAGGTAATCATCATTGTGTTTTACGATAATTAACTTGCCATATCCACTAAGCGCATCTCCAGCATATACAACTTGACCATCTGCTGTAGATGAAATGGTTTGTCCTTTCTTACCAGCAATATCGATACCTTTACTCAATTGCTGTTTAGAAGAAAAATGAGTAATAATTTTGCCTTTAGTAGGCCATACCCATTTACGAACTTTTTGATTTTTATCGACCTCCTTGTCGACTACAATTTCACCATACGCCTGATTTTTTCTCTGTGCAATAGGTTTTTTAACAACTTTTGGATTGTCAATAAATCCTTTACTTTTTGGTAACTTATTTTTAACAGTCACCTCTAATTTGTTCTTTAACTTGAGTTTTTGCCCCGGAAAAATATCGTAGGGAGGTACAATATTATTGAAGGTTGCAATGTCTCGAATGTCGATCCCTGAGCGCCATGCAATTGAATATAATGTTTCTCCTTTTCGAACAATATACTCGGTTGCTTTAATACTATTTCGAATTTTTTTACTTAAAGGAATAGATCCTTGAGCATCAATTACTGGAGCGGGCGAATGACGAGAAGAACAACTAGCTAAAAAAATAAGTGGGAAGGTATAAAATATAAAAACTACAATTTTATTATTCATAGAAGTATTAAAAACCAATAAAAAATGAACTAGATAAAAGCACCTAGCCATTAAAATGCGTTGAACGCTGAGGTAGAGTGCTTTAACAATATTAATTTATATAATTTTTTATCGTAAGCGATTAATCATTAAAAGCGCTATTAATTAAAAGTGTTAGTAACAAATAATTGAGTACCAACGCTTTTATGATTGTTATTAATTCAAAACAATAGCTTGTCAACAGTTCAAAAAACATACTTTTATAAGGCTATACATTTGTAAAAGCGTTAACAAAACCATTATTTCTCTTAAGCGCATTTTTATCGAAAAATAAAGTAGGCAGCAACTATAATGATGACCAGCGCCCAACCAATTTTATCAACCCATTGTCTTAGTTTGTTTTCCATGGCTTCGCCTCCCCATTTGATTAAGCCTGCCACTAAGAAAAATCGCATACCTCGACCAATAGCTGACGCAAATAAAAAAGGTAAAAAAGCCATATGGAGTAAACCTGCGCTTACGGTAAATAGCTTGTACGGGATAGGAGAAAAGCCAGCAATAAATACTACCCAAACACCATATTCTACAAACCATGCTAATACCCGATCGAAACGCTCTTGATAACCCAGCTCAATAATAATGGGTTGTATCCAAGGTTCGAACATTAAATAGCCTAATATATATCCACATACTCCTCCAACAACTGACGCAATGGTTGTTAAGCTGGCTAACCTCCATGCACGTTCAGGTTTTGATAAAACCATGGGTGCTAAAAGCACATCAGGCGGTATAGGAAAAATTACAGATTCAGTAAAAGATACAAAAGTGAGTATATAGGGAGCAAATTTATGCTTTGCCCACTTTAGTGTCCAATCATATAACGCTGAAAATATTTGCATTAAGATAAAGCTCCTGGTACTAGCGGAACAAAACGAACCGCTTCAACTTGCCGTTCGGTGTATTGGTCACCTTGGCGAGTAATAATTTTTAATATTTGAGTTTTTTCGCCAACTGGGATGACTAAGCGTCCGCCATCGGCTAATTGATCTAATAAAGCTTGTGGAACTGACGATGGTGCGGCAGTGACTATAATGGCTTGAAATGGCGCTTTGCTGTTCCAACCTTTCCAGCCGTCACCGTGCTTCATTGATACGTTGTGTAAATCCATGGCTTGCAGTCGTCTTTTAGCTTGCCATTGTAATGATTTTATTCGTTCAACAGAAAATACTTTTGAGGTAAGCTGCGCCAAAATTGATGTTTGATACCCTGACCCTGTGCCTATTTCTAAAATACTATCAGGTTCACCATCAGCTAAAAGCAATTCTGACATTTTAGCAACAATATAGGGCTGAGAAATAGTTTGCCCTTGTCCAATAGGTAAAGCGGTGTTGTCGTAAGCTTTATGGGCAAGAATTTCGGGTACAAAAATATGTCTAGGTGTTCGCGCGATAGCTTGTAAAACGTTTTGATTTACTATGCCTTCAGTATGTAACTTTTGTGCCAGTATTTCTCCACTTCGGCTTGATTTTCCAGCGATACGACTTCCTACTCTGACGTTCATATTCTACTCATTCTTATTTTATAATGTTAATTTTATTTTTTTAAGTTAATCAACTTAAAGCGTTAATTCATTAACCCAGTTAGCTATGGTGTCGATACTTTTGTGCGCTGTCATATCGACAGTTAATGGGGTAATTGAAGCAAAATTATTGGCGATAGCGTGAAAATCAGTACCCTCTCCTGCATCTAACTCGGGTCCCAAAACCCCGTACCAATATATATTTCTGCCCCATGGATCTTGTTGTTTTTTCATTGCTTCTGCTTGGTGGCGATTGCCTAAGCGAGTTACTTTAAAGCCTTTTAAATCAGCTAAAGGTATGTCTGGCACATTAACATTTAAAATTTGATCTTGTGGTAATGGATTTTCTTTAAGCCGTTGTATTAGCCTAACAACAATCGCTGCTGCTGTTTCAAAATGGGTATCTCCGACTAAAGATACGGCGATAGCAGGCATTCCCATATGTCGCCCTTCGGTCGCGGCAGCAACTGTGCCTGAATATAAGGTGTCATCGCCTAAGTTAGCACCGTGATTAATGCCAGCGACTACTAAATCGGGTTGAGGATCCATTAATTGGCTTATCGCCAAGTGCACAGAGTCAGTTGGCGTGCCGTTTACGGCGATAAATCCATTTTCTAAAGTATGGGTGCGTAACGGGTTTACGAGTGTTAACGAGTTACTTGCCCCACTGCAATTACGATCGGGAGCAACGAGTGTTACATCAAATAGTGCAGATAAACTTTCAAATAATACTTTAATGCCTTTTGCATGCACTCCGTCATCATTACTTAATAATATTTTCATTAACACATTTTACTTTGAACAGGCACTTGGCGTTGAGTTAAGTCGGTGTAATCCAGTAATTCACGAATGACGGTAGTGGCGTACGACCCCGCAGGTAAGAAAAATCCTAGCACTATGGTGTTATTTTCTTTATCAACATCCATAGTAGCATCTGTGACGCAAAGGCGAATTTTACGTCGTTCTTGTTTTAATCCAAACTTAGCTAAACCATCACAAAATATTTGATACTTACTTGCAACCTGTTGCTCAAACACGTTAACTGTTTGCGTTGACATTAACTCACCCGCGCCCCACATAGGAGCAGTAATATCAATATCTTTTTCTTGAAAGCGAGTGGTAAGGTCTTCGTCTATTTCGTCTGCTACAAACACTGATTGAGTACCCGACAACATACATACATCGCCATTGGTGAGTTGTTCAAAGGTATTAGCCTGAATACGAGCATCAATAATTTGGTTAAAAATTAATGAACGTGCCGCTGAAAGATACATACCGCGCTTTTTTTTATCGTTGACTTTAGTGCCAGTAAATAATGCTAATGCTTTGGCAATATTACCGCCTTCAATACCAAAACGTTGCTCTCCAAAATAATTAGGTACGCCATGAGCAACGATGGCATGCCAACGCCTAATAAGGGCTTCAATGTCGGTTATATTTTTTAAGGTAATTTCAAAGCGGTTACCTAATAAAGCACCAATACGTAATTTTTTATTGTGTCTTGCTGTAGATATAACCTCTACTCCATCGATAGATAAATCGGCTAAATCGTACACTTTCTTTCCGGGCAGGTGAATACCAAACCATTGTTCAGTAACCGCAAATCTATCTTTTAGTCCGGCATAAGATACTAAGTTTTCTTTTACACCAAAATATTTTGCAAGTTGTTTAGCAATATAAGCCGTATTCTCACCAGTTTTTTTAACATGAATAAATACATGTTCACCTTCACCACAAGGTGCAAAAGATAAGACTTCAAATACTTTAAAATCTGCCATTTCACTGCGTAAAAAACCGGTTGATGTAGGTTGACCATAAAGGTAGCTAAATTTAGGTAATTCTGTATTCACGTAGTCGTCTCAGTACTTATTAATGGGTTATTTGTGGTTTTGTTATTCGTGCAATTAATTTGTTTTAGTTAATAACACCACCGCATGTACTGCTACACCTTCTTTACGACCAGCATAACCAAGTTTTTCCGTAGTGGTAGCTTTTACATTAACCTGCGAAATGTCAGTATTTAAATCATCTGCTAAACAAGTTCTCATGGCTAATAAGTGCGGTGCTATTTTAGGAGCCTGTGCCACAATGGTTATATCGGCATTACCTAACTCATAACCTTGTGCTTGCATTAAATTCACAACATGGCGCAGCAATATGCGGCTTGATATGTTTTCATATAGCCCATCTGTATCAGGAAAATGATTACCAATATCAGCGAGGCAAAGCGCACCTAAAATAGCATCACACAAAGCATGGATCGCTACATCACCATCTGAATGGGCAATAAAACCAAAGCTATAAGGAATGTCTACGCCAGCTAAAACTATTGGGCCTGCACCACCAAATTTATGTACATCAAAACCATGACCTATACGCATTTTTTTACCTTTAAAGGATCTTTAACCGTGTTATGTTTATTTGAGTGAGTTGCTAAATGAGTATTTACTTCTGTGCTATTTAGCTCTTTGCTACTTAGCTCTGTGCTACTTACCTTGGCACTTAAGTGAGTGTTATTTTGCTGAGAAAAAATAAAGTTTGCGAGGAGTAAATCATCAGGGCGAGTTATTTTTATATTATTACTGTTACCTTCAACGAGTAAGCTTTCAAAGCCAGCATATTCAATGGCAGAGGATTCGTCGGTTATAGTAACTTTATCGTTTAATGCTTTGGTAATAGCTAAAATTAATTCTTCTGTTTTATAGAGCTGCGGAGTTAAAGCATGCCACAGGTTTTTACGCTCTATAGTTTGTTTAACTTTTACGGCTGAGTTATTTTTAGTTGAATGAATAACTGCTGAGTTGATACTTTTTGATTGAGTGCCTGTTAAATTGGCGTTAGTTGATTGAGCGTTAACCGACAATGATTTTTTCATTGTATCTCTCACCGGATAAGCCAATAAACCACCCGTATCAGCTTGCTGAGTATCATTAATTAGCTGAGTTATATCACTTAATTCTACACAGGGTCTTGCGGCATCGTGAACCATAACCCATGGATATTCGTCAAGGTTAACTGAAAGTAGCCCAGCTAAAACTGAATTCACGCGCTCTGCACCACCTTGCACAACGGTTATATTAGCTTGAGATGATAATGCCGAATCTTTAAAATATTCATCGCCGGCACTAATAGCAATAACAACGTGGGTGACTAACGGGTGTGATAAAAGTTTATCAACGGTGTGCTCTAAAATAGTTTTATTTTCAATCATTAAGTATTGTTTGGGGCAGCGTGTTTGCATTCTTTTACCTACGCCAGCCGCCGGTACGATAGCAACAAAGTTATTACACATTATTGTCATTGTGCATCCTGCTGGTTATGTTCGCTGGCTTTAACTCTATTATGTTGTGTGGAAACTATTCTATAAAACACTTCGTTTTCTTTTATCATACCTAGTTCATTACGGGCTCTTTCTTCAATGCCTTCAACGCCTGACTTTAGATCGTCGGTATCGGCATAAAGTATTTTATTTCGCTCAATAAGTTTATCGTTATCAGCACGTTGCCTAGCAACATCGCTTTCTATTGCTACGTAATCAGGCACACTATTTTTACCAAACCACAGGCGGTGCTGTAGTAAGGCTAAAAATATTAATAAAATAACGATAATTGCTTTCATACAAGCGATAAAATTAAGATTGAATATGTGTTACACCATTATAGGAGCCATGCCGCGCGTGTAAACTATAAATAAGTACATTCTACTTATTTATGTGTTTTTATCTAAAAAAACAACTCGAATGGGTAAATTAACGTGGTACTGGCTTTTTAAAATCTCGCCAATTAATGCTACAAGAAAGTAGCAACTCTCTTAATGTTGGCATGATTGGAATAGATTTATGATGATTAACCCAGCAATGCCCCGAGCACGCTGCGGTCATGATACGTTTATTGGGTTTTAGCAAGCTATACACGTTAGATGATGGTTCAACTGTTGTTGGTATTTCATCAAGATCAAACCAACCATGGGCGTTGGTTCTAAAGCTATTTTTTTCAGGTGCTATTTTATCAATACAATCGAGCACAATACGTTTATTCTCTAAAATTGGCACCACTAAGCCGTGTTTTAAAGTAATACTTTTATACCATTGGTTTATTAATGTTTGATCTTGATTAGACAATTGAACTGACGATTTATCGGAAGCTTTAGCTGTACCATTAACAGATATAGGCATTTGGCTAGTTTGTTTAGCTGACCAACTGGCATTTTGAATATCTAAGGTGAGTGGGCTTGTGCATTGCATCATCATACGAGCTGTTTGTTGAATGTAGTAAGGAAGGCTTTTTAATCGACCTTGAATAGATGTAACTGATGCAGTTTCAATTGTAGCAAGCTGATGTAATTCTCTTTCATATAACGCATTACAAAGCTCGGCAAAGTCTGCCGATTGTTGCTCGCCTTTCCAAAGAGAAACTTGTTCAGTCATATACTTTTTCAGTCATGTAAGGATTAATACCAATTGAAATAATGAATATGGTAACGGGTGTATACCCATCACACCTCAAGCTGCAGAATTCAGCAAGGTGATAAAGGGTTAGGTACAAGGCATTGATTGACGAAAATAGTGATTCTATTTTCTAAATCATTCAAAACAATAGACGCCGTAAATGACCCTTTATCGCCTTGCCCGTAGAGGGCTAAACGAGTCATCAGTCCAGCGTTGCGATACTTGATAAGGGAATAACCATTATCTGCGTAACGCGCCTTGATCTGATTTCCTCGTTTAGCTCTGAACCTGCACCTTGAGGTGTAACGGGTATAAGCATACTTGATTGATAGCAAAAGATAAATCCACTTAATAATCGAACATACTCTACCAAAGGCTGTTACCTTTAACGTATGATTTTAGCTTGTTTATATTATAAGACAAATAATGACTTATACGAAAAACACTAAAATACATAACTAACTAATTGAAAAACTGGTAAATATATAGTGAAAACTGGAAAAAAACACAAATTATCGTTAAGCTAGCTTAATTAACCAATACCCTTGAGTCTACTTGTAAAAAATAATGAAAAAACGCCACATAGCTTGCCATGATTGTGAATTACTTATGCAAGTTCCTGCACTAAAGCATCGAGAAAAAGCTCATTGCCCTCAATGTAGTTATGTTGTAACGCGTTTTTATCAACATGCTCAAACAAAATTATTTGTTAGTGCAATCACTGCGTTAATTTTTTTAATTTTTGCTATACGTTTTCCGTTCATTATTTTTAGTTTACATGGCGATGAAAAAACATTGACCTTAATTGAGTCGATTCAAAATATTGATAGCATGTCGTATATGCTTATATCAGCACTGTTAGCTTTTACCGCCTTTATTATTCCAATGTGTTTTTTACTGTGTGTTATTTATATTTCAATCTCATTTAAAGTGAAGAATTTATTACCATTAACCGCAGCAATTTTAAAACTTACCATTTTGCTTAAACCTTGGAATATGGCAGAAATTTTCATTATTAGTATTTTAGTTAGCTTTATAAAGGTACAAACCATGGCATCGATTGAATTTGGTTATGCCCTCTTTTTTTATTTAGCCTTTATAGTAAGTTTGTCAGCAAGCTTTATTTATTTTGACCGATATCAGTTATGGTCGTTATACCAACTTAAAAACAAACGAAGCGAGGTGTAATTGATGGTTACCGAAAATAATAAACAATCTTATCAATGCCCAGTTTGTTTAACCTTAAATGCTACATCTGACTCTTATTGTCATCAATGCCAAGCATATTTATCAAAGTTAAACCCTAAAAGTATTCAACATACACTATCGTTATTATTAACTTCTTATGTTCTTTTTATTCCTGCAAATTTTTTACCTATGATGGTGACAACCGTATTAGGTAATAAAACAGAAAGTACTATATTAGGTGGCGTTATTTTATTATGGCAAAGCCAATCTTATTTGGTGTCGTTAATTATATTTTTTGCCAGTATTGTGATCCCGTTAGGCAAGTTATTTGCCTTAACATGGTTGTGTTACGAGGCAACTTATACCGGTTTTAAATCAAAAAAAGTGGCTTACCGGTCTTATCGAATAATTGAATTTATAGGCAAATGGTCCATGGTTGATATTTATGTTGTGTCTATTTTAGTGGCGCTGGTTAATATGGGCGCTATTGCTAAAATAGAAGCAGGATTTGCCGCTATTGCATTTACCGGTTTTGTTATTATGACGATGTTAGCTGCACACACCTTTGATCCACGCTTAATTTGGCAATCTCAATCTCACCCCTCTGAGGCAAGTAATGACTGAACAAGAAAAAAAACTGCCCAAAGCGGTGGTAAAACCAATTAATAAAATTTCTACTATTTGGCTTATTCCACTTGTTGCATTAGCTATTGGTGCTTGGATGCTAATTGATCAATGGCAAAAACAAGGGCCACTAATTACGATTAAATTTGCTACTGCCCAAGGTATTAGTAAAAACGAAAGTTTAATTAAACTCAGAAATATAACCGTTGGTAAAGTTGTTGATATTAAATTAACAAATGAGTTAGATGGCGTAATTATTAGCGCCCGACTGAATAAAAAAGTAAGTAAGTTAATTACTAATAACAGCCAATTTTGGGTAGTTAAACCTCGCATTAGCTTAAATAATGTATCGGGTTTATCAACTATATTATCAGGTTCTTATATTGAATTTTCGCCAGGCTTAGGTGGTTTTTCTCAACACGATTTTAATGGTTTAGAAAACCCACCGCCTACCTCAGCAGGAACACCAGGATTACACATAACCCTAGACAGCAGTAGTGATCATGCCTTTGATATAGGTGATCCCGTACTGTTTAGAGGCAGTCAAGCAGGCAGAATTGAATACACACATTTAAATATTGATGAAGGCAAAATGTATTACAACGTATTTATTGAAGCGCCATACGATCAACTCATTACCACCAACACAAGGTTTTGGGAAGTTACTGGCGTAGACGTTGATTTATCCGCTCAAGGCGTTAAATTTAATACAGGCACCATTGAAACCCTACTTGGAGGTGGTGTTGCGTTTGACGTACCTACCTATTTAACTAAAGGTGAACCCATAACCGAACGCGCTAAATTTTCAATATATCCAAATAAACAAAAAGTCAATGAGCAGTTATTTAATGTAGCTCAAAACTATATTTTACTATTTAACCAATCTATTCGTGGTTTAAAACCAGGAGCACCCGTTGAATACAAAGGGTTACACATTGGAGAAGTAGTTAGATCCGATATTGACTACGCTGAAATGACCAACATATTAGATAAAAATACGTTACTCCCCATTATGATAAAAATTTATCCCGGGAGATTAGGTCTTGATGACAATGAATCGGGTTTACTTAAAACGCAAAAAAATATAACTAATAGGATCAAACAAGGTTTACATGGCATTATAAATACCAACAATTTACTTACAGGAAGTAAATTTATTGAATTAAAATATATTAATTCACCTTTAGAAAAGCATAAAACCTTTGCAGGTTTAGTATTAATACCCACTGCTGACGATGAATTAGATCAATTATTAACTCGCGTTAATAACATCACCAAGTCGATTGAGAATATTCCTTTTGATGACATTGTTAAATCAACATCAAAAGCTTTAACCAGTATTACCGCCTCCATGGAGCAATTTAATTCAACAGCAGATCGCGTTGAAACCCTACTCAACGATCCTAGAGGGCAAACTATTATTGCGCAAATTAATGCTACGTTAAAAAGTGTTGAAAACCTAACTAAAAGCTATTCAGAGGGGTCTCAAACGCATCAGCAATTGAACGATTTATTAAAAAGTTTAGACAATACCATTAACAATTTATCGCCGTTAATTATGAAGTTAAATAAGCAACCTAATCGTTTAATTTTTAATACTGACAATAACACTGAGATACAACCGCAAGCTCAAAAATAATAAGTGCAAGAATAGATAGCGAAAGTTTAAAAGAGCGTTAAAAGAGAGAATTTAATGACCAAAACCACGCAAGTAAATAAAATAAGCATACAACGTAGCGTTAACCGTAAATTTTTAAATCGGACGTTAATCTTTACTCGATTAAAAATAACTCTAGTAATGTTAGCCATTTTTACCGCTGGATGTACTTCTACGGATAATAGCATTAACTATTATTCATTAAATGCGATAAACGTAAAACCTAATAGCCCTACCAGCATCAATAACCGTGATAGCAAAACCTCCATCATTCTTAATGAGATTATCATGGCAGATTTTTTAAATACGGGTGGTTTAGTGATGCAAGTAGATACCCACCAAATACAAATATCTAATCAGCATCGTTGGGGAAATAAGCTTTCAAAGGCTATTTCAATACACCTTATGACCTCGCTGTCGCAAAACAACGCGGTATACATTGAACATAACAATACCAGTAATAACGCCTCAAAAAGTAAAAAATTAACCCTATCATTTGAACAATTCACCATTGCACACCAACAACATGAAACAGTTATTTCTGGGTACTATCTAATGGAATTACCTGAACATAGCGAACGTAAAAAAGCTTTTTTTGATATTCGTCAACCGCTTAGCCAAGATGGCTATAACCACGCAGTTGAAAACTTTAAACAATCTTTAGATGAATTAGCAACGCTAATATTAAGTGACATAAGCAGTTAGTAAGAGCTCTATTTAAGTAAAGTGGCTACTACCTAAAATAATTAAAAATAGTCGTTTGAATTGTAAAGGAGTTTGTTTAACTCAAGTTTAGCAAAGGCTGTTGATTTTTTAAGTATGAAACAACAATAGCCCTAGTCTTAAGGTTACTGCTATGTATACCCGTTATCATAAAAAAATCCAATATCGAGCAACCGATATTGGATTTTTTGCATATATATCCATCACACTTCAAGATGCAGGTTCAGCATCTTGAGATGTGGTGGGTATATATCAAATTTTATGCTTTATTCAAATTCGTAGGTATAACTTAAACTAATATTAACGCCCACTGCTTTTGAACGTACTACGATATCAGACTGTGTAACTTCTTGGTCTTCATCTAGTAGGTTTTTCAATTTCAATTTAACTTTTGAATTGAAATCAGGGTAGTAAGTGTAAATTAAATCCACTGAATGAAAGGGTTGCTCAAAAGCATCGTCTGAACCACTAATACCTGATGCCAAAATACGCTCACCAAACACGTTGTATACTAACGAACTACTGTGATTACCATTAGCTGAATCATAGTTCATTTGTAAGTTAACTACATATTGAGAGTGCCCATTCATACGTTTAGTTGTATTGGTTAGGTTACCAGCAAGCGCTGGATTTATTTCTACCTCAGAATCACTTAATGTAATGTTGCCTGAGGTAAAGAAACCATCTTGCATCCAAGATAAATCGTACAACCATTCAGCTTCAATACCGTACACTGTTGCAGTTTCGCCATTAACAAAACCTAACGTGTAATCTTGGTCACCAACGGATAAAACAGACTCAATTGGCGATTCTATATCTTTATAAAATAAACCTACTGAGTAGTTATTACCATTTTGAGCATAAGATTCGTAGCGAGCATCATAATGCTTGATTGGGCTACTGTTTAAGCCTACTCGGCCAACGGTACGAATATCGGTGAGTGGATCAAAATAAGCAACGGGAACAACTTCCCTTAAATCTGGGCGAATAACTGTTTCACCATAACTTAAGCGCATTTGATAGTCTTCACCACCCATGTACGTTAACGCTAGTGCTGAAAAGAAGTCATCTTCTCTAATTGTACCTGATTCAATTTTATCTTCTGAGAAGAAAATATTTAAGTCAGTACCATTAAAAATTAAGCTAGAAGTCGCTAGCGATACTTGTTTAAATTCTTCCCATCTTATGCCACCACTTACACGCCATTTTTCTTTATAAAAAACATCGAATGAGCCATACCCCGCATCAATCTTTTGACCGGCTAAATAATCGTCGGCATCGGGAGCTGAAGGTTCGTTAAAATCTATAAAAATACTGTTTGCATCAATAAGTTCGTCGGTTAAATAACCTGTAGCACTTAATACACTTTCAAGCCCTGTATTTACAGGAAGTGAAACACCTGTTTTATTGTTTACCGCAAAGCTTGATGTACTATAATAACGACCTTTTTCTGAAAAATCGTAACCAACCTTAAATTCAACTTCTAAATCAGTTAAGTAAAAAGGCAGGGTTGCATTTCCGCTATACGATTTAACGTTATCTCTTAAATCTAAGTATGAAGATATAATTCGGTTGTCATCACCAGTAATTGAAGAACTAACGTAGGCGCCATTATCATAACTGTCGATAAATTTGTATTCAATATCGGTGGGTACTTCAGTTGTTGCCTCTGATTCAGTGTATTGCCAATCTACACCTAAACCGCCGTAATCAAGAAAAGTATGCTCACCAATAAATTGCATTATTTCAAGCTCACGCTCTTCATAAGTAAACTCATGTTCACGCTGCGCTACACCGTTACCTGCAATAGTATTAATGGTACTACCGTTAGGGCTTTGAATAATGCCTACCGAGGTTTCATCTTCAGCATCTTTTAGGTAAATATTCGACCATAACAATTTATGGTTTCCGTATAGATCATCTATTTGGTAGCCAATATTAAAAATACCACTTAAACGTTTATTGTCGGTGGTAACATTTGACGATTTAGTAATGTTATAACAAGCGTTAGTCACATCTTCAGATGTATTTAAAACTGAGCTACAGTTTTCGACTAAGTTTTCACTGATCACTGATGAGGTTTTTTGGGTGTTTTTTTGATTTTTATCGTAAGAAATTGCCGCTAAAAAACCTATTGTTCCACCAAAATAGTCTTCATCAAATGAATTACCAATACTGCCTTTAATATTATAAGCAGGATCTAATGATTCATCTTTCATCAACAAATCTCGTGGTAATGTTTTTAAAAGACCATTGTTAATTAAAATGGCTTGATCCGCTCTTGATGCGGTATCAGTATCAACTAAGTTATCGGTAACAATAATATTGCGTAAGCTAAAATCACCTTTGTAATGAACTATAGCTTCATTTAATGCTTGAGGTATTTCACCACCGTGCCTGTTGTAAGTATAACCAGAGCTTGATTCGCTGTCGTAACCAACACCCAGTTCAATACTTCCGGTAAAGCTTTTAGGCACTGTTTTTGTACGAATATCAATAGCACCACCACCAAACGAGGCAGGCATAGATGGTGAAAATGCCTTTTGTACTGATAGGCTTTCAATAATACTTGATGGAAAAATATCAAGAGGTACTACGTTTCGAGTTAAATCAGGGCTTGGTATACTTGCGCCATTTAAGCGCGCGCTTGAGTATCGCTCACCTAGTCCACGTACATAGATAAATTTACCGTCAACTAAGGTTAATCCAGTAACACGTCGCAAAGCAGATGCAGCATCGCTATCGCCTGTTTTAGACATTTGTTCTGAACCTAAAATATCAGCAACAAAAGCCTGATTTCTTCTTTCTTCAACAACTGCAGCGGCACTACCTTGTAAACGACTTACTTTAACAACAACTTCTTCAATTTCGCCATCTTGCTCTTCTGCAAAAAGTGTTGTTGATGTGGTTGCCATTAAACCAAGGCTTACCGCTAAACTAACTGTTTTTAGTTTGTATTGAATATTCATTTTTCTATCCCACAATAATTAATCATCTAAAAAATAGGCGCTGTTAAGCGCCTATTTGCTGTATTAAAGAGATTGATTAATCTTGTTCTGCAGCCGTTACAGCAGCTTCAACCCACTTGTACCAGTTAGAGCTAGTATCAGTATCTGAAACAGCACCTACATAAGTTGCTGATTGGAAGAAACCATCTAATGTTGTTACATCAGTTGCTGTTACTGTGATATCAGCAGAGTCTACATCGGTAGCAAAAGCATTTGATAATACCGAAGCCGTAGTTGCTAAACGTTGGCTAGAGCCTGCGTTGTCATACCAATCAGCTTTTGCAGTACCTGTTAACGCTGCAGGTTCTTTACCTGACATAAATGTAGCTTCGCCTTTAAATTCGTTGGCACATGACATAACAGAGCTTGTGAATTTAATTGAGTCGGCATTTTTCTCACCATCTGATGAATGCTCGATACAAGCTGTTCCGTTAGCGCCGTCTGCTTTAACGAATAATGCGTTGTAGTACATTGACTTAATAGCATCATCAAATTTGATTGCTTGAGAAGAACTTTGGTCACGTACTGATTTTTCATCAGTAGTAATTACGGTTACGTTAGCAATAGTTGGGTTAGACGTTGGAGCTTCATCGTAATCTGCACCGCCGTTTTTCTCACCGTCAGTTTCAAAGCCGTTGTTACCCATAAATATTTTTGAACCTGCTGGAACAATTCTTTCTGGATCATCACCATCAGCAGGAATAACCACTTCTTTTTTCGTTTCTACTGAACCGTGTTTAACAAAAATAAATTGGCCTTTACCTTGCCAACCGCCATCAATATCGATTGCATCATCTTGTGTATCTGTTACAGCAATATGGCTGATAGTAGATTCGCCACCGAAGAACTCGATACCGTCATCATAGCCTTGGTGAATGTGTAAGAAGTCAAAAGAAGAACCTGAACCAACAGCATTTAAAGTCAAAGAGTTTAAGTCATCACCCTCACCACCTGTTTTAGGACCTGAACCCGCATACCAAATTTTAGCGTATTGAATTGAACCACTATCGTCAGCGTTATTGTTACCACCAAAGTAGCTAGTAACACCTTCAGTTTCTACGTTACAAGTAGAGGCAGCACGCTGTGCGTTTGTACATTGGTTAGTTAAACCAAAACCATTAATAATAATTCCGCCCCAATCAGCAAATTGAGCGCCATCGCCTACCGCATCATGACGAGCAATAGCATTAGCAGAAGTAAATACGATTGGGTCTTCAAAAGTACCCATTGCATCAATTTTAGCGCCACGAGCAATACGAATAATCGCTTCGCCTGAGGTAAATGCTAATGTAGCACCGGCTTCAACTTTTAAAGTAGGACCATTAGCTTCAATAGTACAAGACGTTGTAGTGTCGCAATCTTTACCCACTAATAATGCACCGTTTAGTACGTGTACACCGTCATCAGATAATTTAGCAAATTCTATGTCGCTTTCAATTTCAATGTTTTTACTTGCAAATGAAGTGCTGTATTCACAGTCTTTACCGTTAAATGCACCTTGTAAGTCGCCACGGCTTGCACAAGGGTTAGTTTCTACTGGTGGAGTAACTGTTCCACCAGTAGTTGTTGTCGTTGTTACGCTATTATCATTAACTGTAGGTTGAATATTAATATCGCCACCACAACCAACTAACATCAACGCACTTGCTATAGCACTTACTTGGAATAAAGTTTTCATTTGCATTTTTCTGCTCCGCAGGAATTATTTTGAATAAAGGTTTAAAATAAAGTTGCGGAGATGGTACTGGGTAAAAATGACAGAAATGTTTTAGAAATATGTATTTTTTATTTAAGAAAAGTTACAGTAATATTACAGCACTTAAAAAAATTCGCATTAAACTCTTGATTTAAAATGATTTAATAACTTACAAAAATAAATAACTAAAATACATTTTCTGCTTAAGTGTAAAAATGTGTGCTAAAAGATAGAATTAAACTGACTTGAAAACCTATTATACCAATTGAATTATTTTAATAGTTATAACGTTCAAGTTTATTACAAACAAAAAACCAGCAAAAATGCTGGTTTTTATTAGGGTCTGTTGATCTTTCAGGGTTAAATTTTATTCAATTTAAAACGAATTTAATCGCGATGTGAGCTTTGTC
>ENA-ORXU01000598-ORXU01000598.1-marine-metagenome-genome-assembly--contig:-NODE-598-length-39253-cov-3.856979_pt1 | contig 39253 bp, 26 predicted proteins | sample MGYA00237869_ERZ511484 | MGnify/ENA metagenome assembly ERZ511484 | reverse complement strand
AAATGACGGATGTGACTAGTAAGTAGTTAATGCCAAAGGAATGCCTTTGGGATATAGTTTATGGGGATTATAGGGGGATTTATCCATCCTATAATCCCTACAAACTATAAAAACCATACAAACCAAATACTCATGAGTCAATTACATAAAATAAATCCATCTCCTCTTCGCATCTCACACCAAAGCGAGGTATTGCAGTTGCGACGAGCACTTGCCGAATTGCAGGCTGAGATGAAAGTGATGAAAGAAAAAATAAATGCCGTAAATTCAGTTGAACGTAAAATTAATTTGTCTTCGAATGGGCGACATTATTTTATTACATTAAATGATATTCTGTATTGTGAGGCATATGGCAATTATACTAAAGTGTTTGTCCGAACTAAAAGCGGACAAAATACCGAGGCCTTCAATTCTTTTTTACTGATTTCTAAAACACTGAAATCTATAGCTAAATTAATTTATTCTAAAGATTTTATTCGCTGTCATCAATCATATTTGGTTAATAAAAACCATATAACCAATTTTGAAACTAAGGGTGGTTGTCGGCTAAAGATGCTGGATCAAATCACAATTCCTGTTTCTCGTCGAAGTAAAAAAATGGTGTTCGATTGTTTAACGGTATAGTAGGTAATTAGCCTATGTGGTTCCAAACTAGAATTCGCTAAGTTTCAGGTTTGCTAGGGTTTTGGATGCTCAGTTGAGCAGTTTGATTTTTTTTTTGATAGGTGCTTTGATTTATAGGCTGAGTGGTTATGATCCTCTTTAGCAATAGATGGCTTGTCAAAAACGTTTTGAATCTATGCAACAATTTCCTCTGCTCAAGTACATCCTTATCTTGATTGGCTTGGCCACAATCCAATCAGCTAATGCTCAATCCTACGACCTCGCAGCCGGCGTGCGGCTCGGATCAGAAATCGGGGTGAGCGTCAAAATGCGCGTTCCGCCAGTAGATAAAAACTTTACCGGTGAATTTATAGTCCAAAGCAGTTTTGATGGTGACGAGGTACTCATGACGTTGTTAGGTGAGCAACATATGGCTGTTATATCCAGGCGATTAAATGTGTACACAGGTTTGGGTATGCATGCCGGTTGGGTGCAAAATGAACTTATCACCGAAGATTCTTACGATGCACCATTAGGTGTCAGTTTCATCGGCGGTGTTGAAGTCAATTTTAAGCGATTAAATGTCAGTTTGGATTACAAACCTGTTATCAATGTCAAGGGCGGTGAGCGATTTTTTCAATCCTCTTCAGCCTTGACGTTGCGATATATGGCTTTTCAGCGAAATGACATTTTTACCTCTCCTCGGAAAAAGCGTCAAAAACAACGAGTGAAAAAGCGTAAACAGAAAGCAAAAAGCCGTGCGAAAAGCGGGAAAAAGGGGTGGCAGTTTTGGAAGAAAAATGATTAACAAGTCATTTTGTTTCTGCGAGCCGTAAAATATCTTGACCTAAAATGCATTTTAAAGCATAGATGTAAAGAGTTTAATATAATTATTTCAATCTTGATCTTTTTCAAGGAAATGACTTCAGAAAAGGAGCCTCTAATCTAATGCATTTAGATGCTTATATCGGCAGTTTTGCAGGATATTTGTATCTTTGTCTTTCGATACTTGCAATCATATACGTCGCCTTAGGTTTATTAAAAATTATATGACTTGGCGATATTCATTTTATAGTACGATAAGTGAAGTTGAATATTAATTAAATCATTTAAATAAATAGACTATGCGAATACCTTACGCTTTTCTTTTCCTTTTTATTTTGAGCACTTGGACGTTAAATGCCCAAACTGTATCGTCAAAGGAAATAACCTATGAAATTGGAACTCCATACCCGGTAGTAGATGCTCAATCCAAAGATTACTTCGAACGTAATGGAACGGTGATTACCGTCAAGGTAAGAAAGAAAGATATTGTCATTCAAAAGTTGGATGCCGCTTCGTTGAAATTTCAAAGTGTTCGAATTTATAATGATCTACCAAAAGATTTTGTTCAAGAATCAATCTTGCAGATTCAAGGTCGTTTATATTACTTTTATTCCGTATGGGATCGATCGAAAGAAACTGAGCAATTGTTTTATCGTGAGATAGACTTTGAAAAAGGCACATTCACAAGTTCAGGAAAAATATTGGTAAAAGTTAGAGGCAAAGTGACGGGTACATTAGCACAAAAAGGATTCAGTATAGGCTATAGTGGTATAAGTGTCGTTGATAAGTTCGATTTATATACATCTGCAGATGAATCTAAAGTTTTGGTAAAATATCGAAAGAAGCCAAAAAAACGTAATGATGATATTAGTCACGACGTCATAGGATTTCATGTGTTTGATCAAAGTTTAGAAAAACTGTGGTCTAAAGAGGCAAGAATGCCATACACAGAAAAAAAGATGAATAATCTTGATTATGCAGTTGATGCGTTCGGTAATGGTTACATGATGACGACAGTTTACTTGGATAATTCTACGAAATTGTTTAAAAAAGATGGTAGTAGTAATTATCGTATGGAATTACTTAAAATTGACGCAACAAGTAATGAATTGAGTAAGCACAAAATTGGTTCTGAGAATAAGTTCGTCACGGGCGTGGCCATGTATGAAGCTTCGAAAGGTGAAATTATTTGTGCTGGATATTATAATGATGATGGTCGAGATGAATCTGATGCGAAAGGAGTTTTTACCACCAGACTCAATAATGACGGAGCATTAGAACCTTTATCCACATATGAAATTCCGCTTGAAGTATTAAACCAATATGTCAGCAAGTCGAGGCAAACGAAAAATTCGAAAGGAAAAGGAGGTGAATTCAGAAATTTAGAAGTGCGGAACCTTATTACTGATGACCAAGGTGGTGTTGTAATTATTGGAGAACAATATTATCTGGTTTCGAATACGACTGCTTTTAACAACAGTACATCAACAAGTTTTACATATTATTATAATGACATTCTTATTACAAGAATAAATCCTGATGGCACATTGGAATATATGCGTAAACTACCGAAACAACAGCGCGGTACAGCAGGAAAAGGAGGTCTTTCATTTCAGTATTTCTTTAAGAATGGCTTTCATTATATGCTTTATTTGGATCATATAGAAAATCTTGATGCGCCTATGGATAGCAGACTGCCAGGAGTACATCGTGACGGCGCAGGTGGGTATCTAACCGCCTATCGAGTCGATGACTTATCGGGTGAAGTCGATAAGATTTCCATTCTAAATATGAGAGACGTACCGCAAGTTAAAAGCAAAGAGCTATATCAATTTTCAGTGAATCGGATTCTCAATCTTTCAGAAGATGAGTTTGTCATTGAATTCTACAAGAAAAAGAAAGAAGACGTGCTTGTTAAATTTAGTATTAATTGATGAAAGGTAGTTTTACAGTATGTATCTTATAATTTATTATTCTAAAAATTGAATATTGTTTTAAGCATCTTATTTATTGGCTAATTATCAATCTGATTGTGCGCCATGAGACAGACAGCACCATCGTTGCATCGAATATCATTTTTGGTGATACGATCGAATATGATGCTGGATTTAATATTTTTTTAAATTCCGGTTTTGAAGTTAAATAGGGTGTAGAGTTCGATGCGAATATTGATGGGTGTGATTAAAGGCTTATGTTTTTTGGTTTTCTACCATACTAGTGTTTATTTGGGGTGATTAATGCCGCAAAAAGAAATAGGTGTGAAAGAAAAACGCTGAAAGGAGATCATATTTTCAATTTTTAATACTATATCGCATTAATCGCTCTTCTAGAGTAAAACCTGTGGTGAAAGCAAAAGTGTTACGGAGGACTAGTCCGAAATCTGTTGAACAATAATTATTTGCAAAACGCTGGATAGGATGGGATAGTATTGTGTTCGTGAACTCGATTGTCAAGGTTCCCTGTCGAACCTACGTAGAAACGATTGAGTTTTTTTGAGAATAATATGTAGACGTGTCATGACGAAAATCTCCGTACCTCCGATTTTATCAGCACTGATATTGACGAAAATCTCCGTATTTCCGATTATATCAGCACTGAGTCTTGCAAAACCTTCTAAACTAATTGGAAATATGGATGCTGACAAAATTTCATGCGACTCAGTCGCATGAAATTTTAGTCAGTAATGAGGAGAGCTTTGGAACTGAGATTATTTAAGGTCAAAGAAAGACAGATCAACAATACCATCACGATACTTCAGCATAAAACGAATTTTCCTCTGACAGGAGAGACTCTTGATCATAATTATGTTAGAACGGCGAATGATACTCTGAATTGGCTAGAAAGTTTTCATCCGTCAGCGTTTTTAAAAAATTAACCAAGTCGATTTTATCTTGCTCGCTTAAAAGCAGTCCAGTTGCAAATGTATTTTCAATGGCAGGATCGAGTGTTTCTGACAATTTTATTCCAGAATTATAGTGTTCAACAACTTCCTCTAACGTACGAAATCGTCCGTCATGCATATAAGGGAAAGTCACAGCGACATTGCGAAGCGACGGAACTTTAAATTTTCCACGATCTTGGATATTCGAAGTGACCACTTCACGACCGAAATCGGTGAACTGATTGCTAGCATCAAGACCGTTATTCATATAATCATCGTTTTCAAAATTGGCGCCGCCGTGACAGTGAGCGCAATCAGCACCGGAAAATTCAGGAAAAAATGGGTTATATTCTGTAAAAAATAGGTCGTGTCCACGACTCTCACTTTCTGAATATATATCTTCTCCGGCCAATACCTTATCATATTTTGATTCGTGGGAAATGATTGACAACATGAATTGCTCCATCGCGAGAGACATGTTTAATGGCGTTATTTCTTCTGAATAAAATGCGCGCTTGAATTGATCGCGGTACATTTCCGAGGCGCTTAATTTGGCTACCACGCGATCGAGTGTTTCATTCATTTCAAGTGGATCTTGTATCGGCCTTAATGATTGGTCCCGAAGTAGTGTCGCACGACCATCCCAGAAAAATTCATTTGAATGGTAGGCCATATTAAATATCGGCATGGCTTGTCGATTGCCGGGAAGATTTTCGACTCCGATGGAAAACTGCAGCGTATCAGAAAAACCGTCTAATTGTCGATGGCAACTACCGCATGATTGAGAATTATCTCGCGAAAGCATCGTTTCAAAAAATAACATTTTACCCAATTGAACACCTGCCACAGTCAACGGATTGTCAGCGGGTAAATCGGGTGCAGGAAAATTTCCATATTGAATTTCATAGGAAGTATCATCAAATATGACGGGTGGTTGAATAGGAGTATCATCAGAATCACAACTAGTTATCCAAAAATATCCGAATAAGATTATATAGTTTAAATATTTAGAATACATTTTTTATTGATTGAAGAGTGGATTGGAAATAAATGTCTCGTCGGTTAGACTTCGCAAAAAAGTCAACAAATCTTGTTTTTCTGTTTCCGATAGACTTAATGGTTGAATGGCATCACTTTGATTGATGTGTTGTTTTCCTCCAGAGGCATAATGTTCGATTACATCTTCTAAGGTGGGCATTGATCCATCATGCATGTAGGGCGCGGTCAGTTCAATATTGCGTAGACTCGGAACTTTGAACAAAGCCCGATCGGTGTCTATTTGTGTTAGCCGAAATCGCCCTGGATCCGAGTATTGATTATAAAGCCCGTTATTTTCAAATGCATAATTGGTGAAATTAAATCCGGCATGGCATGTTGAGCAATTTGTTTTGCTGCTGAAAAATAATTCCATTCCTCGCTCGGCAGAAACGTCAAAATTTGTACGATCGTTATTTTCTTGAAATCGATCAAAATAACTATCGCCGCTAATTAAACTGCGCTCAAACGAAGCGATCGATCGCGTGATGACGAAAGGATCTATTTCTCTATTATAAGCTTTTCGCGCAAGCCTGACATAACTAGAATCATTTTTTAATCGGTCAACAATAAGTACAATATTGAATGCAAACTCGGCATGTTCTTGGATTGGAACGAGCACTTGAAACTCCAATGTCGGAACTCCACCTTCACGTGTGAAATACGGATGATAGGCCACATTGGCAAGCGAAGGAGCGTTGCGATCTCCTAAATTTTCTCCAACGCCTGGACTGATGATTCGGTCATCACTGAATGCCAGGGATTGATCATGACAGGAAGCACAACTGATCGTGGTGTCAGCTGACATAATTTCATCGTAGAACAACATCTTACCGAGTTCCCATCTTTTTTTTGAAAAGGTATTATCCGTTGGAAAAATAATTTCATCAAACCCGCTGGGAATCTCCATGAGCGAAGGGTACAAAGTCGGAGGTGCCAAGTCGTCGTTGACGCAGCCAGTCATTAAGAAAATGCTACATAAAAAAATGGTATTTCGACGAAGGTTCACTAATGATAATGTCTATGGTAAAACAACCTTACGCGTTGCAACAAGATTTCCATCTTGATATAACTCAACTAGAAAAATTCCGCTTGTCGGTAATTGTACTTGTAACACATGGTCGATTAATTCTTCATTTTTTAAGAAAGTTGATTTTCCAATCATGTCGCGTATCGTTATATTATATGTCGTGTTCGATGCCGACTCGACGATTATGTTGATTACACCATTGTTAGTTGGGTTCGGAAATACGTTAAATACTTCAATATTTGCCTGATCACGAATGGCAGAATTACCACTTGATAAACTAAATGTGAAATCACGCGTGTTTTCTAATAATTGTTGAGCTTGACGATTAAACCCATGAACAATGACACCGCCATTCACCCGAATATCTTCGATCATGCTGACATAATCCGCGTCAACAGCGATATCAATTTTATTATCTACCGCAGTTTTATCCATGCTATGTTGAATCTCAAAATAATTTTGATCTCCGAGACCATGTAATTCAATTGTTTGATCTAAACCAGGTCCGCCTTTGCCCTCAAATGCGACAAAACGATAACCTGCGGCCCAACCCCAATGCATAGATGGGAACACAGGAGCCAATGGGTGTCCAGACGGATACGCCGCAGGATCGCTGTGATTGGCATTTGAGTCTACACCAATCTTGTATGAAATAGTTTCTAATGTCGTCATATTAAAATTGCCAAGAGGGACAACGGTCGGCTCTGCTGCATCAACTAATATCCAGAGGTCTTCTATAGCTGTTTGAACGCCGCCATCGTGGGTCAATGTCACACTCGAAATATAATATTCAAGGCGCGAAATCATAAAATCGTGACCGAGATTATTTTGTGCTGGAGTATTATATGAGAATGGTTGACTACCTAATTTATGATTGATTGTAAAAGTAATGTCGGTTTGAGCAAACGAGGACAGGCAGAGTCCGCAGATTATTAAAGTAAAAATCGTATTTTTCATCTGAAAATCTTTAATAAAATTATGAAAGAATAAAGTTTTCGTGCTTCGTGAACATCATGAATAGAAATAATTAATTCATGTGTCATAACAAAAAAAATAAAATTTATAAAAGAAAGGAATAAACCAGTTTAAAGATGCATTTAATTATTTTTGGAGGTTTATATATATCCGGAATAGGGGTGAATTTCTGATCAACACAAACCGCAATTAATGTCATCTGTATGAAGAATAAACCAATCGGGACTTCATCCACATTCTTCTCAGTGGCTTGGATGAATAATTCTTCTATTGAGTCGAGCTGAATCATTTCATCGGTACAGCAGCCAATCGGACATCGTTTTTTAGTCTCGTTCACTAACTTATCTGTGTCGTGTTTCTGGCAATTCGCCATTTTTTCGACGCATGATTTGGCATCGCCAAAAAAGCTAATAGACTTTAAATGATCTTGGCAGAAGTGCATGTCTATCGACAATCCTGTCGTAGAGAGAAAAATGGCCATAGCTATTAGAGCTGAAACCATTCGATATCGCCAGGATATTAATTTCATAATTGCATTGACATTCAGTCAAATATAATGATTTTATCCCAAATTGAACATACTGTGTCACATCTGTCATAGAAAGTTGCACGGCGCTAGTTCGAAATACAACAAATGAAATGGCTTTGTTTCTTCATACTATGGCGCAGGATGGATTGAGACACAACCCGGAGATAGTGAGATGCTCAAGGCGCCTGTGGGAGTTAGCTTGATTGTAGATGCAGAAGTCAACTTTAAAGAAGGGAGTGTAAGTCTGGACTACAAACCCAGATTCAAAGTGCGGGGCGGGCGAAAAGTGTTTGCCGCTTCGTCCGCTTTGACGCTGCGATACATCCCATTTCAACGAAACAATATATTTACACTCTCTACGTGAGAATCGACAAAATAGGACGTGAAGTAAAACGAAAATTAACTTCGTTTACGCTTTCATATTTTATAATTGAGTGTATACAAAAGAGCCTGTTGAATCGACAAAATTCAATAATACTTAATTTAATAAATAAGAAGAAGGCGAAAGGATTCAAATGCTTAATTTTGGACGCTGTATCGTACTAACCGCTCTTCTATTGTCGTTCCTGATGAAAATAAAAAGGTGTTACGGAGCACTAACCCAACATCTGACGAATAATAATTATGAATAAAGCGTGGTAGCGGATAGGGTGTTGGTATATTGGTCTGAAATGAGCCTCTGTAGTCTAATACATCAAATTCCCCGGCGGGGACTTCAATTTGTTCTGGTGAATCATGCATGCGATAATCAATGCATATCCATTCGCCAGTTCGTGGTTCAATCGTGTATCGGTATAATGTATCCGAGAAATTCGTGGAAGAAAAGTGCGTCAAGCCTTCCGGGTCTATAATATCATCACCATCGGCGCGGCGCAAAGCCAGAATGCGCCATTCTTTAGAAATAAAATCAGTTCCTTCGTACACATAATAGTTCATACCATTTATGATTGAATCGCCTGTAATAACTACGCTATCCATTTTTGGATGAAGCGTTTCAGTCCCAACAAGTTTGATAATATGAGTCTGATAAATCCAATAATTACCGATTGCCATAGGCACGTAATTATGAGGAGTCATAAGGCTGGCCTCGTCATCAGAGCAAGACAGACAAAATATAATTAAAGCGGCCGCTAGGATGTTGTACTTCATGTGTTTGAAATTTAAATGTTGGTGTTTAATCAAGAGCGCCATCTAGTTCATCTTTGTATTCAGGCACGCTTGAACAAAATAACGTTAATGTTTAAATTAAGGTTGGGTCTGGCACTAAATTTTAACGTAACGCAACAATTTGATTTGTAATTGAAATATTACTTTGTTTATGCTTCAATAATGAATCTAACAGGTTCTGATGACTAATATATTATTTTGAAGAAAGTAGCAGATTGAATACCGTCCGTCTACTTCTGAATGAATTTTAATTTACAGGAAGTAACTCTACTTGGAAGAACTTGATGATCAAGGGCGAATTCAGGTCACGTGATACATGCATCTGGCGATGATTAATTAAACAGAATCAATGACGATAAATTTTTTGAAGAAGAATATAAGCTTAGCTGATATCGAGCCGGTAATGCTTTTGCCAGTCCTCAAGACTCGAATTAGTATTTTCGAGCATATATCAGTATCTTGTGCACAGGGTGATTTTAAGAAGTCACAATTGAATTGTAGCTTTTAGGTCCACATATGTAAATACATGCTAAGGACAATTAAATGATTTTTATAATATTTAAATTTTAGAAAATGGAAGAGCAAGCGATGGCAGCGTTTATGGAATTGATGAATTGGCCGGCATTTCTAGTAGCAACGTTGGTGCCCATGGTGTTAGGATTTTTATGGTATAATCCGAAAACACCAACAGGTGCCATTTGGATGAGAGAAACAAATATGACGGATGAAAAAATGAAAGGAGCAAATATGCCTGTGATTTTTGGCTTGTCTTTGCTTTTTAGTTTTCTCATGAATTTTTTCATTGTGTCCCACGAGGTCATCCATCAATATGGTGCCTATTCTCTTTTAATCGACCACCCGGAAGAAGCGTTCCGTATACTAACAGAGTACAAAAATGAATATCGCACTTTTCCTCATGGGATGTTGCATGGGGCATTCTTGGGATTATTTTTTGTGCTTCCAATTTTTGCTACAAATGGAATGTTCGAGCGTAAAAGCTGGAAGTTAATTTGGGTTAATGTACTTTATTGGACATTATGCCTTGTAATTATGGGTGGCATATTATGTGCGTGGCAATAATACTTTTCCTGACTGGCATTAAAAAGTGATCATTTTTTTAGGTTTCAAACAGCCACGGATTAATTGGTATCATTAAATATCTCTGAAAAAAAAGTAGCAGATCGAATAGCGTCTTCATACTTCGCTATGAAATTTAATTTTCGTTGCCGAGAGAGATTTATCAATTTTAATTCCAAAGTTTCTGCTTCAGGTCTTGTTGATTTTGAAGTGGTCCAGATAGATGTCCACGGTATTCCGGTTGACGTGTAGGTAGATTCTCCGTTATTGTGTTCGCGAACTCGATTGTCAAGGTTCCCTGTCGAACCTACGTAGAAACGCTTGAGTTTTTTGAGAATAGTATGTAGACGTGTACTGACGAAAATCTCCGTACCTCCGATTTTATCAGCACTGATATTAACGAAAATCTCCGTACCTCCGATTTTATCAGCACTGATATTGACGAAAATCCTCGTGCCTCAGATTTTTAATATCAATACTTAAAATTGCTTTATGAGCGACATTAATTCTGATACAAAATTATTGAACAATAATTTTTTCGATAAATTCTTCTTGTTCGGTTTTTAACTTTAGTAGATACAAGCCTTTTACCATGTTTTTGATGTCTAACGAAACCTGCGAAGTATTCCCATATAATTTTTCGCTCAAAAGTAAATGACCTTCGAGAGAACGTATTTCACATTCTACGATTTCATACTTTGATACGATATTGAGTACATCACCCAATGGCATCGGGTAAATTTTAATTGGACTCACCTTAGATCGATTATTAATTAACGAATTGTCCTCCATTACTACCGTTTTAGTAGTATTCGTGATAATGGGTTGATTGTAATCGAAATAAATACTTGCGCTATTAAACAATGTGTCACCGACGGCAATTGTTGGTTCTGGTGTAATTTTATACATGACAAATCCATCATTTGAGGAATCGTCAAACGGTAAATTAATATTTTCAAAAATAAAGTCAATTACATTTTCCCTAGAAACACGAGTGTAAAATGAATGGCTAGCATCTACGGATGCAAATGTACTTAAGTCAAATTTTTCGGTATCTATTGTGTCGCTTACGATGATATTGACAGCGCTCGCTGTTCCCAAATTCTCGAATCTAATCAAAAAGTGTAAGTAATTATCTATTTCATCTACTGAGATAAAGTCACCTTCAAGGCATTTTTTATCATTTGGATCATATGAATTGACGATTGTTTGCCTGAGCATAAATTCATTATTGGCAACAATGTTATCAGTGACTTGCGTCTCGATATCTGATCTTAACATCAATTGTTCTCCGCCTACTAGAGGTGGGCTATCGTTCGGTGAATTTAGTGTAAACGTAACATTGAATATTCGCGAATTATTAGGCTCAAGATCATTTACCGCCCAAGTAAGTGTGTTGTTCAGCAACTCATGTGGCATTGGATTCGCACTTTGGAATTCCATTAAAGAATCTTGAAAATAAAATACCAAGCTGCCCGACGTTGTTAAACTTCCGCGATTAGAAACAACTATGCGGTAAGATGATTCGAACCCTGGTCTAGAAAGATTTAGTGGAATGATGTGACTCTCTAGATCCACTAATTCTTCGAATTCAATGCAAAAAAATTCGGTGTCGAATGGATTTATGCTATCAAGCGAAAGTAGAACAGTATCGGGAGAAATGTTAGCGATATGCGATGAGTTTATTATCGGGATTACTTTATATGTATCGTATGGTAATGCAAATCCATTAAATTGATTTGTTGTTTGGTCTGCATTAATTTGATAAATTAAGTCAATGGAGTCAGAAATTACTCTTAGTGACATACCAATCGTATTTGGATTAGATATATCACAATTATCGGGCCGGACAAATTGATCGTTTTCAATAAATAGTGCTGCCGATTTGCAATCAGTTGAATAAAAACAATTTGACTCTAGTTGAAAAAACAAACCATAATAATCTCTTTGATTTTCGACTTCTTGCCATTGACTTTCTAAGACACAAATGTATCGCAGGTGATCTAATTCAGATACATAGATATCTTCTATTTCGGAACCTAAAAAAATGTATTCTACGGTTTCAGGAAAATCGCAAGAGCTCAATTGAGGGCAGCAACTCGCGTCCAAATACTTGATGTCATTGAATTGGATGCTCAATGTTTTGAGTTTGGAATTATTCGAAAGATCAAGATCTGGTTGACTGACGTCAGATACATCCACCAATTCTATATTTTCGAGTGCTGTTAGATCCAAATAAATATCCATCTCGTATAAATACAACTCAATCAAACTCGGTACGACATCCAAGTTTAAAGTTGCCAGTGGTAAATTTTCAAATTCTATCGTTGTTACATTTTGTAGTGGTGATAAATCAACTTCTGAAATATCATCCGCGAGATAAAGATGATTGAGTTTCGGGAAAAATGAAAAATCAATTTCGGTTAAACCTAAATATGACAACCCCAAACTATTTAAGGATGGTAAAGAATCAAGCTCTAAGAACTCACTTTGAATACTTAATAAACTCAATACTTCCAGAGAAGGGAACAGATTAAATTTAAGACTATCGATGATGCTATTGCGGATGTTTAATTTGTTTAAATTAATAAAATGTTCAATTCCTTCTAATGACGAACATTGTATACTAAAAACTAACTCAGTGACGGCATGCGCTTCGGACTGTTGAATGATGCCATCTCCATTGAGATCAACCCCTTCGGCGATTAATGTATTTAGGAAATTTGTATCAGGTATCGAAACGTCCTGCGCTTGCAAATCCATTGATATTATACTAAGCAAGCAAATTAGTGCGCCAAGCATTATGTCGGTATAATATAGTCCTTGACGTAGTAGACTAGGGAAGATAAGAATTCGATTAAGAATGTAGTGATTCATCATAAGTTGTGTTTGTTGCGAATATAAGGAACTTCAAGCTCTAGGTAAATTTTACGTTGACGGGAAAGGTTTTTAATTTATAATTCCAAAGTTTCTGCTTCTTGCCTAGTTGATTTTGCAGTAGCCCAGATTAATGTCCAAGGTGTTCCGGTTGAGGTATAGGTAGATTCTGCTGTATTATGTTCGTGGACTCGATTGTCAAGGTTCCCTGTCGAACCTACGTATAAACGCTTGAGTTTTTTTGAGAATAATATGTAGACGTGTACTGACGAAAATCTCCGTACCTCCGATTTTATCAGCACTGATATTGACGAAAATCTCCGTACCTCCGATTTTATCAGCACTGATATTGACGAAAATCTCCGTACCTCCAATTTTATCAGCACTGAGTCTTGCAAAACATTCTAAACTAAATGGAAATATGGATGCTGAGAAAATTTCATGTGTCGCAGTGGCATTAAATTTTCGCCAGTAGTCAGGAGAGCTTTGGAACTGAGATTATTTAAGGTCAAAGAAAGATGGATCAACAATACCGTCACGATACTTCAACATAAAACGAATTTTACGTAGACTGGAAAGGTTTTTAATTTTCAATTCCAAGATTTCTGCTTCAGGTCTTGTTGGTTTTGAAGTAGTCCAGATTAATGTCCAAGGTGTTCCAGTTGAGGTATAGGTAGATTCTCCGTTATTGTGTTCGTTCAATCTATTGGCAATATTAGAAGTTGAACCTACATAGAAGCTATTGAGTTTTTTTGAATGTAATATGTAGACGTGGAAGGGCATATGGATAAAGGTAGTACTGACGAAAGTTTATTATTGAATGCGGTCATGCTGACCTTTTCAATAATAAACTTTGTCAGCACAACTGACGCTAATCCTGACAAGCTTTGCTTTGTCAGGAAGCGTCAGTAGGGTGGAAGATGGGACTCGAACCCACGATCCCGCAAGCATCAAAATCTATGATTTTGCCATGCTTGCGAGGACTCTCGTATATTGAAAATTTGAAAATATACGGAGCCCTCGGCACCACAAAATTATTACATATTAAACGTATAAGCAATTTTTGTTACTATCAAGAATTATTCAATTGTACCCAGGTGATAATTCTTTTTCGACTTTTAATATTTTTGAGTTTTTTCTCTAGCATGATAGCTTGGCTTCTTGACTCTACACGAATACTAAAATAAATTGACCAAGGTCCTCTATTTTTGGTTGATGGGACTTTGTTGGCATTGTATAAAATAATTCGAGCGGACAAGTCTTGCGTTTGACCAATATAAAACTGTGAATTAGATTGAGAAATGAGGATGTAAACGAAGAAGTTCATACTGACTAGATTGTATTTAATAGAAAGCATGGATCAAAAAAGGGACAAGTCTTGCAACTTGTCCCGTCAGTAGGGTGGAAGATGGGACTCGAACCCACGACCCTCGGCACCACAAGCCGATGCTCTAACCAGCTGAGCTACATCCACCATATTTCAAAACAATGTATTCGACCACAAGCCGATGCTCTAATCCCGACACAATCAAAATCTTCGATTTTGCTCTGTGTCGAGGATCCACGACCATCTACGAAATTGGAAATTTCTAGATTGTCGGGACTGAGCTACATCCACCATATTTCAACTGACGTGAGTCAGATCTGAAACCTTCATCGTTCAGAAGGTTCGCAAATATAATTCAATTTTGGAGTATTCCGACTCGTGAACACAGATTTTAGCGATCGCGAATAGGTCGCTCTATTGGACTTCTTCCAAGCATCTTTCGTCAAATAAAGATAGAAGCTTAACACTAATCGCTTATTTTCAGAAACTTAGAGGTGGTAATGAGTCCGTTCTCATCAATGACATGCATCATGTAAAGGCCATCTGTGAGCGATTGGACATCTAACGTATTGGTCATGTCTCCCTCAATCGTACCGTTGAGTGACACTTGTCCGTTCATTTGAAGGAGACTAAACCGGTGCGTACCAGCTCGGTCAAATTTTACAAAAAGCTCATCTTGGCAAGGACTTGGAAACACGTGTAACTCAGCACTGGATTTATCAACAACAGAGGTTGAGACAAATCCGATCTCCGTCATCGCTGTGTTCGTCTCTATCGGGAAGTTATAGTCGAAATAAATATCTGCCTTGTTCTCAAGGATACTCCCAATAAATAAATCGTTTCTGGATTTTATTTTAAATGTAATAAAACCATCGTTCATATCATCGTTGGCTGGGAGATTAATGAAGTGGAAGGAAAAAGTAACGATGTTATTTTCAATGATCGTTTTACAAGGGTGACTGACTGAACTAACAACCAACGAATTAATATCGAAAGCTTGTAAATCGATTGTGTCTTTTATTTCTACGTGAATAGCACTTGCATTTCCGGTGTTTTCAAACCGAATTATATAATCAACATATTCTCCAATTAATTCTGAATCCAAACTCGTTCCTTGAAGACAAGTTTTATCGTTGGGATCATATGAATTGACAACAGTCTGATTTAATTCAAATTGGTTATCAAGAATATTATCGTCATTTATACTGGGCTCAATTTCGGCTGCAAACATTAGTAAATCCCCACCATTTAATGGTGGCGTATCCATTGGAGAGTTTAATCTCAACGTGAAATCAATCGTTCGTATTTCGAAAGGATTTAAATCATCGTAAGACCAAGACAACATGTCTGGCATTGTTTGATTAGGAGAAGGTGTTGATGATAGTATCGTTGTTGTCTCCATTGGATATGTAAGCTGTAAAGAGCCTGATACTGACGACGAGCCTTTGTTCTGATACTGTATCTGATAGTCCGCATCAAACCCGGGTCTAGCTTGATTAATTGGGATTATCGTAATTGCTAAGTCTTGGTAGCTCTCCAAAGCCGTTACGCAAAAATCCTGAAATAAATTCAATGAATCTTGAGGCCAATTTAAGATAAGGGTATCAGGGCTCACGGCCAATTTATTATTGGGGAGTATTGGCACTATTGTGATGAGGCCATTTTCTAAAAGTATATTATAATTGGCTTCTCCGTTTGACAGGTGTTGAGTTTGCTGTCCATTGATGAAAGATTGAAATGAAAAATCGGTAAATCCAACATCTGTCGTGTCGCAACCGTTCATATTCACATCGAAATACAATCTGCCTTTGGCTGTCATTGAACCTGGGCATTCTGTCAATATGATTTCGCTTGGACTATTGCAGCCGGGTGCGTTATCTTGAATTCTAATATTTCCGTTACCGACACTTAATGGATCTTCTAATAATCTTATAATTGGACAACATGTTTTCAATTGACTATTGGCGGTGATCGAGAGTGTTCTGCCGACGGTAGCAAGATTCGATAGTCCTGCGATATTAGAGAGCGAGTCATTTGATGATATATTAAGTGCGTCACCAAGAACTTCTAACCGTGCGAAGCCATCGATATTTTGTAGTCGCGCGTTATAAATGATAGATATATCTTTCATATTTCGAATTTTTGAGAACCCATCAATATGTCGCAAGCTATTGTTACCAGTCATGAATAAGGACCTTAAGGAGTCAATATTGAAAAATCCATCAATTGCGACCAGACTATCATTACCCACAATATAGAGTTCCTGTGTGATTTGAGTTATATTGCTCAGGCTCGTCAGCGACTTTAATGATCTATTTCCGTCAATTTCGATATGCGCGGCACTAATTAATTTTGAAAAGCCCGACATATTTATCAAGCGCGGATTACCAGATACCTCTAAATGGTCGAGGCTGACTAATTGGTCAAATCCTATAATATTTGTCAATAGCACATTACTAGATATATCAATTCCAAAAGCTTTTGGTAACTTTTCAAATGCATCTATGACCCTTAAAGAATCATTGCTAACTATGTTGATGAACCAATTTATTGAGTTCAACTCATTAAATCCTGTTATTTCAGACACCTTCGAGTTTCCAAATATTTTTAATTGATCTCCAACTTTCTTCAAATTGGTGAACCCATCAATGCTTGTTAAAGATGAACACCCACTGATGACGAGTTCACCACTAATTGAATCAATCAAGCTAAATCTGGATAAATCTGTGATAGGATCGTTGGTCTGAGGGGATTCGAAGATGCGCAAAGACCCATTGATATATCTAATATTGACATCGAATTGATCAATCTCGGCTTGAGTACTTAGATAAAACGTTTGGCATACTAGATGAGTCGATAACGACATTATAATCGCGAAGAGGAAAAGGATTCTCATTAGTCAGGTGTTTCTAATTTCAAATTGAACAGTTATTTCGAATATAACGAGATTTGTTGGAAGAAGGAGTTGTTTGAACTTAGTTTAACATTTGAGTGAAGTGAAGCATGAATTTCATACTTGCCAAGTTTACGTTTTTCTTATAATTACTCAATTATCCTCAGCTTCAACCACCCATGCAACATACGTGCACACGCCCGCAACATATGTACATCCCAGTGTTTATCATAAATCCTTATATTTAAAGTAATGCGCTAGAGCGTTGGAAGGTCGCTGATCATCAAAGCCTATAAGCCAAAACGATCAAGACGAAAAAATCAATTGAATGAAAGAAGGTTTGCGGATATATTCTATGCTGTTGTTGACACTTGCGCTCACATCTCTATGTCATGCGCAGACCGTCAATACGGATGCCTCGGTCGTCGAAGAGTTTGAACGTACCATTCACACCATGTCTGTTCTCCCCGAAGACAATGTGAATGCAATTGTTCAATCCGACGACGGCATGTATTGGCTGATCACCACCAGCTTTCTTGTGCGATATGATGGGCATGAATTTGTAACGTTCAAGCCTCAGGTGCCACATCACTATTACTTCACACCACATCTGAACATTGATCCATACGGGCATCTCTGGTTTGGTGATCGATATGCGGGTATACATATTTTTGATCCGAAGACCAATGAATTTTATCGAATCAAGCCGGCATCCGACAGCCTAGGTGTGCTAAGTAGTCGCTATATCAATGGAATCGAATTTGATAAAAATAATCATGCATGGATAGCTACTCAAAACGGTCTTAATCACATAGTAGACATTCCAAAACGTTGGACTGCAAATACGAAACTAAAGTGTCTGCATTATTTTGATGACTACGCTTCTCAAAAAAAGAAATCATTCTTTGCCGATACGACTATTAAACTTCTAGATAACGAGTTGTCGAGTTTGGACATGGACGCCAATGGCCGACTATTTATAGCGAGCGAGTCGGGTATCGATGTGATCCAAACACAATCTATCGCTGGGAATAAGCTCGATGAAATACGTCCATTTCGATTGGATTCACCTTGGTACGCCACTGCAATATTATCTGATAGCGAAGACCTCCATCTATTGGCGTATAAAAAAACAGAAAACCTCTCCTTTTATATAGCCGATATTTCACTGCAAAATAATGAGGTCGTATTAAATGATACCGCAGAATATTTCACAGCAACAAAACGACCTGGTAACAATTCTCGATTGTTTTTAGGTGTGAACAATCTTTGGTTGAGTGCTCCTGATGGACAAATTTCGAACTGTCGTAAAATAAATGGTAACCTTTCATGTCAACCGAGCGAGGTATTAGGTCGTAAATCACGTGCGTACAATGTGATGGTTGACACGTGGGGTAATGAATGGTTCTGTGCGAAACCTGGATTGTATAAAATTCAATCTCAATATGACAGGCCGATTAAATTAGATCATAACGTCCATGATGAAACTCAATTAATCCCGTTGACCAACGATAAATTAATATATCAAAAATCCGACTCGTTAATTTTATTGAATTATGAAACAAGTGAGTATAAATTATTAAATATAAACTCTGATCCATATTATCGTGTGCCTTCAAATTCTGATGGGATTCATATTGCACATGGCAATCAGGTTTATCGGTTGTCGAAAGATGAAAATACGTTGATCGAATTATACAGTATGGAGTCAGACGACAAAGCACAACTCATCGACAAACACGGACGTTTGCTTTTTTCAAGGCCAAAGTATCTCGAACGTTATTTGCGACACCAACTCTACGTCTTAGAAGCAGATTCCGCACGGTTGTTGAATCCATATCCGTCATGGCGGATCGTTTATGCAAATGATTTTTGGTCGAGAAATATTAATACCGGCGTGCAACACGGGAAATATAATGCAGATTCTGTTCTCGTGAAGACGGTGAAAACAAGATATCCATCGATGGGTGTTACCGCTTTAGACGTTAATACTCTTGATGACAATAAGGTTATTTTATCCACGCTCAAGGATGGAATATTTATTTTTGATAAAACTACGTATGACTCCATTCAAATAAGCAGAGGAGAAGGTCTCTACAGCAATAAAGTTTGGCGGACGAAAGTGGATTCGAAAAATAGAATATGGACATTCACAAGCGAAGGTGTCAACTTACTTGTTCCAGATACACGAGAAAATTTAGGCTATCGAATTTTGCCGGTTGCTTCGATACAAAAGTATTTTAAAAGTAATTTTCGCAAAATCGTCGAACTCGACCCACTTGATCGATTGATATTTACAATGAATGATGAACTTGTTTATTTAGACACTAAAAATTTATTCTCGAATGCAAATAGCTATAAATTAAAATTAATTTCGTTGATCCAAGATGAAGGTGAGAAAATTATTGATGATGGCAATGATATTAGTCTTGAATTTAATAATCGAGATTTTGATATTCAATTCACCGCGCTAGGACCGATATTGGATGCTCCTTACACTTTTGAATACCGCATGCTTGGTGTCAATGACAGATGGACAGAAGTTGACGATGAACGCAAAGCCCGGTTTTCAGGCCTCAAACCAGGTTCATATACGTTTGAACTCAAGGCACGCAGTCCCAATGGCATCGAAATTCCTGATCAACAGCAATTAAATATTACCATACGACCGCCTTGGTATCGGACTTGGTGGGCATATATCGTGTATGGACTTTTGCTAGCTTACCTATTCTATTGGATATTCCAACAGCGTGTTCGACAAATTCGGAAAGACGGAGAGCGGTTGCGACTCAAAGAAGTCAATGAATTAAAAACAAAACTGTACACCAATATTACCCACGAATTTAGATCGCCCTTAACTGTCATTTTGGGTATGACGGACCAACTCAAAGAATATGTCGAACTCGGCGAAGAAAATAAATTTGAAGAAGGTCGTCGGTTGATTAGAAGAAATGGAAAACGGCTACTGCAACTTGTTAATCAAATGCTAGACTTAAGTAAAGTCGATGCACATAAGTTTAATTTGAATATTGTACAACAGGATATTACTCAATCCATAAACTATATTGTTGAGTCATATCACTCACTAGCGTTTGATAAAAAAATAGAATTAATCTGTGATCATGAGGCCGGTGAAGTCATCATGGATTTTGATCCGGACGTGATTCAAAAAATCATTTCCAATTTGTTGACTAATGCCATTAAATTTAGTCATGAGGACAGTAAAGTTGTGATTAATACCAAACGGGATGCCGAAGATTTTTATATTGAAATTCAAGATGAAGGGCAGGGGATATTGCCACAAGATTTACCACATGTATTCGATAGATTTTACCAAGTCGATAAAATAAGTCGCGCCGGAACAGGCGTAGGTTTGGCACTCACAAAAGAACTTGTCGAGCAGCTTGATGGTCAAATATTGGTTCAAAGTGAACCTGGTACAGGATCCGTTTTCAAGGTTTCGTTGCCGATTCAAAACGAGGCGCCAATGATGCTGTCGCCATCAATGCACAGGGAAAAAGTGAATCAAGAATTGACGACGATTCCATTATCCGGCGGGCAGATTGACGCTCCGGTCGTATTGATTGTTGAGGACAATCGAGAGGTGGCATATTATATTGGAAGTTGCCTGGAAAAAACTTATGGTTTGATCTATGCAGAGGATGGGCAAGCAGGTATCGATTTGGCGATTGAAAACACGCCTGATTTTATTATCAGTGATGTGATGATGCCAAATAAATCAGGCTACGAAGTGGTAGCGGAATTAAAAGATGATATCCGAACGAGTCATATACCGATCGTATTATTGACAGCTAAAGTAGGGGAGGACTCTAAATTAGAAGGGTTGCGAAAAGGAGCCGATGCATATCTGACCAAGCCATTTAATAAAGAAGAATTGCTTGTACGCGTCGAACAACTTATCGAACTTCGTCAAAAACTAAGGTTAAAATATAACGATTTTGATTTTACAGAAGAAGTAGGATCAAAAGAGATTATCGAGCAGGAAGATTCATTTATTATGAATTTACGAGAGTTGGTTTTGGCGGATATTTCAGCTGACTTGAATGTGACTGATTTATGTTTGAAAATTGGAATGAGCCGTTCACAATTGCACCGAAAACTGTCAGCACTCACAGATCAATCCACAACACAGTTCATTCGCAAAGTGAGATTTAATAAAGCCAAGGAATTACTCCGTGATACTGATCTCACGATATCGGAAATCGCGTATGAGACAGGTTTTCGCACGCCTTCGTATTTTAGCCGTATGTTTAGTAAAGAAAACGGGATGAGCCCTTCGGATTATCGGGAGAGCTAATTTTATAATAATTTGTTTTATGATTATTCGATTTCAGTGCAGAACACTCTGGTACCTACCTCCCCGTCACCTGCGCCATAAACCGATCCGTCACCGCTTCCCAATTGATTAAATTAAAGAAGTTGTCCACGTAGTCACCGCGCATATTTTTATACTTCAAATAGTAAGCATGCTCCCACACGTCAAGTCCAAAAAGCGGATAATATGTTTTATCAACCACATTTGCCATCAGCGGATTATCTTGATTTGGCAATGAAAAGACGACTGGCTTTTTATTTTGATCCATACCTACCCATGCCCAACCTGAACCGAAGTGAGATTTTGCAGTTGACGCAAACTTTTCTTTAAAACCATCAAAACTTCCAAAAGCGCTGTTGAGTACCGATAGAAAATCTCCTTTTGGTTCCGTTTTCTTTGGACTCATCATATCCCAGAAGAGGCTATGGTTGTAGTGACCGCCGCCATTGTTTCGCAGACCCGTGTCGTCTTCACCAAGTCCAGCTAACACATCTTCAATTGTCTTTCCTGCATACTTACCAGACTTTTCAAGTGCGGCGTTGAACTTTCTGACGTATCCGGCATGATGCTTTGAGTAGTGGATTTCCATAGTACGCGCATCAATATTAGGTTCGAGCGCATCGAAGGTATATGGAAGATCAGGCAACTCAAACACGGAGGCAGTCTCTTTTGAGTCGCTTTGCGTACTTGCATTTTTTGACTCAGATTGACAACCCATCGGGATGATCAGGCTGCCTGCTGCAGCTATCGATGTAACACGTAAGAAGGTTCGCTTTTTCATATTCGTCTAATCTTGTTCTATCAAATATACGAATCACATGGAGATTGCATAGTTACAGCAGATTTCAATATTTCCATGAAATGAGTGTGTTCTGCGCTTTTTTTAACTGTTTTTATGAAAAAAGCCCACAGATTACATTTTTATTAACTAACCATGAGAAAAAATTAAGTTTTTGACTGTAACGAATGCCATCTATTAGCCGTATTATTAATAAATAGATTGAAAACAATAAAATTTATCATCATGAAAAGCTACAAAAAAATATTATTCGCACTGAGCGCCATGATTATTTTGAGTGCGTGTGCCAATGTCGAAAAAATGGTTGATCAAGGAAATTACGAGGATGCCATCCGCGTCGCAACTAAACGCCTATCCGTAAAGAAAAATAAAAAGGATAAATATGTTCGCGCAGCCGAAGAGGCATTTGCAAAAGTTACAAAACGTGACATGGATCGTATCTCTGTGCTGAAAAAAAGAAATGGACTTGATGACTGGAAAAAAATTCATGCCATCACTGAAAATATGTTAGATCGTCAAGAAAAAATTCAACCACTACTTCCATTAATCGCCAAAGAAGGATATCACGCTGATTTTAATTTTGTACGAGCTGAGGTCATTCGTGCAGAAGCGGCTGATATTGTTAGCCGATCATTGTATGACGAAGGTATGCGAGCTCTTGCATCTGCTCGCCAAACCGAGAGTAAGTTTGCGGCGAGAGACGCTTACGCTTTCTTTCGAGATCTAGATAATTATAAAAGTAATTTTCGAGATAGTCGCGTACGCATGGCAGAGGCTGAAGAACTCGGCATTGCTCATGTATTAATTAAGATAGAAAATCGTTCGTATAGTATTATGCCGATTGGAATGGAACGAGATTTATTATCGTTTTATAATACAGGCCGACAAACGCAATGGAAAAAATTTCATGTGAATTCGGCCAATGCTCCACGAATTGATTTTGTCAGCAATATAGTAGTGAGAGATATATCGGTATCTCCTGAATCTGTTAGAGAAACTATCCACAATTTTGTGCGGCCAATTAATGAAACCCAAATTTTACGAGATCAAAATGGTATCATTCAAAAAGATTCTTTAGGAAATAATATTGAGATCGTCGTGACACGCAATGTCCGAGCAGAAGTATTCGAAATATCTCAATCTAAGCAGGCAACTGTCGATATGGTATTGGAAATTATGAGCGCAGACGATTCTCGTGTGATTCGACGCGAACGCATTTCAGAATCAGTAGTCTTCCAAAACGATGCTTGTCGAATCCGTGGTGATCGCAGAGCCGTCGAAGGACGATGGTTAGAATTAGGTCAGCCGATTAGATTTCCATCAGATTCTGACATGATTTTAGATGTCGTCGATGAATTGAAGTCCGAGATGACAACTTATTTGAGACGCTTTCCTTTTGAGGATGCACTTTCGTAGACGAGTAACAAAATAGGATACGCTCCATAGCCGGTAAGATTAATTTTCTTATCGGCTTTTTATATTAAAATGTCAACTGGAACCCAATTTGATTTCCGTGACCAACAAGAGTAAATGCAGTCTTGACATTCTTGTTTTGACGATTTGTGTGAATTGCTGGAACTAATATCCCTGTCAATGCGCCAAGTCCATATCCGGCCATCACATCTGTAGGATAATGCACGCCCGCGCGAACGCGTAAATAACCCATAATGGCGGGCGTCGATATGGCAACTCCCCAAACAATAGGTTTTAATTTACTCTCCGGAAAATACACGGAAAAGGTTTTAACAAAGAAAAACATGTTAGAAGCCATCATCGACGTGTGGCCCGATACAAATGATGCTTGTGCCGTACGGGATGTTTTATCGTATGTATTGTCTGACTGCCGAAACACGTAAGGACGAGGACGTTTAAATATGTTTTTAGACATGGTGGTCAGGCCCGCATTGATCAGGATTACTTCGCTCCACACTAAACCGATCCGCGCGGCATCTAGTCGACTTTGAGAATTACTCAGAAATAAAAAAGGCATAGCAAACGAGGTGTAACCTAAGATGTCACTCGAACGCTCAGCAGTTAATGAACTGAATTTCGTGGCCACGCGATCCACGGCATTGATGGCATTCACGTCTATCGGCGCTATGTGCGTTTGACTATAAGGAGTTATCGTTTTTTTGAGATTAAGTCCTGCAATTGATATGAGCGCACCAGCCGCTGTTAACCCTAGTTCTCGATTTAAATCAAGTTGATATCGCTCGACGAATTGCCCATGACTTATAGAACATAACAGACAAACGAATGCCATAATCACCATGTATGATTTCATAATATTTTTAATTATTTGATGAAGAATTACGACCGACTATGCAGTGGTCAATAGAGAAGAATTATATTTTAAATATTTTAAGACGACGTAAATCATGACGCCAATCAGCATGGGAATCATGCAATCAATCTGATGGAGTGCGACGCGTCCTAGTTTTTTATATTGAAAGACGAGTTCGAATAAAAAAAGCACGATGAGCATCGCAGCGACACCGTTTTTTTCTTGACGCAGAACTTTTTTCCATGAAAATGTGCCGCTCGGCGACTGCCATTGATCAATATCTGGAATGATGATAGGTGTTTTTCTTGCCCAATCGGAATAGTGTGCCCCAAACTTGTTGGCCATAAAAGATTCTTCGACATAAAGAATACGTTCGTAGAAAATTATAAAAAACAAGATAACTGTGAACAAAAAATATAATTGTTGGACCCAAATACAGACTCCAACCCACATCATGAAATTGGCTACATACAAAGGATGCCTTAAGATGGAGTATAAACCAGTCATATTTATATGATCAGCGACTTGCCGTTGCGTATTTCTACCAGACGTATTAGGTGCTGAATACCCCACCGTGTATATACGCATGAATAGCCCAACCATGCAACTGATCAGGCCAACCATCACATAAGGCGTAAAGAATTCATGGCCTTGGAACGTAAAATAATAAACTACTAAGCCGAGAAGAAGTAATCCTGCAGGAATAATGCCACGATATCGAAAAAGTATTTGCCCTTGGTATATTATCTGTTCCTGAATCATCTATCAATTTGAGTGTTTTGATATTATATTCAGGAATACGAAAAACATGAAGCAATTCGCTGCGTCAATTTCTAATAGTTTTGTAAATAATATCTAAAACGAATATCCGAGCCCTACTTGAACTGAATAAATAGAAGGATTAAATTCCTTTAAAATATTGTGATAGTAACTGCCACGGAGATGTGCACGCCATTGATCAGATAACGCGTATTTGATTCCAGCATTGAATACGGCATAGTCGGCAAAATTAAATTCAGCAGATATCGCTCGTTCAATATTTAATTCATCTGGTCCTGTTATGTCATTAAATTCATAGATTAAATCGTATGCAAATGTATTGGTCGCATTTAATCCGATTCCAATAAAAGGCCTCAAGCGTGTTCCCGTCACGTGCGTATACTGTATCCCTGCAGAATACATCAATACAGGACGATTGGCCTCTGCCAACACAAACTCGAAATTAGCTGAGGGTGGTGACACAGGGGGTACACCAAATTCACTATCCATTTGATCGACTTCATATGACAGCCCAGTTAATGATGCATCTAGCCAAAAATCTAAGGATGACGATAATTTTACCGAGGTCTTTAGTTGTGTTACAAATTCATTTTTATAGTTAATTACATCATGATGTTTTATATTGTATCCTATGCTACCTTCGAGCATGAAGCCTTGTGGTCCAAATTCATCGAACGGTCCGGGTCTTTTAGTTTTACGAACGATCGGTGCCAATGAGCGATTATGAAAATAGCGTTCAAGTGGGTCGATCGATACGGACTTGCTGATATTCGTAAGCGGTAATAATGGCATGTACGCTTGAACACCAATCGACTCTTTGTCTGGATATTCTGCATTGGAGGTTTTGTTCAAGGCTTCAGTAAGTAGAGGAGCTTGCTGGTTCGAATGAATAAAATCAAGGCTTAATATTTCGTTTCTGGTAATGCCAAAAGAATTATTCTGATGTGATAAATCCAATGCCTGTGAATATCCAGCTCGCGTATTTTGTGATGACAATTGTTTGATTTTACTGGAAAAGAAGAGACGATTACCTCCAGAGTTCGCTTGATTTTGCGCTGCTTTCAGAGATTGACGTACGGTATTTCCGGTCAAATAAATTGTGTCATATTTGTAAATCGTATTGGTTAACAATATAGTGTCTTGGAAGATGTGTATCGGTGCGTCAATGGTGACAGCTTGATTGTCGATTTTTATTTGCTCTAGATCATGTTGGGCTTGAGTCCATAGGCATAATAAATATGTCTGTGAGCCTAGTAGTAAAAGTAATATTGGAGCCCACCAAAAACGTTTCCATATAGACTTTTTTGTTGTGGTCGTTCCGTCTAATTGTTTCGATAAGCTATTCCAATCTTCTTCCTGAAATGCCGGTTCAGGCATGTTATTCAAATCGTCTTTTATATTATTGTAAAATTCGTCCATATTTAATTGAATTTTATGCCGCGCGATTTACTCTTTTGATGTAAGTCACGCAATATTTCTTTGGCTCTTGATAAATTGGATCTGGAAGTGCTCGCACTTATATTTAATTTTTCAGCAATTTCATCATGTTTATATTCTTCCATGACATACAAATTGAATACGGTTCGATACATAGGCGGTAACTGTTGTACCAAGAATAAAATGCTGTGGTCCCCCGGGCCATCTTGAGGTGGTAAATGAGTCAATTTAGAAGCCGTTAGCTGCTTCAATTCTATCAAGCCAGGCTTGTTTTTCCTGCTTCTAAAATGATCGATGGCTTGATGAACTAGAATTCGTCTTAGCCATGGCTCAAATGTCTGTGAGGTGTCAAATTGTTCGAGTTTATTAAATACACGAAGAAATCCATCGTTTAAAATAACAGTGGCATCTTGCCGATTGGAGCTATATCGAAGGCAAACTTTTAGTCCAAAACCATAGTATCGCTCGTACAATCGTCGTTGGCTTTTACGATTGCCTTTCATACATCCCTCGATCAGGAGTCGTAGATTGATCTGGTTTGACTTCATTTTATAGCGGTCAGCGCATATTGTAAGGTAGTACGACTTTTTCTTAGAAAAGTGCTGCGTCGATTTCAATTTTCTTAAATTTCAACTACCTTTCCCCATAGATAAACTCCGAATCTATGTTTGTGGTACATATTAGTGCTGAATGTTATCCCGCCGCGAAAGTCGGTGGCCTTGCTGACGTTGTAGGATCGCTGCCGAGCTACCAACAGGGGCTAGGTATGGAATCGATTGTCCTCATACCCAAGTATGGAATGCCCTGGATAAAAGAGCAAAAGTGGAAGACTGTCTTTGAGGCTGAGATTTCCGAGAATGGGCATTGGAAGAAATTTACGATCGATCAATTGGAGGGTGACGCTCTTGATTATCCACTGCTGACTGTCAATATCCCTGATTATTTTGATCGGCCCGGTGTCTATGCGCATCCACCAGGTCATTATTTTGGCGATGAAACGGCCAGATACTTTGCCTTTCAGCAAGCAGCGATCATTTGGATGAGTAGTATGGATCCGTTACCTGATCTCGTGCATTGTCACGATCATCACACGGGATTGATCCCATTTTTTATGAAATACGGCGTGGACTTTACAAATCTATTTTCGATTCCTTCAGTCTACACGATTCACAATGGAAATTATCAAGGTATGCACTCTTGGAAAAATGCTGTGCTATTGCCGCGATTTCATCAAAACGATGCCGGATTTTTAGAATGGAGTGACTGTATAAATTCTATGGCGAGCGCCATCAGATGTGCATGGGCTGTCACCACCGTGTCGCCTTCGTATATGAATGAATTAAAAGAACTTCCTAATCTTGGTGATTTAATTCGATCAGAAGATTCTAAAACGAGAGGGATATTAAATGGAATTGATTACGATACTTGGAATCCAAAAAAAGATCCACTTGTCAAACATAAATTAAAAAAGAGTTTAAAAACTTTTAAGAAGAAAAATAAAGCTGAATTAACTTCGGGTTTTAATTTAGAACCAGAGGCACCGTTGTTCGTATTTATAGGTCGCTTTGCGCGGGAAAAAGGGGCATTTATTTTGCCCGATGTGATTGGAAGTTTTCTTTCGGCAAATAATCCCGCCTCGTTTATCATATTAGGATCTGGTGATGAAAAATTATCAGGACGCTTTCATCATTTGTCTAGGTACTTTCCGGATCGCGTTCAATATCGACAAGGATATGATGAGCCCCTGGCGCATATGCTTTACGCGGGTGCAGATTTTCTCATCATGCCATCGCTCGTTGAACCGTGCGGGCTAAACCAGATGTATAGTATGCATTACGGTACTATCCCTATTGTCAGGGCAGTGGGTGGACTCAATGATACAGTCACAGATGTAGCACAAGGTGGCGGCGGATTGCGGTTTGGAAATTTGGAAATTAATGAAATAACTGCTACTTTGTACCGAGCCATGAAACTATACGGAGAAGAAGAGCAGTTTGAGCAAGTGCGTGCCGAAATTATTAAATATGATTTTTCATGGGAGAATTCGGCTAAACAATACGAACAATTATATAACGATTTAATAAATATAAACTAATATGGTCGAACGGGTGATTAGCATTATCTTGGGTGGAGGAGCTGGAACTAGATTGTACCCATTAACTGCAGAACGTTCGAAACCGGCCGTGCCAATCGGCGGTAAATACCGACTCATAGATATTCCAATTTCTAATTGCCTTAATTCTAAGATCAAACGTATGTTCGTGTTGACGCAGTTTAATTCTGCCTCACTTAATAAACATATAAAAAACACATATCATTTCGACCATTTTGGATTCGGCTTTGTCGACTTATTAGCGGCAGAGCAGACACATCAATCCAAGGATTGGTTCCAAGGGACGGCGGATGCTGTGCGTCAATCTTTGGTACATACGAAACGCCATGATTTTGATTATTTATTAATTCTTTCCGGAGATCAACTGTATCAAATGGATTTTTCGGTGATGCTAGCGGAGCACATTAAAAAGAAGGCTGAGGTCACAGTTGCTACAATTCCTGTTGTGGCTGAAGAGGCAACAGCATTTGGAATAATGAAAACAGATAGCAACGGCATGATTTCTTCTTTTGTCGAAAAGCCGTCTTTAGATGAATTGTCAAAATGGGACTCTGAGGTGACCGCCGAGCAAAAAGAACGTGGAGAAATCTATTTGGCATCCATGGGTATTTATATTTTTAATCGAGCTACAATTAATCGATTATTAAAAGACAATCCGGACACTATAGACTTCGGAAAAGAAATTATTCCGCAAGCAATAGAAAATAAATTACCGGTTGCGAGCTATAATTATGATGGATATTGGACGGACATTGGAAATATAAAATCTTTCTTTGAAGCTAATATAGCATTGACAGATGTCATACCGCGATTCGATATGTTCAATCCGCAAAAGCGTATTTACACCAGACCGCGTCTACTCGCGCCTGCTAAAATTCAACGGGCGATGATGAGCCATTCTATCGTTGCAGAGGCGTGCATTATTAATGCTCAATTAATAGAGCGTAGCATAATCGGGCTTCGTTCAAGAATTGGTGACGGAACGCACATAAGACGTGCCATCATCATGGGTAATGATTTTACTGAACAAATGGAAATGTTCAAAAGCCGTCAAAGTACGATGCCGCTTGGTATTGGAGAAAACTGTTTTATTGAAAATGCGATAGTCGATAAAAACTGCCGTATTGGAGATAATGTGATTATACGCGGTTCAGATACATTGGAGGATACGGAAGAAGACCATTACGTCATTCGGGACGGCATTGTGGTGATCAAGAAAGGCGCCGTCATACCGGCTGGAGAGCGGATCGGCATGTGATCAATAGGGCAACTATCTTCTATGAAATCTGCGGATTCATCGGATATATTTCCGACAGAAGAAAGAAATTCTCCGTTTGATGAACTGCTCAGAAACATTTCTCGTTTCGATATCGTAACATCATGCGCTTATCTATGATAAAATATCTCTTCTGCATATACTTGCAAATTTGTTTTGTCTCCCTCGGTGTGAGTCAGGACAGTGATATGTATCGAACAGCCTCAGCTAACGTATCGTTTGTCTCAGATGCACCGCTAGAATTAATAAAGGCTTCTTCGACTGATTTAGATGGCATACTGAACTCAAGCACAAAAGAATTCGCCTTTTTACTTTCAATAAATTCATTCGTAGGATTTAATAATCCATTACAACGCATTCATTTTCAAGAAAACTATTTGGAATCAAACGTCTATCCAAACGCTATTTTTAAAGGTAAAATATTAGAGAATGTTGATTTGACTGCAGACGGTAGCTATCAAATTCGAGCAAAAGGGTCATTAAACATCCATGGGGAGGAGAATGAAGTCATTATTCCTGTATCAGTTATGACTAAGGATGGTCAACTCAACATCGAGAGTGCGTTCATTGTCATTTTGAAAGACTATAATATTCGAGTACCCCGCATCGTCAATCAAAAGATAGCAGAACGAATACAAGTTAAAATAACAGCAACATTAAATTGAAAAGATATTGTCTGTACATATTGATGTTAACTTCAATGGCATCATGGGGTCAATCATATCATGCAGACCATTATTTATTTTCAGTTGGAAGTGCCCGACTACAAATCGATGAAATATTTGAAGATCATCGTGGCAATATTTACTGTACATCTGGTCATCAAGTTTTAATGTTTGATGGGAAGAATTTCGAAGCGAAGTTTTCAATTGACTCCGCCACAAATTTTACCAGCTCAACAGAGGTTGGTGATTATGTTTATTTAGGAACATCCAACGGCTCCATGTTACAATTTGATCAAAAATCAATCGAATTCTCTAAGCCGTTGTCAGTCAGTCCGACCTATAAGATTACTGGTGTAGTGACCTCAAATTCGAGTTCGCTATACGTGTCGACTTATGGTGCAGGTTTATTTACCGTAACTGGTTTTGAGCGTGTAGAGCAAATCTCGACCGATGGCATTTTGGACATTTATGCACTCGCTATGGATCGATCAGAAAACCTATGTTTAGGTACCGATCAAGGGCTGGTCATGCTATCCTCTGGTAGCCATGAGTTAAACCGTATAGAAACTTCTTCAAACGAAATCGTCAGCGCACTGCACGTTTCAGACGACTATTTATGGATTGGAACTTTCGACGGTGACATTTATCGATGGTCCGAAGGAAAAGATGATATTGAATTATATTCAACTGCTATGGATGTTGGCCCTATCCGTGCATTCGAAACGGTGGGTAAGAATATTTGGTGCTTAGCGGGTAGGTCGGCAATTTGGTCGTTCAATCAACAAAATGGACAAGTGCAGCGTGTGCGTTCTAACACGCAAAAAGCAATTCCTCAGAATATTCAAACACTTTATACTGGTCATCGTCAAGGTGTATGGTTGGGAAGTGAAACCGAATCGCTTACTAGAATCAACAGCAAATTTCAATTTTACAAACCAGTCGGTCTTGGTAATATGCAAATGGTTCTCTCGCTAGATGAAGACGAGGTGTTGGTCGGCACTCAAAACGGAATTTTCTTGTATAATGCTGCAACCAACCATGCGCAGCAAATTGATCAATCGTCAGGATTAAATGTGATATGTTTCCAACGTGTCGATGACGTTGTTTTTATTGGCACATTTGATCAAGGATTATACGAATTAAATTTAAAGGATCGATCAATTCGAAAGTTCGATAGATTTAAAGCGATGAAAAATAATTCGATTATTGCACTTGAATTTGATGGGAATCAGTTGTGGATATCGACGCTTGGAGGCATTTATAGAGCAGAAATCAAAAAGAACGGTGGAGATCCTGCATTAGGAAAATTAGACCAATTCAGTCAAATTTCAACAAATTACGTGTATGACATACTCGCAGCTCAGGACGGTTACATCTATTTTGCAACGGATGGCGATGGATTGGCTAGATATGATGGGAAGGAAGTTGCATATTTTTTGAAAGACTCCTTAAGTAGGGTTCACCTATATAGTATTACAGATGATCATGAAGGAAACATCTGGGGCATCCAAAGTGACAACACGTTATGTGTTCTTCGCCCAGATGCTGAATATCTCGATTGTGGTTTACATTCGGTAGCTTCAGAAGTATCTGGTTTGTTTCGGACAGATACAAATAACTTAATAATTGTTTACGATAATGGACTTGATATTATCGATCAAAAATCAATGGCTGCTATCTCGTACGGAAGCGAAAGTGGCTTTGAAGAATTTCAGCCTCAATTAAATGCACTTTCGTCGGCAGATGATTATCAGTTAGTTTTGGCATCAAAAGATCAATTGATCATCATGTCAGACGTGGATCGTGAATTATCATTGCCATCAATTTTTTTCGAAAGTATTCAGGTAGGTGACCGAAATCTACAACCGAATGTACGATACGATCTTTCTTCAGACGAGCGCACTATCGTTTTTGAAATCAATGCGATTTACTATGAAAACCCTAACTCGATTACATATCATTATAAGCTAGAAGGTCATGATGCCGACTGGTTGGAAACACGTGATCAAACGATTATATATCCAAATTTGCAGCCAGGCGATTATTCGTTTAGAGCTACTATTAAATCTTCCGTATTCGCGCAGAATTCAACTAATGAGGCCATTTTCGAATTTTCAATACCGCCTCCATGGTGGCAACGACCTTGGGTGATTGCACTTTTAGCAATGCTATTAATTGTTGGTTTTTATTTTATAACTAAATGGCGTGAGCAAAAAATCCGTAGTGAAAAAGAATCTGAACGATTGAATTTGGAACGCCAATACGCCACACTCAAAAATCAATTAAATCCACACTTTTTATTTAATGCATTCAACACGCTCATCAGTTATATAGAAGAAGATCCGAAAACAGCGGTACATGTTGTCGAGCATTTGTCTGATTTTTATCGGAGAATTTTAGAAGTCAAGGATAACAGAGTCGTTTCCATAAAACAAGAATTAAATCTATTAAATGATTATGTTTATTTGTTGAATAAGCGGTTTAATGATAATTTGAAAATGGACATTGACATCCAATCGACTCAGCATTTTATTCCGCCTATGACACTACAATTGTTAGTCGAAAATGCTGTAAAACACAATGTGCTTTCAGATCGATATCCATTGCATGTGTATATTCAAGAAAAGGATGGAGTGCTCATCGTCTCAAATGTCCTCAAGCTTAAAAGAAGCGAGTCGCCGTCAACGGGCATTGGCTTAAAGAACATTAAAAAAAGGTTCGAACTACTAGGAGCGCCGGAGGTTTTAGTCAAGCGCGATGAACACAAGTTTAAAGTTATCATACCGATATTAAATACGAATATGTTATGAATGTAATAATAATAGAAGACGAACGGATGGCAGCTAACCGATTAGCCAAGATGCTAACGGAGTTAAACGGTGAAATAAATGTGGTTGAGATTTTTGAAGGGGTAGAGGATAGTGTGCAATATTTTTCTAAAAATCAATCGCCTGATGCTATCTTTATGGATATTCAATTGTCAGACGGTATATCTTTTGAAATATTTGACATGGTCGATATTACCTGTCCGGTAATTTTCACAACGGCTTATGATGAGTACGCCTTAAATGCGTTTAAAGTCAATGCACTTGATTACTTATTGAAGCCGATAAAACGAGAAGATCTCGCCAAAGCTGTCGATCGACTTCATCAAAAAAACGAAACTTCTCAACCGCTCGCTTTAAACCATCCTGATAAATCGACAAAGGTGCTCATTAAGATGGGTCATAAATTGATCGTTTTAAAATTGAATGACGCAGCTTATTATTATTCACAGGACAAAATTACTTTTCATATCAACGAGCCTAAAAAGCGGTATCCCGTTGACTATAGTCTCGATAAGTTGGAGTCTGAACTCAGTGACCAACAGTTTTTTCGAGTCAATCGACAGTTTATTGTCAACCGAGATAGTATCAAAACCATGTTGAGCTATTCCGCCAATCGTATTAAGTTAGAGTTGGAGCCAGAACCGCCAAAAGAAGTGCTCGTCAGTAAGGATCGTGTGAGCTCGTTTCGGAAGTGGTTGGTAAGTTGAAAAGCTAGTTTTCTATTGGTCCGCTATTTTGACAAATGGCTTAATACCACTTCCGAAGTTAGATTCGTATTGCACAAAATACATTCCACTAGCTAGATTTGAAATATCAATCTTACTACCTGTCAAAATTTCGCCATTGACTACTGATTGACCAAGCGAATTAATAATGTCAATATTGAATATCTCATCTTCCCCTATTGTGGTGATGGTAATCATAGTCATGGCAGGGTTAGGAGAAATGCGAATAAAATTGTTAGAACCTAAAAATGTGTCCGCGGGAAATTGATCTTTAAAAATTAAATTCAAGTCCAGAATAGCCTTCCTATCTATATTAAAAATCGGAGTTCTGTACAATTCATCTAAATTCGAAAAGGCTCTCAGTTTTGTCAATCGCTCATTTGGTAAAATTTGAATAAAATATTCACCGGAAAGTATAAGAGGGAATAAAAAATTGCCTGCACTATCAGTCTCGGTTTCTAAGATTATCTGATTTGTCATTGCATTAATTAGAACAAGTTTTAATTGGGCTAGTCCTACTAAGTTGTTGGATAGTTCATTGCTATTGACGAGATCGTGTAAGACGGCGCCTCTTATCGTCTCAATAGTGTTCGGGTATAACTGAGAAGTTGGAATGATATCATTGTTATAATATTTAGATGACCACATCAATTGTACTTGTGCTCCTCCTATTGCTTCAAAATACTCTAATACTATTGGTATAGGTTTATTCGATTCGAAAATATAATCTTCAGAATTTGTAGTAGGTGCATGATTTGTCCAATCATCTATGATTAATTCGCCATCCAAATACAAACGAATGCCGTCATCAGATCGCACATGAAAAGTATGATCACCCGGTTTTGCAGGTTGTACCAATCCTGTCCATCTGACTAAAAAGTTGTCTGGGGAAATTCTACCGGGGATGGGCGAAGACGAATTCCAGAAGAACTCAATAATTTTATCAATTCTAGTTGTATCTATTGGCTCATTAAATATGCGATCAGCACTATTGAAATAGTCGCCTATCAAACCGGTGCCTGCACCCAGCGGAATTGTATCAAATACCAATTTATAAATCATGTTGGATTCATCAGCGGATATAATTCTTGGGTTGTCCTCATTGCCATCTGCCCAGCTTATAAATTCTCCAATGACGGACTTAGACTTTTGAAAGGCTTCCGTAGATATTGAGCGCTCTAAATTAACCAAGCTTTGAATGGAAGTTGGAAGTTCTCGAATTCTACCATCAATATTGACCTTGAAATCCTTAGGTCCTAGGAGATGAATGGTTGACAGATTTGGATAAATGTCAATAAACGTCGTATTAGAAAAACCGTCATCATCTTGTGCCGACAAATATATTCTATACCAAATATTGGGATCAGTCTCGCCATTTTTAGAGATAATAAATTGACCATCTCCTGTCGATAAATTAGAAATCACTGGATGCTTATGATCATTATGATGCAGGTCTACAGTCCAAGTATAAAGATCGGGAGGAATCAATCCATCTTCCTCATCAAAGACGAAACCTTCAAATTTTATCGTATCCCCAGCATTAAAAAGACCATTGCTAAGCGGTTCAATAATGGAGATTGTCGGACGATTGTTGGATGTGACTTCCAAGAATGCGACTTCGCTCGTGTCAGCTCCGAAGGCATTGTGCGCGATAACATAAATAGTAGTCTGATGCTGAGCTAATCGAGTAGGACCGAGGGTGAGTGAATCGACATCACTTGCAAATAATGTGTCAGACACATACCAGTCAAACCTCAATGGACGAGTTCCATTTGCTCTGACCTGAAAAGTGGGAAATTCATTTTCTGCAGCGAGAGTAGATTGTGGCGGACTACTTATGGATGGGATGCCACTCCCTGTATATTCTATTTTCCATAGACTGCCCGCATTTGATTGAGAATTATCTTGTGGAGAGCCGCCGCCAATCCCAGCACGAGCCAAGTAATACATGTTTCCGTTGAGCTGATCCGTTTCAATTTTTAATGGCCGCTCAATATTTTTAGCAAATGTGTCAATGACCTCACTATTAAAAGGATCAATAATTAATATTTGCCCGTTGCAATAATCCGAAGAAAATAATTTACCTTGATATTCGGTAGGAAAATTACTGGATTCTGGCCTATAAAGATTTAATCCTACTGCAGCACAACCATAATCATGATCGTATGAAAATATTGGATCAGCGTAATTTAAAGGTGGAGTTTGTCCACCAATTGGTCCTTCAATAAATGGCCATCCATAGTTCTTGCCAGGCAACAATAAATTGATTTCTTCAAAGTCGTCTTGACCAACATCTGTACAAAACAACTGTTCAGCGATTGGGTCATAAGTTAGACTAAACGGATTCCTTAATCCGGTGGCATATATCGCTCTATATATTCCTTCGTTATCAAAATAAAAAGGATTGCTCATAGGAATACTTCCATCGGCATTAACACGCAAAACCTTGCCTAATGTGTTCGACATACTTTGTGCCTGAAATGGCCTTGCCCCATCACCTGTGCTTATAAAAAGAAATTGCGCTTCATCAAATAACATAGCCCCTCCATTATGAACTGTTCCGATGAGCGAGTCCAACTCTAATAATATCTCTTCCGAATCGGGAGCGACTAAATCCCCGTTTATTAAAAAGCGACTGACTCTGTTGTGATCCAATTCTGGGACTGTGTAATAGACATACAAGTAAGGCTCATTATCAAAATCCGGATGCAATGCGATCCCCTCTAAGCCACGTTCATTAAAATCATCAACGTCTAATATTAAAACGGGATCTTGATTTTCTTGCCCAGTCTCATTGTATATTCTGACCACACCATTTTTTTCAGCCACCCAGACACGATTGTGGTGATCTACAACGATAGATGTAGGATTGAGACTATCAGCAATCTGAGTTTCGACAAACCCTTCAGGCTGAATTTGACACATTATATCAGTAGATTGTAATACAACGACGATTAATAATATCAAACGTAGTAAAGGATTTTGCATAAGAGTGTTTTTGTCAAGATAGAGTAAAAATGCGTTTTTTCATGGATATCGTGTCTATTGAATCGTTCGATCAGCATTTATTTATACAACAGATTTTTGGGAACACCCAAAATATCACAAGATAGTGTACCAGAAATATGCAATCTAGAGCGTGTCTGACGAAAATATTCAGTTTGAGCACGATTTTTCTCCCGTTCGTCATACAAACCGGATGACGCATCGAGTGAATAAATTAATTTTGGTGATATTGAAAATCTAGGTTTATGCGCATCAATACAATGTTACTCATTTTATGCTTCCTGCCTGGATGCATATTTGGTCAATGTATGGCTTCCTTTACATGGGACGATACTGACTTGACCATTCAATTTATGGATTTATCCACCTCGCAGCCCGGAGATCCTATTGTGAGTTGGTTTTGGGATTTCGATGACGGCTCGACGAGTACAGCCCAAAATCCACAGCACACATTTCCCGATGTTGACAAATATGATGTAGTGCTATCCATAACCACACAAAATGGTTGTACAAGCAATATCGAGATCGAAATTGAGATTTGCGTGCTCAACATGACTGCTATAGTTGGCACGAATTGTAATTCCAATGGCGAAATTCCAATCGATATCACCGTTACCGACCCATACGATCAAGCTGATGAAATATCGTTTACGCTTGACGGTCAAATTTTGCCCGGCGGTCCATATGGTATTTCGGATTCTGATCCTGTGATAATTACCATCTTCATTCCAGGTGATGGACTCATGCATACACTCGTTGCGCAAAGTGAGGACATTGGGACATGCAACGACGAATTAGTATTTACAGCGACTGATTGCAATTCTAACTGTTTTCTATCAGCCATGAATATCGCATACAGCGGTGGGACACAGCATACGGTGCAAGTCGGCGACAATTTCTTTTCGCCGGTTAATTTAACCCTTGAAATCGGTGATCCAGTGCTTTTCGATTGGATTGGAGGTGACGGACATTCAACAACATCTGACGCTACTAGTGGACCCGACTCATGGAATTCTGGTGAAATTGGACCTGGCTCAACATTCATATTAAATTTGACAAACCCAGGCATTCATCCTTACTACTGTCTACCACATGGTGGACCTGGCGGTGCGGGAATGGCCGCCACACTCATCGCTAATTGCCCACCTTCGAACACCGTCGATCTGCTGATTTCATTTAGTACTTCGATTGCAGATCCTGCTGGTTTTAACTTATACATAGACGGAGCTCTTGATCCTAATAGCCCATACGCCTATAGCGGTACAGGACCAAATTCACTTACATACACGCTTGCCGGTGATGGCGTCAATCACACATTTTTAATAGAAGACATAACTGATCCGACTTGTACATTGAGTCGAGAATTTTTAGCACCCGATTGTGGGGCGGCACCTTCATGTACGATTTCCTTGACAGCAAGCCAGTCCGGTCCATGTCAATCCAATGATTTTGTGCCTTACGATATTACCGTCAATCATATCAATGGTGGACCATCGGGATTTAATGCGATTATTGATGGAACTGTCACGGCTGGAAGTCCCTACACGTACAATTCTGGAGGAACGACCGTCATCACCGAAAACATATTAGGAGATGGATTGAATCATACGATACGCATTGAAGATGTCAATGACAATACTTGTAATGCTCAAGAAACTGTCATTACGCCAAACTGCATTGTGCCCTGCGCAATATCTAATCTAACCTTATCCACAGGTAACCCTATCGTTCATCAAGTAGAAGTTCGAGATTTCGACTTCTTACCACAGCAAATTAATATTAGCG
>ENA-ORXU01000595-ORXU01000595.1-marine-metagenome-genome-assembly--contig:-NODE-595-length-39363-cov-5.509291_pt1 | contig 39363 bp, 31 predicted proteins | sample MGYA00237869_ERZ511484 | MGnify/ENA metagenome assembly ERZ511484 | reverse complement strand
GAACATCCGATCGTCGATCGGATGTAGCGGAGGAACCAGCACGACAGTGCTGGCCATCCTTACCGTCATCCCGGCGAAAGCCGGGATCTCCCGCTTGCTTTCCAAACGACAGGGCCAGCCTCGCCCTCTCCTCCCACCTCTCCAGCGCCTCAACCCCACCAAGCCGGTCACACATGTTCATCCGCAATGCCTCGGACGCCAACATCTCCCGCTTCCGCTTGGCTCGCCTGTTCCACCGCTCCGTCACCCCAATCCGCCGCTGCAAGATGGCCATCCATCCCACGATCAAGGAGAGCAACCCGAACCCCGCATCCCCCTCATCCTCCACAACCCGCAGCGCCAAGCCCTCCACCCGCTCCATCTTCGCAAACAGCGGAGCGGTGTCGTGGTCTTCGTGAGTGGGAGGTGTTTTCAAATCCTTCATGCGCCCAGCATACGCGCACTCCTACAGGGGGTGGATATATCTCCCGATGTTCTTGCAAGCGCCTGAAAACGCACACCCTTCCCCACACCCCAACTGCGGATATATCTCAAAGCCCGCAAAACAGGCGCCCCTATCCCCTCGCAAGCACGTGATGCAAATTCCGCCACTGGGGGCTTTAATCCGGCGCGCTTTGGGCCTATGTGCAGCGGGCTAAGACAGCACACCCCCAATGAAGGATAGCGTATGCCCGGCTTTGACGGCCACAATTTCAATGACCGCCTGAAAGCGCAAAAGGAGGCGAAACTCGACCTCCTCAAGCGCGCGAAGGACAAACAGCTCGACCCCGCCGAAAAGGAGCGCCGCCTCAAGGAACGCGCCGAGATCGCCGCGCGTCGTGAAGAGCGCGAGGCCGAACGTGCCGAACAGAAGCTCGCCGCACAGAAAAAGAAAGAGGCCGAACGCGCCGAAGAGGAACGCAAGCGCTTGATCGCCAGCCAGGCCAAGAAAAAAGCCGCCGAAGACCTCAAGACCGCCCAGAAAGCCGCCCGCGACGCCAAATATGCCCGCCGCCAAAAGCGGCGCTAAGGGATAAGTCGCCAAAAGCGGCTCTAAGGGGTAAGCCGGCAAAAGCGGCGCTAAGGGTAAGCCGCCGAAAGCGGCGCTGACGCCTTCTGTTAAAACCCTGTCTTCCTCCTCCTTGAGCGGACAGGTGGGCCGGACGGGTCAGCAACCGGCTTGAAGCGGGTGCGACTTGGGTCATTACATTTCTCACAAGCACCCGCCACCTGGCGGTTCTTCATGCGCAGAATCCCGTCCCAGGCTATCCAATGCTGAGCTTCGCTCAGCTGTGATTGCATCGTCACCGCCCCTTACCCAAGAATCAGTCGGCCCAAAGAATCAGTCGGCCCAAAGAATCAGTCGGCCCAAAGGATCAGTCGGCGACGGGAGTACCCGAAATCGTATCCTTCTCCAGATACATCGCCCGATCCGCCCGCGCGAGCACCGCTTCCGGATTCATCCCCGGCTCGCAGGGCGCACAGCCCCAGGCCGCGCTGACCCCAATATCGCCGGTCGGGTGCGAGATCCGGCAGGCCTGAATCCGGCACACCAGTGCCTGCGCCTTGGCTTCGGCCTCGGTGAGCTCGGTCTTGAACAACAATACACCGAACTCGTCCCCGCCCAGACGCCCGACCAGATCGCAATCGCGCACGCTCGTATTCATGGCGTCGCCGACTTGCCGTAACAGGTCGTCACCGATCGCATGGCCGAAACGGTCATTGACGCTCTTGAACTGATTGAGGTCCAGAAAGATCACCGCGCTGGGGATGTGATAGCGTTCGCTGACGGTCTGCGCGCGGCGGATTTCGCGCATGAAGGCACGGCGGTTATAGACATCGACCAGCGGGTCCGTGTCCGCGTCGCGCTCCAGCTCCCCGATCCGCGCGCTCAACCGTCCGATTTCCGCCGCCAGTCGCGCATTTTCCACGCGCAGGCTCAGATCGGCTTCGACCACGCGCTCGCCCAGATGCGCACCGACCTGTTCCAGTTTCCGACCCAAATGCGATTGAAGCTCCATCCCGCCCCTCTACCCCACACCCGTTAAAGAGCCGTGAGCCATTTACCCGCCCTCCCAATTCCGCTACCGCGCCGCTTTCGTGGCTGGAGCGATCCCTCATGTCATCACAATCACCCTCGCGTGCCAAAGTCGCCGTCGTCATGGGCTCTACCTCGGACTGGCCGACCATGGAGCATGCCTGCGACGTGCTCGACGCGCTGGGCGTCACATATGATGCCAAAGTCGTCTCCGCCCACCGCACGCCCGAACGCCTCTACGCATTCGCCAAAGCCGCCAAGACTGAGGGCATCCACGTCATTATTGCCGGCGCGGGCGGGGCGGCGCATCTGCCGGGCATGATCGCGGCGCTGACCCCGCTGCCCGTCCTCGGCGTCCCCGTGCAGTCCAGGGCGCTCGATGGCATGGACAGCCTTCTGTCCATCGCCCAGATGCCCGGCGGCGTTCCCGTCGGCACCCTCGCCATCGGCAAGTCCGGGGCCAAGAATGCCGGGCTGCTGGCCGCCTCCATCCTCGCGCTCGGTGACGCGGACCTCGCCGACCGTCTGGACACCTGGCGCACGGCCCAGACCGACGCGGTCGCCATTGATCCCAAAAGCGGCCCGAAAGCCTGATGAGCCCGCTTACCCCCGGCTGCACCATCGGCATTCTCGGCGGCGGACAGCTCGGCCGCATGCTCAGCCTCGCCGCCGCGCGGCTCGGTCTGCAGACCCACATCTTCGCGCCCGAAGCGCCTCACACGCCCGGCCCCGCCGCCCAGGTCAGCGCGCACCACACCAATGCGGCCTTTGACGACATCAACGCGCTGTCGCGTTTTGCCGATGCCTGTGACGCCGTCACCTATGAATGGGAAAACGTCCCTGTCAGCGCCGCGCAAGTCGTCGCCGCCTCCGCGACACCGCTGCGCCCGGGCGTTGCCGCGCTCCGCACCGCGCAGGATCGTCTGGTCGAAAAACGCGCGCTCAGCGCCATGCCCGGCATCAGCGTCGCGCCTTACACGGAGGTCGGCAAATCCAGCGCCGCCACCATTCACGACCTCACCCGCGCCTGCGCCTTTCTCGGCTATCCGTGCGTCGTCAAGACCCGGCGCGGCGGCTATGACGGCAAGGGCCAGCGTTTCCTGCATTCCGAATCCGATATCGCCCCCGCCTGGGACGCGCTCGGTGAACAGTCTCTGATCGTCGAGTCCATGATCGACTTCACCCGCGAAGTCAGCGTGATCAGTACGCGCGGCCTCGATGGGGACATCCGCGCCTACCCCCTGACCGAAAACGTCCACCGCGACGCCATCCTTCACACCTCGACCGCGCCCGCAAATGGTGACGACGGCAGCGCCGCCACAATTGCCCGCACCATCCTCGACGCGCTCGATTATGTCGGCACGATCGGCGTGGAGTTCTTCGACACAGCGGATGGGCTCCTGGTCAATGAGATCGCCCCCCGCGTGCACAATTCCGGTCACTGGACACAGGATGCGGGCTGCACGGATCAGTTCGAAAACCACATCCGCGCCGTCGCCGGATGGCCGCTCGGCGACACCACCCCAACTCTTTCTAAGGGCCACAGCGTCCAGATGACCAACCTCATCGGCGAGGACGCCATTTATTGGCGGAGCCTCGCGGAAACGGATGCCCGCCTGCACCTTTACGGCAAGCGAGAGCCCCGCCCGGGCCGCAAGATGGGCCACATCAACACACGGATCACCTAGCTCCCGTCACCCGCCTTCCGTCACCCGCCCCGTTACCCGCCTTCCGTCACCCGCACGCTGGCGCCAACCCGCCGCCTGTTTTCGCCCGCCCTTGCCACGTCCGCGACTTTCCGCCACACTCCAGCCATCGCGGGGGGAAGCGCAAGGCTTCGGGGCGCACCGTTTCGCATGTCCATGGGAGGACGGGCGCAGCGCCACCGAGGGGCTTACGGCCAACTTCAGACTCTTCATGGGCCTGAATGGAACACTGGGTAAGTGGGACGGGCGGGCCACAACCATCAAGGTTTGACCCAAATGACACTCTACATCATCATCGGCGCAGGGATCCTCGCCGTCCTCTACGGGATCGTGACCCGTGCCAGCCTCATGAAGGCCTCCACGGGCAATGCGCGCATGAACGAAATCGCAGGCGCCATTCAGGAAGGCGCCAAGGCCTATCTCAACAAGCAGTACACCACCATCGCCGTGGTCGGCGTGGTCGTGACCCTCCTGCTCTTCGTACTCTTCCAGAACATCATCGCCCCGCTCGGCTTCGTCATCGGCGCGGTGCTGTCGGGCATTGCCGGCTATGTCGGCATGCTGGTCAGTGTGCAGGCCAATGTCCGCACGACCGAGGCGTCGCGCACATCGCTCGGCGCAGGGCTCAATATCGCCTTCAAGGCGGGCGCCATCACGGGCATGCTCGTGGCGGGCCTCGCCCTGCTCGGTCTCGCGGTCTATTACCTCATCCTCACCGGCCCCCTCGGCGCGGATGAGCGCGGCGTCATCGATGGCCTCGTCAGCCTCTCCCTCGGAGCATCGCTGATCAGCGTCTTCGCGCGTCTCGGCGGCGGTATCTTCACCAAGGGTGCGGATGTCGGCGGCGACCTCGTCGGCAAGGTCGAGGCGGGCATTCCCGAAGACGACCCCCGCAACCCCGCCACCATCGCCGACAATGTCGGTGACAATGTGGGTGACTGCGCGGGCATGGCGGCGGATCTTTTCGAGACCTATGTCGTTACCATCGCCGCGACCATGATCCTCGGCTCCATCCTCTTTCTCGGGGCGACCGATCTCTTGCTCTACCCGATGGCCATCGGTGCGGCCTGCATCGTGACCTCCATCATCGGGACGTATTTCGTCAAACTCGGCAAGGGCTCCACCAACGTCATGGGCGCGCTCTACAAGGGCCTGATCGTGACGGGTCTTTTGTCCATCGGCGCAATCTATCTCGTGACCAGCCTTGTGCTCGATAACGGCATGGGCGCCATCGACGAAGCCGGACGCATCCTCGCCAATGGCGACGCGGTGACGACGACGGGCATGAACCTCTTTTTCTGCGGCATTGTCGGCCTCGTCATCACGGGGGCCATCGTCATGATCACGGAGTATTATACGGGCACCAAATACCGCCCCGTCCGCTCCGTGGCGGCTGCGTCCGAGTCCGGTCACGGCACCAACGTCATCGCCGGTCTTGCCGTGTCGATGGAGGCCACCGCCATCCCCGCGCTCATCATCGTCGCAGGCATCATCATCACCTACAGCCTCGCTGGGCTTTACGGCATCGCGATCGCCGTCACCGCCATGCTCGGCGTGGCGGGCATGATCGTGGCGCTCGACGCCTTCGGCCCTGTGACGGACAATGCCGGCGGTATCGCCGAAATGGCCGAACTCCCGCCGGAGGTGCGCAATACCACCGACGCGCTCGATGCCGTCGGCAACACCACCAAGGCCGTCACCAAGGGCTACGCCATCGGCTCAGCCGGTCTCGGCGCGCTCGTGCTGTTTGCCGCCTATTATCAGGACATCCTGTATTTCAGCGCGCAGCCCGACAATCCGCTCACGGGCGTCACCGTCGACTTCAGCCTGACCAACCCTTACGTAATTGTCGGCCTCTTCATCGGCGGCCTGCTGCCCTATCTCTTCGGGGCCTGGGCCATGCAGTCGGTGGGACGTGCTGCGACCGCCATCGTCGAGGAAGTCCGCCGTCAGTTCAAGGCCGACCCCGGCATCATGGCGGGCACATCGCGCCCCGACTATGCCCGGGCCGTCAACATGCTGACGGGTGCGGCCATCAAGGAGATGATCAAGCCATCGCTCCTGCCCATCCTCGCGCCGATCGTGCTCTACTTCGCGATCTACTTCATCGCGGGCACCAGTCAGGCTCTCGCCAGTCTCGGCGCCATGCTGATGGGCGTGATCGTCACCGGCCTCTTCCTCGCACTCTCCATGACCGCCGGCGGCGGAGCCTGGGACAATGCGAAGAAATACATCGAGGACGGCCATCACGGCGGCAAAGGCTCGGAAGCCCACAAGGCGTCCGTGACCGGCGACACCGTCGGCGACCCCTATAAGGACACCGCCGGCCCCGCCGTGAACCCGATGATCAAGATCACCAACATCATCGCGCTCCTGCTCCTCGCCGTCGTCGCGCATTAGCGCCGGGCCGTCGGGTCGAAAACGAAGCGACCGCGAAATTTGAAAGGCCGCCCCATCACAAGGCGGCCTTTTTCATGCGCAGAATGTCGCAGGCCACCAACTGCATTGCCGACTTGGAACCCGCGCATGACGAATTATCAATGTTTCGCAAAGGGGATCTCATGACCGACAGGACCGAAGGCGCGCAGGGCAACGATCAGCAGCCCCGGAACGGCCAAGACATAATGGACCAAGATCCGTCCGGCATGGACACCTCCATGATGGACGCTTTCCCGCTCTCGATCGCAATCTCCGACCCGAACCTTCCCGACAACCCGCTTGTTTACGTCAACGGCGCTTTTACCGAGTTGACGGGCTATTCGTCGTCGTCCGCCTGCGGGCGCAATTGCCGCTTTCTTCAGGGCGAGAACACGGAAAACACCCCGGTCAGGGAATTGGCCGATGCGGTCAATGCAGGCGAGTCCGCCGCCGTCGAGATTGTCAACTACACCGCCGACGGCAAGCCGTTCCTCAACCATCTTGTGATCACCCCTGTCCGCGAGGAGGGCCAGGATGCAAAGACACTGTTCTATATCGGCATCCAGACCAGTGATGGCGCGGTGGACCTCGATCCCGCTCTCGCAAAACGCGTGCGGGCGCGTATCGAGGATGCGTCGTCCTCCATCCGCGATCCACTGGAGTCCGTCCTGCGCATCCTCCGCGCAGAAATGCCTGCGTCGGCAAGGCCTTCTGACGTCGTCACGCTGCTCTCCTCGCGCATTGACTGTCTCGCCCAACTCTATGCGGGCGTGTTCCAGCGCAACGGCATGGACAAGGAAGGGCGCACACGGCTCGGGGCCTATCTCGGACGCGTCTGCAGCGGTACGCACCTATCCGACCGCTCCTATAATGTGCGCCTCAGTACCGATTTCATCGAATGCACGGTGGAGGTCGAGACCGCCGCCATGATCGGACTGCTCCTGTCCGAACTTCTCGCCAACGCCTTCGACCGCTCTAACCCCTATGACAACGAGGCGCATATCGAGGTCGTGCTGGATTGGGTGGACGGTCAAGGCCCAGACGGAAACGGCGAAGGCAAGCACGCCCGACTGACCGTGCGCGACACCAGCGAAGGGCGGAAGCGCTCGCTCCTGCCCCGCAAGGACACCGTCGGCCGCCGCATTGTCGATACCTTCAAGCCCCGCCTCCATACGGTCTATGCCGAACAGAACACCGAAGACCGTCTGGAAGCCACGCTGGACTTTCCTACCGTGCGCCGACAGGCGATGGCTTAGACGCCAGGTGTTCGGCAAGTCGCCCGCGCATTGCCTTTAGAGCCGTTATCGCTCACCCTGTAACGGGGCGTCCCGCCCTGCGGGGCAGATCACATGGCCCACCCCACACCCAAGCCGCCCCCGCTCCCGGCATATGCCATTCCATCCTGGGCCGTGATCGGCATTTTCTGGATGATGGCCATCAGCGCGCTGACGGTCGCGCAATCGCTTTTCGTGCCGCTGTTCACCGCCATTTTCCTGACGCTGATCTTCAGCCCCGTCCGCCGCCGCATGGAGCGCTGGGGCGTCAAGGCGAGCTACACCGCCTTTGCCATCGTCATCGCCATATTGCTGACGCTGTCGGGACTGCTCTACTTCCTGGCCGGGACACTGACCGAGCGTATCGAGCAGCTACCCCAGGCCCTGCACGCCATGATCGCGAAGTTCGAGACGCTGACGGGCGCGCTGGAGCCGGTCGCGGACGTCTCCACACAGATCGATGTCCTGTCCGATGACCCGGTGTCCGGGGCCGTGGTCATCCGCGAGCGCGGAATCTTCTCCTCGCTCGCCTCCACCATGCCCGTCATTCTCGGTAAGATCGCCTTCACGCTCGTCCTGCTCGTCTTCCTCACGGCGTCGGGCGACCTCTTCTACCAGAAGGCCGTGCAGCTCACCCCGACCATCCGCAACAAGCGCCGCGCGGCCAATCTGGTCAAGGCGATCGAGATGCGCATCTCGTCCTATTTCTTCGTCATCACCCTCATCAATGCAGGGCTCGGCCTCGCGGTCGGGCTCGCCATGTGGGCGCTCGGCATGCCGGACCCGGTTCTGTTCGGGCTCGCGGCCTTCCTGTTGAACTACATCCCTTTCGTCGGGGCGATCATCGGGGTCGCGGGGACGTTCGCCGTCTCGCTCATCTTGTCCGACAGCTTCCTCGCCGCCCTGCTCGCCCCTTTCGTCTATTTCTTCCTTACCGCCGTCGAGGGGCAGCTCGTTACGCCCGTCGCCGTCGGCAAGCGCCTGCGCCTGAACGCCGTGGTCGTCTTCCTCGCCGTCTCCATCGGCGCGTGGATGTGGTCGTTCATGGGGATGCTCCTCGCCATCCCCATACTCATCGCCTTCGAGGCCTTCGCCGAAGAACGCGCCGCCCTCACCCCCATGAGCGAGATGCTGTCCGAACAGACCCCCGTCACCGATACCGAAAGCCGCATCCTCGACCGCGCCCTCGGCCCCCAGGAGCGCAAGCCCGCCGATTGAGGGTGGGGGCGAAGGCTACTTCATGGATGGGCGGAGGTCATGCCCAATACCCATCACTGTCGAATGCGATCTCTGACACCGACAACGATTGCGGGGGCTCAATCCAGACACCGTAGGCACTATCTGTCGAAACGTCCGCAGACGCCACGTCAGCCGCGACGTCAGACGCGATGTCACCGGGCAACATCAGACTGTCGAAAACCGAGTCCGGGTCGCTCATACCCTCCAGCGCAATCCCGGCAAGCACGACACCAAGCGATACCCCGTCCAGCGCAACGGTGACGCCGGAGGCAAAGCTCAGCATGACGCCCGTTTCCGTCACGCTTGCCAAGGAGCACGCCTCCGTGTTTAGATGAATGTATTCGGCAATAGCTTGTCGGTTTTCCGGGGTTTCATTCTGTGGCGCAGTCGAGAAGCTCCCGCATATGGGAGCCGATCGTATTCCATTCCGGCAATAGAGAGCGGTCGTAAGACACTTCGGCAGTCAGGCTCCCATAATTCGTTTTCTGGTAGCAACGGTCGTTGCCCGTGGGAATTGCGCGTGCGACACACCGTATGAGGGCCCTACCGTCGGACGGTGCATAATAGACGTCCTTGCCCGAATCGCGGATTACGGTCAGGCCTTCAGGCACGGTCGCCGCTACAGCATCGCTCTCCGTCTCGGCAGCCGAACCCTCCAGCGCCGCAATATCCGGCATGGGGCCGCTTTCGGCCACATTGTCGATTTGCTCTTGCAGCGGGATCTGGAAGCCGAGCTTGAGAGACCCACCTTCCGCACTATTGGCGAGACCTGCAGATATGGGACGCAGGGTCTGCGGGGACAGGTAGAGCAACAGGGCCGACCGCTCCGAGGGCCCTGTCCGCGATACCGATCCCCTGAGATAGGCGTCATCCACCGACAGCTTCAACGGCACAAAATCCGGATCCGCACTCCTTAGCACGAAGTCCGTATTGTTGTCGGGATCACGCATCAACTCGCAAGCGCTCACGTCGGACTGCAAATCCGATCCGGTGCCGTCTTTCAGGGGGGGTTCCGTCGCCGTGCAGGACACGAACAGTGCTGCGGACGCCAAGCCGGCCAATACACCTGCACACACATTTCAATCCGACAGGATCATCTAGCCGCGTCCTCCAAGTCCTCCCGGACGACGCACGGAAGGCTGTGCCTAAAAATCGCCCCAGACCCAAGAGTGGTTCCAAAACCTTCCGATCCGCGTTAACCTGCGGGGACACTAGAGAAGAGGATACTGTGAACATCTTCCAATGGCCCACCACCGACTTCACCGCCGCCCGCGAGGCTTACGACCGCGACGGCTATGTCATCTTCGAGAATGTCTTCGATGCCGCCTATGCCGGGCGTATCCGCGAGGCGCTCGCGCCGCACATGTCCGGATATAAAGGGCGCAACGACTTCGAGGGGCTGAAGACCAATCGCGTCTATTCACTGCTGGCCCGCGACCCGGTCTTCGCCGAGATTGCCGAGCATCCGCTCAGCCTGCATTTCGCGGAATACGAGCTCGGCCCGAACTGCCTGCTCGCCAGTGCGCTGGCCATCGATCTGCACCCCGGCGAGAGCGTCCAGCCTTGGCACACCGATGACGGCCATATCGATGTCCCCATGCCGCACAAGGCGTTCGGCGTCTCGACCTTCTGGGCGGTCGACGCGACGACGGAAGAGAACGGCGCGACGCACGTCATTCCCGGCTCGCACCTCTGGTCCGAGATCGAGTGCAACTTCATGGCCGAGCGGTTTCACACAGCCCCCGACCCCGACCCGAATATCGATCCCGCCCCGCACCCCGACGCCATCCGCCTCACCATGCCCGCCGGCAGCGTCGCCATCACCAAGGGCAATCTCTGGCACCGCGGCGGGGCCAACCGGTCGGATGCCTCCCGCCTTATTCTCACACCGCAATACGGCGCACCCTGGGCGCGGCCGCTCGAGACCATGTTCCTCGCAGTCCCGCGCGACATCGCCGCGACCTATTCCATCCGCGTGCAGGAACTGCTCGGCTATTCCATCCACCCGCCCTTCATGGGCTATGTGGATGGGCGGCATCCGGGAAAGTCTTTGGGGTAACCTATTTAAATAAATCCGCTCATCCCGGCGAAGGCCGGGATCTCCCACTGGTCTTGAAGATGGGCAGAGCTAGCCAGAACACTTCTCTTTGTGGATGGAGATCCCGGCCTGCGCCGGGATGACGGATAGGGAGGTGGCGGTGAAGTGGCCACCACACAAACCCCATTGGCGCACCCCGTCGCACCACCTACACCGCGCCCATGCGGCTGAACCCCCTTTCCCCCCACATCACCTGGCGCAGTCGCGGTCTCGACGCGCTGGTCGGCGGGGTCGCCGTGCTCGGCCTCGCCCCTTTCCACCTCTGGCCGCTCATGCTTGCGGCGCTGGCCGGACTCTTCCTACGCCTCACCACCCGTACCAGCCCCGCCGAGGGCTTCTCCACCGCCTTCTGGTGGGCGATGGGCTATTTCAGCCTCGGCATGTTCTGGATCGGCCAAGCCTTTATCGAGCGCGGCGCGGCCTATATCCCGCTTATTATCCCGCTTGTCCTCGGCCTCTTCGTCCTGCTCAGCCTGTTTTGGGGCGGCGCGGGAAGGCTGTTCGTCCGCGCACATCTCAAGCCCGGCTGGAACGTGCTCGCTTTCATGGGCCTCTTCTTCATCGCCGAGTTCATCCGCGGCCACCTCTTCGGCGGCTTCCCGTGGAACCTGCCGGGCTACACTTTCGAGGCCGGCACGGCCCTCTCCCAGGTCGCGAGCGTCATCGGCGTTTACGGCCTCACCGCGATCGCCCTCATCCTCGGCGGCCTGGTCGGCCTTGCCATTCAGCACCGGAGCATCGTGACGGGAGGCCTCGCAATCGGCATTCTTGGCGCACAATTCATCTTTGGTCATTTGCGTCTCGCAACGCCCTATTCCCCTGCGGTCATGGAGTCCAACACCTCAGAGACCACCCGTCTCCGCCTCGTCCACATCCCATTCGCCCAATCCGAGATGATGGACCCCGCGACCGCCACCCCGCTCACAAACCGCTTCTTTGCGGAAACCCTCTCCGCCCCACTCGAGGGCATTACCCATATCGTCTGGCCGGAGGGCGCGGTGCGCGGCCTCGCCATGGACAATCGCGACTTCCTGTCGGTCTTCCCCTCCGCGCTGGAGCAGCGCCCGCTACCCTATTTCCTCTTCAGCTCCATCCGCTCCGAGGCCACCCCGCAGGACGGTCTGCAATACTTCAACTCCGCCGTGATCGCCGGCTATCCGGACGGCGCGCCTGCCATCCTCGGATTTGCCGACAAGAAGCGCCTCGTCCCCATGGGCGAGATCGTGCCGTTTTCCGATTTCATGGCCTCCCTCGGGTTCGAGGCCATCGCCGCTTCCTTTACGCCCGCCCCCGACAAGCGCCCCGTCGCCTATCCCGGACTGCCCCCCGCCAGCGTGCAGATCTGCTATGAGGTCATCTTCTCCGGTTTGACCGAAAGCGGCCCGGCGGGTGCGCCAAGGCTCATCCTCAATCAGTCCAACGACGCCTGGTTCGGCAATCTTCACGGGCCGGCCCAGCACGCCGCCATCGCGCGCATGCGCAGTGTCGAGGAGGGCCTGCCCATGGTGCGCTCCGCCGCCAATGGCTGGTCGGGCACGGTGGATGCCTTTGGCCGATGGATCGTGGCCGTGCCGCCTGACCGCGCAGGACACACCGATGTCGCGCTCCCGGTGTCGTTGCGCCAGACCCGCTTTTCACGCATTACAAATGTTATCGCGCTCTTGATAATGTTGTCGGTGACACTTAGCAGTTTCCTGGCAGGCCGTGATCCTTCACGTGGGGTGGAAGGTTACGGGGCATAGCCTCTTTCGGGGGCTTGCCACTCACAGCGTCGGCGACGCTTGGCCCAAGATCTGCAAACGGTCAGACATGGGTACAGGAATGTAACATGGCCAAGAAGTCACCACGCTCGGCGAATCCCGTCGATCAACACGTCGGATCGCGACTGCGCCTGCGGCGTCAGGTTCTGGGCATGAGTCAGGAAAAACTCGGCGAGGCGCTCGGCGTCACCTTTCAACAGGTCCAGAAATACGAACGCGGCACAAACCGCGTCGGCGCGTCCCGCCTCTGGGATCTGGCGCGCTCGCTCAACGTGCCGGTCAACTTCTTCTATGAAGGTCTGGACGGCGGCCTGATCGAGGGCATGGCCGAAAACTCTCAGGAGCCCATCGTTTACGATTTTATCCGCAGTCCCGAAGGCGTGGCGCTCGCCATCGCCGTGTCGGAAATCAGCGACCGCAGCGTGCGCCGCCAGATCGTCGACCTCGCCAAATCCATCGCCAAAGCCGAAAAACGCCGCACGCGAAGCTAAGCAGAGCGGGCGATCGCCACCCACCCTCCGTGAAAGCTCCCGAACGTGTGCGGGGCCTTCCACAAACCCGTTTTCCTTCCCGGTCAGTTATCCCGCACGCGATCAGACCCTTCCCGCTTCTCACCCCCGACACACTCTCCTATACGCCCAACATGCCTCCGTCCCACATGTCCTCCAGCCCGCAACCCCGAAAGCGCCTGCCGCCCGCGCCCGCCCATCACCGTCTCTATGGCCGTGCCAAGGGAAAGGCGCTGACCGCGCATCAGACCGCCTTGATGAAATCCCATTTTCCGACGCTTGCCGTGGACATGGACGACCCGACCGAGGGCTCCGAAAGCGTCTGGCTGGAAATCGGCTTCGGCGCGGCGCATCACCTTATCCATCAGGCGCAAGCCCACCCCGACACACTCGTCATCGGGGCCGAGCCCTTCATCAACGGCGTCGCGAAAGCCGTCGCCCAGGCGCATGAGCACGGCATCGAGAACCTCCGCCTCCATGCCGATGATGCGCGCCAGATTACAGCCCATCTCGCGGATGCCAGCCTCGACCGGCTCTTCGTCCTCTATCCCGACCCCTGGCCCAAGGCGCGCCACAACAAACGGCGTTTAATTCAGGACGACACCATCGCCGAATTTGCCCGCATCCTCAAACCCGGCGCGGTCTGGCGATTCGTCTCCGACATCAACGACTATGTGGACTGGACGCTCACGCGTGTCGTGCGCAACCCGGACTTCAGCTGGCAGCCGAGCACGGCCAGCGACTTCCTCTCACCACCCACACAAGCCTCCGGCGCCGACTGGGTCGAGACCCACTTCGAGCGCAAGGCCAAACGCGAAGGCCGCACCCCGCACTATATCGATTTTCTCCGCGCGTAAGGCACGGACGTGACGCACCGCACACACCCCCTCGACAAAGCCCTCCCCCTGCCCTATATCCCTCCTGACACTACAGGCGCTTCCGGCGGCTCTCCTCACGGGGGGCCTTTTTTAATGGCGCATTTCAGAAGGACGACCCGACTTGGCCAATAGCCTCCAGACCAAAACGACCCAGGACGAGCGCGTCCTGTCCATCATCGAGCCCGTGGCCGAGGATCTCGGCTACGATGTCGTGCGTGTGCGCGTCATGGGCGGCAAGCGATCCACCCTTCAGGTCATGGCCGAGCGCCAATCCGACGGCGAAATGGAAGTCGGCGATTGCGAAACGCTGTCGCGCGCCATTTCCACCGTGCTGGAGGTCGAAGACCCCATCACGGAGGCCTATCACCTCGAAGTTAGCTCGCCCGGTCTCGACCGTCCGCTGACCCGCCCGCAAGATTTTACGAACTGGACGGGGCATCTCGCCCGCATCGAGCTCGACCGCATGGTCGAGGGCCGCAAACGCTTTCGCGGCATCATCGACGGGGTTGAAGACGATACCATCGCCCTCATTCTCGACGGAGAGGACGACGCGGCTCAAATCCCGTTTGACTGGATCAGCGATGCCAAACTCCTGATCACGGACGCGCTCATCGAAGCGGGCCAGACAAAAAAACAATCCAAGACGACCAAAACCGAGGAGACAAAGTAATGTCCCAAACCCCCGCTCCCGCACCCAGCCGCACGGCCGGCGTTTCCGCCAACCGTCTCGAGCTGCTTCAGATCGCCGACGCCGTTGCGCGCGAAAAAGCCATCGACAAGACCATCGTGCTGGAAGCCATTCAGGAAGCTATCGAGCGCGCCGCCCGCATGCGCTACGGGTCCGAGCTCGACATCCGCGCGCGCCTCGATCCCGTCACGGGCGAGATGGACCTCAAGCGCGTCCTCACCGTCGTCGCCGATGACGAATTCGAAGACCCCCAGACCCAGATCGACATCTCCACTTACAAGGCCGACCAGCCCTTGGGCGAAATCGGCGACCTCGTCTCCACGCAACTGCCCCAGATCGAATTCGGTCGTGTGCAGTCCCAGATCGCCAAGCAGGTCATCACCCAGAAAGTCCGCGACGCCGAGCGCGCCCGCCAATACGAGGAGTTCAAGGACCGCGTCGGCGAGATCATCAACGGCATCGTCAAGCGCGTCGAATACGGCCACATCATCGTCGATCTCGGCCGCGCCGAGGGCGTTATCCGCCGTCCCGAGACGCTTCCGCGCGAGAACGTCAAGCCGGGCGACCGCATCCGCTCCTACATCATGGATGTGCGCGAAGAGCTCCGCGGCAGCCAGATCTTCCTGTCGCGCGCGCACCCGCAATTCATGGCGCAGCTGTTCGCGCAGGAAGTGCCGGAAGTCTATGACGGCATCATCCAGATCGTCAGTGTCGCCCGCGATCCCGGCTCGCGCGCGAAGATCGCCGTCTATTCCAACGACTCCTCCATCGATCCCGTCGGGGCCTGCGTCGGTATGCGCGGCTCGCGCGTGCAGGCCGTCGTGAACGAGCTCGCCGGCGAGCGCATCGACATCATCCCCTTCCAGGAAGACGCCGCCGCCTTTATCGTCAACGCGCTGCAGCCGGCTGAAGTCTCCAAGGTCGTGCTTGATGATGACGAAAACCGTATCGAAGTCGTCGTCCCCGATGAGCAGCTCAGCCTTGCCATCGGTCGTCGCGGTCAGAACGTCCGCCTCGCCAGCCAGCTTTCGGGTTGGTCCATCGACATCCTGACCGAAGAGCAGGAATCCGAGCGCCGCCAGAAGGAATTTCAGGAACGCTCCGCGCTGTTTATCGAGGCACTCGACGTCGATGAAGTCATCGCGCAGCTCTTGGTCTCCGAGGGTTTCCGCTCGCTCGAAGAAGTCGCCTATGTCGATCTTGGCGAACTCACTCAGATCGAGGGATTTGACGAAGACACCGCGCAGGAACTCCAGACCCGCGCGCGCGAATATCTCGAGCGCCTCGCCGCCGAGCAGGACGCGGAACGCCGCAAGCTTGGCGTCGTCGATGACGTGCTCGAGATTCCCGGCGTGACCCTGCCCATGACCGTTATCTTTGGCAAAAACGATATCCTGAGCGTCGAGGACGTTGCGGGCCTCGTGCCGGACGACCTTCGCGGTTACACAGAAATCGTCAAAGGCGAGCGTGTTCACGAGGAAGGCCTGCTGGAATCCTTCAAGCTCTCCGAAAAAGCCGCGACCGACCTCATCATGCAGGCGCGCGTCAAGGCGGGCTGGATCGACGAGGCCGATCTGGCCGCCGAGGAAGACGACTCGGATCTGCTGCTCGATGAAGACGGCAACCCGATCGATCTCGACGATATCGATCCCGACTCGCTCTCCGGTCAGGCCCTCGCCTCCGAGGTCTTCGGCTCCTAGATGCAGGCAGAGACGGATATCATTGCCGAGCACCGCTCCGGTGACGGACCCGGTTCTTCCGAGGATGACCGTCGCGTTGGCGACGGTCACAGGGAACGCCGCGATGTCGTCAGCGGAGAGGTGCGCGCCGAATCCGCGCTCATCCGCATCGCGCTCGGCCCGGAAGACGCGCTCTATCCCGACGTGAACGCCAAACTCCCGGGGCGCGGGGCCTGGGTCGCCGCCGACCGCGCCTCTGTCGAGACCGCGCTCAAGACAAAAGCGTTCAACCGCTCCTTCAAGCGCCAAGTCAAAGCGCCCGACGATCTGGCCGACCAGATCGAGACCCTCTTGAAACGCCGCGCGCTCGGCCTCATCTCCATGGGGATGAAGGGTGGGCGCATCGTGCAGGGTTTCGACCAGGTGCGCGGCCTGTCCCGGACCGCTCCCATCGCTTGGCGGATCGAAGCGCGTGACGGCAGCCCCGACGGGCGCTCCAAGATACGCACACTTGCCAAAGCCGTCTCGCGTGAACTCGGGCGTCCTCTGCCCAAAATGGTCGGGGTCTTTACCGCGGACGAACTCGGTCAGGCGCTGGGGCGCGATCACAGCGTCCACGTCGCCATCCCGCATGGCCCGCTCGCCAAACATTTTGGCGCGATCATGACCAAGCTCGCAGGTTTTACCGACCTCGTGCCCGAAGACTGGCCCGACCGCGAGCACGAAGAGATTATTAGCGGGGCCGACGCCGACGTCATGCGCCAACCGCCCAGCACACCCAGGCGCGAGAGTGACGAGCCCGAAACGCCGGATGACGTGACAGACGATACCACCGATGAAACTGACGAGACACCTGACGAGACGACGTAGAATGACAGTCCCGCCCACTGACCCTTAAGCGGTCATGGGCGGTTGAACCAAACCCCCGCTCCGCTACAAGGCGGCGCGTCCCGCACATTCTGCGGAACCGGAAAGACAAGAGTTTATGAGCGACAATAACGATAAATCCCGCAAGCCGCTGAGCCTGAACCGTTCGGGCTCCAACACCGTGCGCCAGAGCATGGGCGGGGGCCGTACGCGCGCGGTCGTGGTCGAATCCAAGAAGCGCCGCATCGTCAAGCCGGGTGCGGCCGGCAAGCCCACGGTTGCGAAATCCGATGCCTCCAAGATCGACAAGATCGCGCTCGCCGCCGCCAAGCTCGGCGTCAGCAAGGAAGAATATATCCGCCGCGTGCAGGCGCTCAAGGCCGCCCGCGCCGTCAAGGATGAACGCGACGAGCAGAAAAAGCTTGAAGCCGAGGCCCGCGCCAAACGCGATGCCGAAGAACGTGCCGCCCTTGCCGCCAAGCGCAAGGAAGAGGAAGCCGTCGAACTCCGCCGACTCGAAGCCGAGGAAGAGGAACGCCGTCGCGAGGAAGCCGAAGCCAACCGCAAGCCCGTCGGCATGCCGCAGCTTCCGGGCGAAAAATCCAAGGATGACGCGAAATCCCTGCTGGAACAGGCCGGTGGCCGCATCAAGAAATCCCGCAAGGCGCCGCCGACCAAGCCGTCCCGCAACGACCGTGGCCGTCGCCGCGGCAAGCTGACCATCAATTCCGCGCTTTCCGGCGACAATGAGCGCCAGCGGAGCCTCGCCTCCATGCGCCGCGCACGCGAGCGCGAAAAGGAACGCCAGCGCGGCGGCACGGGCCGCGAGAAGAAGTCGCGCGAGATCACCATCCCCGAGACGATTTCCGTCGCCGACCTCGCCAACCGCATGGCCGAGCGCGCTGCCGACGTAATCAAATATCTGATGGCCCAGGGCACGATTGCCAAAATCAACGACGTCCTCGACGCCGACACGGCCCAGCTGATCGTCGAGGATTTCGGCCACAGCGTAAATCGCGTCTCCGCCGCCGATGTGGAAGACAACTTCCTGCGCGAACGCGAGGACGATCCCAAGGACCTCAAACCCCGCGCGCCCGTCATCGCGGTCATGGGCCACGTCGATCACGGCAAGACCAGCCTGCTGGACGCCCTGCGCTCCACCGACGTCGCCTCCGGTGAAGCGGGCGGCATTACCCAGCACATCGGCGCCTATCAGCTCAAGACCAAGGACAAGACCACGCTCACCGTGCTCGACACACCCGGTCACGAAGCGTTTGCCGAAATGCGCACGCGCGGCGCGGAATCCGTCGATATCGTGGTTCTGGTCGTGGCTGCCGATGACGGCATCAAGCCCCAGACCATCGAGTCCATCAAATACGCCCAGGCCGCCGACAAGCCCATGATCATCGCCATCAACAAGATGGATACCTATGAGGCCAACGCCCAGAAGGTCGAGACCGACCTCCTGCAATACAGCGTGGTGACCGAGTCCATGTCCGGCGAGGTGCAGGCCATCCCGGTATCGGCCAAGGAAAAGACCGGCCTCGATGAACTGGTCGAAGCCATCAAATTGCAGGCAGAAATCCTCGAACTGAAAGCCAGCCCCAAGGGCGAAGCCGATGGCCTGGTCATCGAGTCCAAGGTCGAGAAGGGCCGCGGCCCCGTCGCCACTGTCCTCGTCAAGAACGGCACGCTCAAGCGCGCCGACATCGTCGTCGCCGGTCAGCACTGGGGCAAGGTCAAGGCCCTTACGGATGAGCGCAATGCCCGCCTCAAGACCGCCGGGCCATCGACGCCCGTCGAGGTCATGGGTCTGGACGGCGCACCCGCCCCGGGTGAGCCCTTCGCCGTGGTCGCGACCGAGGCCCAGGCCCGCGAGATCACCGAATACCGCCAGAACATGGCTCGCGAACTCGCCACCGCCGCACCGTCGGCTCTTGCCAGCATGGAACAGATGATGGCGAAACTCTCCGACCGGGAGACGTCCAACATGACGGTTCTCGTCAAGTCGGATGTCCAAGGCTCGGCCGAGGCCATTCGGTCGTCCATCGAGGCGCTCTCCAATGACGAGATACGCGTCCGCGTGGTCAATCAGGGCGTGGGCGGCATCAGCGAGAGCGACATCCTGACGGCCAAGACATCGGAAGCCCCGATCCTCGCCTTCAACGTGCGCGCCAACCGCCAGGCCAAGGACCTTGCCGAGAAGGAAGGCGTAGAAATCCGCTATTACAGCGTCATCTATGACCTCCTCGAAGACATTCGCGGCGTCATGGAAGGCATGCTTGCCCCCGAAAAGCGCGAGACCTTTATCGGTTACGCCGAAATCCTGCAGGTCTTCGATATCTCCAAGCTCGGCAAGATTGCGGGTTGCCGCGTCACCGAAGGCCGCGTCGAACGCGGCTCCGGCGTGCGCCTGCTGCGTGACGACGTCGTCATCCACGAGGGCGAACTCTCCACCCTCAAGCGCTTCAAGGACGAAGTCGAGAAGGTTCAGGCCGGCATGGAATGTGGCATGGGCTTCGAGAACTATCACGACCTCCACAAGGGCGATCAGATCGAGTGCTTCACCGTCGAATACCGCGACCGCAAGCTCGACGACGTCATCGCCGAGTCCGAGCTCGCCGCCGAAGACGCCCGCAAAGCCCGCGAAGCCGCCGAAGCGGCTGCGGAGGAAGAGGACGCTTAGAGCGCGCCTCCCCTACAGGCCCTTCAACAGCGCCGCCCCGCGGCGCTGTGTCTTATTCCGGCCTTCACGATATAGGCACATCCTTACGCCGCCGTCGCAACAGCCACCGCGCCAACTGAACGTGGACCGGGCTGATGGCGAGCGAGATCGCGATCACCGACAGCGATAACTGGTAGCCCACACCCGTAATGATCCCCATGCTGGCCCCCATGGCCGCCAATACAAAGCTGAACTCTCCGGGTTGGGCCAGCAATGCCCCCGCATATGTGGACTGCCGCCAATCATAGCCCGCCACGCGGTAGGTCAGCGTATTGACCACCATGCTCGACAGCAGCACAGCCAGCACCAGGCCCGCTATCGGCAGGGCGCGATCAAGGATGAAACCCAGATCGAGCAACAGCCCGACCGAGACGAAAAACAATCCGAGGAACACCGTCCGGAACGGCGCGAGCGAGGTCGAGACCCATTGCGTGGCCTTGGCTCCGCCCACGATCAATCCCCCGGCAAAGGCCCCGATCGCCGTGGACAGGCCCATCGCCGCGCTGAGCCAGCCAAGCCCGAAACACAGCGTCAGCGCGCCGAAGACCTGAAGTTCCGGCGCATTGGCAATGCTGTCCGCAAATGGCAGCCGCACGCCCCGACCGAGCGCCACCCACACGATGAGACCCACCAGAGCAGCCCCGCCAAAGACTTGCGCCCCCAGACCGATGGGAGAGAGCGATGCCGACCCGGTGACGAAAAAGCCGAGCGCGATTATCATGACGATCGCCGCAACGTCCTGGACGATCAGGACTCCGATCGTGTCCTGTCCGAATTGGGTGTCCATTTCGCCATGGGCGGCGAGAAGGTTCAACACGATGGCCGTGCTGGAGAGCGCGATGACGCAGCCGAGCAGGAAGGAGCGCTCCACGGGCCAGTGAAAGACCGCCCCGATGGCAAAGCTCAAGCCGATGCTGAGTGCGATCTGGGCGAGCGTGCCCGCGACCGACACCCGCCAACCCTTGATAAGGCGCAGGGGATGCGTGTCCATGCCGACGAAAAAGAGCAGCAGCGTTACGCCGAGCGAGCCCATGCGTTGAACGGGCTCGCCGTCCTCGATCAGCCCGATCACGGATGGCCCCAATAGCACCCCCGCCAGGATATAGGCGATCACATGCGGCTGCCGAATGAGATTGAGCAGCAGGCCCGTCGCGAAAATCACTGCCAGTGCGAGCGCCGTCGGGGCGAGGAAGGGATCGATGGTCATGGCGCTCTAGGCTGCCTTGGTGCGAGAGGCGGAGGCGAGGGCCGTCGCGGTTGCGCTCAGGATCATCGTGGTGATGTCCGCCTCGATCTCCTCGGCGGCGGACGTGGCGCAAAATACCCGGATGTGAAAGGCGATCTTGCCGATATCGGTCGTGCCCACGCTTGCCTGCGGCTCGCGCGAGGGAAACTCCGTTTGCAAGGTCTGCTTGATTTTGGCCCAGGAGCGATCGGCCTGTTTATCATCTGTCGGGCAGAGTTGCGGCAATCGCGTCCGGATTTTCTTGAGGATTGGCGCAGGATCGAGACCGCCATCCACGGTGACCGTGAAATGGTGATGGCGGTAGGTCTTGCGATAGGATTCGTTATAAACCGTCTGGCTTAGGAACACGGCATTGGGAACGATCAGAATCCGGCCCGAATAATCGAATGCCCCGCCTTCGCCGCCCAGTTCCTGCAGCCGCGTGCTTAAAATACCTTCCGTCAGGACTTCCCCGCGCAGGCCCTGCACCTGGATCCAGTCACCCACGGAAAACGCCGATGACGTCGCGCGGTACAGACCGCCCACAATGCACAGGAGGTATTCCTTGGTCGCGATGACGAGCGCGACGGCGAACGCCGTCAGCGACAGCGCAAAGGTCGAAAGCTGCGGCGACCAGATATAGATCAGCCCCAACAGCCCCAGCAGGAGCGAACTGTTCTGCACGATCGAAAGCCAGCGCCGCCGCGAATCCGACAGTGTCAGCGTGCGCCCCTTGATGATGCGGATAATGACGAACCGCGCCACGATCACGAGCGCAACCAGAAGGAGCGTATTGGCGACATTCGGATGGCTGAGCCATGGAAGACTTGCGGGAAGACTGGCGGGAAGGCTTGCGGGCAGACCTGTCGGCGAACCAGACATCTGGCCCGTAATGATAATTGTGGTCAGGACACTCATTTCCATATCACCGCCTAACGGATGTGCTCATCCATGGAAAGCAATGCGCGGCCTTGCTGAACGGCTCTCGGCAGGGCGTTGTAGTCCCAGCCTCGCGCGCCCTAGCCTTCGCGCGACATTGCCCGCAGCACGCGCAGTTCCCGCGTGGCCTTGAGCGTGACCCAGATCGCATAGACTTCCACCGCAAACGCCAGTGCCACCATCAGCACGAGCAGGCCCGCCAGCCACGGCGTCATCGCCACCTCGCCCGTCCGACCCAGCGTCCCCATGAAGCGTTCCCAGGCGAGCACGCCCGCAATGGCCAGGAACGGCGAGACCGCCGTCAGCGCCCAGAAGTCCCGCGTCCCACGCGTGCGCCGGATCAGAAACGGCAGGATTGCCTCGCTCGCGCCCGCATAGGCCTCGACCAGTTGGCCCTCGCGCAACCGGTACCAGAACCACGTCCCGACGGTGATCGCGAGGGTCAGCCCGCTTAGCCACAGCCCGTTCGCAAAGCCCGTCGCGGCTTCGACCGCGATGATCAGCACCAGTGCGATGACCGTGATCCACCAGTTCATGCGGTTGGCAGACCGCAGGCTGCCCAGCCGTGCATCCACGCCCGGCACGATCGGCGCGATGCGCACCTCGCCCCCGCCCTGCCACAGTTCGGCGAAGGCGTCGCCGTCCTCCATCGGGGGGCGCGTCATGTCGAAACCCTCGGTCATGTCTTCACCTTCATCGCGGCCACCATGGCCGTTTTCAATTCCGTTTTCGCCCGGTGCAGCCGCACGCCGACATTGCCCGCGCTCAGTCCCAACGCCTCCGCAATCTCGACGTTGCTGAAATCTTCCAGGTGCAGGCTCATCACCTGACGCAAGCTCACGGGGAGCTCGCGCACCGCCACCACCAGGCGTTCGCGCTTGAGCGACAGGTCCGTGGAGCCATCCGCCCCGCGAGAGCTGTCGGCGACACCGCGCCCGGCTTCCTCGATGACTTCTCCCGGTCGCCGTGTGGCGCGGCGCACGTGATCGACGCCCACATTATGCGCGATCCGCGCGATAAACGTCTTCAGCGACGCCTCGCCCCGAAAGCGCGGCAATGCCCGGAACACTGCCAGGAACACATCCTGCACCAGCTCCTCGACCAGAGCGGGCCGCCGCTCATAGGTTGTAGCGATTCGTGCCACCAGTGCGGCGTGGGTGGTCACCAGCGCATCGAAATCCGCCAGCGCGCCCGCGCCTGTAACGCTTGCGGGGTGCGTGTCGGTGGCTGCAGACCCCGCGCCCTTTCCCGGCGCACCCCGTTTCGACAATGTGCGTACGCGCCCCATTACATCGATAGTCGTAGCGCATCGCCAAGCGTTACAGCAAATCCCCCGGCACGGGACTTTGCAATCCTCGCCCGCGCGCCCCACATAAGCCCCATGTCGAAATCGTCCTCCAAGCACCGCCCCCCCAGCCAGCGCCAACTCAAGGCCGGCGAAGTCATCCGCCGCGCGCTGGCCGAAATCCTCGCGCGCGAGGACATCCGCGACCCCGCCCTCATCGGTGTCAGTATCACCGTGTCCGAAGTCCGCGCCACCCCCGACCTCAAACACGCCACCGTCTATGCCGCCCCGCTTGGCGGCGGTACGTCGGGAACGGATCCCGAAGACGTCATCCTCGGCCTCAACCGCTCGGGACGCTTCCTGCGCGGCTGCCTGTCACGCGAACTCGTGATGAAAACCACGCCCCGCCTTAAGTTCGTCCTCGACACCAGCTTTGACACGGCGACAGAAATGGACAAGTTGCTTGCGCGGCCGGAAGTGCAGCGCGATTTGAAGGATAGATTATGAAAACCCGCAAACACACTCTTTTCCCAACTCTGGCACCTGCGCTGGTCCTCGCCGCGGTTCTCACACTCGGCGCCTGCCAGACGACCGGCAACCGCGTGCTCAAGGATGAGACGTCTCAGACGCTGGAGACCAAGCTTACCCCCGGCATGGCCAAAACAGACGTGCAGACCCTGTTTGGCGACCCGATCACCACGACCTACACCAATGACGGCAGCGAAATCTGGACCTATAGCTTCTCGCGCCTCAAGCCGAGTGTGCGCAACTTCATCCCCTATTACAACGTCCTCGACAGTGCCTCGAAAGGCAAAGCCAAGACGCTCTCGGTCTTCTTCTCGCCCGATCAGGTGCTGGAGCGCCACAGCCTGACCGTCAGTGATATCGAAAGCCGTTCAGGGCTGTTGAACTAGCCCCCACGCGCCTGCGCCAGACTTATGGCCCGCAAGCGCAAAGGCAATCCCGTCCACGGCTGGGTCAATCTCGACAAGCCCTATGACCTCGGCAGTACCCCGGCGGTCGGGCGCACGCGCTGGCTGTTTACCGCGCAGAAGGCGGGCCATGCCGGGACGCTCGACCCGCTCGCCACGGGCATCCTGCCCATCGCGCTGGGCGAGGCGACCAAGACCATTCCCTATCTTGTGGACGCCGACAAAGCCTATCGCTTCACGCTCGCCTTCGGGCATGAGACCACGACAGCCGATGTTGAAGGCGAGCCCACGGAGCATTCCGATCATATTCCGTCCGGGCCCGATATTCGCGCCGCACTCCCCGACTTCATCGGCGAGATCGACCAGGTCCCGCCCCGCTTTTCCGCGATAAAGATCGACGGCCAGCGCGCCTATGACCTGGCCCGCGCAGGCATCGAGGTGGACATGCCCACCCGCCGTGTCCGCATCGACGATCTCCGCCTGATCGACACCGACGCCAACACCGCAACCCTCGAGGTCGATTGCGGCAAGGGCACCTATGTCCGTTCCATCGCCCGCGACCTCGCCCGCGCGCTCAAGGCCCGCGCCCATGTCACGGCGCTGCGCCGCACACGCGTCGGGTCTTTTACGCTGGAGACTTCGACCACCCTCGACGCGCTGGAAGCCGATCCCTCCTCCCACCTCCTCCCCATGCATCTCTCCATCCCCCACCTCCCCCGCGCCGACGTCACCGACGCGCAAGACGCCGACCTCGCCTTTGGCCGCGCGCTCTTCATCGACGCACCCGATGCGGACCCCTTCGCCGTCTTCCACCAGGGCACGCTACGCGCGCTTGGCACACTGACCGACAACACCTTTCAGCCGCGAAAGCTTCTGACAGCTTTGCAGGGTTGAGTCCGGGACCCGTCCTGAGTAAATTCCAGCTATGTTGAACACCATGTCCAATCGCGCACGCTTGTTGACCGGCATTGCCATCATCGTTAGCTTTGTTGGCGCGGTTTTCGTAGGAACATCCGCCTCCAATGCAAAAGGCCACATTCAGGCACTGCAGAAAAAGGACCTGGAACTCGCCAATCGGATCGCCCAAAAAGACGCGGGGATCGCACGTCTGGAATCCCGTCTGGAGGAACTCGAAGCGCTTGTGCCACAAAGCCGGGATATGGCCGATGCACCACACCGTCTGGACGCCGATCAGATGCGCGCCTTCGCCCGCGTCGTGGCCAAACGCCATCTAGGTTACACGGACGCCGATTTCGATCAGCTGGATACGAATTTCACCAATTTCAGAAAGGCTCTTGGCCCTTCCAATCCAGCCGAATGGTCACGGACACTGTCAGACGCGTTCATAATCAGGCTCGAAAAACCGCCCGCACTGACTGCCACCTTCTATGACCGTGCGACGCGCTCAAAGCTGCCTACGGATGCGGAACTGACACCTCCCACTCTCGAAATCCATGACGGCAACAGCCAGAATCCGGCATTCACCGTATCGGACGTTCCGGATGGTGCGCAGATCTATCTGGAAATCGACAGCCGCCCCGATTTTTCCGGGCGCAATCTTGTGCGGTTTCCCTCCCTTGCCCCGCTATTCGTTGAAACCGATAATGCCATCCGCACGTCCCAGACGCTGCAGCTTTTCCAGGCCCGGGCAGAAGGTTGGCTCGACGCCGACCGCCCCTTCCGCCTGCCAATGCGGGTGTCGAGTTTCGCCCTTGATCCGGAAGGCCGACCCGACTTTCTGGACTTCGCGCTCTACAGTCAGCTCGTCACCCATGGTCTGGATCCAGACGAAGCCGTCGTGGAAGCGGTCGAAGTGGTCAGTCGCCGTATCGATCACGGCGGAGCCAGCACGCATCGCAGCCCGTTCGAGACCTACGTCGCGGGCGTTGACGAGTGTGGTCATGTCAACGAACTTCTTGGCGCGATCCTGGAAATGAGCGGCCTTCGTTATCGGGGCGTGTCGGGCTTCAATCCTTGGGTGAAGCCGCTCATGCCGGGGGCCGGCCACAGCGCCATCGAAGTCGAAGGGCCGGAAGATAAGTGGGAATACGCCGATGCGTTCGTGTATTACCACACACCCGGGACGAGTGCGGCCGAACTGGCCGCGAAGCCGGGTCTGGGACCCGCACTCTTTAAGACACCTGAGGGCGCAAAGGGCAGCATGGGTTTGGACGACGATGTAAATATCAGCGATCTGTTCCGATACCGGCGCTATTTCGACAAATCCAATCGTCAACGTGTCACCAGCGCGATCGAGCTTATGGGGGAGGAAGACAGCTATGGTCGGGATTTCGTGGCGCGTCCACTGACCGATCAGGAGCGCTTTGACCCTAGCGTGGATGTGCCGGACACCCAAACCCTGCATATCCGTGCACGTTACGTCGTATCGGAGCTGTGTGAGGTAAGGCTCCGCGAGGGGTGCAGCGACCTCAATGCTGTGGCCTCGCCCTGGACAACACAAACCCTTGTCACCTACCCACGCCGCCTCCTCGCCGGTTCGCTCTAGACCTGACCACACCGCTTGCGTTTGCGCGCGCGCTCGCTTAGACAAACGGCAGATACGGACACCCCGTATCGGCGTTGTGGCAGGCAATTCGGCAGGCCCGACGTTCACTGGACGACATCCCGGTGATCGCGATCCTGACCTACCCGCACGCAACGCTCCCATTTCCGGGACAACACTCACCTTGAAGGACCCCCGATGTCGATTACACAAGTACGCAAGTCCGAACTCGTACAAGAGTTCGCACAAGGCACCGGCGATACCGGTTCCCCCGAAGTCCAGGTCGCGATCCTCACAGAGCGGATCAAGAACCTGACCGACCACATGAACGACAACAAGAAGGATTTCCACTCGCGCCGCGGCCTGCTCGCCATGGTGACCAAGCGCAAAAGCCTGCTGGAATATCTCAAGAAGACGGATGAGGGACGCTACAAGACCCTCATCGGCAAGCTCGGCCTCCGTCGCTAGACTTCACCAAGAGTAGAAGAAAAAGCTCCCGCACTCGATGCGGGACCTCCCACGTCTGGCAACCACCTGACGTCATACCCGCAGGATAGAAACACAGCCGACATGGGGTCGGCCACGCCTGCACTCCCCGAGACTTCATCCAGAACGACCGGGCAATCGCACGAAAGAAAGCAAACATGTTCGATACACACGCAGTAGAAATGGAGTGGGCAGGTCGCACACTCCGCATTGAAACGGGCAAGGTCGCCCGCCAGGCCGATGGCGCCGTCATGGTGTCCTATGGCGACACCAAACTTCTCGCCACCGCCGTCGGTGCCAAGAAAATGAAGCCGGGAATGGATTTCTTCCCGCTCACCGTAAACTACCAGGAAAAATTCTACGCCGCCGGTAAAGTGCCGGGTGGCTACTTCAAGCGCGAAGGCCGCCCGACAGAGCGTGAGACGTTGATCTCCCGCCTGACCGACCGTCCGATCCGCCCGCTGTTCCCTAAGGGCTTCAAGCACGAGACGCAGATCATCATCACCGTGCTGCAGCACGACATGGAAAACGAGCCCGACATCCTCGGCATGATCGGCGCCTCCGCCGCGCTCTGCCTGTCGGGTCTGCCCTTCATGGGCCCGATCGCAGCCGCCCGCGTCGGCCTCATCGACGGTGACTACGTCCTCAACCCCCACATCGACGAGATGGAAGACTCCGAGCTCGACCTCGTCGTCGCCGGCACGCGCGACGCCGTGATGATGGTGGAAAGCCAGGCCGACGAGCTGACGGAAGAGCAAATGCTCGGCGCCGTCATGTTCGCCCACGAGTCCTGCGAGCCCGTCATCGACATGATTGTCGAGCTTGCCGAAAAAGCCGCCAAAGAGCCTTGGGACTTCCAGTCCCCCGACCATTCCGACGCCATCAAGGCCGTCAAGAAGGTCGCTGAAAAAGGCATCAAGGCCGCTTACAAGCTCAAGGGCAAGGAAGAGCGTTCCGCGAAGCTCTCCGAGACGCGTTCCGACGCCAAGGACAAACTGCTGGCCTCCGACGACAACCCCGACGGCCTGAGCGACGGCGACTTCAACGCCGCCTTCAAATCCCTTGAGTCCGCTACCGTTCGCCAATCCGTCATCAAGACGGGTAAGCGTATCGACGGCCGCAAGGTCGATCAGGTTCGCCCGATCGAGGCCGAAGCCGGTTTCCTAGAGCGCACGCACGGTTCCGCCCTGTTTACGCGCGGTGAAACGCAAGCCATCTGTGTCGCCACACTCGGCACATCCGATGACGAACAATTCGTCGATCAGCTCACGGGCACGATCAAGAACAAGTTTATGCTGCACTATAACTTCCCGCCCTATTCGGTCGGTGAAGCGCGTCGCATGGGCGGCACGTCCCGTCGCGAACACGGCCACGGCAAGCTTGCCTGGCGCGCGCTGCAGGCGGTTCTGCCCTCCAATGAGGACTTCCCCTACACCATCCGTCTCGTCTCCGAGATTACCGAGTCCAACGGCTCGTCCTCCATGGCGACGGTGTGCGGTTGCTCGCTCGCCCTCATGGACGCCGGTGTGCCCACCAAGCGTCCGGTGTCCGGCATTGCCATGGGCCTCATCAAGGACGGCGAAGACGTCGTTGTCCTGAGTGATATCCTGGGTGACGAAGATCACCTTGGCGATATGGATTTCAAGGTCGCGGGTACATCCGAGGGCATCACATCCCTGCAGATGGACATCAAGATCGCCGGTATCTCGGAAGAGATCATGGAAACCGCTCTCGAGCAGGCCCATGCCGGTCGCATCCACATCCTGGGTGAGATGAACAAGGCGCTTCAGTCTTCTCGCGGTGAAGTGGGCGAATTCGCCCCGCGTATCGAGACCATGAAGATCCCGGTCGACAAGATCCGTGACGTCATCGGCACGGGCGGCAAGGTCATCCGCCAGATCGTGGACGAAACGGGTGCCCGCGTGAACGTCGAAGACGACGGCACCATCAAGATCGCCTCCTCGGACGCCAAGTCCATCGAGGCTGCCCGCAACTGGATCGACGGCCTGACCGCCGAACCCGAAGCCGGCAAGATCTACAAAGGCAAAGTCGTCAAGGTTGTCGATTTTGGTGCATTCGTGAACTTCTTTGGCCCCAAGGACGGTCTCGTCCATGTCAGCCAGATGAAGAACGAGCGCGTCGGCCACCCCAAGGATGTCGTGTCCGAGGGCGATGATGTCTGGGTCAAGCTGATGGGCTTTGACGATCGCGGCAAGGTGCGTCTGTCCATGAAGGTCGTCGATCAGGAGAGCGGCGAGCCCGTCCCCGAAGACGAAATCGAAGGCCATGACGACTCCGAAGAGCGTCCCCGTCGTCCCCGTCGCCGTCGCGGGAACCGCGACGACGACTAGTCCAAGGCTCTGGCGCCGTCGCGGGAACCGCGACGACGACTAGTCCAAGGCTCTGGCGCCGTCGCGGGAACCGCGACGACGACGAGTCCAAGGCTCTGATGCCGTCGCTTTGATGACGACGGCATCTATTCACACAGCCGCCCGCCCCGAAAGGGGGCGGGCTTTTACATGTTCAGCGCATCACGCTCGAAGCAGCCGCGCCATCAACGCGCCGATGATGGGAGCCCGTCGTAACAGCCTCTAAGCTTTCGGACTGGCGGTTCCTTAGGCGGGCAGAGAGCGCCCTTGGGTCAAGTGGGCGTCTTGAAGTTTGACGCAAGCCTTGCCACACCCCCGATATGGCCCGCACTCTTCTCTCGCTCTTGACGCTTTTGCTTGCCGCCTGCTCCGCGCAGTCCACGCTCTCCACCATTCCGGGCGATGTGCGCAATCAGGCCGTCGTCAATGTCGACCGCATCATGGACGGCGACCTGAGCCCCATCCGCGAGGCATTCCCGGAGGCATCGGGTTCGGCGTTTGACGCGGCCATCGCCAACATGGACGGCGAGGCGCGTCGCGGAGTGGAAACGGCCCGCAACCTGATCGCCGCCGAATCCAACCGCGCCGATTACCGCATCGCCTATGAGGTCGAAACGAGCACTGGCTTTACCGTCATCTCCCAGGTCTTTGCCTTCCCGGACTCAGGCGCAAGCTCTGAAGCGACCCTCGCCGCCATCGACGTGGCAGGCTCAAGCACCAGCCTCGCTGCCCAGAAGCGCCGCCTCAACACTGCCGCCCGCCTGATCGGTCTGGCCTTCCTGCTGGGCGTGATCGGCATGGTCTTCGCCGTCCTGCGAAAACGTCCCGCGGAACCTGCATAGCTCCGGCGTGAGTTCAAAGCCAACAGATCAAGCTGCGCCAGACAGCCCTGCCACGCCGCTCTTTCGGCGGGAGGCCGTGCGGCACAACACGCCCGGCCTGTTCGGAGAAGTGCGATTGGCCGCACCGCCTGCGAGCTGGGTGGTGACGCTGGTCTGCCTGGCTGGCTTGGGCCTGTTCGGGGCCATCGTGTTCGGGCTGGACGTGGACGGGCAAACGCTTCGCTCCTGGCTGCTGTCGCGGTGATCACGCCGATCCTGCAGACCGAGGTGAGCGAGTGCGGGCTGGCGTGTCTCGCCATGATTGCCAACCATCACGGTCACGATGTCGATCTCGCCTCGCTGCGTGCGCGGCACCTGATCTCCATGACGGGCGCGAGCCTGAAAGAGATTATCAGTATCGCCGCCACGCTCGATCTGGCTGCGCGGCCCCTGCGCCTGGACATGGAGCATCTGGGGCAACTCGCCCTGCCCGCGCTCATCCACTGGGACCTCAACCATTATGTCGTAATCGAGCGCGTGACCGCCACCCATGCCCACATTATCGATCCGGGGCGGGGACGCCGCCGTCTGAGCCGCAGTCAATTTTCGCGCCACTTCACCGGTATCGCGCTGGAGTTCACCCCGCGCGAGACGTTCACTCCGCGCAGCGATCGGCGTCCGGCAAAGCTGTCCATGCTGTGGTCGAGCCTGTCGGGCATGAAGCGGGCGGCCTTGCAATTACTGGCGCTGTCCCTGGTGCTGCAGGCCATCGTGCTCGCCTTTCCCTTTTTCCTGCAGGTCACGGTGGACGCCGCCATCCCCGGGAACGATGCGCGCCTGCTGCTCGGTCTTGCGCTTGGCTTTGCCGGATTGGCCGTCATTCGCGCGGTGGCGGAATCGACCCGCGCCTACGCCATCCTCGTATACGGCAATCAGCTCTCGGCGCAGATGATCGGCAATGTGTTCCGCCATCTTCTGGCGTTGCCGGTCGCGTATTTCGAGCGCCGCCATATCGGCGATCTGGTGTCGCGTATGGGCTCGACCCAGCCCATACAGGAAGCTCTGACGCAATCCGTGGTCGGCGTCGTTATCGACGGCCTGATGGCGGCAATCATGCTGAGCGTGATGTTTATCTATTCGCCAACGCTCGCCCTTGTCGTTCTGGGCACAACCGCCGTCATCGTGATCGCGACCCTGTTGATCTATCCCTATCTGCGACAGGCGCAGGAAGAATCCATCCACGCGCGCGCCATCGAATCCACCCATGTGATCGAAAGCATTCGCGCCTCCACCGCGCTGAAACTGTTTGGCCGCGAGGCCGCCCGCGAAGCCCAATGGAGCAATCTTTACACGGACTTCGTCAACGCCAATGTCAGTTACGGAAAATGGCTGATCGGGCGGGATTTTACACGCACGCTGATGACGGGGCTGCAGCTGGTCGCGGTGGTCTGGCTCGGCGCGAGCTATGTGATGGACGATGCCTTTTCACTCGGCATGCTGTTTGCGTTTCTCGCCTATCGCCAGAGCTTTTCCGATGCGGTCAATCAGCTGGTCGACAAGGGGGTGGAGTTCCGCCTGCTCGGCCTGCACCTCGACCGGCTGTCCGACATAGCGCATTCCGCGCCGGAAATGCTGGACGCGACATCCATCACTTCACCCGCACCGCTAAAGGGTCGCATCACCTTGGAGAACGTCTCCTTCCGCTACTCCCCGCTCGACCCGTGGATCCTTCGGAACTTTTCGCTCGATATACCTGCGGGAGAGATGGTGACGCTGACGGGCCTGTCGGGTGGCGGCAAGACGACGTTGCTCAAGCTCGTCATGGGACTCTATGCGCCGACGGAGGGGCGCATACTGATCGACGGTGCGCCGCTGTCGCAGATGGGCATGCGCGACTGGCGCGCGCGCATCGGCGTGGTCATGCAGGACGATATCCTGTTGAGCGGCACGATCAGCGACAACATTTCGTTTTTCGATCCCGAAGCCGACATGCAGCGCGTCGCGCGCGCCGCCCATGCCGCAAGGGTTCACGAGGCAATCATGGCGATCCCCATGAACTATCTCGCGCCCGTCGGAAACATGGGCAGCGTGTTGAGCGGCGGTCAGCGCCAGCGCGTCCTTCTCGCAAGAGCCCTATATCATGCGCCGTCCGTCCTGTTTCTGGATGAGGGCACGGCGAATCTCGACCGCGAGACCGAAGCGCATATCGTTGCCACCATTGCCGGTATGGACGTCACCCGCATCATCGTCGCCCACCGCCCGGCCTTCCTGGAGGCGTCAGATCGCATCGTGACCATACGTCGTCCCGAAACCATATCAAAGCCGGCGACATAAGCCGTATCTTAAGGCTCCAAGCCTAAATCCTCGCCATGGACTGGAAGCGATTATTTGGAAACCGAAGAACACGCGGCGACGTGCCGCCGTCCGACGATACGCTGTTTGACGATACGCTGTCCGACGTGTCGCCGCCCGGCACCACTGTCACGCCGATTACTGCGCCCGACCCCGGCCTTCCCACTCCGCAAGATCTTGCCAAGCTGCTTGGCGGGTTCGACACGCACCTTCTCGAACCTCTCGCAAAGCTCATGCGGCTGCAGGACGAGCTTCTTGCCGAACTTTCCGCCGAGGTTTCCATATGTCCCGCGCTTGAGGCCCATCGTGCGCTGACCGTCGATCTTCGCCAGAGATTGATTGGCACATTCGCGCTCGCCCGGCTGGACAACGCACTACCGCTGTCCCCGCGACCTGTTGCGGTGATGCAGATGATCCACAATGCCGCAAAGGCATGGGCCGAGCAGGCCGCAACACACGACGTCACGCTCGACATCACCCTGTCGCCGGATTTGCCCGGAGGCATTTTGATTGATCCCACCCTGTTCCAGTGCACGCTGGATCAACTCGCCCTCGCCGTCCTGCGGACTATCGGGAGCGCAACATTGTGCCTTCACATCAGTCCGGGCGAAGGGGAATTGCATTTCGATCTTTCCGCCGATGCCGATGCCGCACGCATCGCGTCCGACCCCGCCTATTACAGTGCGTGCGCGCTGGCCCGACACCTTGGCGGCACACTGAAGACCCTGCCAGGCAAGGATGCAGAGCTCGAACTTGAATTGCGCATCCCTGCCCGCGCCATAACCATTCCCGACCAATCCCATGCGCCCATATCCGACACCCCCTATCTGAGTGTCGAATCTGCACGATCTATGGCCGTCCCGATGATGGACGTCGGTGACGTCCCGGCCCCGCCAAGGATCGCGCCGACCCATGCAGGCCTACGGATCGGGTTGGCCGAAGACCTGGTCATCAATCAACGCCTGTTTGCGGCCCAGACCGAGCCGAGTGGCGCGCAAGTGAAGGCTTTCATGCAAGCCGAGACTTTGCTGGAGGCTCATGCGCGCGCACCTTTCGACATCGTTTTCATGGATCTGCACATGCCCGGAATGGGTGGGATCGCCGCGATCAAGACTCTGCGCGAAGCCGGCGACAATACTCCCATCGTCGCATTCACGGCAGATGGCACGGCGCAGACACACGCTGCCGCCATGCATGCGGGGGCGAATCTGATCGTGACCAAACCGCTCTCGACACAGCAGCTTATCGAAGCGCTCGATTATTGTGTTAGCCTCCGGCGCCACGCCGCCTAGGCGCGGCTTTGACTATTTCACCTCGGCGATGATCGTGACCACGCCGGTTGATCCATCCGGCAGGACGCCGTTTTCGAAATTGATGTCGCACGCCCCGCCTGCGCAATCCGTATTTGACGCCGGAAGGGCCGGGCTGCCAAATGCGCCCGCCGTGAAGCCGCTGGAGCTCGCGGACACAAACCGCAAATCATCGGCCAGAACATCCTGCAGGGTCAGGCCTTGCGCGTCCTCTGTGGCATCGGCGGCATTATTGACCGTTATGGTATAGCGCACTTGCTGGCCGGGGATCATGGGCTCTCCCGGGGGGACGGTCTCAACATTCTTGCTGGCCGTGATTTTGGGTTCGGGCCGTTCGCAGAACTTGATATCCTCCATGCTGACGACCTGGGCAGCCGGGTTGGCGGTCGCATTCGCATTGATACCGGCGACATTGGCCACATTGCCATAGTCGAACTCAACACGGTCCACCGGTTGTAAGAAGCTGACCCACATATTGCCGAGGCCTTGCGTGTTGCTGGAACCGCCCGTGCCGATCACCCCGCCCTGGCCCTGTGTGTTCGAGGCGCTGGTCGTATAGGTCGGTGTGATGGGAGTGGTTGAGCTGCCGAGAAAGCCGCGGGCGATGATGCGGTCGGTCCACGTTCCCTCATCCACATCATAGATTGGAAACTGCACATTGGCGACACCGATATCGGGCTCGCCAACGGTAAAGCCCAACGTCAATTGCTCATTGTAGTTTTCAAAATCGACATAGAGCAACACGCCGACCCCGCCCGCGCCGCCGCCGGTCATCTGGGGATCGGTCACGGGAGTGTCGAAAGTCCCGGAGGCGGTCGTCCGGGCAATCAACCTGTTCGTGTTTCCGCTGACGGTCATGGCCATGTTGATGGGCTTGGTCGTGCCTGCAGGACTGTAGGCGTTGGTCAGATCACCCGGATTCCAGGCGAAATTCCCTCCCGTTTCCGGGGGCGTATCCCATTCGAGCTCCGACACATCGATGCCGAGCGGGCAGGCAAAGCTTGGCGGGTTGGTTGCCACCACATTGATGGTCACGGCGTCGCTGTCGTCTTCGCCGTTCTGTCCGTTGCCGGGCGTGGAGTCGATGTCTGTCGGGGTTTGGGCCGAGACTTCGGCGTTCACCGTGCCACCGCCGTTTACGCCCGCCTGGATCAACAGAAACTCCGTGTCGCCGGGCGCAATTGTTCCGAGCGTCCATTCGCCTGTCGCCGGGTTATAGGTTCCGGGGCCCAGATGGGACTGATAGGTCAGACCCGCCGGAAGCGCGACCGTTACGGTCGAGGCGGTCGAGTCCACATTGCCGGCATTGCCGAGCGCGACCTGGATGTTGACCGCACCACCCGGCCCGGGATTGGTATCGCTAGCCGCAAGGTTCAACTCCAGATCGGAAGACTCTGCAAATTGCAGTTCGAAGCGCTCGACCGTGCCGTCCGTATCGAAGGTCGTGTTGAAGTTGTCGCAGTAATCGAGTGTCCAGACACCTTGCGGATTTACGCCGTCAAAAGCCGATAATGGATTTTCCGGGCGTACGGTGTCGCCATAGGGCGGCGCGTTCACGTCATCGTTTGCAGCATTATGAGCGTTCGTATTGATGACATAGGGGCCTTCGTCATCAAGCAGGATATTGTAGTTGGAAAGCGAGGTGTTCGGAGCTGGGCCGGTGGCGAGGATAACGGTCTGGGACGGGCTACCGGGGTTTGCCGGCGAGGTCAGGCGAATGCGGATGTCCTCGCGAAACTCACGCGCCATGATCACGCCGACATTGACGTCCAGGACCGGAAAGCTTTCCGTGACATTGAGTGTGGTCGTGGCGACCCCGGCTGTGCACTTGATATTGAAGGTATCGTTTGGCGTGCTGACATAATCGGCCGCCCACGCGCCCTCCGATACCGCCACAAGGGCTGCGAAGGCGAGCGGCAGTGCGGTTGCGCTCTTCAAACGGCTGCGAATGTTCATCCCTGACATCCGCTAGCCTGTGTGTGATCGGTTAGGGGTTGGCACGTTGCGCCTCCGTGGCAGCTATGTTCCGGGTTTGCGGAGAGATACGGCGCAGGAGGCCTGCGGCGCTCTCTTGGTCGAATTTGAGGCGGATCTGGATATAGGGGCCTTTGCGGGAATATTCCGCAGCCTCGAAATCGTCATCCGAATAGCCCTCGACGTTGTAGCCTGCGCTGATCCAGACATTATCCACGGGGCTGAGTCCGATATTGGGGCCATAGCTATAGGCGATGGAGTCCGAGCCCGATGTCTTCATCATCTGCGCACGGCCACCCACATCCAGCCATTCGGTGATGTCAAAGCGCGTTTCCGCGCCCAGAAGGTTCGTCCAGGACGACAGCTCCTGGCCCAGCAATTCGGTCTGGACGTGCTTGACGCCCCAATTGCCCGTCAGCTGCCAGCGATCGGTAATCATGGTGTTGGCAGCAAGGTTGTTGACGAACTTTTCCGTGTTCTCTCCAAGCAGGCTTTTTTCATCCACGAGGTCGAGGCGGTTGAAGACAATGGTGTCTTCGTCGCGTGGACGCCAAGCCGCACCCAGGCGCGCTTCCACTTGCGACGCGCCGCGCGAGGAGCCTTCGGGTTCGTTGATAAAGCCGCGTATGGAGCCTGCGAGGCTGAGCTCTTCCGAGAGCTCGCGCGCTACGCCCGCTGTTGCAATATAGGTGTCACCGGCTTGGCTGGAACGCCCCTCGATGCGCGCGGACGCGCTGGTGGTGGTGTCGCGGTAGGCCGCGCCGATATAGGCGGAGTTGAAATCCTCATTGACTTCGAGCGGGCTGATGGCGGCGTCCGGCACGGGGTCGCGGTATTCGCCGTCCTGATCGACCACGCGGCGCGAGCGGATACCGCCGCTGAGCGCCCATTTATCCGAGAGCGTGACTTGCTGATCCACGCCGATGGTCGCGCCGAGGCGGCGACCGCTATCCTGTGTGATGACGTCGGAGGCAAGTGTGATGTTGCCGCCCGTCCACGGCGTCAGAGTCAGCCCGGCGGTCGTGTTGTGCGACTTGGCCTGCGCGCCGTCGAGGATCTCGTGGCGCAGGCTGGCCACGGCCCAGGAGCCGAGCGTCTTGTCCACGCCAAGCGTCGTGCGGGTCGGATAGAGACTGACCTCGTCCTTGCCGCCAATGGCCTGCTCGTGGCTGATATTCACGCTCGCGCCCTGTTCGGGGAAGGTATAGTGCGCTGTGCCCGTGGCGATCACGCTTTCGCGGTCAGGCGCATCCACGAAATTATCCTTGGTCACGCGCAAGCCGCCGACGAGGTCCAGACGCTCGCCTTCCTGGCGCAGAGTGACTTCGGCATTGTCGCGGCTGTTTCCGGTCGCGAGCGCTTCCTCGCGGTAAGCGGCGGCGGCCACGCTGCGGGTCGTGCGGTTGCCCGTTTCCTCGTTTTCGATCTGCTGCAGGCGGACATCCGCGCGCACGCCGTAGCGTTCCGCGCCGGCGGTGTTGGAGCTGCGCTGGCCGAGACCAAAGCCCGGCTCTTCGCGACGGTAATAGGCTTCGAGCTGCAGTCCGTCCGAGGTGTGGATGACCTCGCCGAGATAGGCGTCGGCCGTACCGCCCGTCGTCTGGTTGTCGCTGACGGCGTATTCGGCGCGGACTTCGGTGGAGTCGGTAATGCGCGCGACCGCATCGACGCCGACCATGGTGGTCTTGGAGCCCGCCGACAGTGCTTCGCCGTTCTCGCTGATCGCGGTGATGCCGACATGCGCCCGGTCATCCATGAGTTCGAGCTGGGCGCGACCGCCAAAGGTGACGTTCTTCTCGGCATCCTCTGAGGTCTCGTAGGTGGCTACGATCACGTTGGGATTGAAGTTTATGTCGGTGGCATCGACCGGCAGGCGGAAGATGAGTTCGCCCGTGAAATAGTCCAGCGTATAATCGAGATAGCGCACCATCACCTTGCGCTCGAGGATGACGTCCGGGCGCACGCGGTCGCGCGTCTCGATGACGATCTCCTCGGACTGGGCGAGGATGCGGGTATTGTCGAGCTGGTAGGTGCCGGAGGTGGAATCCGCCGCGATTTCGTCGAGCGCGAAGCCCTGATTGGTTTCCGCCGCAAAGCCCGTGACCGAGACGTCCTCGCCAAAATACTCGGCCTTCAGACCCGACAGGCGACGGTTATAGGCGCTCAGGCGGCCCTCGGTGATGTTGGTGTCAAAGTCGCCAAACAGCGCATAACCCTGACGCTTTTCGAGCTTCACATAGATGGGATAGCGCGAGACGCCCTCGAACTCCGTGTAGGAGCGGTCGCCGTAAAGCGTGTAATAGGCGTTGGGGTCGATCTCGGAGGCAAAGCCCGCATCGCGGTCGCCGAGTCCGGAGCGGCGCTGATCGGTATCGACGGCGAGCGTCATCAGCCATTCGCCCTTGATCAAACCCTTGGCAAAGAACGCCAGACGGCCATCGGTAAAGGTATCGGTGTCGGCATCGAGGTTGACGGCCTTGTCGCGCACGGTCTGCAAGCCAACGGTGCCTTCGGCGAGGCCGACGACGATCCAGTCGCGCTTTTCAGGCTCCATCTGGTAATAGAGCGGGACCTGGCGGCCGTTGTCGAGCGTGATGATGAGCGTGACCTTGCCGGTCTGGAGCGTTGGCTCCAGCGGCACGCGCAGGATGCCGTCCGCGCCGACTTCGAAGCTGTCGCGCGCGGCGAGCGGATTGGAGACCGCGCCCTGTTCGCCCTCGATGCGGATGTCGCGATCGGGATCGAACAGCAGGTATGGGCTCTCCAGATCGACCTTGACGGGACGGCCATTGAAGACCGGACGGCCCGCTTCGTCTTCCAGGCGCACGGCGAGCTCCGGTGTTGTGCGGCCATCGGCGACCAGCACGGACAGGTCCGGCACGGCGCGGGCGCGACCGATGCTCTTCACATAGGCGACTTCCTGATTGAGGCTCGAAACGACCGTGCCGTCCGCGTCGTGAACGTCGATGCGCACCTCGTTCGCGCCCTCATAGATGTCCACGCCGCGCCAATGGGTCAGCATGACGGAGTTTCCAACGTCGCGTGTCCGGGCGCTGATATGGATGGAGGGCACGGGTGCGCCGTTGACATACATGCGCACGCTCTGATCGGGCCCGTGCTTGATGCCCATGTTCAAGCTAGGCTTGTCGGCAGTGCGTCCCGCGGGTGGATAGGCCACAGTGGCGTCCGGTGTCTGGCCTTCCAACCATTGCGCGTCGTAGTCGAGATATTCGGTTTGCGCCTCGAAGCGCTCCTCGGCGACCTCCTCCACGACCTCGCCCGTGCGCTCGAGATAGAAGTTCGCGCGCC
>ENA-ORXU01000593-ORXU01000593.1-marine-metagenome-genome-assembly--contig:-NODE-593-length-39385-cov-5.200901_pt1 | contig 39385 bp, 32 predicted proteins | sample MGYA00237869_ERZ511484 | MGnify/ENA metagenome assembly ERZ511484 | reverse complement strand
CACCAGCGGCAGCCCCCCGAGCACGGTCGACACCATCGTCATCACCACCGGGCGCAGCCGCCGCTTCGCCGCCTCCTCGGCCGCCTCGCGCACGCCGAGGCCACGATCGCGCAGCTGGTTGGCGAACTCGACCACGAGGATGCCGTTCTTGGCCATGATGCCGACCAGCAGCACCAGCCCGATCTGGCTGTAGACGTTCAGGCTGGTGCCGCTCAGCGACAGGGCGAACACCGCGCTGGCGATGCCGAACGGGACGGTGAACAGGATGATCAAGCTGCTGGTGAAGCTCTCGAACTGCGCCGCCAGCACCAGGAACACCACCACGATGGCGAAGCCGAACGTCAGCGCCAGTCCGCTGGAGGTCTCGTCCAGCGTGGCGGCCTCGGCCAGCGGGACCAACGAGACGCCATCGGGCAGCAGCGATGCCGCCAGTTCGTCGACCCGGTTCATCGCCTCGCGCAGCGCCAGCGTGTCGGCCAGGCTGGCCGACACGGTCACCGCGCGCAGCCGCTCCTCGCGTCCGAGCGAGGGCGCCACCGCCGTCTCGGTCAGCGTGGCGATCGACGACATCGGCACGAACTGCCCGTCCGAGGCGCGCAGGAACAGGTTGGCCAGGTCGGTCGGATCGTTGACCGGGTGCGAGGTGCTGACCAGCTTCACCGGCACCGCGCGGTCGTCGATGAACACCTCGCCGATCTCGCGCCCGTCCAGCACCGCCTGCATGGCGGTGGCCAGCCCTTCGATGCGGATGCCCAGGTCGGCAGCGCGTTCGCGATCGATGTCGATGGTCAGCTGCGGCTGGTTGGTCTGGTAGGAGGTGCGCACGCGCGAGAAGTCGTCTTCGCTGTCGAGGGCGTCCTTGAGGGCATCGGCACTCTGGGCGAGTTGCTCGTAGGAGCTGCCGACCAAGGCCACGCTCAAGCCTGACCCCGCGCCGCGAATGCCCAGGCTGTTGGGCTGGATGGCGAAGGCGCGCACGCCCGGGATGGTGCGCAGGCCGCTGTTGAGTTCGCCGACGATCTCGTCCTGGCTGCGTGCACGTTCGCCCCAGGGCGCCAGCGTCAGCACCACGAAGCCGTTGTTGCTGCCGCCGCGTCCGGCGATCGAGAACACGTTGCTGACCTCGCCGCTGGCCACCAACGGCTCGGCCAGTGCCTCGATGTCGCGCAGGCGGGCGGTGGTGTAGTCCAGGCTGACACCCTGCGGTGCCGAGACGCGCATCAGCGCCACGGCGCGGTCCTCGCGCGGCAGCAGTTCCTCGTTCAGGTTGCCGAAGGCGATCCAGGCGAATCCGGCAAAGCCTGCCACCAGCAACAGCACCACGACGGGCGCCGCCAGGCACCAGCGCAGCACGCGGGCGTACACCGCCACGGCAGCGTCGCCGAAACGTACCGCCGGCGACCGGCGCCGATGCGCTTGCGGCGACGTGGGCGGTGCGTCGCCGAGCAAGCGTGACGCCAACATCGGGCACAGCGTCAGCGCCACGATCGACCAGCCGGGCGCGGAGCGGTTGTCGAGCTCGAAGCGGTCGCGCGGCGCGCTCTCGACGAAGCGGGCGTGCAGCGCGGGCGCGCCCGCAGTCGCGGCGGCAAAGGTGCCCACGAGCGGGTCGTCGGCAAAGGGCTGCGGCGCCCGCGAGTCCGCTGCCGCCTCCTCCGCGCCAAACCACGCCGCGCTGGGCGTTACGGGCGGCAGCGGGGCGCAGCGCAGCGCCGCGCCGAGGTCCACCGTGCTTGCGCTCGTGGGCGTCGCAGACGCGGCCGCGGGCGAGAATCGGATGGCGGCGGAGCGCAGATCGGCACTGGCGGGGCTGCTGATCGCCGGTAGCCACTCCGGCCCGTCCGGCGGCGAGTCCAGGATGCCTGTGAGGAGGTCATCGACGTCGAGCGCGCCGTCCGTGGCCACTGACGTGCCAGAGCTGGCGCAGCTCGCGCGGCTGCCGGGGCGTGGTGTGCGGAGAGTGACGACGCGGATCGTGCGGGCAGCTCCGAGGTATGAGACGCCAATCCCGGTCTGGCCTTGTGAGGTGATGCCGGAGCGGTTTGAGAGGGAGTGGTGGCGGGAGGCTCCGGAAGGGCAAAGCCAAACTAACAAAAACACAGACGCATTCCCGGAATTTGGCTCTGCCAAATATCCGGGAGCGGGCGAGGGTGGGCCTAAAAGTTATGGCGCGAGGGCTCGCGACCCCGCTGCTGCACAGCGCGATACAAGGCCGGGGATGCGTGGAAGTGGAGAGAAATGCTCTGACGTGGGAGGTCCCGTTGCTGCACAATGCCATGCAAGCGCGGGAACGTGTGTATGCGCGCCGATTGTCTGAGCGACATGGCTGGTTGAGGACGCGGCCCGATTGCGTTGGGGACGCGGGGATTTCGCCTGTCTTATTCTGTCGCGAAGAGGTCGAGTGCGGCGACGACCATGGCTTCGGTGCCGAGCGTGATGCTCTCTTCGGGTTCGATCTTGAAGAAAGGCGAGTGGTGGGAGGGTGCGTCCGCGACCTCGGAGGGTTTTGTGCCGCCAACGGCGAAATAGACGCCTTTGACGCCGGATTCGGGTGTGACGAAATAGGCGAAGTCCTCGGCGCCCATGCCTTGGCGGGGTTCCTGCCAGAGGATGTCGTCACCGAAGCTGTCGCGGAAGACCTGCTGCACACGGCGGGCCGTGGCTTGGTCGTTGACGGTGGGGGGCGTGGTCTGGGTTTTGGAGAAATTGACCTCCGGCAGGAGCTCTTCGGGTACGCCCATGGCGATGGCCTCGCCGCGGGCGACGCGGCGGATGCCGTCCATGATGAGCTGACGGGTTTCGGGGGAGTCCGAGCGCATGGTGAGCTGCAGGTCCACGCGGTCGCTTATGATGTTGTGCTTGCGCCCGCCGGTGATGGCCCCGACCGTGATGACGCCGGGCTCCTGCGGCACGAGGGTGCGGGAGATGACGTGCTGCAGGCCGACGACGATGTTGGACGCCAGCAGGATGGGGTCGATGCCTTTATGTGGGCTGGCCCCGTGCGCGCCAACGCCCTTGACGACGATGTCGACGCTGTCCGAGCTGGAATAGGCCGCGCCGTCGCTGAGCGCAATGCGGCCCGTGGGCAGCTGCGCGCCGACATGGAAGGCGAGCGCGTAGTCGGGTTTGGGGAAGCGGGTGTAGAGGCCGTCCTCCATCATCTCGCGCGCGCCGGAAATGACTTCTTCGGCGGGCTGGCCGATGAGGACGAGCGTGCCCGACCAGGCGTCTTTCCGCTCCGCCATCTGGCGGGCCGTGCCGATGAGAGAGGTGACGTGCACGTCGTGACCGCAGGCGTGCATGACCGGTTGTTCGACGCCGTTCATGTCGGTCTGCATTTTAGTGGAGGCGTAGGCGAGGCCCGAGTCTTCCTTGACGGGGAGGCCGTCCATATCCGCGCGGATCATGACGGTCGGGCCGGAGCCGTTTTTCATGACCGCGACGACGCCCGTGCGACCGACGCCCGTAGTGGTGGTAAAGCCAAGGGCGTCGAGTTCCGAGGCGAGACGCTTGGCGGTCTCGGTTTCGACGAAGGAGAGCTCGGGGTTTTCGTGGAAGTGGACGAAGAGGTCACGGAGATTTTTGTCATAGTCGGCCTGGATCGCCGCGCCGAGATCGTCAGCGGAGGCCGGGATGGCGAACAGGAGGGCGGCGGTGGCGAGGAGGATGTGGCGCATGGAGAGCTTTCTGAATTAGATAAGAGTGAGAGATTAATTGCCGAAATTGGCTTCGACGGGGTCGCCGTCATACTTGTAGACGATGCCGTCTTTCATGACGAAATCGACGTCCTGGAAGAGGGCGGGGTATTTGAGGGCGTTGCCGTCTATGGCGATGATGTCGGCGTAGCGACCGGGTTGGAGCGTGCCCCAGCGGTCCTCGACGCCCATCATCTTGGCGGGCCAATAGGTAGCGGCTTGGAGGGTTTCCATGACGGGGACGCCCATGACGCGGGTCCAGACGTCGATCTCGTTCCAGGTGCTTTGGCAGTGGAATTTAAGCGGGATGCCGGAATCGGTGCCGATGAGGAGGACGACGCCCGCTTCGCGGAGCTGGGCGAATTTGCGTTTCAGGGTGGGTTTGCGTTTGGGAGTGAGCTGGAAATAATCGAGGCGGTTGGGGTGGGCGATGCTCGCCTGGATGTCCGCGATGGTGTCGGCCTCCAAGCCGCGGTGCCAGCACGTGCTGTCGGTCTGTTCGGGATTGTCGCGGAGTTCCTTGAAATTCCAGAGGCCCTCTATGGTGGGCGTCCAATAGAGCGGCCCGCCCGCGACGCGGCCCTTGGCGGTGCGTTCCTTGAGCGCCTCCATGATGTCGGCGGGATATTCGGGCGCGGTGGTCAGGCCGGTATGTTCGAAATTGTCGATGCCGATCTCCAACCCGATGCGGATCTCGTCGGGCTTGTGGGAGTGCCCGACCACGGGCAGCCCGTGGCGGTGGGCTTCATCGACAAGGGCTTCGGATTCCGCGCGGGTGAGCAAGTCTTGGTCGACGAGCTTGATGACGTCGACGCCCGCATTGGCGAGGCGGCGGACCTTGGCGCGGGCATCAGCCGGGGAGTCGATGCCCCAGCGGAAGGCCTCCGTGCCGGGATAGGGTTCCTTTTGCAGGAAGGGTCCGGAGACGAAGAGGCGCGGGCCGGCGATTTCGCCGTCCTCGATCTTGCGCTTGATGTTGATGGATTCCGCGAGCGGCGCGCCGAGATCGCGGACGCTGGTGACGCCGGCGAGGAGGAGCTGCTCGGCGGAGGCGGGCATGATCTCGCTCTCGAGCCGGTCGATATAGGCGACATCCCAATAGGCGTAATCGCTATGGCCGGTGAGCATGAGGTGGGCGTGCATTTCCCACAGGCCCGGCATGACGGTCATGGCTTCGGTGGAGATGATTTCATAGCCGTCCGGGACGGGGAGCGCATCCTGCGTGCCGACATCGACGATGGTGTTGCCATCCACCAGCACGACGGAGTTGTAGATAGGTGCGCCGCCAAGGCCGTCCACCAGCGTGCCGCCCACAAGAGCTTTCTTGGCGGCATAGGCGCGATCATCGGCATGGGAGGTGGCCGCGAGAGCCGCGATCGCCACACCCGCCAGCAGCGTTTTAATTAATTGCATGATACTCTCCTCCCCCACTCTCATGTCCAGCTACCCCATTGTCATGTCCAGCCACCCTATAGTGCGCTGGCGGCTGTGCAAGCCATCTCCGTTTCTGGCAGCTTGGCAGTCCCGTCGGGGCGCGCTAGGCGGTCTCATGTTTTCGCGCACGCGCACATTCTTTCGACTGCTCCGCACGGGATGGGTATTGTCGCGCCATGATGCGATGGTGCCAAGCGAGTACACGGAATTCGTGCCGTGGTTTACGCGGCTCTTGGGCTGGATCTCACGGGTGCTGGCCTTTGGCTTTGGCACCAAGAGCGACAATCCGGGCGAACGTCTGGCGGATGCGCTGACGGAACTCGGGCCCGCCTATATCAAGTTCGGACAGGTGCTCGCCACGCGGTCAGACATTTTCGACAGCGACTTCGTGGACGGGCTGTCCAAGCTGAAGGACCGTGTGCCGCCGTTCGAGATGGCGCTTTCTGAGAAGATGATCGCGAAAGAATGGGGCGTGCCGTGGACGGCGCATCTGTCGTCGCTGTCCCCGCCCGTGGCGGCGGCGTCGATCGCGCAGGTGCACAAGGCCCAGCTCCATTCCGGGGAGTGGGTCGCGGTGAAAATCCTGCGCCCGGATATCGAGCGGCGGATGCGGCGCGACATGGACGTGCTGGAGATGATCGCCAAGCTCGCCCGCGTGCTGAGCCCCTATGCCAAGCGCCTGCGCCCGCGGGAGTTCGTGGACACGGCCCGCCGGGCGGTGATGCTGGAACTCGACCTGCGGCTGGAAGCGGCGGCGGCGAGCGAGATGATGGAGGCGGCGGCCGAGACGGGGCTGTTTGCCGTGCCGTCCATTCACTGGGAGCTCGGCGGCAAGACCGTGATGGTGACCGAGTGGATCGACGGCATGGGGGTGAGTGATCCGCGCATCCTGACCGATGACGCTTATGACCGCGAGGACATTGCGCGGCGGGTCATGCAGAGCTTCCTGGCGTGTTCGTTCGATTACGGCGTGTTCCATGCGGACATGCATGAGGGAAACATGATCGTACGCCCGCCCGAACACGCCAAAGCGGGTGAGCTGGTGCTCATCGATTTCGGCATTCTGGGACGGCTGTCCATGCGCGAGCAACGCTTTCATACCGAAATTCTTTTCGGCTTTCTGCGGCGGGATTATTACCGGATTGCGGAAATTCATTTCGAGGCGGGCTACGTCCCTGAAGGCCATTCCATCGAGGACTTCGCCAGCGCCCTGCGCGCGGTGGGCGAGCCGATCTTCGGCAAGAACGCGGCGGACGTGCCCATGCACAAGGTGCTGATGCATCTGTTCGAGATCACGGAAATCTTCGACATGCCGATGCAGCCGCAATTAATTATGTTGCAGAAGACGATGATGCAGACGGAGGGCGTGTGCCGACGGCTCGACCCGGATTTCGACATGTGGGCTGTGGCGCGCCCCGTGGTGGAGGCGAGCATTCGCGGGCAGTTCGGGCTGGAGAGCCAGCTCGGTAATGTGTTGCACAATTTCAAACAGGCGCGGCGGGTGCTGGAAACGCTGCCGGGGGCGACGGAAGATATCGCGAAGCTTGCGCGGGCGTGGAGCGATGGAGAGATCGATTTGAGCGGTCGCGTGCAGGTGGTGGAAAAGGATGGCTGGGGGACGTTCGGCAAGGGCGCGGCGCTGGTGGGAGCGGGTGCGGCACTGGCGGTGGGGTTGCAGGCGGCGGCGGGGGCGTGGTTGTGAGGGGAGAAACTACTTCCTTCCCGTTGATGGGGAAGGTGGCGCGGGCGCGAAGCGCACGGGTCGGAAGGGGTGATGAAACGGTCGTGAAGCGAATATTCGATTGCCAATCGAATATAGTGGAAGAACCGGAGCAACAGCTCCGGTGTTTGCAGAATAGGGTCAGGTTTGCCCGAGAGCATACTGCCCTCACCCCTTCCCCCCTCGCTTTGCTCGGGTACCTTCCCCATCAAGGGGAAGGAAGTCTAACATGAAACGCGTCCTCCTTATCGTTGGCGGTGGAATAGCCGCCTATAAATCACCCCTCCTCGTGCGCGAACTCGCGCGCAGGGGCGTCGCCTCGCGGTGCATCCTCACGCGTGGCGGGGCGAATTTCACCACGGCGCTGACGCTGGGGGCGGTGTCGGGGGACAAGGTCTATTCCGATCTGTTCGACCTGACGGATGAGGCGGAGATGGGCCATATCCAGCTCTCGCGCTCGGCCGATCTGATTGTGGTCGTGCCCGCCACAGCCAACCTGATGGCGAAGGTGGCGCACGGCATTGCCGATGATCTGGCGAGCACCTGTATCCTCGCCACGGACGCGCCTGTGATGATGGCGCCCGCCATGAACGTCCGCATGTGGGACAATCCGGCGACGCAGGCCAATCTCGCCACGCTGGAGGCGCGCGGCATTGCCATGATCGGGCCCGATAGCGGGGACATGGCATGCGGCGAATTCGGTGCGGGCCGCATGAGCGAGCCGGACGCGATGGCGGAGGCAATCATTGCAAAGCTGAACACGAAACATTCAAATGCTGCGCGCGATCTGGTTGGCAGATACGCCATCGTCACGGCAGGGCCGACGCGTGAGGCCATCGACCCGGTGCGCTATGTCAGCAATCACTCCTCGGGCAAGCAGGGCTATGCGGTGGCGGAAGCCCTGGCGGCGCGGGGCGCCACGGTCACGCTGGTCAGTGGGCCGACGGCGCTGTCGGTTCCCGACGGCGTCACGCGCATTGATGTGACAAGTGCAAAAGACATGCTGAGTGCGGTGGAATCGGCGCTCACGGATAACGGGCCAACCGATATCTTTGTCGGCGTGGCGGCCGTGGCGGATTGGGCGGTCGGCAATCCGGCAGGCTCCAAGCAGAAGAAGTCACAACACGGCGCGCCGGTGGTTGACTGGGTGGAAAACCCCGACATCCTCAAGACCGTCAGCCATCACGCAAAGCGCCCGACCCTCGTGATCGGCTTTGCGGCGGAAACCGACGATGTGCTGGCCCACGCGCAGGCGAAACTTGCGCGAAAGGGCTGCGACTGGATCATGGCCAATGATGTATCCACCAGGGATGGGGCAAGCGTGTTCGGCGCAGATGACAATGAACTCATCCGGGTGACAGCCTCCGTTCAGGAAGGCTGGCCTAGGCTCTCAAAACGCGCGGCGGCGGAACGGCTCGCGGGCGCGATTGCGGAGGCTCTCCCATGAGACATATACTGGTTATGCTGGCGGCATTTGTCGCCATTCCCGCGCAGGCGGACAATATCGCGGATTGCGACGTGGTTCTGATGGAGCCGGTGGAAGGCGCCGAAGACTTGGGCGCGCAGATCGCGTCCTTCCGCGATGCGTCGGATTTCATCGCCAGCGTCCATGACGACGACCGCGAAACGGTCACCGCTATCGACGGCTATGCCATACGGGGGTTGATGTGCACGCGCGGCAATCCACTGCCGACACAAAGCGATTTCAAACTGATTGCCAGCCGCGTGCCGTTTATCCTGTCCACGGATTTCGACAGTTCGGTTGCCCCGACCGTTCAGGTCATGGCGGATGCGTCGGGACGCGCGGTGGCGCTGATGGCGGAAGGGCTGACAGAGACGCAGAAGGCGCTTCTGGACGAAGTGCTGGAACGCTTCACCGAGCAGCATCTTGTCGAGGCCAAAAGCGACAACGAAGCTGAAGAGGATGATAGCGAGTGATCACGGTCCGCCTGAAGGCCCTGCCGCATCTGGGCGATGTCGCCCTCCCCAAGCTCGAAACGGCGCAGGCTGCGGGCGCGGATTTGCGGGCGGCCATCGACGGACCCCTGACGCTGTCTGCGGGTGAGCGGGCGCTTGTGCCGACGGGCTTCGCCATGGCCCTGCCCGCAGGTATGGAGGCGCAGATTCGCCCGCGTTCGGGCCTTGCCTACAAACACGGCGTGACCTGCCTGAATACGCCCGGCACGATCGACGCCGATTACCGGGGCGAGGTGAAAGTGCTGCTCATCAATCACGGCAGCGAGCCCTTCGTGATCCAGCGCGGGGAGCGGATTGCGCAAATGGTCGTGGCGCAATTGGCCAGCGTGGAGTTTGCGGTGGTGGACGAGCTCGACGACACCGCGCGCGGCGCGGGCGGGTTCGGCTCGACGGGCGTGAATTAATTCAGCTTGGCATCGACCTTGGCTTTGAAGGCCGACGCTCCGGCGCGGAGCATGCCGTAATCAGAACCGAGCAGGAAAAAGCTGATGCCTTGGTCTTGCAGGTTAGGGAGCTCGTCGAGATTGCCGGTGAATGTGCCGACCACCTTGCCAGCTTCCACGGCCTTGCGGGTGACGAGATCGACGGCCTCGACGACCTCGGGGGCATTGGTGTCGGTTCCGCCGGTGGAGACTGTCAGGTCTGAGCGGCCGATGAAGATGCAGTCGAGGCCCTCCACGCCGACGATGACGTCGATATTGGCGACGGCGTCGATGTGTTCGACCTGGGCAATGACGATCGCTTGCGCATTCGCGCGGGCGATGGTGTCGCCCATGGAGCGCGCGCCGTAGAGCGCCGCACGGGTGGCCCCGGCATAGCCTCGGCCCCGGAAATAGGTCGCGGCATTTGCCAATGCCTCTGCCTGCTCGCCGGTATTGATGTGCGGGGCCATGACGGCGGCCGCGTCCGCGTCGAGGGCCGCGAGGATGTGTTCGTGCGAGGCCGTGCGCGGGCGCACGATGACGGGGGTATTGCGCGCGTGGAAGCCGGAGATGAGCCCGTCCACATCCATGCGCGACAGCGGCGAATGCTCCATATCTACGCAGACGCAATCAAAGCCGACGCCCGACAGGATTTCGGTCGTGATATGTCCGGCCATGCGCACGAAAGGCCCGTAAAGCGGTTTGCGGGCGCGGAAGTCGCGAACGAAGGTGTCGGGAAAAGCCATGGCCCTGCTTAGGTCGGGGGCGGTGTGTGGGCAAGGCGCGCGCATCGGGCGCTTTGTGAATGCGGCGCCGTGTGATTAAATGAACCCATGGGTGGAGCGGACATGACGGAACCGGGGTTTATCGCATGGCTGGCCGTATGGGGGCTGACGGTGCTGACGCTGACCTATTGCACCATGCTGCTGACAGAGATGTGGCTGTGGAGGAAGCTGCGGCCCGGGGAATACGACCTCGCGGATGCGGCGGCGTCGTTCACGGTCAACCTGATGAGCAGTATCGGGGAGCTGATCGTGCGGGGCTTTGTGCCGCTGGCGCTCTATCTGTTTCTCTATAGCGAATTCAGGCTGATCGATGCAGGCTTTGCCTGGTGGACGATCCCGGTCGCCTTCGTGGTGCATGAGACGGCGTATTATATCGGGCATTTTCTGGGCCACCGGACGGGGCTCGGCTGGGCATTTCATCAGGTCCACCATTCGAGCGAGGAGTTGAACCTGTCCACGGCGACGCGGGGGTTCCTGTTCGGTGATCCGGTGAGCCAGACATTGGCGAGTGCGGCGGCGCTGCTGGGCGTGCATCCGGTGGTCTATTTCGGCGTGGCGATCGTCAAGAACATCTGGGGGATTTTCAACCACACGCAGCTGGTGGACAAGATGGGGCGATTGGAAACCCTCATGGCCACTCCCGCCAATCACCGCGTCCATCACGGGCGCAATCCGCAATATATCGACCGGAATTACGGACAGGTGCTGGTGCTGTGGGACCGCCTGTTCGGGACTTTCGAGCCGGAAGGGGAAGCGCCCGATTTCGGGCTGGTGGTGCCGCAACACACGACCAATCCTCTCAAGATCTGGTTCGGGGGATGGCGCTGGCTGGGCAAGCGGATCGCGAGTGCGCCGACGCTCGCCGACAAGCTGCGCTATCTCTACAAACCACCGGAATGGCACCACGCGGGCAAGGGCGAAGGCTGTGCGGAAGGCCGCTGCGAGAGCTTTGTCGCGGCCGGGTGATCAGAGGCTTTCCACCATCGTCTTGACGTAGGCTGTGGCGGCATCGGCGGTGCCCGGCAAATCGCTTGCAGGGATCGCCTCGCCAAATGTCAGGCGAAACGTGCGGCGCTTCTTGTTCAACAGTTCATGAAACAGCGTGATGTCGCGCAGCTCCGCACTGGTCGCGGCAAAGCTGTAATACAGCGCACTGTTGCGGGCGCGCATGTGCAGCGGCACGACAGGGACATCATATTTCCGCGCCAGCGCCAAGGCCGAGCTTTCCCAAGGGCGTTCGCGCAACCCCCGCAAACTCATTTGCGCTAATCGCCCCGACGGAAACACGACGATGGTGCGCCCGGCCGCGATCGCCCCGCGAATGTCGAGCAGGGTCTGTTTCGACTTCGCGCGGGTGCGCTTTTCCGGTCGCCATTCGACGGGGATGATGATGTCGGTCGCCTGCGGGATCACGCGGAGGGCATCGGCATTGGCGAGAAAGGTCATGTCCGGACGGCGGTCGCGCAAGGCCTGGAACACGGCCAGCCCATCGGCCAGGCCCGTCGGGTGGTTGCTGACGACGAAGCAGGGGCCCGTGCGCGGAACATGGTGCAGCCCGCCCGTATCGATTCGCGCGCGCAAGTGATCGGCCACCAGCCGGAACGCCTGATTGCCGGTCAGCGGACGGATGGCATCGGCCAGAAACACCGCCGCGTCATAGGCCAGCAGGCGGTAGAGCACCGGACGGACCGCCGGAAACAGCGGGCTCCGCATGAGGTGGGTGGCGCGCTCGGCTATCAGTTGCTCGACAATATGCACGGGCTGCTGTGTTGACGAGGGCGGAGGTTTTTGCAAGCGGGCGGTCTATGGGCGCTTTCAATATCCTCATCCTCTGCACGGGAAACTCCGCCCGCTCGATCATTGCCGAGGCCCTGTTCAGTGAGCTGGGCGCGCCCCACCGCGTTCTTGCCTGGAGCGCGGGCTCCCACCCTTCGGGACAGCCCCACCCGGACGCCTTGGCGGAGCTCGAACGCCGGGGCCACCGCACGGAGATCTATCGCTCCAAGAGCTGGGACGCGTTCGCAGGCCCGGACGCGCCGCGCATGGATCTGATCATCACGGTCTGCGGCAGTGCCGCCAGCGAGGTCTGCCCGGTCTGGCCCACCAAGGACAAGCACACCCCCCTCACGGTTCATTGGGGCGCGGACGACCCGGCCTATATCGAGATTGATGCCGAGCGGGAGCAGGCGTTCGCGGATGTCTATGACCTGATGCGATGGCGCGTGGAGGCCTTTCTGGCTCTCCCCCGCGAAAGCTGGCGTGATACCAGCCGGGTTTCGGCGCTGGCTTGACGCCACCCTTGCCGGGCCGGGCGTCTGGTCAATCTCTCGCCTTTGACAGCGCGCATCAAAAAGGCCGCCCCTTTTTCAAGGGGCGGCCTCTCATTCCGTTATGTCCGAAGCTTACTTCTTCTTCGGGGGTGTCACGCGCGGCTTGGCGCGTGTTGTGGCTGTCCGCGTGGTGGCCAGTGGCTTGGCACCTGTGCGGGCCGCGGCCGACTTGACGGCGGATGCCGCGCGGTTCGTGGACGACTGCAGCTTTTGTGCGGTCTGCTTGGGCGGTGCGACCGCGTTCAGCATATCCTGTGCCCATTTCGTGCCGCCGACGCCAAAGGCGATGGAGCCTGCAACCGCTGCGCCGATGGCGAGCGAGGCGAACAGGATGGACACGATATCGTCGCCAATACCCAACTGGCTCAGCGCCATGAAGGAGACCAGGAAGATGATCGCATATTTGAGGAAGCGACCCATGCCGGTGCCGGTGGCCCCGCCAATGATGCGCTGCACGAAGTTGGCAAGGAAGACACCGGCGATGATCGTCACGGCGGCTGTCAGGACACGTCCACCAAGCTCGACGATGGCCGCGAACGAATTGTCCAGGCTCTCGATACCGAGCACGCTGATCGCGGCGGCAAGGCCGAGCACGATGATCACGATATAGGCGATGGTGCCAACGATCTTGGACGGCGACGTGGCCAGGCCCTGACCGTCATCGATCATCATGACTTCGTTGATGGAGCGGTCAAAGCCGAAGGTCGGCAGGATGCTCTCGAGGAAGTTCTTGACGAAACGTCCAATCACCACGGCAAGGCCCAGGATGATCGCCGCACCGATGATGGCGGGGATGAAGTCCAGGAACGTTTCCAGCATGTTGGTCAAGGGACCGGACACCGATTCGATACTCAGCACATCCAGCGCCGCGATGATCACGGGCACGAGGATAAGCACGAACACGATGGTGCCGAGTGCGCCGGCGATGGAGCCGGTGGAACCGGTTGCCGAGCGCATGCCTGTGCGGTTCATGAAGCTGTCCACATTGGCCGCTTCGAGCGTGGCCACGGTCGCGGTCTTGGCGACGCGGGCAACGATATAGCCGATAAAGGCGATAAAGCCGGCGGCGATCAGCTTGGGCAGGAAGCTGGCAATGTCATCCAGAAGGTTGCCCACGGGCGCGAGTGCGCTGTCGGCAAAGGACAGACGCGAAAGTGCGACAAAGAGCGTATAGAGAATGATGACCCAGAACGCGGCCTTGCCGAGCGCCTTGCCGATGTTCCCACCGGACGTCTGTGCGCGGCGGCCGAACGGCGTGGCATTGATCAGCTTTGAAATGATCGCGCGCACGATGAAAGCGACCAGAAGGCCGATAGCGACGATGATGGCGATGGCGATGATCGTGCCGACGATGTCGGGCAGGCCCATACTGGCAACCCAGCCCTCGATGCCGTCGGCGGTGTCAACGACGAAACCGTCTCGCACCTGGTTGATGCGGGCAAGACCCGCCGTGGAAAGAAGTGTCATAGATGGTCTCTCTAATAGGTTGGAAGGGGCCCCTTTGGCACCCAATACCGGCCGTCACATACAGGTCACGCCGCAATGTGCGGACGCTTCTGAACAAATGGTAACACAAACCCAACCGGAGGTGAACAGCTTTGGTTCCCATAAGTTTTCCGAGAAATTCAAGTGTTTTTGGGTGGCCGACGCATCGTCACGGTGATTGCCCCCTCCCACTGGATAGCTTTCACTGGCTTTCGCGTTTTGAAAGCGAAGCGACTCTGATAAGCGGGCTCATGCGCGCGCCCATCCGAAAACCTGCCCTGTTCTGGTGCCTTGCCACGATTAGCCTCGCCCTGTTGGGCCTCGCCGTGGTGCGACTGACGCTGGCGGGCGCACCATGAGTGCGGGCGTGGCCGCACGGCTGGCCGCCATGGTCGCGCAGGGACGCCTCGACGCGGATGCGCAACAGGCCATTGCCGCCGACAGGCTCGACTCCGTTCTGGCCCGCCTCGGCAATCCCAAGACGCGCTGGTTTGAAACCGTCTGGCGCAAGAAAGAGTGGCCAAGGGGACTCTACCTCTGGGGCGGGGTCGGGCGCGGCAAGTCCATGCTGATGGACTGGTTCTTCGAGGCCGCACCTGTGGAGCATAAACGCCGCGTCCATTTTCACGCCTTCATGCTGGAGGTGCACGAGGCGATCCACACTGAGCGCCAAAAAGGAGGTGACGACCCGATTCCCGAAGTCGCGGAGGCCATCGTCGCCCGCGCGCGCCTGCTCTGCTTCGACGAATTCCACGTCACCGACATCACCGACGCCATGATCCTGTCGCGCCTCTTCGACGCGATGTGGAGCTCCAAAGTGGGTGGAGGCTGCACCGTCGTCGCGACCTCCAACCGCGCGCCCGACGACCTCTACCGCCAGGGCCTCAACCGCAAGCTCTTCCTGCCCTTCATAGAGAGCCTGAAGTCGCGCATGGAGATCCACCACTTCGACGGCGATCTGGATCACCGCCTGCGCGCACTCACCGCCGCGCCCGTCTATTACACCCCCCTCGGGCCCGACACGGACGCCCGGATTGAGGCCGCCTGGACCCGCTTGGTCGGCGAGGCGACCGGCACCCCGGAAACTCTTCGCGTCCAGGGCCGCGACCTCGTGCTCCAGACCACCGCCGCCGGCGTCGCCCGCACGGATTTCAGTCGCCTCTGCGAACAACCCCTCGGCGCGGCGGACTATTTGGGCCTCAGCCAGAGCTTCCAGACCCTCATCCTCGAAAACGTCCCCCGCCTCACCGAGGCCGACCGCAACGCCGCCAAACGCTTCGTGACCCTCATCGACGCGCTCTACGAGACCCGCACCAAACTCATCATGAGCGCCGCCGCCGAACCCGAAGCCCTCTACCCCGCCGGCGACGGAGCCTTCGAATTCCAACGCACCGTCAGCCGCCTCATGGAAATGCGAACGGAAGCCTATCTGGGCGAGCGGCGCAAACTGGATGGGGGTTAGGCGGGCACGAAAAATCTGTCCGCGTCATCTGTTTCGCGGACCTGACCCATATCGGCGAGAGTGGCGAGCACATCCGCAACCCTGTCCTTCCGCTTTGCAGTATTGCGGCCCTTGAACTGCGCGGCGAGCACGTCGGGCGCGAGGGGCGCATCGGCCATCGCCAGAATATCGCGCACGCTGCGGATTTGCTGCAAACCGTCCGAAGGCCAGCTCGGCGCGTCTTTCGCGACCACCACATCCAGCACCATGTCTTTCGTCTTGGTCGCCACCTTGTGACCCAGTTTCGGGATTTGATACTCCGGTCGTAGCCAACGCACATGACCCGCACGTTCCTCCTCGCGCCGCGCAATGTTCAGATCCACGAGGCGCTGCAACAGCACATCCTCCGCAGCCTCCTGCTCTGTCGTCTTGTGCGGACTCGGCAATGTCCCGCCGACCTTGCCGACCAGCGCATCCGCCAGATCGCTCCAGCCATAAGCCTCCAGCACGGCCCGGTCGATGTCGTCATGGATCTCCGCGAGGATGCCAATCAGCGCCGCGTCATACACATCGCGCTCGGCCTCCGAGAGCGGGTCGCCAATCCCGGCGGACGACTCCCGCACCCGCTCCAGCACATTATACATCCCTGTCATGGTGAGGTGATCATGCTGCTCCATGACCGACTTGCGATGGGAGACGAAGAATTAATCAAGCGGAACCACAAATTAATTCACTCTTGGTTCAGGATTTTCTGCACCGGCTAGTTCCCAGTAAACGGCGGTCATAGGGTTAGAATCGTTTCTCAATTAATCCGAGGTAGCCTCTGATCTCGTTACTAAACTTTGTGCCCTCATGCGAGGTATTATTCAAAACGGATGTTAGGTCCCTGACCGACGTCACACTTCTGCTTGAATTCAGACGTCTTTGAACTTCGTCAGTGATACAAGAAGCGAGAAGTATTGTTGCAGCTGATGGTTCCCTACTTAGTATGTGCTCGAAAGACTTTTGCATTGCACCAAGTCGTTCGAGAGCTCCCGCTGGATCAAGGCCAGCCTTGACCTCGACTCCCGCCGTAATACTTCCGTTAGGACCTATGCACGTTACGTCAGGTTCGCTCGAAAACTGGAGAACTGCGCCATTAACACACAATACAGATCGGATTTCTAGTGCATTAGCTTCAATCCACTCTTCATCAACCGCTTCAGGAGAAAGTACATCTGACTTAAAGTTGGTAATACTAGCGAGCTCTTCTTCTTCTAGCAACTTTCCAGTAAGCAGTGCTCTAATAGCTCGTTCTCCTTCGTTACCGATTTGATTGCGCCAGCTCCCGTCAATAGTAATTCCAAATTGAGCAGAAGCTACCATTTTCACTCGTTGCCTATCAACCACTGCGAGAGTGCGGTACATTGCGCAAAGGTTTCGATTAATTGTCATAGCTAAAGTCTGAGCCTGCTCCAGACTACACTCCCGACCTTCCTCGATCCGCTTTACCAATGACACGCCAGCAATTGTCATTAGAGCCTTTTGCGATAAAACAGCAGCTGAGCGATAGAATAAGAGCGAACGAGGGTTGGCTACCAAGTGATTAGGGTGACAAAAATATAAATTGAGGTTAAGTCCAAGCTCTTCGATCTGGTCAAAAACTTCTGAGTCTATGGAAGAACAGCCCTTAGCTTCCCAATCGAAGTTGTGAGTGGTTTCCAGAATGGTCTTCTCTAAGTCATCAAATATTGAAAATGAACCAAGCTGTATTAGTCTTCTCGTTACAAACGTAGTCTTAAGTATCGCGCGCTCTAAGTGCAAACTTACTTCGGGGTTTGCCATGTCAGATGGTCTTCAGTGTTTCGAATGCGGATTTAGCAACCGCCTCCGCTAAAAGTGGTGGAACTGCATTGCCGACTTGGCCAAATTGAGTCATTTTTACTTTTCTTTTGCTTGAGTAGCTGTCTAATCTAACACCCTTAAACTCCCAACTTAGTGGGAAGCTTTGTAGACATGCGAGCTCCCGCACTGTGAGCATTCTAGGTTCTGTTGGGTGTATAAAATCTCTATACCCGCTTCGAGTTACTGTGGGTGATGGAAACTTGGGATCGAGACGTCTGTATGTCGATCCGAAACTCTTTTGATTGTGAGCAAGTTTGCCGCCAATCGAAACTGACCTAATTTTCTCAAGGGTAGTTGGTGCGTGAGCCGTCTTTACATGATTTGGTAATCCAGAATTAGTAGCCATGTGACTTGATCCTACTCTTAATGGTCTGAGAGACTCTCAGCGCAGTCCGCGAGGGTTGGTCAGCTGGCGGCAAATGACAAATGGCATCACCGACAGAATTGTATGGAATCAAATTAGGTCCATGACTTTTTTGCGGAAAAATTACGTCCCTTTCTAAAAGATTTCCGCACACAAATATTCTTTTCCTTGATTGGGGTACTCCAAAGTCTTTAGCGTCTAGGACTCTATGATCCACGTTGTACCTGACAGTTCTTGCGCCGAACGTGTATTCCGAAGAGAACATCGATTCAATCTCTTTCAAAACTTTTCCGTGTTCCCAATTGCCCATTGCAGAAACGTTCTCCATTATAAATGTCTTGGGAAGAGATTGTTTCACAAGTCTCACAAAGTCGAATACAAGCTTCCCTCTATCGTCATTTAAGCCTTTTCTGTTGCCAGCAAGGCTAAACGACTGGCATGGCGGCCCTCCAAACAGCAGGTCAAGTTCTCCAAATTCTACTCCAGCTTCTGCTAGTAGCTGTGTGCCCGTCATTTGCGAAACATCTCCACACATCACCTTTGTGTTCGGAAGATTGTGACGTAAAGTTTCACAACATGCTTCGTCAATCTCGACGCATAACCGCACATCGAAGCCTGCTCTGGCGACACCGATGTCCATACCTCCAGCGCCGGAAAATAATGAAATTGCTAGGGGTCTCACAGAACTAGGCCGATCTATCGTTAAAGACTAAATCTGCCACGTGACTTGTCGCGAGGCAACATGCCGAAATCACTGAACCTGTACACCTTGCAGCGTTTTGGGAACTTTCGACGGAGCCTGATGAGCGCGGGATTTAGATTCTGCGGGTCGCGCCAGATTCCGCGCAGGCGCGCCTGTACCTCGGGCTCGCGCAAGGCGTCCATGGTTATGCGATAGGAATTGCGGTCGGGAAACTGCGCGTAGTTCTTCCCCTGCCCGGAGAAGTCCGCATAGACCTCCAGAACATGTCCCACATCCAGCACCATCAGGAAGGGCGGGTAGCCATGCACCAGCGGCAGGGCGCGGGCATAGCCTTCAGCTTGTTTTCGGGCGGCGCGCATGGCCTTATCCCAGCCCTTGGTGTCGCGTTTGGCGGTACCCAGCTTTTTCCGGGCGGCGTCTTCGGGCATCAGGTCCATTTGGCGAGGGTCTAGCATGCGCCGCGCGCTTTGCTTGGCTTCCAGAACGAAGCAGTCCCGGCGATAAAGATCAATCCGCCCCTTGGTCGTGGAACCATCCGCATGCTTGAATGTCACTTGACGTTCGAACGTGTAATCATTGCCGATTACATTCTCGCCCGCAAAATCGGGCTTGGGCAGGTCGAGAGCCGCTGTCAGGCGATCGATAAAGATCTGCGTGTTGGAGGTCTCCGCTCCGCCGGACGCCGATGACGTCGCAATGAGCGCGTCCAGCGCCTCATGGTCGATGGCGAACGCCGTTTCACCTTCTAATTGTTCCATAACCGCGGCCTTCTCAAAGAGGAGATCGCTTACCCCCTTTGGAACAGCTTTACCCCCACATCCCTGCCGTGCAAGCGCCACCTCTTCCCTTGCCCCTTTGCGCCTCTGCGCTATGGTCTTGGGGACTTCTTTTTTCGCCGCGGACCGCTGCCATGAAACTTTCCATCGAACGCGCAGAACTTCTCAAGGCGCTCGGGCATGTGCAGAGTGTGGTGGAGCGGCGGAATACGATCCCGATCCTGTCCAATGTATTGCTGACGGCGACGGACGGGTCGCTGCGGCTGACGGCGACGGATCTGGATATCGAGATCGTGGAGACGGCCAATGTGGATGTCGCCTCGCCGGGTGAGGTCACCGCGCCCGCGCACACGCTTTACGACATCGCGCGCAAGCTCCCTGACGGGGCGAAGGTAATGCTGGAGACCTCTGGCGATGACCGCCTGTCGGTGGAGGCCGGGCGCTCGGAATTCGCGTTGCCGCTGCTGCCCGCCGGCGACTTCCCGCAAATGACGGCGGACGGGTTCAGTCACGAGTTCGACATTGGCGCGGACGCGCTTCGCCGCCTGATCGACAAGACGCGCTTTGCGATTTCGACCGAGGAGACACGCTATTACCTGAACGGGATCTATCTGCATGGCCATGCGACAGGTGACGGCGCGGAGAAGCTGCGCGCGGTCGCGACCGATGGGCACCGCCTGGCGCTGGCCGAGGCTGCGCTGCCCGCGGGCGCGTCGGGAATGCCCGGCATTATCGTTCCGCGCAAGACGGTCGCCGAAGTCCGCCGCCTGATCGACACCATGGACGGCACGGTCGGTGTGAAAGTCAGCGAGGGCAAGATCCGGTTTGACCTTGGCGGCGCGACGGGTGGCGCGACCCTGACGTCGAAACTGATCGACGGCAACTTCCCGGACTATGAGCGGGTCATCCCCAAGAACAATCCCAAGGTCCTCGTGCTCGACAATAAGGTGTTCAACTCGGCGGTCGATCGCGTGGCGACCATCAGCTCCGAAAAATCCAAATCCATCAAGATCGCGCTGTCCGAGGGCACGCTGTCGCTGACCGTCAACAATCCGGAGGCCGGCCGCGCGTCCGAGGATCTGATGGTGGAATATTCCGACGATCCGCTGGAAATCGGCTTCAACGCCAAATACCTGATGGATGTGGCCGGACAGATCGAGGGCCGCGACGCGACCTTCCACCTGGCCGATCCGGCGAGTCCGGCACTGGTCAAGGACTCCGAAGACCCCGACAGCCTGTTCGTGCTGATGCCGCTGCGCGTCTAGCCGCCCCCGCCCTATCGTCGCACGCCACATCGCAACGCTTAGACTGACGGACTTCCGCTCTTATCCGCGGCTGGACGGGGCGTTCGCGCCGGGCATCAACGTGTTTTTCGGGCCCAATGGCGCGGGCAAGACCAACCTTCTGGAAGCGGTCAGCCTGATGTCTCCGGGCCGTGGCCTGCGCCGGGCCACGGTGGACGAAATGCTGCGCCGGGGCGGGCAGGTCTGGGGCGTCAGCGCGACTCTGTCAGACGGCATCAGGATCAGCGTCGGGCAGAACCCGGAGGCGCGGACCCGGCGCCTGCTGCGCATTGACGGCTCGGCTGCGACGGGCACGGAGCTCGCAGAGCTTCTGAGCGTGATGTGGCTGACGCCTGCCCAGGACCGGCTGTTCACGGGGCCGGCGGGCGACCGGCGAAAGTTCCTCGATCGGTTTGCATTGGCGCACACGACGGATCACGGCGCGACCACGGCACGGTTCGAGACGGCCCGGCGGGAGCGCAATCGCCTGCTGAGCGAGGGCTACGCCGATGCGGCATGGTTCCGCGCGCTGGAAGCGGATCTGGCGGAATATGGCGCGCGGGTGGCGGCGGCGCGCGCGACCACTGTGGAACTGCTGCGTGAAGAGATCGCCTCCCGGCCCGAGGGCGCGTTCCCCAAGGCGGAAATCGCATTGGAGGGCTTTGCCGAAGCCATGTTTGCCGAGGGGGCGAGCCTGGCCGACGTGCGCCAAGCCCTGCTGGCGGCGATGGAGGCAGGGCGCGCAGAGGCGCGGCGCGCGGGCCGGACGCTGGTCGGGCCGCATCGTTCCGACCTTTTGGTGCGCCATGCGCCCAAGGACATGCCGGCGCAGGCGTGCTCCACCGGTGAACAGAAGGCGCTGCTGATCGGGCTGGTGCTGGCGCAGGCGCGATCACGCAAGGGCGGGCACCGTGGTGCACCGATCCTGCTGCTCGATGAGATCGCCGCGCATCTGGACCGCGAGCGTCGAGCGGCGCTGTCCGAAGAGCTGGACGATCTGGGCAGTCAGGTCTTCTTGACCGGCACCGACCGGGAGCTATTCGCGGAGTTCGGCGGAGCAGTGGTCGAGGTGCGGGATGGAACCATCTCGACGGCGATCTGAACGCGCTTCCAATTAATTAAAGCGAGGACTGCGAACCCAAACACCAATAAGAGGCGGTTCGCAGCAGCAGGGTGTTTGTAGCGCACCTGGCGTTTTAACCACAAAAAACCCCGACCGTCCGAAGACTGTCGGGGCTGCGAACCCCAAACACCAATAAGAGGCGGTTCGCAGCAGCAGGGTATTTGTAGCGCACCTGGCGTTTTACCCACAAAAAACCCCGACCGTCCGAAGACTGTCGGGGCTGCGAACCGCCGGGCGCGGCGGCCGCATGTCGATGCCGGTCAAAGTGGGGCAGTCCGGACATCGATGTCTTGATAGAGGGTGTCGGCGGGGGGAATGGGCGGCCTGCCCCTCGCAAACCGCCCTCCCCAGCTTCAGCCCGAAGCTAGGAGCCGTAAACGCTGTCCTTGCCGAAATGTTTGGTCAGAAGGTAATAGACGACCGCGCGGAACTTGGTGCGGTTGGTGTATTGCGTCATGACTTTTTCGAGGCCTTCATCGAGCGCCGGCGTGTCCGCAAGGCCAAGCTTGCCGATCAGGAAGTTCTTGCGAACGGTCGCGACTTCCTTGGGGTCGGATTTGGCCACCGTGGAGGCGTCGCGATTATAGATGGACGGGCCGCAGGCGATGGTGACCTTGCGCAGCAAATCCATGTCAAGATCCAGGCCCAGATCGCCACGGATCACGTCCGCATATTTTCCGATTAGTTCGTCGCGTTTTCCCACTTTGAAACTCCAATACCGGGCGCTCACACAGTCGGCGTCCCGTGATTGAAAGATGCTCGGCAGGCCATGAACGCGATATGAATATATATGAACGGCGTCGGTTTCCCGGTGGGTTTCGTCGCGTTATCAGAGTGTCACGGCAGCACGTCCTCGATATCGGCGAGCAACATATCGAGTGAGCGCACTTGTTCGAGTTGCGCGGGATCGGCATAGATCGGGGTGGCGGAGACGGGCAGCGAGGCCGGAACCTGCTCGGACAGGACGGCGTTCATGATGTCCGAGAATATCTGCGCCGGAATCGACCCGCCCGTAACGCGTGCCATGGGATCGTTCGCATCATTGCCGACCCAGACCGCCGTTGAGATACCCGGCGCGACGCCGACAAACCACGCATCGCGGTGGGCGTTGGTCGTGCCGGTCTTGCCGGCGACGGACCGGCCCGGAACGCGGGCCCGGCGGCCCGTGCCCTCCTCCACCGTGCGCGTCATCAGGCGGTTCATATGCCGGAGCGGGGTCTGGGCGATAACGGTACGACCAGAAGGCGGGCTTGCCTGATACAGGACACGCCCATCAGCGGTGACGACCGAGAGAATGCCGTAGGGATCGGCCGCTACACCCCAATTGCCGAAGGGCAGATACGCGGCCGCCATGTCGATGACATGCGTGCCTTGCGCGCCGAGAGCGACGGAGCGCAGGGGTTTGGCATCCAGACCAAAGCGGGCGGCGGTCGCGACCACGCGCTCTCGCCCGACCTGTTCCGACAGGGTGACGGCAACGGTGTTGAGGCTCTTGGCAAAGGCGTCCTCGACCGTGACGGGCCCAAGATGGCCGTCGGAGAAGTTGCTCGGCTGCCAGCCATCGATATCGACCGGGCCGTCATGGGTGATGTCCCAGGGGGTCATACCGGCCTCGATCGCCGCCAGATAGACAAAGGGTTTGAAGCTGGAGCCCGGCTGGCGCAACGCCTGGGTCGCGCGGTTGAATTCGCTTTCGGCATAGGAGCGTCCGCCGACCATACTGAGCACGCCGCCCGTGCTGTCGAGGGTGACGACGGCGGCCTGTGACGCGCCGCGGGTGTCATCGAGGTGGTTGAAGACCGCGGATTCGGCGGCGTCCTGCACATCGCGGTCGAGCGTGGTGGTCACGATCAGGTCGGTATCCAGACCGCGTGTGAGACGGGCCAGATCGGCCTGCATCCAGTCGGCGATATAATTCGCGCCGAGCGCCTGGGCAGGCGGCGAAACCGAGAGCGGCGCGCGCAGCGCATCCGTGCGGGCGATCCCATCGATGAAGCGGAGCTTTTCCATCTGGGCCAGCACGAGAGCGGCGCGGCGGCCCGCTTTCTCGGTGTTGTTGACGGGCGTATAGGCGGATGGCGCCTTGAGGAGACCGGCCAGCATGGCGGACTCGGCAAGAGTCAGATCGGAAGGCGGCTTGTCGAAATAGGCGGAGCTCGCCGCCGACACGCCGTAAGCGCCCGCCCCGAAATAGACGCGCTCCAGATACATTTCGAGGATTTCGTCCTTGGTATATTCCCGCTCCATCCACACGGCGAGCAGCGCTTCCTGCACCTTGCGGCGATAGGTCTTGTCGCGCTCCAGGAAGACGTTCTTGACGAGCTGTTGCGTCAGGGTGGAGCCGCCCTGGGCGCGGCGACCCGTGCGGATGTTCGTCACCAGAGCGCGGGCAATGCCTTCGGCGTCGATGCCGATATGGCGGGCATAACGCTCATCCTCGACGGCGAGCACGGCATGGCGCAAGTTTTCGGGCAGCTCGTCCGCGCGCACATCGGCCTTGGCATGACCGCCGCGCGTGAGGAGTGGGCGACCATAGCGGTCGAGATATTGCACGCTGGCCGGGCGCGAACGCTCGGTAAGCTTCTCCACGCCGGGAATGTCGGAGGTCGCGCTGACGACCCAGCCCGTGACGGCCATGGCGCAGAAATAGCCTGCGAAACTGCCCGCGACCGCGGTGCGGAGCAGGACTTTGCGCAGGCGCGGCGACAGGGCGGGCAGGCGCGGTCGGCCAAACAGCGGTGCAGGCTCGGATGGCGCGACCCGTTGCACGGTTTCAGGGGCTGTAACGTCTGCAGACATTCACGGAGTGTGAAGGAACGGGGTTAAGCCCGCCTGAATCGCATGAGAATTGCGGGTGGATCGCGTGTGAGCTTTTGGACATCCGGGAGTCGTATCCCGGGATGCCGATTCCGGGCGATTCCGGGCTATTCTGGGCGATTCCGGGCGGTTCTTACTCCGGCAGCTTGGCCTTGGGGCCCGCCATGCCACCGGTCGCCGTAGGGGTGCCGGCGGAATTATTACCGGGATTGGGGCGGTCGAGGGCGGGACAGAAAGCCAGAACCTTGCCACCGCGCGCACGGTCGACCTGGGACGGCCCGACGATAATCAGCCCGCTATCATCCTTGCGAACGACGAGGAGGTCGATGTCGCGGCCCCGGTCGTTGAAATAATCATCCAGCGTATAGGCGTCCGACAAATTGGTGACGCGAAAGCGCCAGCCCGCCCACCAGTCGCGCTGGAGCTCGTCAAAGGCACGACCGCGCGAGCCGAAGACCTGACCGCGGGCCGAGAGGCCGATCGATTCATCGGTCTCGGCAGAGGAGTCCATGGGTATCTGGAACACTGCGTGCTGACCAAGTTCCGGCGCGAATTCGACGCAGACAAGCGCGTTATATGCGTCATTGGGCGTGGCCGCGATGACGTGGTTGAAGGCGGAATGATCAAGATTGTATTCGGCATATTCACTCAGGACTTCGCCGTAAAACGTCTCGAACCCGTCGCGGCGCGCGTCGCGGATCGAGCGCCAGTTCGTATCGGCGATGAGCACGCTATAGCCGAGTTCCTGGATGCCGCGGGCTAAGCCCCGCGACCAGGGGTTGGAGCCGACGATCATCACGCCTTCGCCGCCATCGCCATGGGCCAGTCCCAGCATTTTCGAGACGGGCTTGATTGTAAAGCCTGCCGACAGAACCGTGGTGAAGACCAGTGCAAAGGCGAGCGGCACGAAGATCGCGCCGTCACTGCGCCCAAGTGCCGAGAGCTCTGCCGCGAACAGGCCGGCGACGGCCACGGCGACGACGCCGCGCGGGGCGATCCAGGACACCAGCAGCGCTTCCTTGATGGTGATGCCGGAAAACAGCGTGGAGCCGATCACGGCCGCCGGGCGCACGAGGAAGATCATGGCGGCGACAAAGGCCCAGACACGCCAGTCGCTGACCATGGCCGTCAGGATGCCGGGGGTGAGGGTCGCGGTAAGGATGACGAAGACGCCACTGACCAGCATGATGGCGATGACTTCCTTGAAGCGGCGCATTTCGACCACGCCCGCGAATTTGGTGTTGGCCATGGTGATGCCCATGGCGGTGACGGCGAGCAGGCCCGTCTCCTCACCGATCAGGTTGGCGAGCACATAGACCATCAGCACCCAGACGATGACGACGGGGGCCTTGAGGTATTCGGGTATGTGCCCGCGCCGGAACGCCCAGACGAGCCCATAGCCAAGGCCGATCCCCATCAGCGTGCCGAGAATGGCGGCAAAGGCGAGCTGACCGAACACGCCGAGCGCGGTGGCGTCCGACATCTGGTTGAAGACGATCCATTTATAGGCGACCACGGCAAAGAGGGCGCCGAGAGGATCGTTCACGATGCCTTCCCATTTCAGGATATTGGCGGGGCGGTGCTGCAGGTGAGCCTGACGGAGCAGGGGCATAATCACGGTCGGCCCGGTCACGACGAACAACCCGCCGACCATGGCCGACAGATCCCAGCGCAGGCCCAGCACGTAATGCGCCGCGCAGGTGCCGAGCACCCATGCGAGCGGGCCCGCAATCAGCACCATGCGCGAGACGGCATGGGCCGAGCCCTCGAACGCGGTAAGGTCGCGGAACCGCAAAGTCAGCCCGCCTTCGAACAGGATGATCGCCACGGCGAGGCCGATGATCGGGCGATAGAGATTGCCGAAGTCGGATTCCGGATCGAGGCGGAAGGTATCGAGCGCACTGCGCACGACCTCCGGCAGGTCGAACCCCATCGCAAAGGCGATCAGCGGCCCGAAAACAAGGCCCGCAATCGCCATGAGCACGATGGCCGGAAGCTGTTTGCGCCAGGCGATCCACTGCGCACCGATGCCGAGCACCCCGATCAGGGCGAGCTTGAACGGCAGGAGGTTGGAGTGGTGTCCGCCGTGGCCAACCTCGCCAGCCATGACAGGCAGAGCCGCCATGACATCACTGGACGCAATCAGGTGCAAGGCGGCGAGAAACAGGCTGACAGCCATGGAAAAGTCCGTTGTCGTCGTCTGCACGGAACGGGTGCAAACGCCTGTCTAGCGCAGGGTTGAAGCCAAAGATAGTGGAGGGGATCGCGAGAAATCCCCTCCCTGGCCTTCACACTAGGGCTTGGCGTCGTCTTCCAGGGCCACGGCGCGGATGATGTCGAAGCCGATATCGTTATTGCCGTAATCGCCGTTGTCATAGCGATCAATGCGGCGCGCGAACCAGTCCACGAGATAGGCGTAAAGGCCCTCGACGACCTCGTCGAAGCTGTTGTCGGTCAGGGGGGCCATGACGCGGTAGGGCTTGCCGGTGTCGGGGGTGAGGTAGAATGTATCGGCCTCGCGTCGGACGGTGATGACGATGCGCAGGAAGTCCTTCTTACCTGACACCTTGACGGCGAGGCCGAAGCTGATGGGCTCAAGCGGGAGGAAGCCCTTGCCCGCGACGCTGAAGGCGGCGGATCCGTAATCCTTGGCCCCGAACTTACCCGATGGCGGCACAAGGTGGACGCAGTCCGTTTCGGAACAGAGATAGTCGCGAAACTGGTCGCGCAGAGTAATGGCGATATTGCGGGCGGCGCTGTAATTCTGAAAGGAACGGTCGCCATAATCGCCCGCAATTTCGGCCAACGCTTCGGCACGGGTGAGCGGGGTGGCGTTGTCCGCCGCGCGCTTGATAAGGGCGTCGGCCTTGTCCTGGGCCTTGTGGGTCTTCTGGGTCATGGGCGGTCTGGTAGCGCAGGCGCATCGCAAGACAAGTGCCAGACGGGGGAAAGTGAAGTCGGGGGAAAGTGAAGCCGCGGCCGGGTGATGGCCCCGATTGGCACTGGGCTTGCAAGGGACGGGGGGGAACCCGTGCGCGATCTGGCGGATGGGTGTGGGATGTCCGGATATGACTCACTTGCTCGCCCGTGAAGTTCGCGCCGCGTCCCGCAATGGGGCGACCGCATCCGCGTTGGCCGCGCGCGACGCCCTGCCGGGACGTCTGCTGGGCCCGATGACGGCAAAACGTGCGGTGGCATTCTGCACGGTGTTCGCACTGATGGCGCTGTTGGGCGGCTGTCAGGTTTTGGCGCCTGCCGGGGCGTGGGCGGAGCGGCAGGTCGATGCCGGATGGAGCGAGACGCGCAAGATCGTGCGCAAGATTCCGGGGCTGCGCAGAACCCCCACGGACATTGCAAGATTTGAAGGCCCGGTATTTGTCGGTGTCGATGATGCAGGCCTGAATACGCAGCTTTTGCAGCGCAAGCTATGGGTCGCGCGGATGGCGGCGACCGAACCCGTGCAGAGACAGGCGATCGACCGGACGCTGGATAATGGCGTGATGGTGTTCCGGCCCGGTCAGGGTTCGCGCGTTGTGCGAACGCCATATGGTGCGGCTCCCTTGATGAGACCTCACTCGCAGGACATGCGCACCCCCGTAAGCAGACCCGAAAGCAGGCCCGTAAGCAGGCCCGTGCCCAGGTCTGCCCCAAGCCTTGCCAGCGCGCCCGCGCCCGATCCGGTCTCCTATGTCAAAGTGGATGGCAGTCTCGACATGGCGGACTGGACGGCGTGCGAGCAGGCTGTGGGCGGGGCGTTTCTGGTGTCCCCTCAAGGCACGCGGGTCGCACCCGATTTCGATGCCTGCATGCGGGGCGAGGGCTATGTCAGCGAGGCCGAAGCCGATGCGATACTTGCGGGCGCTTTCTAGCCCGCAAGCGGGCATTCGCTTGCAGACAGGCTTTCGTTTGCAGGCGAACTCTAGCCTAATTTTAGCAGAGCATCCGCCAGACGCGGGATATTGTCCAGATTGGCGGCGGCGATGTTCATGCGCCCCGTATTGGTAATGTAGATGCCGTGATCAGATCGCAGGGACTCCGCCTGCGCGGGCGTGACGGGGAGCATGGAAAACATCCCCTGCTGATCGCGTACGGCACGGGCAAGGTCTTCGCCGTGCTTGCTGTTCGTATTGGGGACATTTAATTCATCGGCAAGCGAGAGGCGCAGGCGGCGGATGCGCGTGCGCATTTCGGTCAGCTCCTCATTCCACACATGGCGCAGCTCGCGATCCCCCAGAATGGTGGACACGACATTCGCGCCCCAAGCGGGCGGCATGGAAATCAGCTTGCGCTGTATCGCGCCGAAATGGGTCTGCACGACAGCGGCCGAATCCTCATCGCGCGCGACGAGGGCGATCAGGCCGACCCGTTCGCGGTAGAGCGCGAAGTTCTTGGAACACGACACGGAAAACAGGACTTCGGGGCAGGCCTCGATACAGGCAAGCAGGCCATAGGCGTCTTCGCGCAAGCCCCGGCCCAGACCCAGATAGGCGAGGTCGATAAACGGGATCAGGCCCTTGGCGCTCATATGGGCGGCGAGCGCGTCCCATTCCTCGTCCGACAGATCCGCGCCGGTCGGGTTGTGACAGCAACCGTGCAGGAGGACGATGTCGCCCGCTTTGGCCCCGGTCTCGAGCGTCTGCATCATGGCCGTGAAATCGACGGCAAGATTCTCGCGGTCGTAATAGGGATAGGGTTTCAGCTCCAGCCCTGCCCCGCCAATGAGGGGAACATGGTTGGCCCAGGTCGGGGTGGAGTGCCAGACGGTCGCGCCGGGCGAGCTCTCCTGAATGAGTTCCGCGCCGATGCGCAGCGCGCCGGAGCCGCCCGCCGCCTGGCTGGACGCGATGCGGGCATGGGCGTGATGGTCTTCGCCCAGCACAAGCTCCAGCAAGTGTTTTCGGAAGTCGGCTGTGCCGGTCGTGCCCATATAGAGTTTGGTGTCTTCTTCGTCGCGCCAGCGGATTTGCGCTTTCTCCACGGCGCGCATGATGGGGGTCTCGCCATCGGTGTTCTTGTAAACGCCGACGCCGAGATCGATCTTGGTCTCGCGCGTGTCGGCCTGAGCCTGATGCATGAGGGCGATGATGGCGTCGGGCGCGCGGAGGGAGAGGGTCTCGAACATGGGCGCGGGTATAGGGGCTGCGGGTGGGGGTGGATAGGGTGAAGTGGGACCATCTTCCGTCATCCCGGCGCAGGCCGGGATCTCCATCGTGAGTTGGACGGATCATGGCTGGCCCAAGTGACATTCACGGCAAGCGGGAGATCCCGGCCTGCGCCGGGATGACGGAGTAAGGAATGGCGGAGTTGGGGGTTGGCAACAAAAAAGGCGGGCTCCGGAGAGCCCGCCTTTGTATTGTGTGGATGTCCGTCCCGCTTAGGCGCGGAGGTCGAAGCGGTCGGCTTCCATGACCTTGGTCCAGGCGGCGACGAAGTCGTCGGCGAATTTCTGGACGTTGTCGTCCTGGGCGTAGACTTCGGCGTAGGCGCGCAGGATGGAGTTGGAGCCGAAGACGAGGTCGGCGCGGGTGGCCGTGAACGTCGTCTTGTTCGAGCCACGCTCGGACAGGCTGAAAATGCCCTCTTCATCCGTGGTGTCCCAGTCAAAGCCCATATCCGTCAGGTTGACGAAATAGTCGGTCGACAGCGCACCCTTATTGTCGGTGAAGACGCCGTGGTCGCTGCCGCCGTGGTTCGTGCCCATGACGCGCAGGCCGCCGACCAGCACGGTGAGTTCTTGGGCGGTGAGGCCGAGGAGTTGCGCGCGGTCGAGGAGGAGCTCTTCGAGGGACTCGGACGGCGTGTCCTTGCGGCGGAAGTTGCGGAAGCCGTCGGCGTGGGGCTCGAGCCAGTCAAAGCTCTCGGCGTCCGTCATCTCGGCGCTCGCGTCACCGCGGCCCGGGGTGAAGGGCACGTCGACGGTGAGACCGCCTTTCTCTGCGGCTTGCTCGATACCGACATTGCCGGCGAGCACGATGGTGTCGGCGAGCGACGCGCCATGCGCTTCGGCGATGGGCTCGAGGGTGGAGAGGACTTTCTCCAGGCGCTCTGGCTCGTTGGCGTCCCAATCGACCTGCGGCTGCAGGCGGATGCGGGCGCCGTTCGCGCCGCCGCGCTTGTCAGAGCTGCGATAGGTGCGGGCGCTGTCCCAGGCGGTGCTGATCATGTCGGCGTGCGAGAGACCCGACTCTTTGATGGCAGCCTTGAGCTTGGACACGTCATAGTCGGTCGCGCCTGCAGGGATTGGGTCCTGCCAGATGAGGTCTTCCGACGGCACCCAGGGGCCGAGATAGTTGGCTTTGGGGCCCATGTCGCGGTGGGTCAGCTTGAACCAGGCGCGGGCGAAGGTGTCGCGGAAATAGGCCTCATCCGCCATGAACTTCTCGCAGATGGCGCGATAGGTCGGATCGACCTTCATGGCCATGTCGGCGTCGGTCATGACGGGCATGGTCTTGGTGGAGCCGTCATCGGGGTCGCGCGGCATATTGATGTCGTCGATATTGACGGGCTTCCACTGCTTGGCGCCGGCGGGGGACTCGGTGAGCTCCCACTCGTGGCCGAAGAGCATGTCGAAATAGCCCATGTCGAACTTGGTGGGCTCGGTCGTCCACGCGCCCTCGATACCGGAGGTGACGTGGGAAGACGCCTTGCCGTCGGCATTGGGGTTCATCCAGCCGAAACCGCCATGGACGAGCTCGCCGCCCTCGGGTTCGCGGCCGAGGCCGCCCGCGTCGCCATTGCCGTGCGCCTTGCCGACGGTGTGACCACCTGCTGTCAGCGCCGCGGTTTCCTCGTCATTCATGGCCATGCGAGCGAAGGTGACGCGGATGTGCTCGGCGGTGCGGGCAGGGTTGGGTTCGCCGTTCACGCCTTCGGGATTGACGTAGATGAGGCCCATATGGACGGCGGCGAGGTTGGGGCCGAGCGTGTCGGCGTCTTCGAGATTGCCGTAGCGTTCCTGGCTTGGCGCGAGCCATTCCTTTTCCTCGCCCCAGTTCACGTCGATCTCGGGACCCCAGATGTCTTCGCGGCCAAAGCCGAAGCCGAAGGTCTCCAGGCCCATGTTCTCATAGGCGACCGTACCGGCCAGAAGCATGAGGTCGGCCCAGGAAAGCTTGTTGCCGTATTTCTTCTTGATCGGCCAGAGCAGGCGGCGGGCCTTGTCGAGATTGCCGTTGTCGGGCCAGCTGTTGAGCGGGGCGAAGCGGAGGTTGCCCGTACCGCCACCGCCGCGACCGTCATGGGTGCGATAGGTACCGGCGGCGTGCCAGCTCATGCGGATGAAGAGGCCGCCATAATGGCCCCAGTCGGCGGGCCACCAGGGCTGGCTGTCGGTCAGCAGCGTGTTGATGTCGGCCTTCAGGGCGTCGAAGTCGAGCGACTTGACGGCTTCCTGATAATCGAAGTCCGGATCCATCGGATTGGTGCGGACGCCGTGCTGGTGCAGGATCTCGACGTTGAGGCCATTGGGCCACCAGTCCTTGGTCGATGTGGACGTGCGGCTGGTCGCGCCGCCGTGCATGACGGGGCATTTGCCTGCGGTGTTGACGGTCATCTCGTTCATGGGGCTCTCCTGGATTATGTTCTGAAAGACTTGGGAGTCGTATCGGACAATAACTAGGGTGTGCGGCATCATTCGTCCAATCGATTGTCTGAATGAATGCGATTGGCTGTGGCTATGAGGGTGCCCAGAGGCGGGAGTAGTGAGGCGGGAGTAGTGGGGCGGGAGTCGTGGCGGAGAGGGGCATTGCCGTTGGGGACGGCTTGCATTAGGCCACCCGCAAAGCGGCCCGCAGGGACGGGCACAATTATCGGGGACGCAGCATGGAAACTTTCGAGAGCATTCTCTCCAGGATCGAGTCGATCATCTGGGAGACGTCTATCGCGAACCTGTTCTACGAGAACCCGGCCGAAGCCCCGATCATCCTCCAATTCGCATTTATCGTGATCCTGCTGCTGGGGACGGGTTTCTACCTGACATTGCGTCTGAAATTCATGCCGATCTGGGCCATCCCGCGCGGCTTCGGCATGTTGTGGCGCGGCCGCAAATCCGACGGCGCAGACGGGGAAGTCACGCCGTTCGCGGCGCTGGCGACGGCGTTGAGCTCGACCGTCGGCACGGGCAATATTGCCGGCGTGGCGACAGCCATCGCCATTGGCGGGCCGGGCGCGATCTTCTGGATGTGGATGACGGCGCTGGTCGGGATGGCGACGAAATATTCGGAGTCTCTTCTCGCCGTGCGCTACCGCGAAGTGGACTCGGACGGCACCTATAAGGGCGGGCCGATGTATTACATCAAGAACGGTCTGGGGCCGCGCTGGAAGTGGCTCGCGACGTTGTTCTGTCTGGGCGCGCTGGCGTCTGCTGCCGGGGCGGGCAATATGGCCCAGGGCAATTCCATCGCGGAAGTGATGAACTCATCCTTCGGCATTCCCAATATCGTCTCAGGCCTCGTCATGGCCGGGCTCGCCTTTGCCATCATCATCGGCGGCATCAAGTCCATCGGCAAGGTCGCCTCCAAGCTCGTGCCGTTCATGGGCATTGGCTATGTGCTGATCGCCATCGTGATCCTCGTGCTCAACTTCGACGGCGTGCCCGGCGCGTTCATGTCCATCATCGACAATGCTTTCGGCACGGCGCAGGCCGTGGGCGGTTTCGCGGGCGCGGCCATCGCGCAGGCGATCAGCTTTGGCGTCAACCGCGGCCTGTTCTCCAACGAGGCCGGACAGGGCTCCGCGCCCATTGCGCACGCAGCCGCGCAGACCAAAGACCCCGTGCAGCAGGCGACCATCGCCATGCTCGGCACTTTCATCGACACGCTGGTCATCTGCACCATGACGGCGTTGATTATCCTCTCAGTCGGCGGCGAGTTCCTGGCCGATACAGGCGAGACGGTCAGATATGCCTGGCAGGCGGGGGCGAACCTCGAAAGCTCCTCCATCACGGCGGCGGCGTTCGAGCAGGGCATACCGGGCGGCAAGTATTTCATCGCCATCAGCCTGCTCGTCTTTGCCTTCACCACCATTCTCGGCTGGAGCTATTACGGCGAGCGGGCCATCGCCTATCTGGCGGGTGAGCGCGCCGTGCTGCCCTTCCGCGTCATCTGGTGCGTGATCGTCTTCCTTGGCGCAGTCCTGCCCGTGCAAGCCGTGTGGACAATCGGCGGGATCGGCAACGGCCTGATGGCCACGCCGAACCTAATCGCGGTGCTGTTGCTTTCGGGCGTGGTCGCGGCCATGTCGAGCGGCAAGAAAGACCGCAAGATCAGCGCCTATGACGAGAGCGCCCACGCCAAGGGCTATTACAGCAATCCCGATGACGACCAGACGCCGAGCGATTATTCGCCGGTCTCGCCAACCTAATTCATCGGGAGCTGTTGAGCGGGACTGGCCGGAGACGAAAAAGACACTCGATAGGCTCCCGCGCTTGACGCGGAACCTTTCTCGGAAGGGCGTGAGCTTTCACCAGCCCAGTCGCTACTCAAACCAAGCGGGAGGTCCCGCGTCGAGCGCGGGAACGTGTCGGGCGCGGAAACTTGGGCGTTGCAGTCGTCAGGCCTTACGCCGCGCCGTCCATCTGGCGGATGAAGGCGTCGGCGGCGGCGATGGAGTCTTCCATGTCGGCGATAAGCCGGGCGACGTCACCTTCCAGGCTCGCCGTCTCGGCATCGAGGGCTGCGATGGCGCGGGCATTGAGGTTGTGTTTAAGGTAGAGGACGCGGTCGTTGAAGACAGTCAGCACGGGCTCCATCGAGGTGATGGCGGCGTCCATTTTGTCGGAAAGTTCGGCATAGGTGCGCTCGGTCTCGCGGAGCTGGCGCTCGGAGGTGCGACGCAGGGCACCGTCGGAGTACTGCCCCAATTCACCTTCCCATTCACGGAAGAGGTCGCGGGCGACGCGTTTGACATTGGTGACGCGGTCGCGCGCCGTGTCGGCGCGTGCGTCCGCGCGGTCATAGGCGGTTTTCATGTCGTCATAGGCCGATTCGAGTTCCGGGGCACTGACGCTGACGACGGCGCGAAAGGCCTCCAGCGCATCGGCAAACTCTTCCTTGGCCTCGCCCTGCGCTTCGGCGGCGGTGGCGACACGGCTGACGAGGATGTCGCGCTTTTCGATGCCGAAGCGTTCCTGCACGGCATAATTTGCCGTGGTGCAGGCGGGCAGGATGACGGGCGCGACGAGGAGGGCAGCGAGAAGGGGGAGTGTGCGGGTCATGGGTATCTCCTGAAATCTGGCGGTGATTATGGCGCAGGATGAACCTGACGGCTCGTATCTGCAACGCAAAAAGGCCCCACTGTTTCCAGCGGGGCCTTTGCAATGGCAGTGAGGATGGGATTCGAACCCACGGTAGGCTATTAACCTACACACGCTTTCCAAGCGTGCGCCTTAAACCGCTCGGCCACCTCACTTCAACGAAGAGCCAATAGTCCACGTCGGTCCAAGAAACAACCGTGATTGGCGCACGCGTCTTTCAAATCTCATCCGCAACGCAGTTTCGGATGGGCGCGCCTTGAACCGCTTGGTCACCTCACTTCGACCAAGAGCAAATTGCGGGGTCGGATTGAGATGGATAGCGGGAAAAATCAGTGCGGGTGGAAGGAAAGGTTTGGTGAAAAAGGGGCTCACCCTTAGTCTGTGAGAATGGAGACAGACTCTCATCACAAGGTTGCCGGAGCCGATGTGCGGCTCTTGGTTATCGGCGATCATGCGTCCGCCTACATTCCGGAACGGCTTGGGGGCTTGGGCCTTTCGGAGACTGATCGTGCGCGCCATATCGCGGTAGATATCGGCACGGAGGACCTCTTGCGCGGTGTGTGCGCGCGGCTTGGCTGTCCGGGCGTGCTGGCGGGTGTGTCGCGACTGGTTATCGATGCGAACCGGGAGCCGGATCATGCGGGCCTGATACCGACCGAGAGCGACGGGACGGCGATTGCGGCCAATGCCGATCTAGGGGCGCAGGAGTTGGCGTGGCGGCGCAAGCTCTATGAGGGGTATCACGGGGCGGTGGCGCGGGCGCTTTCGGCGGCGGATGCGGAGTCGGGCGCGCCGGCCATGCTGGTGAGCCTGCATTCGTTCACGCCAAAGCCATTGACGGGGGAACGCCGCGGGGTGGATGTGGGGATGCTGGCCAAGCGGGACGAAGACGGCGGGGACTGGGCGCGGGCGGAACGCTTTCTGGAGGCCTTGCCGGATCGCTTCGTGACAGGAATGAACCAGCCTTATTCGGCCTATGACCTGGCCTATACGGTCAACCGTCATGCGACCGGACAGCGCCCCCAGCTTGCAGTGGAGGTACGCCAGGACCATCTGGGATCGGACGCCGGAATTGCGGCATTCGTCGGGTATGTTTCCGACGCCATTCGCCCGCTCATCCCTTAGGAGATCCCCATGCTCGCGACCCAATCCACCCACGCCATTCTCGGCACGGACATGTTTGCAAACTATCCCGCGGGCGCTCAACAGGCGTTGTTCGGCATGGGCTGTTTCTGGGGCGTGGAGCGCATGTTCTGGGGCTTGCCGGGCGTGCACACGACGAGCGTGGGCTATGCGGGCGGGGCGACGGAGGCCCCGGATTATCGCGCGGTTTGCACGGGGCGAACGGGCCATGCGGAAGTCGTGCATGTGGTGTTCAACCCGGAGGTCGTGGCCTATGAGGACCTCCTGAAGATCGTGTTCGAAAACCACGATCCGACCACGCCCGACCGCCAGGGCAATGATCGCGGCACGCAATATCGCAGCGTGATCTACACATATTCCGAGGCGCAGAAAGCGGCGGCGGAGCGGGCAGTGGCGGCCTATAACCCCCAATATGCGGCGCGCGGGTTCGGGCCCATCGTGACCGAAATCGCGGTCGCGCCGGACACCTATTATCCCGCCGAGGATTATCATCAGCAATACCTGCACAAGAATCCGGGCGGTTATTGCAATCACGGCCCGACCGGGGTGAGTTGCCCGGTCGGCGTTCTGAAACAGGATGAGGTTCCGGCGCAGGTGGATGTGCTCAGCCCAAAATAGGCGGAACGCTTGGTGGGCTATGCCGTTAGTGATGTATGCCCAAATCCGACCTCGATATTATCGCCAACGAAACGCCCATCGGCGATGACGGGCAAATGCCCGGAATCAGCCAGCCCATCAGCCTTGACGAGATCCGCGACGTCATTTTCGCGACCGATCCGGTCAATGTGCGTCTCGAAAAACTGCGCCAGATGAAGCGCGATTTCCAGACCCGCAACATGGCCGACACCGAAGGCGGCTTTGATGCCTATGTCACCGAGATCGACCGTGGGATCGCGGAACTGACCGGTGGTGCGGATGGCGCAGTCGCTCCCGGCACGCTTGACGAATTCGACGACGCCGCCGCCATCGATGAGACGACCGCGCTCTACTAAGCTCGCTTTTGCGGCACACGCCCGTCCTGGGCTAGCACCAGGCCCGCCAGATAGAGCGACCCGCAGATCAGTACGCGCGGCGGAATGATCGGCTCGCTGACCTCTTCACGGGACAGTGCTTCGCCCATATTGACCGCGCGCTGCACGGCATCCGTGAGGTTGCCCGCAATCGTCGGGACCATGCCCCGCGCCTTGGCGAGCGCCGCCAGGTCTTCGGGCGACCAGCTCTCATGGCCTGGAATCCCGACTGTGGAGACGCCTGCCGCCAGCCCCGAAAAGGCATCCAGAAACGCCCCCGCATCCTTGTTGGCGAGCATACCCATCACCAGAATGAGTGGCCGCGGCGAAACACTTTCGCGCTCGGCCATGAACGTCGCGAGCGCCCGCGCCGCGTGCGGATTATGCCCGCCATCGAGCCAGAGCTCCCCGCCCGACTCCGCCACGATCTCCGCAAATGGCCCGCCAGGACCTTGCGGCTTCAGTGCCTGCATCCGCGCGGGCCAGCTCGCAGTGGACAGGCCTTTCTCCATCGCCGCCCCGGACACCCCCAGCGTCCGCGCGGCTGCGATCGCCACGCCCGCATTGATTACCTGATGCGCGCCATGCAGCGCCGGCATGGGCAGGTCGAGCACCGCATTCTGCGTCTCGAACACCAGTCGCCCGCGCTGAGCAAAGGCGCGGAAATCCCGCCCCCAGACGATCGCTGGCGCACCTTGATTCTCACTCTCGGTCAAAAGCACATCGCGCGCAGCCACGTCCTGCGGCCCGATCACCACAGGCACACCCGGCTTGATCACGCCCGCTTTCTCGCCCGCAACCGCTTCGATCGTATCGCCTAGGAACTCCGCATGATCGCGCGCGACCGGCGTGATCACGCTGACATCCGGAGTGAACACATTGGTCGCATCGAACCGTCCGCCAAGCCCGACCTCGATCAGCGTCAGATCCGCGGGCCGCTCCGCAAAGGCCACGAACATCGCCGCCGTCGTCGCCTCGAAAAACGACAGCGGCTCTCCCGCATTCGCCGTCTCCACCGCATCGAGCGCCCGAATTAATTCCCGGTCCCCGATCGGCGCGCCGTGCACCGAAATCCGCTCATTGAACCGCACCAGATGCGGCGAGGTATAGCTGTTTACGCTCCACCCCTTACCCGCCTCGATATGCGCCGCCCCGATGCTGCGAAGATAGGCCAGCGTCGAGCCCTTCCCGTTCGTGCCCGCAATATGCACGGAACGCCCGATTTTGCCCTGCGGCCGCCCGAGACGTTCCAGAACCCGCTCCACCCGCGACAACCCCAGATCGATGATCCGCGGATGCAGCGCCTTGAGCCGCGCCAGCGCCCCCGCAATATCCGCGCGCTCAGTTATGACGCGACCTTGCCGGGAACGGATTTAATTGCCACGGGCGCCATAGATGCGGAATTCATTGGCGCAGCTTTCGTCAGAACGCCCAGCACATTGGCGATCACACCCGGCAGTTCCGCCCGGTGCACCACGCGATCGACCATGCCGCGCTCTTCGAGGAACTCCGCACGCTGGAACCCCTTGGGGAGCTTGGCCCGTATGGTGTCCTCGATCACGCGCGGGCCCGCAAAGCCGATCAGCGCGCCGGGCTCCGCCAGATGCACATCGCCCAGCATGGCATAGCTCGCCGTCACCCCGCCCGTGGTAGGATCCGTCAGCACCACCAGATAGGGCAGGCCCGCTTCGCGCAACATCTGCACGGCCACGGTCGTGCGCGGCATTTGCATCAGGCTCAGCGCCCCTTCCTGCATCCGCGCACCGCCCGCCGCCGTGAACACTACCAGCGGCAAGCCCCGCGCGACCGCCGCTTCCGCGGCTGCCACGAAGCCTTCCCCCGCCGCCATGCCGAGCGAGCCGCCCATAAAGGCGAAATTCTGCACCAACACCACCGACTCGACACCCCTGCCCGGGCTGGCTGCCTTTGGGCCGATCCGCCCGACCGCCAGGCTCATCACATCGTAATCACCCGTTTTCGCGCGGCTCTCCTTGAGGCGCGACGCATAGGTCTTCACATCCTTGAACTTGAGCGGATCCTGCTTGACCTCCGGCACGGGCAGGCTCTCATAGGCTCCGTTAAAGGTGTATTCCAGCCGCAGCTCCGGCCCGATCCGCATATGATGACCCGCAGGCGTTACATGCAGCATGCCCGACAGATCCGACGCAAACACCATCTCGCCCGACTTCGGACAGCGTATCCACAAATCATCCTTGGTATCGGCTTTGGTGAAGATATTCTTCACCCCCGGCGGCGTCAGCTTGCTGATCCAGTTCATATCCAAATCTCCATACCCGCCATCCTACCACCCCCGCCCCAAAACAAAAGCGCGCAGCCCAAAGCCCCCGCGCAAACGCACGCCCTGCGTCCAGCGATGTCAGATGTCAGGCGAAGGCGCATAGCACGGCTCCCGTATCAGACACGGGACCTCCCGCGTCGCGTGTGTCAGCTCTCTTGGCACCCGATGGAGATCCCGGCTCGGAGGCCGGATACTTGCGCGCGGGTGAACTTGGTCGCGGCTTGGGCGTCGTCCACCACTCTCGCGCAAACCGCTCAGGCATCACCTCACACGGCCAGATCGGGATCGGCGTTTCGTATGTCGGAGCCGCCCGAACAATCCGCGCTGCCACTTTCCGCACGCCCCGCCCTGGCAGCCTTGCGAGTGCGAACTCACGCGCTTTCGATGGAGACCCCGGCGTTCGTTGGGGTGACGGAGCGGTCCCGAAGGGAACATCCGATCG
>ENA-ORXU01000592-ORXU01000592.1-marine-metagenome-genome-assembly--contig:-NODE-592-length-39450-cov-5.616209_pt1 | contig 39450 bp, 25 predicted proteins | sample MGYA00237869_ERZ511484 | MGnify/ENA metagenome assembly ERZ511484 | reverse complement strand
CCTATAGTCCTGATTGATCGTCAGTTACATCGCTGAAAAACATCTACCTAAAATCCTAATGCACGAAATGGGTTAAATAATACATTTTTGGTCTGATTATTATATATTCGTTATTCAGTCTTATTAAAATCTAGCAATTCTACCTATGATTTTCCGATTCATTTGCATAAAATCTGAAATCAAGCTTACGTTCATCTTAGTGCTTGCCATACTATGCTCAACGAATGCCTGGTCTCAAGAAAAATTAAAGTGGGGCAAGGTTAATGAGGATCAACTGTCGATGACAAGCTATGCCGCTGACGATGATGCGCCAGCGGTGATACTCGCACATCACGGATCGATCGTCTATTCTTCAGGATACCTGATCCACGGGCATCACAAGCGTATTAAAATTCTCACGGACCTGGGCGTAGAACAGTATGGCGACATCAAGATAGTTTTCTATCATCACAGCGGTACAGAGACCTTGCGTGGTCTGAAAGCTCAGACAATCTTGCCCGACGGCAGTGTACATACCGTAAAAAAGTCAAGCATATTTGAAGAGAAGATCAACGATTACTATACGGAGATATCCATTAGTTTTCCACGCGTTGAGCCTGGCGTCATCCTAGAGTATAAGTATGATCTTCACTCTAAGAGATTAGCTAAACCAGAAACATGGTATTTTCAGGATGTCATACCTACAGTATACAGTCAACTTCAATACAAATTTAATGATGACTTCACTTATGTCACTTTAGGAACTGCAGGCTTTAATAAAGAAGACGACTACCTCTACGCTCGAGATCTCCCTGGTTTACAAGATGAGCCTTATGTAGCGACACTGGATGAACATAGATCCCACATTGCTTTTCAGTTATCGAGGTATAAAGATCAAAACGGAGTGCTGAAAAACTACCTATCTGATTGGGGTAAACTTGCTGAAGAACTCAACGAGTCTATTACTTTCGGCGCACAGTATAATCGTCCCTCTTTCTCGGCCAAAGGGTGGAACGATATAAAATATGAAGTTGAAGCATTAACTGATGATCGAGCTAAAGCGGAGTTGATCTATAATCACGTCAATAATAGAGTCAAATTCTCTGGAATTACATCCTTAGGGTCTACTGATGGAGTAAATAAGGCCTACACGCAAGGGTCAGGTACCTCAGGTGATATCAATCTGCTTCTACTCGCGCTGCTTAAGAGAGCCAACATAGACGCTTCACCAGTACTTGTGGGCTTCAGATCAGAAGGTCAAGCTCTGAGAATATATCCTATGATAGATCAGTTTTCCCACACCCTAGTGGAGGCATCTATAGATGGTGAGATCATATACTTGGACGGCGGAGATAAGAATAGACCTGTCGGCATGATACGGGTAGGGGCTTTAAACAGAGACGGTTGGAGGATAGGTGAAGGAATGCAAAACAACTGGATCGTGATCCAAGCACCTGTATCCAAAAACACATTTGTCTATACTCTGAGCGCTTCATCAGACGGCTCGCTAGTGGGTGATTTCCAGCACAGAGCCGAGGGCTACGCTGCCTACTATGAGCGTGACTCTGATGACGAAGGACTGGATTGGTGGGCTGATGAATTTGCTCAATTCTGTGAAGAGGCAGTCGTCTCAGAATATGATGCAGAAAACGAAGATGATCCAAATCTTCCTTTCAAAGAGTCGATGGCAGTAGATCTTCTAGGAGCCTCCCGGGATGCAGGTGATAAACTATACCTCTCAGCGTTTCCTTATAAAACATTTGAGAAAGGGTTCTTTAGTCTAGACGATCGTAGTTTCCCGGTGGATATGCCCTACCCCTTCAGCGAGAAGCACGTGACGACTCTCACAATTCCTGAAGGATATAAAGTCGAGAGTATACCTGAGTCTGCAAAGCTGATGTTACCTGAAGGTGCTGGCAAACTGAGTTTCATGGCGGTGAATAGGGATCAAACCGTCCAGATAATCTGCTCCTTCTCTGTGAATAAGACTTATTATACACCAGAGGAGTATGGCGGCTTGAAATATTTCTTTGATTTATACATCGATAAGCTCGATGAGCAAATCGTGCTAAGCAAAATATGACTCGCTTTGTAGTGATACTGATGTTGATGTGCACCACCGTCGCACTTCATTCTGCTCACGAGTCAAGTCATGTCTATAGCACAGACGTACAGATTGATATTCATAGCCCTACTAAGATTACTAAGACTGTCAAGAAGAAGTATTTGATCTTGTCAGAAGATGACGAAATCGGTACATGGTCCCACTCCTATGACGGATTCATCAAAGTAAGCAATATAGAAGCTCGATTCGCTTCGCTCGCCGGTAAAAAGATTAAGACGCTGAAGCGCAAAGATGCTACGGACAAGATGGCCTATGATGGGTTTAGCATAGCGAGTGACAGTCGTGTGATCAGCATGGACCTATATCACCATAGCTATCCTTATATACTGGAGACAGAGGTAACCAAGGTATATTCCTCCCTTGTGTATATCTCTAGTAGTGTAATACAGAGTTATGATCAGCAAGTAGATGCCTACACTTTTCAGATCGTCAGTCATGATCCTGAAGTCATACCTGAAATAAGATGTCACAATCTTAAAGATGACACTTGTAATCAAGCACAGAGCGGTACAGATATCAGCTATGCCTTTTCAAATCTCGAGCCTATCAGCTATGAATCTTACGGTCCGAGCTACTGGGAGATCTTGCCGAGGTTGACGATCAGTTTCAGTGACTTCACCTATGGGGCCTATCAAGGAGATCATACGAGCTGGGAGAGCTTTGGTACATTCATCGCCGCCTTGAATGAAGGTCGACAGGACTTGCCATCAGATCTGGTTTATACCATCGACACACTGACAGAAGGTCTAGATCTACGCTCTCAAGTGCACAGTGTATATCGCTATCTACAAGATCATCACCGCTATGTGAGTATTCAGTTGGGCGTAGGTGGATGGCAGACTTATGATGTAAAAGATGTGCATGATACAGGATCTGGTGACTGTAAAGCACTCAGTAATTATATGGTATCTGCACTGCAGTACCTAGGAATCGATGCACACTACAGTCTCATCTATACCAAGGATCATCTCAACTATCCTGAAGAGTACTTTGCCAATAGATTTAATCACGCCGTAGTATACGTGCCATCTCTTGATGAATGGTATGAGTGCACGAGCAGTGCAAGTCCAGCAGGATACTTAGGTGCGGATAACTATGATAAGACTGTCCTATCTGTGGTCAATGGTGAAGGAGTTCGCACGCGCACAAGCGAGTGGGATTACTCCAAGAACACAGAGACTGAATCCGTCGTAGTAAAGCTCGAGGCCGACGGTAGCGCTATGATAGATGCATCACTGAGCTATCGTGGTTCACGCTCAGAGCACTGGAACTCTGTGAAGCATTATCTGAGAGGGGACAAGTTGCATGATCATGTAAAAGAACGTCTATTATCTACTAGTTCCAAGATGGATGATCCTCAAATTATTGCCTCGCGAGCATCACCTCATGTGCAGTTGAAAGTGACTGCTGAGTCAATTCTCTATGCTAAGAGCTCTGGTGACAGGCTTTTTGTACCCGTCAATGAATTCTTTACAACAGATCACCGCCTAGACGCGGCTATAGAGAGAAAGCAAGATCTGATCATACGCGAGGGATATATCGGTGACCTTACGATTACGATAGATCTTCCTCCCGACTATGACATAGAGAGTATGGATGAAGGAACGGCTATAGATTCACCCTACGGTACGCTAAGCTCTTCACTGACAGTCGGTGAAGGTAAAGTAACATTTGAGCGAAAGCTCACTAAATATCCCGTACACGTGCAGGCTAGCGATTACTCTGCGGTGAAGGAATTCTATCAGAAGCTCTATACAGCAGATAGCCCTATGATCGTCCTAGTGCGCAAGCGGACGTGAGCAGTACATTTGTCCTGTGAGAAGCAGCACTGATATACCTACGTGGATCCGATCAGGTCTACCATCACTCGCAGTATTGATAGATCCTGACAAGTCCTCTGGACGCGCATGGCAGGAGAGGCTTGCAGTACTGAGAGACTGCGCGCCACACGTAATTCTGCTAGGAGGTAGTACTATGATGAAGACTGATCTCAAGCGAGTGATTGCTGATCTGCGAGCTGTCTATGAGGGTGAAATCTGGCTATTTCCTGGGTCCGGCTACCAGCTCTGTTCCGAGGCAGATGGCATACTACTCCTGAGCATGATATCTGGTCGCAATCCTGATCTTCTCATAGGTAGACAAGTAGATGCCGCTCCTCTGATACGCGACATGGATCTGTGTACACTCTCTACAGGCTACATGCTCATAGATGGTGGTAGACCTACGAGTGTATCATACATGTCGCAGACCCTTCCTATCCCCGCTGATAAGCCCACGATCGCAGTTGCAACAGGAATGGCAGGAGAGATGCTAGGGATGCAGTGTCTTTACTTAGAGGCCGGCAGTGGGGCTCACGATCCCGTGCCTATTGACATGCTAGAGCGCTGTCGCGCTCATGTGTCAATACCCATCATCACTGGCGGTGGACTCAGGACTGTAGAGCAGGTGATAGCTCGATTCTCCGCGGGGGCCGACATCTGTGTCATAGGGTCAATGATAGAAGATAATCCTAGAGCATTGATCGACTTAGTCATCCACACACAGGAGCTCGCGCTGTCATGATCACGCAAGGCCTAATCATACGATCAACAGGTAGCTGGTATAAAGTGCGAGCTGAGGATGGCACCGTGCTGGACTGTCGTATACAAGGAAAATTTCGTCTCGAGGGCGTCCCACTGACCAATCCTGTGGCAGTAGGTGATATCGTCTCCATCTCTCCTGACACCTCAGATGAAACCTATAGTATCACCAAGATACTTCCTCGCAAAAACTATGTAGCCCGACAATCTCCTCGCAAAAAACATCAGCTACACCTCCTTGCTAGCAATGTGGACCAAGCACTCCTCATCATCACTCTCGTACAACCCAAGCTCAAGCAAGGATTTATCGATAGATTCCTACTCATGACGGAGCCGCGAGACATACCCGTCATCATTGCATTTAATAAATGCGACTTGTACACGGAAAATGATCTGAGAGTCTATGATTTCCTCAAGGAGATCTACACTGATCTGGGCTATAAAGTAATCCTCAGCTCCGCTACAGAAGGACTGCACATAGAACCACTCCGAGAACTCCTGCGCGATAAAGTAACACTCATAAGTGGTCAGTCCGGTGTAGGTAAGAGCAGTCTAGTAAACGCCATTGATTCTACTCTAGATCTCAGCACTAAAAAACTATCCAACTATACGGGAAAAGGTCAGCACACGACCACATTTGCAGAGATGTATCATCTTACCAAAGGCGGTAGTATCATTGATACACCTGGAATCAAGACACTCAGTTTTAATAACCTCGAGCCGCAGGATATAGCGCACAATTTCAGGGAGTTATTTATCGCTTCAGATCAATGTAAATACAATAATTGTCTGCATCGTACGGAACCCGGATGCGAGGTAGTACGTCTTGTAGAATCGGGCAAGATCAGCGAACTGCGCTACGGCAATTATCTCACACTCTTAGAAGAGGCGGAAGACCAAAACTACTGGGAAAGAAAATCAGATTATTAAATGAGTTATAGCGGAAGAAAAAGATATACGAGTCGTAAAGAAAAGTACGAGCGAACTGTCAAAAACACAAAACGCATTGCCGTTTTCGTGGTGATTGCAATTGCTCTTTTGCTATGGATGAACTGGCGATCGATCTATAATTATCTGAAGACGTTTACGTATTGATAATTAAAAGGCAACGGCATTGAATTCACCCACTCAGTTAAGCGATACACCTTAGATAATTCTTATAGATAATTCTGCTCTTCTATTTAATCACCTTGACACGCATCTCCACATCTTCCTCGGGGCGATCACGACGATTAGTCCGTACTCTGGCGATTTTGTCTATTACATCCAGCCCTTCTATGACTTGTCCATAGACTGTATACTCACTATCTAGATGTGGTGTACCACCTAACTCTAGGTAGCGCTCAATCTGCTCATCTGTATAGCTCACACCTCGATTGTCTTGTAGGAGCTCTAAGCTCTTAGCATCCACTTCCTTGCCGTGTACGATATAAAACTGACTTCCGCTAGAAGCTTTTTCAGGATTTGTGGCATTGGATGTGCGAGCTGCTGCTAGAGCACCCTTGGTATGTACATACTGTGATCTCATCTCAGCAGGAACGGTATATCCAGGGCCACCGCGACCAAGTGCCTCACCCGATGATGCTCCTTTGCTACGCGGATCACCACCTTGAATCATGAAGTTGGGTATGATGCGATGAAAGAGAAGACCGTCATAGAATCCCTCTTCAGCAAGTTTCAGGAAGTTATCTCTGTGAGCGGGTGTGTCGTCATATAACTTGATGATCATATCACCCATATCGGTTTCTAGGAGCACGAGACATTCTTCTGGGGGTAGGATCTGGATGTCCATCTTTTTACTAGATGACTTACCCGCAGCAGTGGTCAACAAGGTGACTTCATACCGACCAGAAGACCAGTATCTATGCTTAGGGTTAGCTTCTGTGCTGGTAGTACCGTCACCAAATTTCCAGAGATAGGTCTCTGCATCTTTGGTCTCATTGGTCAGTGTGACCCACTCCCCAGCTCTCGCTGGCTCTGAAGGCAACAGAAAAGCTGCCCGTGGTCCGCTACAAGCGGCCATAGCGATCACTGCGAAGGCAAAGAGAAAGAATCTAGCGGTAGATGTCATCTGTATTATTTCATAGTTATTTTCATCTTGATGTCCTCTGTGGGTCTATCAAGATTATTAGTTGGGATGGCTTGGATCTTATCGAGAACATCAAGTCCCTCGATCACTCTTCCAAACACTGTGTAGTCACCATCAAGAAACGGATAACCACCCTGATCGTAGTATTGCTGCAGTTGATCATCTGTATACTGTCTACCCGTACGAGCCATAGCTGACTGCATAGTCTGCGGCGTCTGAGGTGTACCTGTGACTACATAGAACTGGCTACCCGATGATGCGCGCTGAGGATTGACATTGTCACCCTGGCGTGCAGCTGATAGGGCACCGCGCACATGTAACAGCGTATCTTGAATCTCTGCGGGAATAGTATATCCCGGTCCGCCAGAGCCTAAGCGAGCTGTAGCTGCTGCATCGCGAGAATTAGGGTCACCGCCCTGAACCATAAAGTTGGGTATGACACGGTGAAACAGGAGTCCATCGTAGAATCCGTCTTCTGCTAGCTTGACGAAGTTGTCTCTGTGCTGTGGTGTTTCATCGTAGAGCTCTACGGTCATGTCGCCGTAGGTAGTGCTGATTACTGCTTTCATAGTGGTCTCTTCTGGTGCGCAAGAACTCATCACTGCGATAAGGACTGCGATCATAGTAAGTTGTATTGATCTTTTCATGTTCATTAATTGCTGTTGCTTAATTCTTCCTGAAAGTACTGGATGACGCGTGATTTTATTTCCTTCTCTTGTTGATCTGGGCCTCCTATAGATATATTCATGCGCTGCTCGAAGTGTGGCCATCCGTCTGCATCAAATCCGATAAACTCATAGTAGCCCTCCTCTTCAAATAAGCGGCACACGGCAATGTGCATGAGGTCTTGTTTCTCCTCCTTAGTCCACTCATCACGGATCTGACCCAGTTCCTGCATACCAAGTAGAAAGAGGATCGAGTCCAGCTCTGGAAGTTCTTGATGGCCAAAGCGGTCTTTAACGAGGTGTCTCACCCGCAACCACTCAAAATCTATCTGCCAATCTTCCATACTGTAAAATTATACCATTTACTTCTCAGACATATGCTGAATAATCAGCTGTCCATAGATCAATCAATCCTCACTATCGTCTCCATCTGTGAAGCCTTATGAGCTGGTAAGTAGCTGGCAAGAGATCCTATCCCTAGTACCGTCAGTACTACTAGCACCACATCCAGTGCATACATCTCTATAGGATAACTCGTGACGATGAAACCATCTGGAATGGTGATGATACCAAATTGCTTCTGTAGTACATAAAAGATGATGGCCAAAGCAAGGCCTATAAGCAGGCCCGTAAGCGTGATGAGCAGACCAGTAGAAAAGAAAATGCGGAATATGACGCCACGTGAACTGCCCATACTCTTCATGATAGCAATATCTTGACGCTTATCTAGTACGATCATCCAGAGCGCACCCACGATGGTAAAGGCAAGTATGATAAGAGTGAGCGAGGTGATGGCAAAGCCCATCCACTTCTCGATTTTCATCAATCGCAGAAACTCTGCATCCTGCTCGTAGCGATCTTCTATACGCAAGTCTGTACTTATGATTTCGCGCATGGCTGCAGTTATCTCTGGCAGTTGATCGCGGTCGAGCACTGCTATCTCTAGTGCACCGATATCATTCCTAGATGTGAGATCCTGCACAAATGCTAGAGGCGCTATGATGTACTGCTGATCGTACTCTTGCTGAAATGAAAATACACCAGTAGGTTGTAAGCTACGAGAGACAAAAGACTTCTCGAGACTAAGTGCAGAAGTTTGCTTTGGCATATAGACTTTGAGCGGCGTGAAGAAGTCTCCGACATTGATCCTGAGGCGTCGCGCAAGGCCTGCTCCCGCCACAGCTTTGGGAGCGCCACTAGCGCTGATATCATAGTATCCCTCGCGTATAGTAGAGTCAATAGATGTGACTTCACTGAAGTAATCATCCACACCCTTAATCGTACCTACATCTTGCACGTCACGATATTCCAGCAGTGCTTTTTCTTCCATGGTGCGAGAGACACGATACACGCCATCGATCAATAGGATCTCGTCTATGACGGATTCTTCTACGTCAAAGCCTTTGCCCAATAGGGCTGTAACTTTTACATCAGGATTAAAGGCATTAAATAAGTTGCCCACCAGATCTCCAAATCCATTAAAAATACTGAGAATGGTTATCAAGGCCGCTGTACCCAGTGCTACACCTGTGATGGTGATCCAGGTGATGACATTGATGGCATTAGTAGATTTCTTGCCTTGGAGATAGCGCCGCGCAAAGAGTCGTGATAGATTCATGGATGCGCATTGTCTATACCTCGACCCATGGCACGATAGATCACTGATTGGATGCGCGGGCGGTAATCATTCTTGTAAAGAATCTTGTTTTCCATGGTAGGATAGGTGCGATTGGACAAGAAGATATAGATGATCTGATACTCAGGATCTACCCACACAGCCGTGCCTGTAAATCCTAGGTGTCCATAGGTGCTTGGTGAGCACTCTTCCGCCATATTGATGGTACGATTCTCATCGAGTTCTTTCATATCCCAACCTATTCCTCGTCTTGTGCTGCGAGGATAACGCTTAGTGAACTGGGCGATCGTGGTCTCATCCAAGTACTGACGGCCTCCATAGATTCCACCATTGAGTAGCATCTGCATGAGGATGGCCAGATCAGATGCAGTGGAGAAAAGGCCTGCATGACCAGCTACTCCACTCATCATCGCAGCACCCATGTCATGTACATGACCGTGAATCTTACTCTTGCGGAAGTAGGTGTCTTCCTCACTCGGAATGATCTTGCCCTTACTGTATCTACGGAGAGGATTAAATAGGGTGTGATCCATGCCCAGTGGTTCGTAGAATGTTTCTGATGCATATTGATCTAGAGCGCTGCCAGAAAGCGACTTTACAGACTCACCCAAGATATAAAATCCAAGGTCGCTGTATCGATACTTGCCTGCTCGCTTTATTTCAGTTTCATCGATCCTCAGCCACATGCTGTCTTGATACTCTGCAGACATAAAGATGCGATCCGTAATCTCCACCGAGAATCGATCATCAGCGTTACTTCTGTACCACTCGGGCTTGAGCTGAGGCTCTTTGTCCTCGGTCATAGTGCGGGTATAGAAGGGAATCCATGCTGGTAGTCCTGCATGGTGTGCCATCACGTCTCTCAGCTGTAGCTCACGCTTATCTCTTTGTTGTAGCCTTGTGGTGTAGGTGCTCACCGGCTCATCTAGTGATAACTTGCCGTCATCATAGAGTCTCATGGCACTTACAGTGCTAGCGGCGACTTTAGTGATACTGGCTAGGTCATATAAGTCGGTATCTGTCACTGGCTGCTTGCCAGCATAAGTGTGATGACCATAGCTCTGGTTCCATACGATCTTGCCATCTTTAGCTACAAGGACTTGACATCCTGGTGCGGCTTTCTCCGCGATGAGATCGGCGACGATTTCACTGATCTGAGCCATGGTATCTGGATGTAGGCCTACAGACTCTAGACTGCCGTAGCCGAGTCTGCCGAGTGGTCTTGTAGATATGCCTGTGCCCAGGGGATACTCTTGGCTTGCTGTCACTGGCAGTACTCCCTCGATAGATGATGCGCCCATGATAGCCTGAGCTGCGAGACTCTCCATGATAGGATCATCTTCATAGCACATGAGTACTGTCTGCATCTCAGGCAGAAACTGCATCGTATAGGGCGTACCAAATACTGTGAGAATGACCTTCTTATCCTTGCTAAGCTGCTGGAGGAAATCGATGATTGCTGGAGTGAGGGAGAATTTCTTTTTGAAGGAGTAGCTCATCTCGTGCAATCCTACTATCACGACATCGGTTTCTTCGAGGCTTTCGCCCAAAAGCTGTAATGATCCACTGCTCGCACCATAGGATGTGTGATACATCGGCATCTCCTTATACTTGCGCAGTGTCTTCTGGAACTCCGTCTCTTGCTTAGCTCCTATACTCACACTGGCAATTCTCTGTCTGCTCAGATCACGGACTGGTACTAGTCGCTGATCGTTGCGCAAGAGCGTGATGGCGGACTGGTAGATTTGACTCTTTATCTGATAAGCACGAGGTGTGTGCAGCTTGTCCATCAGCGTACTATCTGTAGTCAACTCTGATGACTGATAGGGATACTTTTTCTTGTATTGCAAGATGCGGAATACACGAGCATTGAGTTCCGCAGTTGTAATCTCTCCAGACTTGAGTGCTGCCATGATCGCACCATGCGCTTTTCCCAAATCAGCTGGAAGTAGGATGATGTCATTTCCTGCTTGGAAGGCCATCACGGCGGCTTCACCAGCATCATAGTGATCACTTACTCCTTTCATATCCATCGCATCCGTAAATACGAGGCCATCATAGTCCATCTCATCACGGAGAATGTCACCCACAATGGCTTTAGATAGCGTACTAGGTATGCCTGGTGTGCTGTCTAGAGCAGGTATATTGAGATGAGCAACCATGATACTTCCTACGTCTTTGTCCGAAAGGACTCTAAAGGGAAATAGCTCTAGACTATCAAGTCTAGCAGCATCATGATTGATCTGTGGTAGAGCATAGTGGCTGTCTGTGTCTGTGTCGCCATGACCGGGAAAATGTTTGGCGCATCCGAGAACACCCTCGCTCTCGAGACCTAGCATGTACTGATATCCCTTGAGGCTGACATTGATCCTGTCTTCGCCAAAGGAGCGATAGTGGATCACGGGATTAGCAGGATTATTATTTATATCTATGACGGGTGCGAAATTGACCTGTACACCGATGGCCTTGCAATGTCGAGCGATCTCGGCTCCCATGTCATATACGAGTTCGTCATCCTTGACGGCACCTATGGTCATCTGCTTGGGAAAGCTAAATGTGGTTTTCTTAAATCTCATACCCAGTCCCCACTCCGCATCGATAGCCACCATGAGTGGCACCTCTGATTCCTTCTGATAGTCCCTTATCCACTCTGCTTGTGTCGCTGGATCTCCTTGAAAGAAGCAGAGTCCACCGATGTGATATTTCTTAATTTGATCCAGTGCTAGCAGCCGATCCTTGAGGGCGTCTTGGCTATACGCTCGCTCCATGAATAGCTGACCCACTCGCTCTTCCAGGGTCATGCGCTGCAAGACGCTATCGGCCCATTGCATAGGGCCAAGATCCTGAGCACTGAAGCTACTGATGAAAAGTGTGCAGACGAGTAGTATGGAGAATCTCACGTGATTCAATTTTTAGTATTGAGAATTCCAGGTTGTAACTCTTCAGCTCGGGCATACATTGCCTGAGCGCTATCTATCTTGCCTATGCTGTGATAGGCTGTTCCAAGATTGCGGAAGTTGTAGGCGTTCTGAGGTTGAAGTTCGGTAGATTTCTTCATATAGACAATTGCCTGCCGTGTCTGGCCCATCACACCATAGGTCACTCCAAGCAGTCTGATTGTCTCAGGATCGTCTGGATAGACTGCCAGTGCTCGTTGTAGATAGGTCAAGCCCTCTGCTGGACGACCCTGTTCTTTTCCGTAGTACTCGGCAGCCGCTTGGGCACAGATGACAAGATTCTTGTCAGCTTGAGTGTAGCCTAGATCCATACGTTGCACTTGCTCAAAGTACTTGAGACTGAGCTCATACTCTTGCAGATGACAATGTGCATTGCCTAGTAAAAAAGCTGGGCTGCGATAAGCAGGATGAATGCTCAAGGCTTTACGTAGATGCACGGTGGCATCACGCAGCATCGTCTGGCTTTCTGACAGGTCGACACCTATCTCTACAGCACGATCTATCAACACTCCTCCTAGAGAATTGTGCGCTTTGGCACTATTTCCTGATGCACGTATGTCTGTAGTGAACAGCGTATAATTATCCTGCCATGCTGGAATGCGCTGATTGATCTTGATGATATATGATAAGAGCAAGAGCGTCAGAGCAATGTATATGGGCGTATCCCATCTTGGTCTGAATCTTGAAAGTCCTACGCATATGCTTCCCATAACTATCGCGAATCCCAAGGAAGGCACGAATAGAAAGCGCTCAGATAACAAAGTACCAATCGCAAAAAATACATTGCTATAGATTGAAATGCTCACTAAGTAAATGGCTAGCCCTAATCCCCAGAGTCTTTGATGGTAACATCCGATTAGCGTAAGCACTGCCAAGATGAGATGTGTGACTACTGAGACAATTGCTAGCAGATCCCAACCATCTGGCACTGGTAAGTATCGAGGATAATAATCGTGCGTCAGCTGATACGGCGCTACGAGCAATCGCAGGTATTCCCACTGCGACCAAGCTATGGTGATCCATCGCTCCGTCATCGTGTAGGGTACATAGGTGCCATCACTGAGTCGTATCATGGGGTTATTCATCAGCTCCATCACAGGGCCGCTCTCAGCTCCGCCTCCTATGACAAGGTGACGTATAGTGAGAAAGATACCAATAGGCAAAAGAAGCCCTATCGATATGGCAACCCACCTCTTACTGAGGAAAGGATCATCATTACTCGTCTGGGATATATTTATGCTAAGAGGGATAATAGTGAGCATCACCACTGCATGCTCCTTGCTCAGTGCACTCAGCAATAGACAAATACTCGCGCCAGCGAGTACCGCCTTATTGCCTGATCTCATATATTTCTGCGCACCTCGCCACGCGAGCACAGCAAGCAAAAAGCAAAGGATCTCATCTCTTCCCTTGCAATTAGCCACTACCTCGACATGTGTAGGATGTAAGGCATAGATCAATACTATCATCAGACTCCACACTTCCGCTACGCCAAGATCTCGAAGTACTCGATAGAGCACGAGACAAAGCAGAACGTACAGTAAGACGTTGACCAAATGATAAGGCCAGGCTATATCACCATGTAGAGCGTACTGCAATGCGAAAGTGGCGATGGATAAAGGCCGATATCTACCGCCTGCGACATAGTTCTGATCTTCTTGAAAATAACCGTGAAAGCTGTCTTTGCTAAAGATTTTAGCTAATCCAGCAAAACCCTTCTGGACATGTACGTTCACGGTGATGACAATACTGTCGTCTAGCGCAAAATCCAATCGTAAGGTCTGCAAAAAACTCGCTGCTACGATGATGGCTATTAGGTAAGGAAAAATCCTTGATGGTATGGAGCTAAGGAAAGGCATTATCTGCGAATGTAGGGAGAGTGAGCGGAGAAATAAGATCGTAAGTCTAATTCAACCCATTTCGTGCATTAGGCTTCGATGGATAGCGATTATCTGCAAGAGCGTCAGGTGTTCCGCCGACGAGGCATAGCGAGCTATGTGCATCTCGACTGTCGCTCGATGAACGGCTCTGAAGGCTCGTCTTCACTAGGTAAGGCGAGCAGGATAAGCCTGTCTGTCTCTGGTAGGCTTGCCTACCTCTGGTAGGGGCCTGATCTTGAAGCAGATGTGGCTCGGAGTAGAAGCAAGACACAATGGTCATATCACTTCGCTCACATCATGACAAATAGGCGAGATCCACCCGTAACAAATATTTACGCCAACGATACTCGTGATATATCGCCTATAGTCCTGACTGAGCGTCAGTTACATCACTGAGAAACATTTACTAAAAATCCTAATGCTCGAATTGGGTGTTATCAGACTCAGCACAACCGCCTCAGACAGTGGTTGTCCTATTGATAATGATGCTGTGCTATCATGTTGCTTTACTTACTCATGATCAGCTCGAAATCACGTTAATCACATGTCACTTCATAGAATCGGACATGTCCTCGGATGGATGAAAATCTATTGGCACCTATCGCAATTCTTGTCCCATCGCTACTTATAGTAGTACTGTAACCACAGTAATCATCAAGAGCTACTCCAGTGATTGTCTCTTCCACCTGCGTCCATGTGGAGCCGTTCCATTCATACAGTTTGGCGTAGCCAAAGTTATCCGACCCAGTAGGATCTATGGCACCTGTAATAAAGCGATCCCCTGTTGCACTTATGTCTATAGAGAATCCCAGACGATCGTCTATTCCATCTCCCATGATACTATTTCCCATGAGTTGCCAACTAGTACCATCCCACTCATAAACATGAGCTGAGCCTGCGGTGGTGAAAGCTGTATTATCAAACTTTGCACCTATGGCAATTCGATTACCCAAATCCGTGAGGGAGATCGAATTGCCAAAGAAACTAGATTCAGAACCAAGTAGTGAATTGCCAAGTTGAATCCAATTAGATCCATTCCAGTCATAGATGTCTACTTTACCAGCAGTATCTCCACCTTCATCATTACGTGGCGATGATACAGCTATTCTATCGCCTAGTGCATTGATAGATACAGCAGTTCCTGCGTTATCAGCAAATCCAGTGCCCGTGATATCCGCACCCATCAGAGTCCATAGCGTACCATTCCACTCATAAGTACGTGCTAGTCCTGCCCGAGTAAGAGGTGCATCATAAGTTGACGCCCCTATGATTAAGCGGTTACCTGTGTCATTTAAATCTAGTGCCTCACCAAATTGTGCAAGATCTTGTGGGCCAATAAATGTAGGTCCCAATTGATTCCAGCTTGTTCCGTCCCATTCATACACTCTTACCTCGCCAACCTGGTCTCCACTGTACGTCGCATAAGGGCCACCTACTGCCACACGATTTCCAGAGGCATCCATACTCACGGCCGTCCCTAGACGAACACTCATCTGATCTCCCTCAATATCAGCTCCGAGTTGATTCCACGTAGTACCGCTCCATTCGTAAATTCTCGCTTGGCCTGCAATATTTCCACCGTCATCATTTCGAGGAGATCCGATTATGACCCTATCTCCTGCACTACTATAACTAATGGAATTACCAGAATAATCTCCAATGTTCTCACCTACTATAGGCGACCCTATGGTGTCGATAGAAAATAAACAGTCTGGACATGCAGAGTCAATCATCATCATAGCTGATGCACCTAACTCTACAAGTGACGTTCCTTCCATTACTATTTCAGGAGCCTTCATTATGTACTCATAGGGCAAGAGAAAATCGACTTCATCAAATTCTAAAAATTTCCTTGCTCTATATTGTCTTGAACGGTCTACAATTTCTAGGGATATAAACACACTATCCTCACATATACAAGGCACACAGAGAAGTCCACCGCAATCGATTTCAGTCTCGTCACCATTAAGGATATTATCATCACAGGTCTCACAACTAGAGGAAGATAAAGCGCTAGGATTATAATTGTGCGAGCTGACGTCTGGACATCCTGCGCCAGAACAGCGCATCTCCAGCTCAGACTTACTGTCGCACCCATAAGCGTTGTCAGAAATAATTACAGATGATCTCGATCCGTAAGTGCAAATAAGAGCACAATCGCACGTACCTAGTCTATCATTATCGCTTATTTCTATTGAGCTAAAACTAGAAGACAGTTCAGCAAAAGCGTTCAAATTTCTAATCTGGTCATTATCCCTGATACGGAGAGCGTCTACTTTTTCAAGATTAGTAAGTGCGTCGATGCCAAGTAGTACTTCATTGCCCTCGATGGTTAGCATAGCCGCGATGGTATCAAGATTTTCCAATCCCGCTAGACTTATGAGTGACTGTTCCTTTATGACAAGGTCTGCACCTATATACGTCAGCTGACTTAAGCCCACAAGCGATGTGATGTCTGAACTAGGTGATTGTATGAGCACATGTCCTATCACGCGAGTGCAGCCAGGATAATTAGAAGAAAAATTATTAATCTCTGCTTGAGATGAAAGACTGATTCCTCCTGGTAGGCAATCCTGAGCTGAAACAAAATGGATAGACACAAGAAAGACAAGCAAATAGATATTGATGGAATACTTCATAGACGTAGGTGTAATTTCTGATGGAGATTGCATATTGCTTTCCTTACATACAGCAGTAGCACTCACATATATACGTGAAGTATCTCGTCTTGAGATATAAGATTATGACCAATTGCCCTAGTGCGTTTCTATCCATGGCCGACCGCGCAATAGTCTACGTTGATGGCTCTAGTGCCTACTTAAATCCAATTCACAAGTACGGTTACTGCATTTGGAGTAGTAAGCGAGACTCTTGGTATCCCTAGTTCATGACCATAATACCCATTACTACTGATAACTCAGTGCAAGCATCTATCGACAGTCGATGGATAGGAGATCACTTGGTAGTTGATTTTGAGGCAATTATGTACATTTACTAGTATGTTTAGCATTAGAAAAATAAGGTTTATTTTGCTCTATACTGCTATGCTGATGAGCTGCTACTGCCACGCACAGACTCTACAGATAGATGTGCCAGAGCGGCATTTTGGCATAGGAGAGAGTGACAAGTTGCTCGTCTCACACTTAATTGGTATAGATGAACAAGATTCTCTAGAGCAATATAGCGATATAACTATCCGTCTTGGGGATACAGGGTACACATTTGATGAGATTCCCACGAGTCTAAGTTATACGGAATCTTATTACGTAACTGACATGGCGAGCGGAGATAGATACAAGCTCTACTTTACGAGCCACCCTATCGTATATGTGTCCACAGATCAAGAAATCGTAGACGAGCCTAAAGTGCCAGCGATGTTGACCTATGCGGATGATGAGCAAGAGATCTCATCTCATATAGGGATCGAGATTCGTGGTGGCAACTCTCAATCTTATCCCAAGAAAACTTACGATTTAGAATTTTGGGAAGACTCTATTGGGGATGAGACGTTGAATGTGCAATTTGGCGACTTGCGGTCAGATGACGACTGGATACTAGATGGACTATATAACGAGCCACTCAGGCTGAGAAGTTTTATAGCTCATCGTCTGTGGCTCCGGATGCATACACCACACTATGGTGATGATGAACCACAGGCCAAAGCTGGCGCAGATGTCATATCTGTGGAGATGTTTCTCAATGATGAGTATGTTGGTATCTATATGATGTCGGAGCAGGTAGATAGAAAACAGCTCAAAATCAAGAAATACAATTCTACTATGCGTGGTGAATTATATAAAGGTCAGGACTGGGGCGATGTAAGCACGTTTCAGAGTGTTCCTGATTACTCTAATAGCAGCAGACTCTATGGCGGATATGAATATAGATATCCCAAAAGCGAAGAAGTCACTGATTGGCAACCTTTGCATGCCTTTGCCGACTTTGTAGTCAACTCCAATAAAAGAGATTTTGCAAGTGAAATCTGGACAAAATTTGATAGTATCAATTATGCTGATTACTTTATTTTCTTAAATTTACTTCGAGCTACGGATAATACCGGAAAGAATATATACCTCGCTAGATATACTACGGGTGAGCCCTACTTTTATGTACCTTGGGACTTGGACGGCTGCTTTGGCACCATATGGGATGGGACTTATCAGAATACTACTGATGATATTTTATCTAATGGACTGATGGATCGTGTCACTTCACTAATCCAAGATGCCACCCTAAGAAATATCGCAGAAGCATGGTTCGACTATAGAGAAAATCTGTTAAGCAATGACACGCTTATAGACCTGATATCCGACAAGCATGATTTGCAATTATCTCAAAAAATATATGAGCGAGAATCCATTGCACATGAGGGATATATCTATGACGATGATGGACTAGCTTATACTGTAAATTGGCTTCAAGCTCGCTTAGAGTTTCTAGATATATACTTTGGGACCTCTCTCTCAACTGATGCTGAAGAGGTGCCCTATGACGGCATCAAATTTTATCCTAATCCTGTTGTTGATAAACTTTACATCAAGAGAGCTACAGAAAATTGTGGAAGAGAATACACTATCTATACCGCTAGTGGTGATAAAGTACAGAAAGGTCTAGTCCTCAATGAGTATATAGATCTCAATGGCTTCTCTAGTGGCCTATATATACTCCGAGCAGCTGGTCAAGTCTTTAAAATTATTAAGCTGTAGCCCGCCATACGCTTAAGTTCTATATACTAAGCAGTCGCCACATGCGGCTATGACTCAAAAATAAATTGGCCCTAAAGACTAAATCTGCTGTCCAGCCATAGCGCAGAATCTTTCCTATCTACTTGTCATACACCAGCTGTAGCCACCCTAGCACGCAAGTAGGCAATCAATAGCTAGCTAATCGCCTCTGAGTAGTGGCATCTCATATATGTTAAGACTTACAACTGTCTATGTTTCCTGCTGTAAATGATCTACGCTATTTTCAGCGGAGCGGGTTATTACTTATCGCAACCGAATCCGATTGGCTGCTGATGTAACTGTTCTGTGTACATGATAATATAGAGTAATTACCTGTCAGGTGCGTAATTATTAGAAAGAAAGAAATTCTAATATTACATCCATCAGCTTTTCATGTAACGGAAGCACTGGATCTGAATAAGTGGCTACATTAGCTGTCATATCCATAGGAGCAGGCTTGAGAACATGATTCATGCCGTCTATATGGCTCAACTGAGCGCTAGGTAAAGCTGCAGCTAGCCGATCTGCGTCTGCAGCTTTCACTTGTATATCAGTACTCCCTTGGATGATGAGAACTGGCTTATCGAGTTTAGCCAACTCCATTGCTGGATCATATTGAAACCAAGATATCATATAAGGCTGCACACTCGGGCGGAATATGCTCATGAGCATAGGTGGCACATTCTCGACTGTGCGGCCTGCAGCCAAAGAATCTAGAAGTCTAAGAGCTGGGTCTGCTACCATGGCAGGCTGACCAGCTAGTTGCGCACGTATCGTCTCATCTGCTGTAGTTCCTGCGCCAGCTAAAGTGATCAGTCTGTCGACCTGCGGAGACTGCGCGACAAGTGTGGCTATCAGAGCTCCCTCACTGTGACCAGCTAAGATGATAGAAGAATACCTATCATCTTGAGCAAGTAATTCCACCCACTGACGTACATCATCTACGTAGTGGTCAAATCTCATCTCTATCTCCTCTGGTGCCGCGTCCATACTTGCAGCTACGCCACGCTTATCAAAGCGCACGCTAGCTATGCCACCTGCTTGCAAATCTTCCGCAAACATGCGCAGACTATTATTACTCATCATGGGATTATTACCATCTCTATCAGTAGGACCAGACCCTGAAATGATCAGTACTACAGATGGTTTGTCCACGTCCACTGGCAAGAGTAGTGTCCCATGTATATCTCCTGTAGAGGTAGTAAGTGTGATGTCTGTGCCGACCGACTGAGCACTCAGACTCATAGAAAGGAGCATGATTAGAGCAAAAATGAGGTGTCTCATAAACTTGTAAATCTGATGGTTTATACTATGCTAAGAAGGAGATCTAGGTTCAAGTAGTTCGATAGTCCGAGTGCTATGCGACCAATCGCGCATTATGCTCTACGAATTCACACCAGCTCGCTGAAAAATGAGCCGTAGGTCATTGCTTATGGTTTCTATCGAATAGAATATCACCTTACAGGTGTGAGATGTTCTTTTGTTATTGATGCTGTAAAGGAGGGGTATTCCATTACGCATACAACCGCAACTATCAAAGGCAACGATCACGCCGTTGACAGAAAAATTCCGGCAAGAACCTACATCAAGTGGTATGTCAAAAATGTCAACCCCTTTGATCAATGGGATGAGATTCGATATTTTTCAGTAAGGGTAGATCTGGTAGTGATGGTCTTGTAACTGGTTCCAATGTGGACTTAGTGGAAATCGATCTGAATGATGGTGGAAACACTACTCAAACTATAACATGAAAAGTTTGACGCAATGAATCTGTACAGAGTATATATATTCAGTCTCTAGTCACCACATACATAGCAATTTTTTTCTTCTGCCCAGTACAAATACTGGGAACCCTATCTCTTCACTTTTCTAAATATTAGTACACCATGAAACGACATCTACACCTACGTGCCTGTATCCTCTTCTTAGGACTGCTTATCTTCTATCTGGCTGACAGTCAGCAATGCCTCATCTCAGATTATCCATCCAGCTATCAGATTCACGATGTGTACCTCTGCATGGATCGTGAAGGAGAGTTGCTCGCCAGCAAAAAAGCGGTCATCCATAGATCCGTCACCTATCATGTTCCTACTGGGCCACAAGGAAACTCGATGGACTTTGATGACGGAATCGACTATATAGAGAAAAACGTCTTGCGATTCAAAAACTGTCTCAGACTAATCAATGAAATTAAAGTCTGCAATGCTTCTAATATAGTGATAGGAGTCTGCATGGGTGGCGTGTTTTGGTAAAAACAAGCACTGAGTAAAATAATTTTACTCAGTCTCCAAAATGGAGACAAGTTTCTGTACAGAACCCCGCATATTTGAACTATTCAAACAGCAAATCATGAAACGGACACCACCTCACTTCTCAAGCAAACATATACCTTGCCTTAGCATGTCTCTTGATGCTGCTCTGTTCTTGCCAACCTGAGGACTTCACTTCAGTAGAGGGCTATATTACAGACCATGGCAGTGGAGAACCGATAGAGGGGGCAGTGGTCCATCTTCAACAGGGATCTAGGTCCGGTGGATTTGGATCACAATCATCTTACATCTCTCTTGACAGTGCGATAACCAATGGTGATGGATTCTACAGAATCGAACACGACACGACTGGTGTGAGATGTGCCTGCGCAGTAGATGTCTTCAAAGATGGCTATGTAGGTCCTCCAGGAATAGCAATAGGTGGAGGTGATGAAGTCCGCTGGGACGATGAGATGCACGCATACACATATATCAAGTGGCATATCAAAAATATCAATCCTTTTGATGAGTTTGATCGGATCTTATATTCAGCAGAATGGGGGGCTCTGGGCCGAATGTGGAGGATATTGGTACCGACATAGATTTTATTAGAATTCATAAAAATGAAGGAGGAAACCAGATACAAGACATCCATTGGAGGGTGCGCAGGAATGACGTTGAGATTAGCTATTCGGACTCCATTTATACCCCTGCTTTCGACACAACTCTTCTAGAGATTTTCTACTGACCTACATACTCTTCCTCTCAGATAATTGGGGCCAATATCTATATAGCTCACTAACATTTATTCACTTTTTATACTCCACTATCATGAAACGATAAACGTTCTACAGCCAATTCTGTGTCCTTCTGCTACTACTAGCACTCTCAACTACTATTCCTTTGGTGGCTCAAAATTGCCTCGAAGAAGATTGGGATCAAGAATATACCTTGAATGATGTATTCCTCTGTGAAAACTAATCGGGTAAAGAATCCGAAAAGTTTCTGATTTTAAGCAAAAACGCAGTTATCCACTCTTCTATAGAGTATCACATCCCAGCTGATTTTTTCAATCTTCTCGAAGCTACCATTTATTTTGATGATGGGTCGGGTCCTAGGTTATTAGACACCGATGCGGAGCAATTCTACCACAGTCGATTATGGATCAAACTATGGCACAAAACAAATATCCGTGCAAGCTGTCAGTAAATATGCGTATACAAACATTCAAGTCAAGGAACCTACAAGAAATCTAATGGAAGTCATTTTAGCTCCACTCCTCCAGACCTAATTCTGACTATGGAACTAGATCGGCCCTTTCAGGCTGATTGTAGAAGCTGCTATCCAGCAGCTGAGTGAGATAATCCTTCGGCCCGATATAGCAAGGCTCTGGGAGGCAAAGCGAAAGCCTACATCCGGTATGCGCCTGGTAGAAGTCAGCTAGAGCGCCCACTGATCCTTGTCGAAGGAATAGACTTTCTATATGACCAGGTAGTCGACCCAGCTGTGAGTTCATAATCAGATGAATCTGGAGATCAGATAATTCGCTACGGAAGCAATGGCTGGGATGTAGTCATGCAGGGCATTGATGAACGGAAGTTCCCTCAAGGAGAGCCAGATGTGTTCGCCGAGATTCCCATAGCCTTCGAAGAGGCTAGGCAGGATGGCTACGATGTAATCTACCTAGACTTTGAAGATGGGACCGACTATATAGAGAAAAACGTCTTGCTTATCCAAGATTGTATACGCCAGATTAATGAACTCAAAGTGGGTAATGCATCCAATGTGGTTATCGGAGTCAGCATTGGTGGCGTGTATTCGTAAAACAAGCACTGAGTAAAATAATTTTACTCAGTCTCCAAATTGGAGACAAGTTTCTGTACAGAACCCCGGACATTTGAACTATTCAAACAGCAAATCATGAAGCACTCACTACCTCAGATCTCAAGCAAACAATCGATTTACCTTGCACTTGCAGCCCTTGCAATGCTACTCTGCTCTTGTCAGCCAGAGGGATACTTTACCATCCAAGGCTACATAAGCGACCATGGCAGCGGAGAACCAATAGAGGGTGCAATAGTGCATCTCCAACAAGGTTTCCGTAGCGGTGGATTCGGGTCGCAATCCACCTATATCTCGCTGGACAGTGCGGTGACCAATGGCGACGGATTTTACAGAATCGAACACGACCTGACAGGCGTAAGATGTGCTTGCGCCGTCGATGTATTTAAAGATGGATATTTAGCGCCGGCAGGAAAAGCAGTAGGAGGAGGTGATGATGCCACTTGGGATGCTGAAATGCGCGCAACTACCTACATCAAGTGGCATGTCAAAAATATCAACCCTTTTGATCAGTGGGATGAGATTATCTATTTTGCAAAAAACGGAGGGGGAACTGACATCAACGGTCGTGATGTTGGTCCTGATTTTGAAATAGAACATATAACATCTAACGATGGTGGAAATACACCTCAAGAAATAACATGGCGCGTGTATAAAAATGAATTGTGGACAGAATATAAAGACTCTGTGTACACACCCGCATTCGACACAACTCTAGTAGAAATCTTCTACTAATCATCCGATACATATTCAAAAAATGACTTCTGCCCGGCACAGAAGCTGGGATATCTATCTCTTCACTTTTCTAAATATTAGTACACCATGAAACGACATCAACACCTACGTGCCTGTATCTTCTCATTAGGACTTCTGCTCTTCTATCAAGCGAGTACTCAACAGTGTCTCATCTCGGATTATCCATCTAGCTATGATATCTACGATGTTTATCTCTGTATGGACGACGACGGCGAATTCCTAGCGAGTAAAAAAGCCGTCATCCATAGATCTGTTACTTTCCACGTGCCCACTGGTCTCCCCGGAAACTTGATAGACTTCGATGACGGTCTGGGATATCGGAGCTTGTCAAATTTAAGTGGAGAAAGCATCCAGATTGACTATGAGAACAACTTCGGTCTCAAAACTATCAGAATCAGCGATGCCATGCGAACCGTCGCAGGCCTAGAGCTTCAGGTCAAAGAGCCTACTAAAATGCAAAATGGAAATCACTTCACCTACACGCCGCCAGATTTGATCCTGACCATGAGACTAGAGGAAGATTATGAGCCTCAATGTGCAGGAAGTTATCCAGACTCAGACGATTCTCATCCTCTTTCAAGGTACAGTGAGACTAGAGGCGGAAAGGCTAAGGCTTACATTCGGTACGCTTCTGGTAGATCACAGCTAGAGAGGCCTCTGCTACTAGTGGAAGGAATAGACTTTGTTTATGATCAGGTGTCTGATGAATCAATCGGATCGAATGTTGATGACTCTGGGGACCAAATCATCCGATATGGTAGCAATGGCTGGGATGTAGTCATGCAGGGCATTGATGAACGGAAGTTCCCTCAAGGAGAGCCAGATGTGTTCGCCGATATTCCCATAGCCTTCGAAGAGGCTAGGCAGGATGGCTACGATGTAATCTACCTAGACTTTGAGGATGGGACCGACTATATAGAGAAAAACGTCTTGCTTTTCCAAGATTGTATACGCCAAATTAATGAACTCAAAGTGGGTAATGCATCCAATGTGGTTATCGGAGTCAGCATGGGTGGCCTGATCACTCGGGTTGGCCTAGCAGAGCTAGAGCGCGAAGGATATGATCACTGTACCCGTGTATGGGGTACCTTTGACTCTCCGCATCAAGGCGCCAACATTCCTCTGAGCATTCAGTCTTTCGCTTGGTTCAATGCCAATATCTACCACTTTGATAACGATCCCGGAACCAGAGGCCTAGAAACTGCTCAGTCCGCCTGGTACAAGCTCAATCGACCTGCTGCTCGCCAACTCACCTACTTCAACTTCGGCGACATGGTCAAGAAGGAAGAACTGGACGCTCGTCTAAGGAAAAAAGAGTTTCTCCAGGGCAATGATTGGAACGACGTGGATATCAATGAGTTCCTGGAAGATTGGGACTTTGGCTGTCTCCGCTCGTCATTTGTGAGTAAACTCAAAATGCTAGGTGTACCCAAACATAGTTGGAACATGGCCATTGCTAATGGCACTGGAGAAGGTCTCGACCTGCTACCTTATGCACCAGGGGAGTGCCTGATCAAGGCACACATCGATGCACTAGAGGATGATAAGTTCAAAGCTCACATATACGCACTAGATGGAAGTGAAGACCAAATCATAGGGGAATTCGAAAAACCTACAGATGGCACATGGCTAGGATCACACGACTATTATGATCTGACCGTCCGAACTAATACGGAAATGCCGCTCTATGACAATGCCCCTACCAGTACCCGTGATGACATAAACCTAGAGTTAGTACCTGGTCTGCTAGAAGCTAGCGGTGATATGGAAATCAGCTGTAGACAAAAATTCGCTGGCTTTATCCCCACCATTTCCACCTTGGACATCTCTAATCAAGATGGAAGTGAGGTGGATCTGTTTGAAGACTTAGTGACAAGTCGACCAGTCCGGAACGGACGCACTTCTTTCAATAGTATCTACTTCGAACCAGGCGATAACACTCCTCACTCTCAGGTCAACGCAGGAAATCGAGCTTTCATGTGGTCACAGTTAGCTGCACTTACGGAGCAGCTCGAAAATGAGACGCAACTGCCAAATCCTCGTGGCTCATGGTACAACTATGGATACCAGCGCAAGCGACTATCTCCTCTCGCCATCAAAAGCGGAGGCATGCTCAGCATCAACGCCGCTGGACCCAGCTCTTACAGAAACGAAACCAATGCTGACCAGAAAGAATACACGGTCTACCTCAATACAGGATGCAAAGCTGGGCAACTCGATATCCAAAGTGGTGGTGAACTACGACTGGGAGAGGGTAGTTCAATATCTGGAACACTACATGTGACAGCAGGAAGTGAACTCAGAGTACGTCGAAATGGAAAACTAAAACTCTATGCCAACAGCAAGGTCATTGTTGAGCCCGGGGGCAAACTCATCCTAGATCATGGCGCACGCATAGAGCTGAAGCATGTCAACTCTGAAATTATCATAGAAGGAGATGCTACAATAGAAATGGGCGGAACCATATACTTGCGAGGACCTGGTCAAATGGTATTTGACCGAAAGGTCAATCAATCACATCCAACTGTGAAACTAACTCGAAACCTATATCTACGATCCTCCAACAAGAACTCAAAACTCCTCGAGCTCAGAAATACTCACCTTGATATGGGTAATCGATCGTGGACCATGCGATACGGTACGGTCAGTTATTCTGGTCACTCTCACATCGATGCTGGATCAGCCTCAGCAAATCTGCGCGATCTCATACTCAATGGTAACAACAGCTCGACAGCTGTGATTGGAAGCTCACTATCTGGGAAGCTATTCGTTCTTAATTCTGATTTCACTGGCTTTGAAGTAGGCGTGGACATGAGTGGTAGTTCTAGTACATCAGCAATACCACTAGATATCGGAGGATCTAGATTTGATGGTAATCGTATCAGTGTGTGGGTCAAGGAAATACGGTCCGTTAGAATCAGTGGGTCAGAGTTTACCCCAGGCGAGTATGCAGGTATAGGCATATGTGCTAACTCCGTAAACAGTTTAACACTTTCGAACTGCGAAATAACCGACTATCCCAAGTCCGAAGTATCCCTTAGCATTCCTGGTGCTGTCTCACTTGGTGATGTTAAGACTTGTTCTGTGACGGGAGGAAATTACCAAAATAATCACCTTGCCTTCGGGGCAGATCTAGGTACGAATATTATATTCAGGTTTGGCACCCAACTATCAAATAACAACACCGCTGTTTGGATGAATGGTGATTTTGTCGATGGCCTGGTAAGTATGAATTGCGTATCCATGATAAACAATGATGTAGGTGTAGAAGGCCTTGACGTACTTCTAGATATAGATGCCTATCATCATGCCCAAGCAACCGATGATAGAATTAGACCAAACCAGCTATTTACAAGCAGTCAGAATCGACTCTTCAACATCTGCTACGCAGAACGTGACATATCACTGATCTCTGCTCGCGGTAATGACTGGGGAGTCAGTGGGCCAAATAATAACTGGCACTTGTTCAAAAGCCTATCTAGCGCCAGCGGATGCGCAAGTCGATTCAACCAGATTCCAATTGACCAATCCCTTGCAAGGTCTTACGATCCTGCATGTAATGGTGATGGAGGAATCGTGATCGGTGGCTTGACCAATAATGATGGATGTGACAAAATCGAATCTAGCTCCATGCCTAATGTGGGAGGTGCATTCATGATGGCCTATGATCAGCTCCTTCATGGGAGTCTAGATCAATCTAGACAGACATTTGCTCAAATATCGAAGTTGACGGCTTCGCTGAACTCAACAACTGACGATTACTGCCAGCACCTAGTGGATGTTTCTAGAAGCTTCTCCGACGGTCGCGGACTTAGACATAGATCTGAACGTGATCTCTGGGCCGGCAGATACAAAGAATCTATTATCAGTCCAAATCCCACAACTGGAATCATCTATCTTAAACCAAGTGATACCCCACCAAATTCAGTGAAGATCTACAGCTCATCTGGATTAGTTGATGAAATCAATTGGATCGCCTCTAGCTCCAATAGTATAGATTTGTCTGATAAAAAGCCTGGTCTTTATGTAATCGAGCTAGTGTATACAGAAAGACAAAGTGAATTAGTAAAGCTGATAATACAATAGTATCAGAGTGCGATTCTCAACCAGATTGTTTGAGAATCGCACTGCTTTGTCAAATACTGTCTGGAAATTACATCTAATGAAATTCGAAAATTTGTTTGTCGGTCAAATTCTCACTATCTAAACTCAAATAAACCAATTCAGATGGAAAACTTTGGACTAATTGTGCAAAAAGCCTTATTTAGCCGAATTCAGGATATGAAGGGCGCATCCGTTGATTGGAAAAAAGACCTTGCCCTACAACTGGATATAAAGAATCCAGCGATGTATAAAAAGATTTCTGGTCAGCTCCGAATCTCTCTTGATGAGTTCTTAACAATTTGTGACTATTATGATATTGACTTCCAATCACTCACCAGACCTGACACCATTCAGATCGTGTATGAACTCCCCTTCTTAGCAGAGAAGCATGTCACTCAACGAATATACATGAGTGAAGTCATCAAAGATTTACACTATGTCCAAGGTCTCACAGACCTTCGGCTTATGATCTCATCATTAGAGATTCCCTTGGTGTACGAGTTCATGTTTCCAGTTATCCCTGCTTTTAAAAATTACATGAACTCTCTCACAAATTGGCATTGTCAAAGCCAACCAATACATAAATTCGATCTCAAATTGCATGCTCCGACTTCCGGCGATTTGCTGACTTTAAATGAAGCACTAGATGTTTTTCTGGATTTACATACAATTGAATTCTGGAATCCATATACCTTCAACATAACATTGGAACAGCTTATTTACTCACTTAGAGGTGGACTATTTCAAGACCCGAATGATTGCCTCATCATTCTGGATTCACTGCGCAATTTTCTGGATTACATAGTTGAAGTCGCTCTTCATGGGCATAAATACGAAATCAATTCTCAAAATAGAGAATATAGAGCAAGAAGCGAAATGTTCTACAATGAGATTATGCATACCAACAATGTGATTCTTCTTACTAGTTGCGAAAAAGATATCTTGTACCAAACAATCGATTCTCCGAATTACTGTCTCTCTACCGATGAGAGAATAACGAACTACACTAAGAATTGGTTTGAGAAACTACAAGCAATGTCCGCTCCTCTCAATGGGGCGAATTGTAATGATCGAGACAGATTTTTTCGTTCAGCAGAGTCCAAGTTTAATTCTGCCCAAAATACAATTCTTGAGATTATAAATTCATAAGGTTATATCAATTCCTTGTTATCAGCCTCAGCTATTCCTTCAACCCTGGACTCCTCTCTAGAAACTCATCATACAGTCTTATCTGTCTGCTATCTATAGCCACTTGCCAGCCACGGATAAATAGATATTTCACCTGTGTCATGGTTTCCATAGGGTCACCATCTGTGACATATAGATTGGCGAGTTTACCTACTTCTATGCTTCCGATCTGATTATCTAATCCAAAGATTTTAGCAGGATTAATGGTAATTGCTTTCATCGCCTCTTCCTTGCCCATACCATAAGCCGCAGCGAAGCCAGCATGATAAGGTAGATTGCGTACATTCTCTTCTTCTTGGGTCTTGATAGCCACGAGCACACCTGCTTTAGCCAATTTACCAGCATTGGAATATGGGGCGTCATATCGATCGTAGTCGCGGTACGTGTTGGATAATACAGGGCCCACTATGACAGGTACATCAGCTTCCTTTATTTGATCGGCCACCCGCCATCCTTCCGCCACGCCGCTGAGGACTACATTAGGAATCCGTGCAGTTTTTATCCACTCTAGAGCTTTGATGATTTCCTTTTCTCGGTCTACTTCTATGAGAAGTGCAGTCTCGCCCTTTATCACACGGAGCAGCGCATCCATCTCTGGATTATATGCTAGTTGATCACGCTGCCCTGCGCTGTCCAGCTTAGCATACTGTCGAGCTCGCTTCCATGTTTCATCAAATTCCTTAAGCTTTTTTTCATCGTCACTTTTGATCTTATCATCCTTTCTTCGATCCCAGGAGCCAAACTTTCCAGTCCGCGGAAAATTCATCACTACCGCATCGTATCCCGCAGCCATCTGATCAGGCGTATAACCATGTAGATGTATGAGTGACGCTGTACCCGGATAGGCTCCTCCAGTAGGCACTACAAGCGCCGAGGTCACTCCTGAGACGCGATTGACTGGAATGAGGATAGAATTAGGATTCACGGCAGTGAGTGCACGCATATGCGGAGTGAAGTTTCCGATCTCATTTCTATCTACAGTAAGAGCGACCGAGCCGACTTCCTTCATTCCTAGACCTGTGCCACTATCAATCATGCCTGGGTAGACTGAGTGTCCAGCACATTCTATGACTTTACAGTCTGATGGAGTCTGTCGGTCTGGATGGATCGCTGCTATTTTTCCGTCTCTGATGATGAGCGTACCGTTTTCGATCACTCCGTCTGTGATGGTATGTATATCGACATCCACTAGTGCATAGGCACCTTGTATAGCTTTTGCTTCTTGGGCGGAAAGTTGGCCAATACTCAGAGCCACCGCGAGGAATAGTATATATCTGTACATGATCTAGTGCTTATGATCGGTAAATAGAAATAATCCCAGTTCTTCTACATCTTGCATACAGCGATGATCGCTGTGCTCTTGCTCTCTGTACCCGTCCTCAAAGCTTGTCTCGGGATTAATCCTGAGCCTCATATCTGCAGGATCAGCCTCTCTGTCAAATACCACTTTGCCCTCCACCACAGTATACTCCGGAATGGCATAGATACTCAGCGGGTGAGCAGAAAAAATAGCCACATCACCATCCTTACCTACCTCCAGCGTACCTACACGATCATCTATCCCAAGCTGTATAGCTGGATTAATGGTGATCATCTGTAGTGCTTGCTCATCCGTCAGACCGCCATATTTCTGAGTCTTAGCCGCCTCATGATAGAGATGACGTATCAGCTCACGGCTATCTGAGTTGATAGAGGTCACCACGCCATTCTGAGCGAGGATAGCAGCATTGTAAGCTGTACTGTAATACACCTCAAACTTATAAGCCCACCAGTCAGAAAATACCGACGCGTACGCGCCAAATTCCGCCAGTTCAGGAGCTACTTTGAAGCCTTCATTTACATGCTGAAAGCAGATCTTTTTTATGCCATAGTCCTTGCATACATCCATGAGCATCAGGATCTCATCTGCCCGATAGCTGTGACAGTGGATCATCACCTCACCACTCAGGATATCTGCCAGCGTCTGCAGGCGTAGGTCATAGGCAGGTGCTGGACCTGTCCTTACTTTCTGATTATTGTATGATTTCCATTTGGCCGCATAGGCCTTACCTGCAGCAAAACTCTCGCGGAATACCTGCTCCATTCCCATACGAGTAGCCGGTTGTATACGACTGCCCATTCCATGCACGCGCATCGGATTTTCTCCTAGTGCAAACTTGATCGTCCTCATAGCCCCATCCATACGATAGCGCTCTGGATCTACCTCGCCATATCTGTGCTTGATCGTCTCGCACTGTCCGCCGATTGCATTAGCTGAGCCGTGCATAGCGTGTGACGTGGTGACACCGCCAGCCAGAGCATGATAGAGACCTACCTCGTAGGGATTGATCGCATCACCCGTATACACCTCAGCTGTCACAGGATTAGTCGCTTCATTGACAGCATCGATTCCTAGGTGACTGTGTGCATCTATGATGCCTGGCATCACATATTTTCCCGTGGCATCTATGACACGCATTTTGCCGTCAGGCACTTTGATACCTTTCGCAATCCTAGCGATTTTACCATCACGGATGAGCACGTCGGTATCTTCTAGGATTTCGTCTGTCATTGTGATGACCGTGGCGCCAGTGATGAGCAGATTATCCTGATAGATCTGTGCTTGGAGCGGGCTTTCGCCCAAATGCGCAAGTGCAGCCACGAGCAAAATTGTATAAAATAGCTTCTTCATTATTCTGGTATTTTCTGTCCCGAAAAGGGAAATTCTCCAAATTGGCCTGCAGACACTGTACCTGTGAATGTGTCACCATCAATCGTCACCGTGATGGACATAGGCATATCAAATCCCTCTTGCTCCATCACAAATCCTATCGTGAGCTCATCATCTTCTAGCCCCACACTCTCTAGTTCTGTCGTCTCGCCATCTTGATCAGAGACCATGGTGCCACCGAGTGTGCCGTCATTATCTACGATAGTGACGACGCCTGTGATCGTCTCACCAGGCACATCGGCAGTATATGACCAAGAGCCCAAGACAGATGCCACATCACCATTTACCTTGGCGTCGGACTTCTTCGCCTTGTTATATTCATACATCGTACCTTCTACAAATACGTATCGAAGCTTTGACTTCTCAGTAAAGATTGGCTCATTACTGATGATCAGATTGGCCATCATGCCTGTGCGCAGACTTCCCGTTACATCAGATACGTCTAGCAGATCAGCTGGTGTGGTAGTGAGAGCTGTAAGCGCTTCTACTTCACTGAGACCTTCAGCAACCATCATCTTTATATTTTTCATGAGATCAGTTGTCTTGGCTTCTCCTTGAGAAAAACCATATTTTTTACCAGCATGGGCAAGTGTATCAGCTTGATTGAGATACATGTGATAGCTCTTCATCTGGCGATCATGATGCATCTTCATCTCATCCGTCATCTTTTTATCCTTGGATTCAGCTGGCTCTTTGGGCAGGTCTAGGCTCAGAAGAAATGGCTCATCGAGAAGACTCATGATGTCCCATGTTTCCGTCACATCAGTCATGACGAGTGCGAATCCCAACTCTTCTTGCAAGGCAGCAACACGTCTTGCTGCTAGAGCATTTCCTGTAGCAAAGTACACATCTTGCTTACCACTTATGACTGGATATAGTGCCGTGAAGCTGTGAGCATAGCTGGGTCTATCAACTGATTTATCTCTAGCATAAAGCTCCTCATGCTGATGTGCTAGCTCTGCACCGCGATAGAGCTCGCGCCACTTAGCCATCACACCTATAACTGTAGAGGGATACATACGACCACTACCTCTGAGTGTACTGTACAGAGAGTGCTTTTGCTTGAGTACTTGCGATGTGATCGGTAGCTCATCCTTGCCTTCAGGATTGGACCCTAGCAAGATCACTGCACCTTGACCAGGGAATGACTTGCCGTGTGGTACGGTGTGAGCAAGAGTAAAGCCTTGCTTGCGCAGACCTTCTATATCGCCACTTTTCCCAGAGAGTTGGTCGACTGCAGATTTCTCAGGCGTGATACCTGCCTGTGCATCAGTGGGCGTACCAGGTCGACTGGGTCGGTCAGGCTTATCGTCCTTAGGCTTTGGTATCGCCGCATGAGATGCACCGAGGATAAATCCTGGATAGATGTACATACTATCCGCTTCGATCACCTCTGCCGCTAGAGGTATGGTAAAGTTGCCGATTTGCTTGACTTTCCCATCGGCTATCCATAGATTGACATCTTGCCGCACATCTGTAGGCGTGACGTATACGGTAGCACCCGTGATGACATACTCATCACTGAGAGGAATGGCACTGTCCCAGCGATCCTGTGCCTGTAAGGACAGCATGGCAAAGAGACAGATGACAAGGTAGAGGGTTTGCTTCATAGCAGGTGAGTTTCTTGGAGGATAAATGTAGGGTTAATTGAGGTGAGTGAGCTATTCACCCTAAAATGAATCGAGTTATGATCTTTCTAAACTATACCGACACATGTGCACTGTCCTATCTTGATCGATATGCACGAGTGAAGACTCTAGAGAAATGGTTAATTACAAAATTATGACATGATTTTAAACGCAAGCCGCCCATGGAAACAACACTATGACCCTGGTTAAAATCAAGAAATTAGTCTGATATGAGAAATTTTATGTATCTTGTCATTATAATTAATTTATAATTTCTATTATGCAGTTATTTCGAATACCAGATCCCACTGAAGATCAATCTACGAAGCAATCTTTCCAATATAATTGCTTCTATCTCAAAGCACTATTCGTCGCATTTGCTGTAATCACGTTTTCTTTACACACCTTCGCTCAAGATTGTGCCACAACGAGCTATGGTGACAACTTTTTAAACGACTACGCGCAACCTCTTAAGTTGCCTCCGACAGGACCAATTAATGTACAGGTCTATGTTCACGTCGTGAGAGATGATCAGATGAACGGGGGTTTAAGCGATTCAGATTTGATGGCTGCACTTGATTATATCACTGCCACGTATGCAGCTTACAACATTCATCTCAACATTTGTGTTGATGAGATTTTCGACACACCCGCATTGACTATAGACAATAGTCTAATAAAAGAACGATATGCTGGTGGAAACGCAAATGGTATAAATCTTTATCTCATTCCTAGAAGTAATTTAACAAGCGGTATAGGAGGAGAAGCCGGCGTTCCAGGTAGATTCGCTTGGGCCGTTGACAACCCATCAACGATGGTTCATGAATTAGGCCATGCGATGGGCTTGTACCACACCAATAACAAGACAGATCTTTGTCGTGAAGGAGACCTACCTAATTCTTGCATACCTGATTGCATCGCTGGTTGCGCACCAGATTGCCTAGAACAAGGGGATTTTGTTTGCGACACACCGCCGATTCCGATCAAAGATAACGCTAGCAGCGCATGCTTTGACTGTATTAGTAACCATCTTGTATACTATCAGAATGATTTCTGTGGCAACTCTTTTTCTGATCCCAATGATTTCACAGGCTGGAACTTCATGACCACGAACGGCTAGAGATGCAGTACTAGGGTTCTGTTTACACCAAATCAAATAGAGCGTATATATACGGTATTTGAAAATGACGCTGACCTAGCTACAACTCTTCGTAATAATCCGACAAATAGTTACGACAGAATCATTACAGCAACAGAAAATTGGACAGAAGACATAGATCTAGATGCCAATATTATAATACGTCAAGGGGCTCATCTGACTATTAGTTCAGCAATCAGCTTTACTCCTGGCCACGGAATTATCGTCGAAGACGACGGACTCCTATCCTTAAATAATGCATTTCTTACTAGTGGAGATGGAGATCATTCGTGTGATTTAGATCCTGGATATCAATTTTGGGAAGGTATACGCTTTGAAGGTGATCACACAGCATCTATAACTATCGAGAACTCGACAATTGAATACGCCAAAATCGCGTTAAACTTAACCAACAGACGTGGCTTTTGTAGGGTCGAGGACTGTGTATTCTTAAACAATAGCATATCAATAAGACGAGGTAACACGGGAGGATGGCTATTCATCGAAAGTAATTTGTTCAGACTTGATGAGAAATATTACGATCCAAGCAATCCATCATCACAAATATTACTTTTTAACAGCGGACTTACCTCCATAGATAATTGCACTTTTGAACTTGATAACCCAGCATACTTTTTAGACCTAGGACATCCAATCGTACATGGATTTAACAGTTTCGTTAGATTTCGAGAAAACAATATAGACTTATGGTACGAAGGAATATATCTTAAAAATTCAATAGCTTTTCCGTCCAGAATAACTGACAACACATTCGATGGAGTCTTATTAGGAGTAGATTTAAGAACATCTTCATCAAGTATAGGAAGAAATGATTTTGATATCTACAGTCCCTATATTACAAACAATACACTTGTCGGAACGAATGCAATCAGCGTAACCAACAGATCGGAATTTCTAATATTCGAAAATGAAATAATAAGTACCCTAGATCCAATTGGGATATCTCAAGCTGACGGGATTCTACTAGCGAACACTCGAGATGCGCCAAACTGGGTTTTAAATAATAGCGTTGAAGATACAAGAAATGCTATTTCGATTTCGAGTAATAACGGCACCGCAGCTCAAGGCACGATTATAGAATGTAATATCTTTGAAACACAAGAAATTAACAATGTCTTCATGAGCGGAATCTCTACTATATTCGCTACCCAAGGCTCATCAAGTACCCCTGCCGGTAATTCATTTTCAATCAATTGCCCAAACTCTCTTAGTCATTGGCGCGAAGGTATACACAGGATTAATTACTTTTATGACGCTGTTGGTAGCCGTGCCAACCCCACTTGCTCTGATGTCATCAGGACGCCAATAAATGTATCAAATTCTCGGTGTGCTGATCCTCGACTTATACTTTCAGAAGATCCAAGCGAATCAGTGGCAGATTATGAAGTCTTACATTCCAACATTCAACCATTGATCAATGGAGCGCAATCCCAGATGAATAACAGCTCTAATCCATCTGCTGCATATATTGATGCTCAAGGACGCCTAGGGCAACTACTAACTGAAGAAAGCGAAATAATCAACGGAGCTCTCTATCTACTCTTTAGTGATAGCACAACAGCCGATTCAACAAAAATGAAATGGCTTACAAGAAAGAGGGGAGAAACTGGAGCGTTCGCAACACTCGAATATCTCGAAGCAACAAATCAGCAATCCGTTTTCAACACTGCGATATCTTCCACATCCACTTCATTTCCAAATGTTCAATTTACCTCAAATCTAGGGACTTACGAAGATTTAGTTGGACTGATTTTTAACATCAGAAATAGTGGTAGAAGTGTAGCTGACGCTAATCAGATAGAGAAAGACAGCCTATGCTTTATTTCAAATTTGAATAGTGGGTTTGCGAGCCAAAAGGCTTTAGGCATACTTCAATTCTTTTATGCTGATTACTTAGATCTAAACTCTTGCGGCTTAGGAACGCCATTGCCCATGCAGGCTACATCTATAAAAGATGAGAACTCCGCAATCCGAGAGTATACAAATACCATATCACCTAATCCAGTGCAAGCAACTCTTCATCTCAATCGTCTTGAACCAGAATTAACTTCGACATATCATATATTTGATGTAAATGGGAAACAGATGCTAACTGGGCTACTTGCACCAAGCGATAGTGAGATTCGTGTAGACAATTTAAATTCTGGATTATACTTTCTTACCATTATAGATGCGGGCCATAGGGAAACTATAAAATTTACAAAGTTGTGATGAAAACTAATCTCATTAAACATTATATTTTACTGTGTGCCTTCATGGCACACAGTATTTTTCTCATGAGTCAAGAAACATACTCAAAAGCGTATGCTCTAGGAGAATACGGTTCCACCTTCTCTGCAGTAGCGGTCGATGATATTGGAGACACATATGCAATAGGAACATTTCTCGATACATTAGTCAGATCCAGTACTGGGCTCTTTCTGGTTAAACTAAACCGGTACGGTGAAGAGCTTTGGAGAACAAAATACTATATCCCTAGTACTGGGATTTATCCTCAAAAATTCATGGACCTAGTCTTAAAAGATTCTACCGTCAGACTCGATTTTCAACCTCTAGAAGGCTTGAGTCACTATAACTATTATACATTAGAATTCTCTATGGCCTCTGGCACCTTGGTTCTAGAGCAGATTCGGCCTTTCTCGAAACGCCCATATTTAGATCTAGAGGGTATGCGCCAGACAGACCTCAACTTTGAAGGACGACTCGTAGCAACTCAGAATGCAGTTTCAAAGATTTCACTCAACAATATCAGTTCAATCTTACTTGAGACCGAAGATACTATGATACAAAGTCATTCCTCGCTGAACGATACGACAACTCGTCTTGCAGTAGATGTAAAATGGTCAAGCGACAGCACCTACATTATTGCTGGCTACTTTAAAACGCCAGGGGACTACTTTAACCCAAGAGACAATCCTCAAGCTGGACTTTATTTTATAGAGATGAATACTGAAGGGGATACACTTAGATCAATAAACTTAAATGAATTTAATCTGCACCCAGAGAATTATGTCGGTCTTCTCGAGGGGTTTACCATAGATGAAGCTGGAAATCTATTTTCCTATGCCTCACTCTTGAAGCCATATCGGTTTGGTGTGTTAAGCCGTAGAATGATACTTCATCGACCGTTATGTTTCAGCCTTGACAACGATTGGAATCTAAGATGGTCTACTGATCTTAACATAGAATATTGGTCGACGGTGTTTAACATGCCCATAGATGCTTGCAATAGTTCAGACGATGCTGGTCAAGTCGTATTAATGAGTCATAGCGACCTTGATATTATAGAATACAATGAGCTCGACACTATTTCTCAAGATACAGTCAACGTAGAAATATCGCTTTCACTTGCTAAGGTGAACATAGACGGTGAAGTTGAGTGGTTTAACACATATCTTCATCACTTCGAAGAAGAGGTTTATCGCCATGGTGATTTTACTCCAAGTCAAATTACAGTCCGTCCAGCAGGTGGATATTCTGTAGTTTCTACAATAGGCCATCCACCTATTGTCTATTCTAAAGAGGGAGATACAGTTTTGGCTCATTCATGGTTACTTCAGGTAGACAATGACGGCTGCCTCATTCCAGGCTGCAACGACTTAAATACGTCGAGTGATATTCTGACAAGCTCTAAGTCTACCATATTACTCTATCCTAATCCTTCCCTAGGCCAGACTTACATACGAGATATAGATGAGAAGTTCGATGGGCACTACAAAGTAGTTACTGTTGATGGTCGACAAGTCATGCGATTTCAATCCAGAGATCAAGCAACGCATATTCTGCATCTTGAGCATCTACCTTCAGGAATATACTATCTGCTAAAAATTGACGCAGACGGACAACTAGTTGATACAAAGGAACTAATTCTACAGATCTAAAATAGTAGCTAAAATTCTGTTGGATGTAATATGAGCTTCTATTAAACTTCAAGTACTTCTAACAATTACTGCAAGTAAAATTGATGACTTTAACAATTCTAGAAGGGATCTATTCACTCCGTTTTATCAAATGCCCGTTTAGTCAAATATTCTAGTCGCTCAATTTAAGCTTAAGAATTATGAGTACCATTCATCTTCCTGACACGTTGAGAACAAAGAATATTAGCAGAATCCTAGCTCCGCACCGCGATAGCGGTCGCTCCACTTAGTCTTCACATCTTCAATCGTAAAAGGATACGACAGCTAATTACCTCTGAGTGTACAATTCCGAGAGTGATTTCGCTCGAGCACTAGCGATACGATCGGTAGTTCATCCTTGTCCTAAAGATCGGACTCTAACATGATCATTCCATCTCGTCCTAGAAATGACTTGCCATGTGCCTCGGTGCGAGAAAGAGCATGGCAAAGAGACAGATGACGAGGTAGAGGGTTTGCTTCATAGCAGGTGAGTTTCTTGGAGGATAAATGTAGGGTTAATTGAGGTGAGTAGGCTATTCCTCATACGGATATCAACTGTGAATAACTTGACCGTGACGTGCACACTATCCGGAAGCCACTAGCGCGTGGTCCACATATTTACGCAATTAGATGATAGCATCATGAAGCGTGCTTACCATCACGATATGCCACAGAAAATACACCTCAGTACAAGCACCTGTATGCTGCCTAGTAAATATTATAGAGATCATGTGAGCTAAGCAGGGTCGGCTCACTTGTCCGTTAGAATCGAGTGCAACTTCTTCAGGTCAACGAACTTCACATTTGTCCTACACAAGTGATTACAGGTCTAGGTGCGTGAATCACTTAAGTCAAGATAACTCGACAGTACTACTACGGTAGGCTTTCTATATTTGACCATGCAAAGTCAGGTGGTCTGTAGGGCCATTCTAGCTGAGCGAATGGACTAGAGTGGACTACTCACGAAATAACATCTCATAAGAAGCAAAAGTGTCTGAGAGGTAAAATCATCTAATAGCAACCCCCGACATGTATTCACATGTACAGAGCCTATAAAAAACAAACTCATGCCCGCGCCAGATAAAGATCAAAAATTCCCACTACCCGATTACGATCGTCTCTGCTTTCTTAAAACCCATTTCGTGCATTAGGATTTATTAATTGGCTCTTCTTTATATAACATTCATGGCTGCAGATACGTATCCATCCGACCAACCCCATCTTGCATATCTCAGGGTAACAGCTCTGCCAAGCGCGACAGCTTGGTCTCAGCCACCACGT
>ENA-ORXU01000591-ORXU01000591.1-marine-metagenome-genome-assembly--contig:-NODE-591-length-39590-cov-8.523676_pt1 | contig 39590 bp, 30 predicted proteins | sample MGYA00237869_ERZ511484 | MGnify/ENA metagenome assembly ERZ511484 | reverse complement strand
AGAATAACGATTAGACAAAGCTCACATCGCGATTAAATTCGTTTTAAATTGAATAAAATTTAACCCTGAAAGATCAATAGACCCTAATTATACACCAATAGTTAACGTTTATTTACCATTGAGATAATTTGTTGCAAATTATTTGCATCTCCCATTAAAAGGTGGGTAACGGATTGCCAACTACGCAACCAAGTAAGTTGACGCTTTGCCAATTGCCTTGTTGCGCATACCCCTCTAAAAATCATTTCTTTGTGGTCAAACTCACCGTCTAAATATTGCCACATTTGTCGATAACCAACACAACGCATCGAGGGTAAATCAAGATGCAAGTCTTTACGTGATTTTAGCGTAATAACTTCTTGTTCAAAACCGTTAGCTATCATCTGATTAAACCGTAGTTCAATACTGTTATGTAGAATACTTCGATCACTGGGCGCCAAAGCTAACTGTATTACATTTCCTGATAAGGTTTCACCTTTTATCTTAGTCAAATCGGTCAGTGTTTTACCGGTCAGTCTAAAAACTTCTAATGCTCGCGATAATCGCTGAGGATCATTTTTGTGAATTCTTGCCGCCGATACGGGATCAATAATGGTCAGCTCTTGGTGAAGCTTGTCCCAACCTTGTTCAGCCGCTTGTTGTTCAATGGTTAATCTAATGTCGCTGTTAGCCGCAGGTAAAGGAGATATTCCTTCAATAAGACTTTTAAAATACATCATGGTGCCGCCGACAAGCACCGGAATTCGGTGATTGGCATGCGAATGTTTAATGGCTTTTAAAGCGTCGACACAAAAGTCTGACACTGAGTAACTTTGTGCGGCATCAATAAGATTAATTAACTGATGCGGATATTGTTGTAATTCTTCTGGCGTAGGCTTTGCTGTACCAATATCCATTCCCTTATATATAAGTGCTGAATCAACACTTATAATATCTACGGGCAAATTATCTTGTAGCCCCATTGCCAATGCGGTTTTTCCTGAAGCTGTTGGACCCATAATACAAATAATGGGTAAGGATTTATCTGTATCAGCGATGGTTGGCATAGTTAAAGGGACAAATTACATTAAGCTATTTAGCTCTGATGTAAGGTCTATTGGCATCGAATTCAAGAGGATAATTTTATCTTTATCTGGTAAAGGCTGGTTTTGTATTCTGTTTAATAAACTACAAGCAAAATCCATTGAGTAAGTTTCTTGCACTAAAAGTGATATAAGACATAAAAACCAATCTTTTTCTGTTACTTTTTGCTCATTATCTTGGCTAAATAAGCTATTTAATAAATATAAAAAACTGGTATTAACATCTTTATTTCGTAAAAATTCGGGGAACTGCCTAACTTGGATAGCATTTTTTGTGATGATATTAAAAACAATACCTAAACGAGCAATGTGAGCTTGGTTGTTTTCTAAAAATTGACATTGTAATTTGTCTACAACTATCTTAACTGGAAGGAGTAAGGGTTGGCTAATAAAACCTGATTGCCATTTACTTTCAAACTCGCATACCAGCATTGCTGATTCTAGTTTCGCTAAAGAAAGTAGTCTTAACTTCTCGTGTAATAAAATAACTGCATGATGAGGTTTAATGATGTGCAGTACTGATATGTGCTGTCCTGATATATTCCGTTTGTCGTCAACATTTACGATTTGTTCGCCGTCATTGCCCAAAGATTCAAGAGTTGTTTCAGTGCTATTTCCAGTAAAATTTATTATTTCGCTTTCAGCATTGCGTTCTAAATTTACGGGCTTAGTATCTGCACTCATTAGTTGATAATAAGCATTTGTAGCTTGACCACCTGGGCGTGAGCTTGAGTGATTATGGCTAGAGTCAGAACGATAAGCAGCACCGCGCTGTTGGCTTTGCCAAGGAGTCGTCGCATCTTTTACACTAAGATTGGATTCACTAACATAAGAAAGCGGTTTAATGTAAGAATTATCCGTTTGAGAGTGCTGAACTAAGTGTTGATTAGATTGCTGATAATTAACACCTGAGTGTAAATTAAATGAATCTGCTGGGCTGTTATCGCTATTTACATCATTTTCATCGTGGGTGTTATTTACATTCTCTACAGCACCAGCATCGCTTAGAGAATTTTTACACACAGAAAAGATAAAATCATGAATATATCGCCCCTGATGAAAGCGTACTTCATGTTTAGATGGATGCACATTTACATCAACATCTCGATGATTTAACGTTAAAAAAAGCACGAATGACGGGTAAGTATTTGCGGGTAATAAATTACTATAAGCTTGTCTGATAGCATGATTAATTAATTTATCGCGCATCATTCTGCCATTAACGTAGCTATAGCATAAATCGTTTTGGTTACGTGCAAAACTAGGTTTAGCTAACCAACCGCTAAAGTGTAAATCGTTATGCTGACATTCCACCTCTATTGCGTGATCTATAAATTTTTGACCACAAATTTGAGCCACTCGTTTATTGTATTGTGCTTTAGTGTTTGCCGCGCGGTATTGTTTTATTAATTTATCGTTGTGTATGAGTACAAAGGTCACGTCTAAACAGGCAAGCGCTATGCGCTTAATAACCTCTTCAATGTGGGTAAATTCTGTTTTGTCTGTACGTAAAAATTTTCGTCGCGCCGGTGTATTAAAAAATAAGTCTTGTACGTCAATTGTTGTGCCGTTGGGGTGAGCCGCTGGTTTTATATCAACCAACATATCTCTACCTTCTGCTGAGGCTTGCCAAGCAGACGTTTGATTAGCAGGTTTGGAAGTTAAGGTAAGCCGAGATACTGAGCTGATAGACGCTAAAGCCTCGCCTCTAAAACCAAGGCTACTAATGCTTTCAAGATCATTTAATGTTTTTATTTTACTGGTGGCGTGTCGACTAAGCGCTAGTGAAAGTTCGTTTTTTGATATACCACTGCCATTGTCAGTTATTTTAATGCGCTTGGCGCCGCCTTTTTCAATTTGAATTTTAATCGAAGTCGCGCCGGCATCAAGGCTGTTTTCAATTAATTCTTTGATGACTGAGGCAGGTCTTTCTACAACTTCTCCTGCTGCAATTTGATTGGCTAATTGGGCAGGTAATATTTCAATAGGCATTTATTCAGCTCGGGGGATGGTTAGCGTTTGACCAATTTTGACTACGTTTGATTTTAAATTATTTTTCTTTTTTAATTGCCTTACTGATACATTATAACGACTCGCTAATAAGCTAAGCGATTCACCACGGCGAACCTTATGATTTCTAAGTCGGGTTGAGGCGTAAAGCGTTCCATCTGGAGGATTATCACTAAAGTAATTATCTACCGCTTTATAAATAGCTTTAGCGAGTTTTTGTTGGTGAATTGGACTGGTTAAATTACGTTCCTCTTGCAGGTTTGAAATAAAACCCGTTTCAATTAACACTGAAGGTATATCAGAAGACTTAAGTACAGCTAAACTCAAACCTTCAGGTTTAGACTTATGAAGTTTAGTCACTTTTTTAAGTTGTCTGATCACATGTTCAGCAAATGCATAGCTACTGCCCATAGTATGTTCTTTTTTCATATCTGCTAGAGTAAATGCCAAATTTTTATCTTTGGTTTTTTTAATGGTTTCTCCTGCTCCGCCTAAAAGCTCTGACTCTTTTTGTCGGTTAGCGATCCAACGAGTAAATTCTGAATTAGCACGTCGGGTCGACTGTACCAGCACAGACGCACCACTTGGTTGGCTGGAGGTAAAAGCATCTGCATGAATAGAAATAAGTAAATCGGCTTTACCTTTACGAGCTAATTCAGTTTTTTTATTATGGTTAACATAATAATCTCCGGTACGGATCATTATCGCTTTCAACCCTTGTTGATTATTGATCAGCTTTTCAAGTTTTTTGGCAATACTCAGCGTTACTCTTTTCTCAAAGGTACCACGGGCGCCAATAGAGCCAGGATCTTCACCTCCATGTCCAGCCACAATAGCGATAACAATGTCTCTTTTCTCTAATTGGGCGATAGCAGGAGGGGGGGGATTTTTAGCTGCTGAAGATTTATTATCAAAAATATCAATTACCACCCTATCTCCATAAGTTCCTGCAGGAGCTAATGGAAACAAAGAGAATTGATAGTTTTCAACTAGCTCAAGCACAAGTCTGGTAGAGCCTTTTTTTGAGGGAGTACTGGTGCGAATTACTTTAATTCTTTTATCTTGGTTTAAAACGTCGCCTAAATTAGCTAATGATTTACTGTTGGCAAAATCAATCACTAATCGTTGTGGCTTAGACAAGCTAAAATAGGTAAATTCAGGTTTACCTGATAAATCAAAAACTACCCGAGTACTATCCGGTGCAGGCCATACCCTAACGCTTTCAATATAATTAACTGCAAAAGCTTGTGAACAAAATAGGCTTATTAAGATGAAAAATCTAATAACTTGTTTTTTTATTACAACAAAACGCATGAACATCCTTTACCGTACAAATTTAATAGTAAACTTAATTATTCGTCGTAAGTTTAATTAACAATATAGCGCTAGCTTTTCTAGCATGAGTTCAGATAGCGATGTTTTAGACTGAAAACTGATGCTACGTTGTGTATCTTTATAGTCGATATTAATGATTAAGTCAGGTTTTGGTAAGAATCCCTGCCCTTTTTCTGGCCATTCAATAAAACAGCAATTATTATTACCAAAATAATCTCTTATTCCCATGTATTCTAATTCTTCTGGATCCGCTAATCTATATAAATCAAAATGATAAACGTTCCATTTATCTAGTTCATAAGGTTCTACTAACGTATACGTTGGGCTTTTTACATTACCTAAGTGTCCCATACCTTGCACAAAACCACGGGTAAGTGTTGTTTTTCCTGCGCCTAAATCGCCATGTAAATAAACCACTATGCCTTGCTTGAGATCCTGTTGAACAATTTTTGCTAGCAAATTGCCCATCGCAATAGTCGCTTGCGCGTCAATTAAGTTATAAGTTAAATTGTTTATTGTTGTATTCATTACAGAGTACTCAATTCAAGCGAAAAAATTAGTCACTATTTTATGTATTTTGCTGGGGTTGTTGATCTATCGAATATGATTTTGTTCAATTTAAACGAGTTTAATCACAGGTTTCACGTTTTAAAAAAACTTAGTGCTCGCCGCCATGCAGTTAAGGTAAACGTTTGTCATTTAGTTGTTTCGATGTAAAAAATGTTCAACGAAGAGTAAATCACTTTTAAATGTATCCATGAACACCATAAGTTTGGTATGTCTATGCTGTTGTCGTCATTTTATGGGGAAAACAATACGTCGATAACCATGCCTTGTAAAAATACCAAACTTATTGCTGCAAATACATACTTTAAAGATCAACAACCTCTAGTTTACCTCAATGCTATGTAGCCGCAATAACTGTTGACAATAAATTGATAATTATCTGTAACTTTATATTGTTAGTTTGGGTTATTTCTTATCACTCGTGTGCTTTACTTTATTGATATTATTTATCCTGATAAAACGATGCTAAACTGCAATTAAATCGACTTAGCCTTATTATCGCCATGACAACTCCTGCCATTAACTACCTTGAACTCTCTAAAAATATTATACAATGGGCTGAATTGTTAGGGTTTTCTCAAGTTGGCTTTTCGGATATTGATTTATCTGCTTATGAGGCAGGTTTTGAAAAATGGATAGCGAATAATTATCATGGCAACATGGATTATATGGCAAAACATGGAACGATGCGGACTCGTCCTAATGAGTTAGTACCAGAAACACTTAGTTGTATTAGCGTAAGAATGGATTACCTACCCACCGGCGCTAAATTTGCCCGCATTCTTAAACAACCCGGTCATGCCTATATTAGCCGTTATGCTCTAGGGCGCGATTATCATAAGTTAATGCGTAAACGTTTAAAGCAATTAGGCGATAAAATTAACGAATATTGTGAAGATTTTAATTTTAGACCCTTTGTGGATTCAGCTCCTATATTGGAAAGACCATTAGCAGAAAAAGCGGGCTTAGGCTGGACCGGAAAACATAGTTTAGTGATAAACCGTGACGCTGGTTCATGGTTTTTTTTAGGCGAGTTACTGGTGAATATTCCCTTACCAACAACAACAATCCCGGTAAATGAATGCGGTAAATGTGTGTCGTGCATTAAGATATGCCCTACCGGAGCGATTGTAGCTCCTTATGTGGTTGACGCTAGGCGATGTATCTCCTATTTAACCATTGAGTTAAAAGACTCGATTCCTATAGAGTTTAGAGCAAAAATGGGTAACCGCATATATGGCTGTGACGATTGCCAACTCATTTGCCCATGGAATAAATTTGCAAAAACGACCCAAGAAGATGACTTTAATGCGAGAGAGAACTTAGACAATATTGAATTATTAACTTTATACGCTTGGGATGAAGACTATTTCCTTCGAAAAACAGAAGGTTCTCCAATTAGGCGCATAGGCTTTGAATACTGGCAACGTAATATTTCAATTGCCTTAGGTAACGCTCCCTACGACCCAAAAATTGTTGATGCGTTAACAAAAAAACTGACCACAAGTTCAGCTATGGTAATTGAGCACATTGAATGGGCATTATTACAACATGCTGAAAAAAGTAAGCCAGCAACTCAAACCGTACAAGTTCAAGCTGTTACGGTGAAGAAAGAAACTTATAAAAATAATGAAAGATTAACTGGGCGTTTAATTAGAGCAATAGAAAAAGGCTTACCTAGAGATGCTTAGAGAGTGTGTCTAGCAATAAATAGCTAAATAACGTTTCAACTTAGAAAATTATCGAAATCTAATAATTAAGCACAATAAAAGACTATACAAAAATCCATATACAAAACAAGACACTAAAACACATGAATATAATTTTACTTTTATAACCGCTTCTGTGTAATTGGCTTAAATTGCGCGCTGCGTAACTTGCAGTTTTTTAATACCTCTTGTTTATTAGGGTCTGTAAGGTTTTTCCAACCCACGATTTCTTTAATGTGTCGATAACAACCCACACAAATATCGTCTTGGTTTAAACAACAATTACGTACGCATGGGCTTTGTATCACATTAACTCCTATTTTTTGTTTAATTTAACACTTATAAGTTAAGTTACTAAACCTGTATATACCCATAACACCTCAAACTGCAGAATTCAGCAAGATAATAAAGGGTTAGGTACAAGGCATTGATTGACGAAAATAGTGATTCCATTTTCTAAATCATTTAAATCAATAACGCCGTAGATGACCCTTTATCGCCTTGCCCGTAGGGAGCTAAGCGAGTTCATCAGTCCAGCGTTGCGATACTTGATAAGGGAATAACCATTATCTGCGTAACGCGCCTTGATCTGATTTCCTCGTTTAGCTCTGAACCTGCATCTTGAAGTGTGATGGGTATACGTAAACATGTGTCAGTTTTAGTTAGTACTTAAATAGCATCGGTAAATTTAGTTAACTGAGCTAAGTGATCGCGAAGCTTACTAACAAGCTTATTAACTTCATTTACATCGCTATTTAAAGTGGGGTTTTCAATGAAGTGATTAGCAGCGCCATCGACATTTAAGTCAATTTTTGCATTATTGTTACCTTTGATGTTGGGTTCAATAGCGCGCTGCAATAATTGACTCGTCATATAGATGTTATTTGCAGCCATAACTCCCGAGACTTTTAAAATAACTTGCAGAGGTGTGACAACTTCATCAAACGCGTGATTTTGTATTGCTTTATCGATTAAATCAATTGATTGAGTAATGTCATTAATATATTCATCAATCATAAAAGCCGCTAGTTCAGAAGAACCTTGATTAATGGCATATTTTTCCATATCTAAAACGTGGCTTGGTGGTAATTCATACTCTTGAGGTAAGAGTGCCTGAGAATAAGTTAAGTAGGCTTTGTCTAAATCTTCAAGTTTACTGGTTTGCGATAAAAAGCCATCAAAAGACTGTTCTAATTTATCATGTAATAGCGTTTTTTTACTTTTTACAGTGGAAAAAGAGGTTTTAGATTTTAGCCAAGGTGAAAGTAAAATGACTAACGCTTTAATATCTAAAATATTGGGAAGCTTCGACACTTTCCATTGCTTAGTAAAACTCAGTGCATCATCTGCAGGCGTCTCACATAAATTATCTGTAAGTGTAAAAACGGCTCTTTGAATTTTTTGTCCGGTAAATAGTGATATAAAAGGTGATTGGGTAAATTCTGTTATCAGTATTAAATATCGACCTGATTGCCAATTTTTAAGCATTGCGCTAGGTTGAGAAACAACATGTACCTGTAATCCTAACCATTGAAGAATTCTAATTAATAACTGGTGATCCTCAACAACTGAAACTGCCAGTAATACCTCAACCCTTGTAGTTAAGTATTGGTATGGATTTAGGAGTTCAGCATCAATAAGTAAGTTATCAGATTGTTCACTTTTTAAAAGCTTTACTAACTTACTTACAAAGCTACTGCTACATAATGGCATTGAAGCTTGATTATAAAGCCCTTCTTTATGATAAGACAAAGTGAGCGGAGATTGCATGAAAAACATTTTAGGTTTAATATTTTTAGCAAAACTATTAAGGTGAATTTTGAGGGTTTCTCGTTGACTTCGGGTAATATCATCGCCAACAATAACCACTTCAACCGGTTTAACAATAAAAGAGGTGGGGCTATATTCCTTAATAAAATCTTTAAGGTTGTTAACCGTTGCGACTTCACCACCAGCATTATTAATACAATGAACAATGGTTTTTTGTAAATATGAACAATTGCTCAATAATACAATATTATATTGATTTAAGCTTTGAGTTAGCGTGTTAATGTCTGTTAACGAAGATTTAATCTCATTGAGTTGTAAAGTAAACATCACATTGAAGCCGTTATCTGTTAATTCACTTTGACAATGATCGATATTAAAATGCTGCATTAATATTTTAATATAAAATATAATATCTAATTTGGTTGTAGACTGCGGTTCCTCATTAACTAAGCGCTTCACTAAACGAGGAAATCCTTTTAATTTTTTACTCGCTAGGACCGTTAAAGTGAATTGAACCGTTTGACTTTCTGCATCTCGATCTATCACTTTTAAATTGATTAGCATCTTGGCATTAAACAACTCTGCTAAAACCACCCTGATAATACTTAACAACATTGAATGAAAGAGTTGATGATCTATGCTTGAAGTATGGCTCAGTAATTTGTCGGTTTGTAAATATATCCTATTACGTTGTAAATGTGCCTCAGGCATTGCGTTAAAAATAATGGCATGCAATTCATCATTAAAAGTAATATCTTCAGGTTGAGAATGACAAATATTTTGTTGTAATTCTTTAATTTTATTGCTTTGATTACACCAATCAAAAATACGTGTGAGCTGTCGATACACAGCTAAAGAACTAGGATTTATATCTACTGAGTTACCTTGAGTTTGTAACATTGCCCACAATACCATTTTACTAAATTTTTCAGTGGTTACCGCAAGGTCAATATTGGATTGCTGCTCTAGCTTATTTAGTTCTTCTTTGAGTGAATCAAGATTGTTTTTGAGATGCTCTACTTTGGCATTTTTGCTTATAGTGCCAAACCATTGGGTGCCATTAAAACCAATATATAGCTCTAACTGAATATTGCTTTTAGTTCTAATTTGACAATATTGTGTTATTTGAGAATTACGGGCTACTTTAGCCGCGATAATAATAGTTGATAACGTTTGAGGAGTTATTAGCTGACGCCAATTTTTAGGTTGGCTAACAGCTGAGTCGATGTCAATTAACAGTTGTTCGCTTATTTCTATGTAAGCACTAAAAGGTTGATATTGCCAAACAGCTATTTGATGGTTTTGAGCAATAAAACTAAAGTTGCGCTGATAACTTTTTAATAATAATTGAGATTCTTTATGTTCCGGTTTTTGGATTTGCTGTATTAAACCAACTATACGTAATTGTTCTGAAGTTTTAACATATTCGTCTTGCTTTCTTTCATCACCGGCTAGTATGTTTTCGCATAAGTTAACGATATCGACTCCATAGTTTTTGATCCTAATTCTTAATCTAAACAGGATAAATAATATGATCAGTAAACTAAAAACGACTAACGTACTTAAAGCATAATAATAATTTTTTGTTGAAAGTGTATAAGAGGTTTCATCAACAATTTGTGTGATAAAGTCAGGGATTATAATATTTGAGGTGGATAAATTGATTCGACGCTTATCTTGAATGTATTGTGCATTAAGCTTCTCATTAACACTCACCATTCTATTAAGCACTTCCTCGGCTAATCTGAGGTGGCTGTACCATTTGGCCACAACTCTTTGCTCAACATTCAACAAGCTTTGTAAATCTTCTATTTTGCTTCTAATGTCCATATCTTCCGGTAAAGTTGTTAACACACTTAACCAAGTACTTACTGCTAAATCAATGTTGAGGGTAATTTCTTCAAAATGGGGAACTGAATAAACCAGATTAAGTGATTCAAATCCTAATATAGATTCATCCAGTAAATTAAGAGATTTATTGAGTAACACCAGTATTTTAGAAATTTCTATGTACTCAATAGCATGTTCTGCCGATATATATCCGTTGCGACCCTTTTGGTTTATTTTATTATTAAGTTGGCTTTGTAGTGCAATTTTAGTATTAATTTGTTCGATCAAGGTGTTCACTAAAAGACGCAATTGCACTACAGCAGTATTTCTTAAGGTGATATTTCTAGAATCATTACTATTTATACGTTCAGCAACTTTTTCTATACTTTCAATTTCTGCGAGTAGAAACCTCACTTTTCTGACATTAATATAAGAAAGGGTCGATATGACTTCTATATTTTTTTTAAATTTAGCCAATGTATCGTTTAAGCCCTTTGCTAAATCATTTTTCTTCAAGGCTAAAATATAGCTATCATTAAGTAATAAAAGCTGTTGATATTGATAAATATATTCTATCTTAGGGATTTGAGTGTTAACCAGCTGATTAACTTGAATATTACGTTGATAAAATAAAAATGAAATAATACCAACTACAACAATGATTGAGGTAAATAGAAAAACTAATGTCCCAGATATTTGACGATGAAAAGGGATATGTGCATTGAAACTCATGAGTAAATAATTCTCGGTTTATACGTTAAAGATGATACGTATTTAGATTCATTTATAATTTGGGGTACAGTTTATTTAAATATAAAGAAGAATCAATGTTTATTAATCAAGCAAAAGTGAGATAAAGTTTCTTTCCAGTAAAGTGCTTTATACCCGCTACCAAACAGGATGCTCATTGTAGAGCATTCGGGCGATATTAATTAAAAGCAATACTTTATTAATTGGTCACTCCCTCATAAAAAGCATTGTTGATGAAGTGATATTGCTCAAGTATTTGGTCGATGGCTAGCTGAATTAACATATCTAGCTCACTTTTAAAAACTCTACTGCATGAGTGCTCATACAAAAATGAGTAAACAAAAGTTAAAGCTTAAAAAAGTGTTGTTGGTAGATTTTAAGTTCGGCGATAGATTCTCTAATATCGTCCATCGCTAAATGTGCACCAGTTTTAACGACTTTATCAAGAACCTCTGGTTTCCAGCGTCTTGCTAATTCTTTAATCGTGCTGACGTCTAAATTTCTATAATGAAAGTAGTCTTCAAAATCCGGCATGTATTTATTAATAAAACGTCGATCTTGTCCAATGCTATTACCACACATTGGCGACTTACCTTTTGGTACGTATTTTTGAACAAATTTTAAGGTTTCTTTTGCTGCAGTGGCTATATCGGTGGTGCTTTCTTTGCAGCGCTGAGTTAACCCTGATTGACCATGGTGTTCAATACACCATTCATTCATGTCATTTAAAATATGATCAGGCTGATGAATAGCAAATACAGGGCCCTCTGCTAAAACATTAAGCTGACTATCAGTAATAATACTGGCTATTTCTAAAATAACATCGGTTTTTGGTTCAAGACCTGTCATTTCAAGATCAAGCCAAATTAAATTGCTTTCATGACACAACATAAATATTTCCTTATTTCCTGCTAATTCACTTATTATCTATTAATGATCAGACAAGGGGTTAGATGAACGACTATTTTTCAGTATAATACGTGAGAACAAATAATATTTAAAACCCTTTAAGCCGATAATAAGCAACAAATATGATTATACCTTGTGACTAAGCGTAAAAAACTGACTAAAGGTCAGGTCAGACGCATTAATGCTAATCAAGATAAAAAACTCAGTAAAAAAATGGATAGTGTGCAATGGCTTGATGACGAATTAGGTGAGCCATTAACTGGCACTATTATTAGTCGCTTTGGGCAACATGCTGATGTTGAAGATAATAAGCAAAATTGCTACCGATGTAATATTCGACGAAGTGTCAAATCATTAGTCTGTGGTGACAAAGTTTTATGGCGCTTAGGGAAAGAGACTAAACATAGTATTACTGGTGTTATTGAAGCGGTGCATGAAAGAACCTCTATATTAAGCCGCCCTGATGTTTACGACGGGGTGAAACCTATTGCAGCAAATATTACTAAAATATTTATTGTTTCATCTGTGTTACCTGCTTTTAACCCAGACATTATCGATCGTTATTTAGTTGCGGCTGAGCAAACCGGTATTACCCCCATTATAGTGTTAAATAAAATAGATTTATTTGATGAACAAAATCGTATTGATATTGAAGCCCAATTATCTATTTATAAATCTATTGGTTACCAAATCCTTTATGTTAGTAATGAAACACAGCAAGGTATTGAAGGTTTAAAGTTAGAATTAAATCAAAATATTAGCATTTTTGTTGGCCAATCAGGCGTTGGAAAATCTACGCTTACCAACAGTTTAATGCCTGAATTGGGTTTGATCACCAAACAAGTATCCGAAAATTCAGGTTTAGGGCAACACACGACAACAGTGGCTAGGCTATTTCATTTTAACGATGGTGGTGACTTAATAGATTCTCCGGGTATAAGAGAATTTGGTTTATGGCATTTAACACCTGAGCAAGTATGCTCTGGCTTTATAGAGTTTTCAGATTTTATTGGCACCTGTAAATTTAGAGATTGTAAGCACGACAAAGATCCCGGCTGTGCCCTTGTTGCCGCTACCGAACAAAATAAAATTCATCCAAAAAGGTTAGCTAGTTTTCAAAAAATATTAGCTAGTTTAAATGATAATACACTTACATCTCGTTTTAATGACTGAATATTTCAACTTAAACACTTCGTTTTTTTGAAAAACAGTGTTTAAGTTGAAATGTACAATAAAATAATTTTAGAAAGGAAAAATGTGGTCATGGATAAAATAAAAATAACTCTGCAATATTTAATGCCCAAGCACGCTATTTCGAGATTAGCCGGAAAATTCGCTGCGGCAAAAGCCGGTTGGTTAACCACTACAGTCATTAAATGGTTTATTAAGTCTTACAATATTAATATGGCTGAAGCTAAGTTTAAGAATGCAGAAGACTTTACAACGTTTAATGATTTTTTTACACGAGAATTAGCCGAAGGTACTCGTCCAATCGACAATAACCCTCAAGCTCTTTGTTATCCTGTTGATGGTGCAATTAGCCAACAAGGCGACATTACTCAGGGTAAACTAATACAAGCAAAAGGCTTCAACTATAGTTTAACCACGTTGTTAGGTGGTAATGCTGAAGATGCTACTGCTTTTGAAGAAGGAAAGTTTTCATGTATTTACCTCGCTCCAAAAGATTATCATCGTATTCATATGCCGATGGCCGCAACACTTAGAAAAATGATTTATGTGCCAGGTGATTTATTTTCAGTTAACCCGTTAACGGCGAATAATGTTCCTAACTTGTTCGCAAGAAATGAAAGAGTTGTGACTATTTTTGATACCGAGCATGGTTCACTTGCCATGGTATTAGTAGGTGCAACAATAGTTGCTAGTATTGAAACTGTTTGGGCTGGAACGATTACCCCTCCAGCTGGAAAAGATGTATTTACTTGGAACTACCCTAAAGAAGGTATTGATGCTATTCATCTTAATAAAGGCGATGAAATGGGTCGGTTTAAATTAGGCTCTACCGTGGTATCAACATTTGCACCCAACATGATTGAATTTAATCATTCAGCAAAATCAGGAACGGTAACTCGCTTGGGTGAGCACTACGGGGATATTAATAATTAATTATCAGCATATTTTAAATAATAATAATATTATGGCTATCGGTGTTTTATTTTTGTTGCTCATTCTAGCCACAACCTATAGGCTTAGGCAGCATAAGTTTACATAACAACTTAGTATTAATTATAACTGGGGAAAATCAATGAGTCGTAGTAAGTCAGGTCTCAAACCTACTGAAGCAGAGTTAACCCTCCTGAATATTTTATGGGTACTTGGCCCTGCAACAGTAAGACAGATACATGAGTACCTTAGCAGCACTCAAAACACGGGGTATACAACGGTATTAAAAATTTTACAAATTATGCACGAAAAATCATTAGTAATTCGTGACGAAAGTAATAGAGCCCATGTATATGCTGCTGCAAATAGTGAAACTCAAACTCAAACATCATTACTGAAAGATTTAGTATCTAAAGCTTTTGGCGGTTCTACCTCTAAACTTGTGATGAGGGCCTTAGATGATTCAACCAGCAGTGAAGAGATTGCTGATATTCGTAATTTACTTAACAAATTAGAAAAACAACAATAATTTCGGAAGTGTCATGCAGGAAAGTTTTTTAAATAGTCCTCTAATGTATAGCATAGCACTTACTTTGATCCATTTTTTATGGCAAGGGGTGCTTGTTGCGCTTGCCTTAAAAACACTACTTACCTTTTTACCCAATCAAAAGTCGCAATTAAGATACACTCTTTCATTTGTAGCGATGGGACTAAATCTAGTCATTCCGTTTATCACTTTTTTTATTATTTATAAGCCATTTTATTTACAATTAGTACAATCAGCCTCTTACTCACCCATTCTTAGTCTAGAATTTACTCAAATAATAATTAAAGAAAATGGTTGGTATGCCAACATTGCAGATTACTTACCTTATATCACAGTACTTTGGTTACTCATTGTATCAACTTTATCGCTCAAGCTACTGGTACAATTACATGCGGTAAATAAATTACCAAAGCAAAATACAATAACACCTGATATAAATTTGCTTATACGTTTCAAAACCCTTTCTGAGCAAATTGGCATTAAAAAAGTGCCCACTCTGGTACTCTCTTTAAATACTCATGTCCCAATGGCTATTGGTTGGATAAAACCGATAGTACTAATACCTGTAAGTATGTTGACGGGACTAACACCTACCCAATTAGATATGTTGATATTGCATGAACTAGCGCATATCCGCCGATATGATTACTTTGTCAATTTTTTACAAACGATTGTAGAAACGATTCTTTTTTTCCATCCATGTGTTATGTGGGTTTCAAATCAAATGCGTAATGAACGAGAATATTGTAGCGATGATATAGCAGTTAAACATTGTGGAGACCCTATTGCCTATGCACATACTTTAGCTGATACAGCCTCACTTTGTAATAAACACCGCAACCATTCTATCCCTACGATGGCAATAGCAGCTTCTGGTGGAGATCTTACTCAACGAGTACTTCGCTTAGTCAATCAACATCATTGTGCATCAAGCAATAAAGTAAGCCAGTGGTTTGCTGCACTGTCTATACTCTTTGTAGTTTTATTTATATCATCTCAACAGATATTTAAGCTTGTAGAAATAGAATTAGATGTTATCAATTATCAATCTACAATCGAAATAAAAGATCATCAATTATTGATTACGTCTCCTGAAATATTTAAACAAAATCAGGTTAATCATGACGTTGTACAAAACAGTTATTTGTCTGAGCAAAGCACTATTGAGAAACCCCTTATTGAAAATAGCGTTTTTAAACAAAGCCCTGCACAAATAAATAAAAAATCTAGTTTTGCTAAAAAAACACCAATAAACAAACCAATAAACAAACCAATAAAAATAATAACTAACACACCATCTAATACTCGAATAACTCTAGAAAATACAAATATATCAACACCAAATACACTTAATAAAATTGTTGATGCTACAATTAAAACCACACTACCCAAAAGTAAACTAGTTGAATTAGTCATAGTTTCTCCTGAAGAAAAAAATGCATTTATTGTGAAAGAAAAACCCAAAAAGGATGAAATTGAAGCAAAACTGGCGGAAATAGAAACATCTACAATAAAAAAATATGTTAGCAATAATATAAATTCATTAGCTGATTTAGTTCAAATTCAAACTATCACCAAAGCAGATACCGAAGTAAGCCCCCCTTTAATTGATAATTTATATCAAAATACTTCAACTCAATCAGACGCGGAGCCAGTTAAACTTGCCGTAAATAACACTCACAACTATGGCTCTAACTATGACTCGTTACATTTATACAATATTAGTCAAAAAATGGTAAATAAAAAGACTCAGCGTGCAAGCCCCCAAGAAGCTGAATTAATATATTCAATCCCTCCTAAATATCCCTCAACAGCCAAGCGTAAAGGCATAGAGCTAGAGGTTAAAGTCGACTTTACAATAGACAATGAAGGTAATGTTATCGATATTATTTTTCCAGCGATAAAGCACCACATGCATTATTTTAAAACGTCTGTACGTTCCGCAATCGAAAAATGGCGTTTCAAACCTGCTAAAACCAATGGCCAAGCAGTTGATAGTAAAATGTCTAAAATATTCTCTTTTAGCCTGCATGAGCAATAATTTTATTTCTCATAACAAATAGATTTGCAAATAGGAATTTGTTTCTATCCTGTTATTTACTGTTTTCATAATATTTACCTAACCATATATCTTTGCTATGAACATGAGAAATACGCAATCACCTATTCATTATAGAGAAGCTAATAATCAAAAAGTTAATTATCAAAAAACTTTTTGGGAAAAAGGTAATTTTGATGTTTTTAAAGGAAAAAATGAAATAAAGCTCCATTATGCTCACTTTAATAAACCAACTAATCACCCTAATACTTCCACTATTCTTATCTCTCAAGGTCGTTGTGAAAGCTATTTAAAATATAAAGAAACGCTTTACGAACTGCATGAACAAGGCTATCAAATATTTATTTTAGATCATCGAGGGCAAGGATTATCAGAGCGGCTTTTAGAAGATAGTCATAAAGGTTATGTGGACAAATTTGACGACTATGCTGAAGATTTATATCAATTTACCAACACTATTATTAAACCACAGTTAGGAGATACAAAACTCTATTTGTTAGGCCATTCAATGGGGTGTGCTATAGCATTACGAATGTTTCAGCTATATCCTAATATAATTAATAAAGCCGCTTTACTGTCCCCGATGATCGCAATAAATACTGGTTTCATTCCATATTTTTTAGCAAGTATTATCGTTGGCTTAGGTAAAAAAGTTAATCAATTATTTTCCAAACATCCATGGTATTTTTTGGGGCAAAGACTTTATAAAGCCAAGCCTTTTGATGATAACTTGCTCACTCAATGTACTATTCGTTATAAGGCAATTTACGATTTATATAACAAAGAAAATAAAATACAGCTAGGTGGAGTAACTATTCATTGGTTAGTTGAGGCTTTAAAAGCTGAGCGTAATATTTTCACTCATTTAGCTAAAATTAATACGCAATTATGTGTACTACAAGCCTCTAGCGATAAAGTTGTTAGCAATAAAAAACAAACACTGTTTTGCCAAAAGCTACATCAAATGTCTCCTGAACTAATCGCTAAAAAACCCATTATTATTAAAAATGCACATCATGAATTATTATTTGAAAAAGACAAGATAAGAGCAGAAAGTATAGATAAAGTACTTCAATTCTTTAAATCTACAACGACAGATTTAGGATCATGATGAATAAATACTTCGCAAGGTGACAATGCTTGCTCTATCTCTTTTTCAATTAATTCTCCAATAGCATGTGCTTCAAACAAAGATAAGTTATCGTCTAATTCTAAGTGAAACTGAATAAACTTTACCGGACCGGCTTGTCGCGTGCGAAGGTCATGTATACCGAGTGTCCTTTTATGGTTAACAACAATGTTAATAATGATATTTCGGTCGGCTGTATTTAGTTCATGATCCATTAAATGAAAAACACTGAGCCAGACAATTTTACCCGCCCCCCAAAGTAAAAATAGACCAACTAAAATAGTAAAAAACCCATCGGCATGCTTCCATATACCTTGGCTTAAAAATAAAGCTAACAACACGCCTAAGTTTAAAACTAAATCAGATTGATAATGTAAGGCATCAGCACTTATCGCAACTGATTGAGTTTTATTAATAACATATTTTTGTAAAACAACTAGACCTAAAGTTATTATAATAGCCACCATCGTGACAGCAACACCCACCTCTGAATGAATTATAGTTTGTGGAGAAAACATGCGTCCAACGCCATGAAAAATGAGCAATAGTGCAGAGCCCATAACAAAAGCTGACTGAACTAAACCGGCTAAGCTTTCGGCTTTACCATGACCAAACCTATGCTCTTTATCCGCAGGTGCCAGTGCGTAGCGTAAAATAACCACATTCATAATTGACGCAAACAAATCAAGTAATGAATCGGTAGTTGACGCTAACATGGCACTTGCATCAGTAATCACCCAAGCATATAGCTTAATAAACACCAGTAGTAATGCCGCACTTGTTGCGCTATAAGCAGCGACTTTGACTAACGTATTGTAGTCTTTCTCTTCTTTTTTAGTATTCAAAAAGGTCAACTTATTGAGATAAAGTAAGTCGGCTATTTTGCAATAGCCTTAACGTTGTTATAATAATAATATTAGATCAAAACGAGTTAATTAGCATGCTAGATGTTGTACTTTTTCAGCCGCAAATTCCACCAAATACTGGTAATATTATTCGCCTATGCGCTAATTCAGGGTTTCGATTACATTTAATCGAACCTCTAGGTTTTGATTTTGACGATAAAAAACTGCGCCGTGCCGGTTTGGATTACCATGAATTTGCAGCGACTAAAAGACACGCTAATTTTTCAGATTTTTTGTCTGCTGAAACACCAAAGAGAATACTTGCCGTCACCACCAAAACAAATAACTATTATGGTCATATTGAATTTACGCAAGGAGACTATTTACTTTTTGGTTCTGAAACGAGTGGTTTACCTGAAGAAGTGAGACAACAAATACCTGATAATAATAAAGTACGCATACCCATGCTAGAAGGTAGTAGAAGTATGAATTTATCGAATGCTGTAGCCGTTATTGTTTATGATGCTTGGAGACAGTTGGGTTTTCCTGATGCTGTCTAATATCAGTACCCATTTTAATATCAAAACCCATTGAAATAATGAATTGGCCACTTAGACCCGTATTAGAAAACTTAAACCTGTATTAAAAAAATTAGAACAAACGGCATAATTTAAGCATCGTTATTGAAAAAGTTAAAATCATGAGAATGTTTATTCGTAAGTGCGTTCTCTAGATAATAAATCCGCAGCAGCTAATTTTGCTGGTTTTTCGCAATATAAAACTTGATAAACCTGCTCAACGATTGGCATCTCAACATTCATACGTTTGGCTAACATATAAACTTCATGAGTATTCCTATACCCTTCAACTACTTGACCAATATCTTTCATTGCTTGTTCTGTTTCAACACCTCGACCTAAAGCCAAACCAAAACGTCTATTTCTAGATTGATCATCGGTGCACGTTAACACAAGGTCACCCAAACCAGCCATACCCATAAAAGTATTTTGCTCGGCCCCCAATGCCATACCTAAACGTGTCATTTCTACTAAACCACGCGTGATTAAAGCGGTTCTAGCATTAGCACCAAAACCAATACCATCGGCTATGCCTGCGCCAATGGCAATAACATTTTTCACCGCGCCGCCTAGCTGCACACCAATAAAATCATTATTGCTGTAGACGCGTAGTTTTTTTTCACAATGGAGTAAATTTGAAATATCTTTAACAAACTCGTCATCGGTTGACGATACAGAAATAGCGGTAGGTAATCCCATTGCCATTTCTCTAGCAAATGTTGGCCCTGACAATACCGCTAAAGATATTTTATTGCCTAATACTTCACGCGCAACATCTTGTAGTAGTCGTCCTGAATCTTGTTCAAGCCCTTTAGTAGCCCATGCGACACGCGAGTCTTTATTGAGAAAAGGTTTTATACTTTGTAGCGTATCGGCAAATGCGTGGCTAGGAACAACAACAAGGATATTAACACTCGTTTGAATGGCTTTTTTTAAATCGTTTTCTAAAATTAGTCCATTTGGAAATACACACCCGGGCAGATATTTTTGATTCTCCCTAGTGGTATTCATTTCAGTTATATGTAACCTATCACGCGCCCACAAAGTTGTTTTATGACCATTTCGCGCCAGCGATAAAGCTAAAGCAGTACCATAAGATCCCGCACCTATAACTGAAATGCTATTTTTAGATGTTGATATCAAACTAGTGAGTCTCAATTCCTGAAGGAGCACCCTCAGCTTCAGCCGCTTGGGCTTTTTGTTGTACATATGAAGCAAATAAGGCTTCAAAGTTCACTGGTGCTAAATTAAGTTGTGGGAATGAGCCCCTGCTAACAAGATTACCAACCGTTTCACGAGCATAAGGAAACAATGTAGTTGGACAAAACGCACCAATAGCATGAGCTAATTGAGCTTCTGGCAAATTACCAATAGTAAAAATACCCGCTTGTTGTACTTCTGCTAAGAAAGCTGTTTTTTCATTAACGATTGCAGTAACCGTTAAAGATAATACAACTTCATAAGTATCATCACCTAACTTATCTGAACGCGTATCAATATCTAATTTTACTTCTGGTTTCCAATCTTGCTGAAAAATTGCTGGTGAGTTAGGTGTTTCAAATGAAACATCTTTGGTGTATACACGCTGAATAGCAAATTGAGGAGCAGATTCAGAGGTTGCAGCTTCATTGTTTTGAATGTCATCAGACATGGTAAATATTTCCTATTTTTAGGCACTTAAAGCACCTGATTATTAGTTATTGTAAACTTTATTAAAACAAAGTAATTATTAAATTTGGTTTTAATATAATGGCGCTGTTATCAGTTAAGTAACTCGTCTAACTGACCATTTGTATGCAATGCATATAAATCATCGCAACCACCAATGTGGTTATCATTAATAAAGATTTGAGGAACAGTATATGCACCATTACTTCGAGCAATCATTTTAGTTCTTAGCTCAGTATCGTTATCAATTTTAATTTCATTAAATGTAACCTCTTTTTGTAATAAAAGCGCCTTCGCTCTTGTGCAATATGGGCAGGTTACTTTTGTATATATATCTACATTTGGCATCATATTTTTACTCATTATTTTGAAACAGGTAAACCACCGCTAACCCATGAATTCATACCGCCTTTGAGTATGCTAGTTTTAACAAAGCCATTTTTGTATAAAGCATTAGCAGTTTTAGAGGAGGTTAAACCAGCAGCGCACACTACAACAATGGGTTTATCTTTAAATTTTTCAAGGTTTGAAAAATCATTCTTGTTAGCTTTTTCGCTGCTAAGATGTTTAGCATCAATAATATGACCTGCTTTGAAGTCTTTCTCTGCTCTGGTATCAACCACCACACCTTCTTCTCTATTAATTAAAAAAGTCAGCTCTTGAGGGCTAATTTTTTTTACCGGAGAAAGCTGAATTTTGATTGTGATAAAAATAAGCAAAATAACAATTGCACACCATGCCGCACTTAATAAGGCGTTATCTGTTGCAAAAGCGATAAGTTGTTCCATAAAAAAAACCATTTAACTTTATAAATTTGCCAATAGTATACAGGCTTACAAGTTATTGTCGCAATAAAGAATAAACATGCAGCTGATACCAATTTAATAAAAAGAGATCTTTGTTATCGTTATTTTATCGACATCTACACAAGAAATTATATCTTCAACTTGGTATAATGTGGCACTATTAATTTCTTCGTAGCGCACCATATATATTTTTGGGCTATTAATACCAGTTGAAATAATGAATTAGTCACTTAGCGCTGCATTAGAAAACTTAGAACAAACAAAATAATTTAAGCATAGTGAGCTATGTTTCATTTATTTTGTGAAGTTATCAGTGTTTTAATGAGGTCCCAAAGGCGATTTTTAAAGACTTATAAGCGTCGTTATTGATATTGAGAAGGTTCATACACGGATGTAGGATATCAGGGTAACGCAGGAGCAGTTACCAAGAGTAACCATTCTCTCAATCAATGCCTTGCATACATGGATGTATGTACGTAGATTTTGTTTGGAACGTAAAATCTGTGCTCATAAACCTTTAAATTATCGCTAAGTGATCAATTCATTAATTCAATTGGTATAATATATAAACTCAGTTCTATAGGAAAACTTTATGTCACATAAAAAATCTACTGTACTCATTATTTTAGATGGTTGGGGTTATAGTGAAAATCATGATTCGAATGCTATATATCATGCTAATACTCCCTTTATAGATAACTTAATGGCAACCTGCCCGAGTATGCTTATTGAAACATCGGGCATGGCGGTAGGTTTACCTGATGGACAAATGGGTAATTCTGAAGTTGGACACGTTAACTTAGGTGCAGGTAGAGTGGTTTATCAGGACTTTACCCGAATTACCAAAGCCATTGCTGACAATGAATTTAATAGTAATCCAACATTATGTGCGGCAGTAGATAAAGCCGTTAAAAATGAAAAAGCTGTTCATATTTTTGGTTTACTCTCACCCGGCGGCGTACACAGTCACGATGAACATATTTTAGCAATGATTGAACTCGCTAAAAATAGAGGTGCTAAAAAAGTGTACCTACATGCTTTTTTAGATGGTAGAGATACTCCTCCTCGAAGTGCTTTATCTCCAATTACCCGAGCACAAGAAAAATTTGACACCTTATTTTCAGATGGTGAATCTACCGGTCAAATAGCCTCACTAATTGGTCGTTACTATGCGATGGATAGAGATCAACGCTGGGATCGAGTTGAAAAAGCTTATAACTTATTAGTTGATGGTGAAGGGACACACCAATATAAAAATGCAACTGAAGCGCTAAATGCGGCTTATGCACGAAATGAAAATGATGAATTTGTAGATGCTTCAGCTATTTTAGATGCTGATGGAAATGTTATCAAAGTAAATGATGGCGACTCACTCATCTTTATGAACTTTAGGGCTGACCGAGCTAGACAATTTACCCGTTGTTTTACTGAGAAAAACTTTGAAGGTTTTACTAGAAAAAGAACGCCAACGTTATCAAGTGTGGTAACACTAACTCAATATGCTGAAGATATTGATGCTGCTAACGCATTTCCACCCGTAGCTTTACACAATGTTATGGGCGAATGGTTAGAAAAAAATAACAAAACACAATTACGCATTTCTGAAACCGAAAAATATGCTCACGTAACTTTCTTTTTTAGTGGCGGCAGAGAAGATGAATTTATTGGTGAAGATCGTATTTTAGTCCCGTCACCTTCAGTTGCCACCTATGACCTTCAACCTGAGATGAATTCGCAACTATTAACCAACGAACTCGTTCAAGCAATTGAAAGTGGCACTTACGACTTTATTGTTTGTAACTACCCTAATGGCGATATGGTTGGGCACACAGGCGATTTTGCGGCGGCGGTTAAGGCTTGTGAAGCCGTTGATATTGCAATTACGCGTGTTGTTGAAGCTGTTCGAGCTACCGGTAGCGAATGTTTAATTACCGCAGATCATGGTAATGCTGAACTAATGCTTGATCCAATATCGGGTCAAGCACATACCGCACATACCTGTGAGCCTGTACCACTTATTTATGTGGGTCGAGATGCTATTCCTGCAAAAACAGGTACATTGAGCGATATTTCACCCACCATATTGAAATTAATGAATCTGCCTAAGCCAGAAGAAATGACTGGAACGGTATTAATGAATTTAAAAGATTAATAGTTTTTAATGAAAGGTTTTTGGTTTGTAACAAACACGATAGGTTTGCACACAATGTTGTGTATATTTTCATTATCGTGTTTTGCAAACCCATTATATGATAATACCTCATCAACTAATCAAAAGTTGAAAGGAGTAAAGTCAGATATTTCTGAGGCAAAATCAGCACTTAAAGAGGTTAATCAAAAGCGAACGGTATTAGAAAACCAATTAAAAGAAAGTGACCTATCTATTTCTCAAGTCACCCAAAAAATTACTAACAATAAAAATAATAAAAAAATTATTCAAAATAAATTAGTCGAGCTCAATCAAGCCAAAAATAAACTAATAACTAATAAAAAGCGTCAAGAATCTCTTCTCGCTAAACAATTACAAGCTGCCTACTCTACTGGCCATCATGATTATATAAAATTGCTGCTTAATCAAAAAAATCCAACCACTATTCAACGCACAATCACTCATTACCAATACCTTAATAATGCCCGTATTAGCGAAATAAACAACTTTAAAGATACTATTACAGAACTTCTTGCAGTAGAAAAAAAACATAAAGTTCAATCCTTCGCGTTAAATAAGGTGACCTTAGCGCTTGAAAATAATAAAGCCCTACTCGAAAAAAATAAGCAAAAAAGAACTACAACATTAGCATTAATTAAAAAAGAACAATTAAGTAAACAGCAACAACTTGATAAACTTATATCAGAAGAAAAAAGTTTAAAAAACACGCTTAAAAAGCTTAAGCTAATTGTTAAAACCAATAAAAACTTAAACGGTTTAGCTACGTTAAAAAGAAAACTTAAATGGCCGGTATCTGGCCGTATTGCTCATAACTTTGGTACTCAAAAACAAGGTTACCTCAAATGGAAAGGTGTATTAACCAGAGCTAAGTTAGGTCAAAATGTACGGTCTGTATATCGTGGTAAAGTTTTGTTTTCTAATTGGCTTAAAGGTTATGGCTTAGTGACTATTATTGATCATGGTAAGGGTTACATGAGCTTATATGGCTATAATCAAACCCTACTTAAGAAGGTAGGCGACTATGTTGAACAAGGTGAAGCTATTGCATTAGTTGGACAAAGTGGTGGCCAATCACAACCAGGGCTTTACTTTGAAATTCGCCATGCCGGTCAGGCAAAAAATCCTAAGCTGTGGTGTAGATAAATTATACAGCCATTTTATATTAGGCACTGTTGAACTTTCGCGTGTGATTTTTGTTGAATTTAAAAACGTTTAGCGAAGAGTAAATCTCTTTTGAATGAATCCTTGGACAGCATTAGTTTGGTATTTCTACGGCGTTATCGTCATTTTATGTGGAATAACCACACGTCAATGACGATGCCCTGTACAAAAAACAAACTAATAGCTACAAAAACATACCTGAAAGCTCAATAGCCTCTAAAACTTGGTTTTAAAATAACTTAGCTAAAAGTGGTTAAGTTAAATGTTTGCATTCGATTTATACTATGTAAAATGTTAATCTCCTAAATAGTTTCCTACCTAATATTAGATCTCATCTTGCGCATAATAATTATACTAATAATCGCTTTAATGCCTTACATTTCTTATGCTGAAAAAGCGATGGTAGCTATTATTATTGATGATATTGGCTATAGAAAAACAGACGCTAATATATTAAACCTACCCGCTAAAATTACATTTTCGATTTTACCTCATACCCCTTATGGTAAATATTTAGCGCAACAAGGTTTTGCTAATAGTCATGAAATTATGCTTCATATACCTATGGAAGCAAAAAATGGTAAGCGCTTAGGTCCCGGTGGATTAACTGCCGACATGAGTGAATTAACCATACGAAAAACCCTTACTGAAGCATTTAAAGAGATCCCTTTTGCTATAGGTGTTAATAATCATATGGGAAGTCTACTTACAACACTCGAAATGCCTATGTCATGGGTGATGAAATTCATTAAAGAGCAAAATGTGATTTTTGTTGATAGTGCAACCTCTTCAAGCAGTAAAGCCGGAAGCATTGCAAAAACCTTGGGTATTCCAACATTAAAGAGAGATATTTTTTTAGACAATAACCTAGAGCATAATTACATAGCAAAACAGTTTTTATTATTAATAAACCAAGCTAAAACACACGGCACAGCCATAGCGATTGCTCATCCGCATCCAGAAAGTATAAAATCACTGAAAGAATTGTTACCTCAGTTAGCGAAACAAAATATTAAATTAGTGACTGTGTCAGAGTTATTAACTAAACCTACCTTATAAATTTTACATTGGTAACATGATAAGAGCATGAAATTTTTCATAGCCCTTATTTAAAAACTACATAGTCCTCCTTAAAAACTAAATGTATTGTCTTATATTTTAATATTGTTTTCTGATAATAATTTGTGTAAATATTTTACCGGTATTGCATAAGTAATTCCGCTCGGTTTGCTAATTACAGCCTCTTTACTTTCTTGTATAAATACTTTGTTAATAATCCCCACTACCTTACCTGTCTTTTTATCATACATCGCACTACCACTATTGCCTGGGTAGGCTGTTGCATCTAATTGATAAACCATAAATGGATCACGTAGTTGCCTAAGCATTTTCATACTTAATTGTTTAACATCATTCACAGGAGTTATAGTCGGTGTAATTGCTGCAATAATACCTTGATGGGTTACAGGATATAAACCTAGAACAGCACCAATTGGAAAACCAGTGAATGCTATGGAAGTACCCTCCCTTACAAACGTATCATTTGCTAATATTAAAGGCTTTAACGAAGTACCTTGAATTTTTAAAATAGCTAAATCATGTTTACTTGAATAGTTTACAATTGAAGCTTTTCTGACAATAGCTGTTTTACCAGAACCTATAAAAACAGCCACTTCCTGCAATAATTTTTGATTTAACTCTTGAGAAACAACATGGTAATTAGTCACAACATACTTTCCATTACCAATAACAAAGCCACTTCCTTTTAATATATTTTTTGGCCGACCTGTAGGGGTATAAATACCAACACCTACAATTGATGGTTTAATTTTTTCAAGTGTGTCCGCTAACTCTGTTGCAACAATTTCAAAAGAAAAGAAAGATAAAATACAAACATATTTCAATAAATGACTCATTAGTTCTCCTTATTTTTTCAACATATTATCAGAAAAAATGATTTTAAAAGTAAATGGGCCTTACTTTATTCATAATTTTAGCCATAATAAATATATATCCACTTAACACCTTAGTATTCGATATGTACTACTCAACAATATTAATAACCGAATGATTCAATAATTGCCCTAGTTTTAAAAACCTCCAGTTGCAGTTAAAAAATTAGTATAACCTAATGAATAGCTGCTATATTTATTGACAGTTATTCGTTACCTACTCAAGTAGAGCGCCTAAAATTATGACCTCATATTCAATTGCTGAAAATTTTAATAATTACTTTAAAATTAAATTTGCAAACACTAAATTACTTAGGCAAGAAGCCTTTAAAATTCGTTACGGTGTGTATAGTAAAGAATTAGGCTGGGAACCAGAAAATGACTTAGAGATTGAAACTGATGAATGTGACGATTACTCATTTCATTGTTTAATAGAGCACCGGCGTACAAAGACAAATATTGGCTGTGTTAGGCTTGTGATCCCACCGGTTACAGACCCAGATAAACCACTACCTTTTGAAAAAAATTGTATGGAAAGCGCACGGCCAGACATTTTAGATTCAACTACTTTTAGGCGAGGTAGTTTTGGAGAAATATCTCGACTCGCGGTACTTGAAGAATACCGACGCCGCTTAAAAGAAAAGAAAAAACCTTACGTACTAAATGAAGTTAACCCTAAGACCGTTTTTAGCGAAGAGGAAAGACGTAACTTTCCAAACATTGCTATTGGTTTGTATTTAGCCGCGGTTGCACTTGCTGAAATATGTAATCATAGAGGTTTATTTGTCATGATGGAGCCTCGATTAAATAAAAGATTAAAACGCTTTGGATTACCTTTTGAACAAGTCGGTGATGAAATGGATTATCACGGTTTACGTGCTATGTTTTATTTAGCCAAAGAAAAGTTTAATGCAGAGCTTTCTGATGAGTTGCTCGGCTTATATGAAGTTATACATAAAGATTTATCTGAACAAATATGTCTCATACCATTTTCAGATAGTACTGATAAATAAAAGGATACTACAATGAGCCACTCTTTTAATTACGAACTTGCATTTTCTCGTAATATTGGTTGGGTTACCGAAGAAGAACAAGCCATATTAAAAACTAAACGTGTTGCAATAGCTGGAATGGGTGGTGTTGGTGGTTCACATGTATTAACACTCGTTAGACTCGGTATTACCAAATTTCATTTATCTGATTTTGACGAGTTTGCTTGCGAAAATACAAACCGCCAAGCAGGTGCAAACATAGAAACCTACGATAAGAAAAAGCTTGATACTATGGTTGCAATGGCAAAGGCAATTAACCCTGAGATCGAAATAAAGCTTTGGCCAGAAGGTATTAACTTTGACAATACGGATGAATTTCTTGAAGGGGTGGACTGCTACGTAGATTCTCTCGATTTTTTCGCTTTAGAAGCCCGAAAGTTAATTTTTAAATTATGCGCAGATAAAAGTATCCCTGCAACAACTGCAGCACCTATAGGCATGGGCACCGCGTATTTAAACTTTCTCCCTGGCAAAATGACCTTTGAAGAATATTTTCAACTAAAGGGTTATACAGAAAATGAGCAATATTTGCGCTTTTTTCTTGGTTTAACACCTGCGGCTTTACAGCAAGCCTATTTGGTAGATCCTACAAAGCTCGATCTAGCCAATAAAAAAGGTCCTTCAACTATTGTTGGGTGTCAGCTTGCTGCTGGAGTTACAGCGGCTCAAGTTGCGAAAATATTTTTAAATAGAGGCGAAGTGTTAAATGTACCACACGGATTACATTTTGATGCTTACACTAACCAGTATAAAAAAACCTGGCGTCCCGGAGGTAATAGTAATCCTATACAAAAATTAGCTTTTAAAATAGGAAAAAAACGTTTGTTAGATAATCCAATAAAAACCAATGTTAATAATGAAGTAAACCTAACTAATGCTGAAAAAGTGCTTGATTTAGCACGTTGGGCACCAAGTGGCGATAACACACAGTGTTGGAAGTTTAAATTGCTAGATGAAAATTCATTTACAATTGTAGCTAACGATACTCGTGACTCGGTAGTTTATGATTTAGATGGTCATTCAAGTCATTTAGCTCATGGCGCTTTACTTGAAACAATTAGCATAGCGGCAAGTCAATTTGGTTTCGCTATTGATATTACGTCTAATCATAGCGATGAAATGGGGTTACTCATTGATGTTACCCTAACTCAAGATAAGTCGATTAAAACAGATTCATTAGCACCTTACATTAAAACCAGAACCGTACAAAGACGGGCAATGGGAACCCACCCCTTAAACTCCTCTGAAAAAAGCCAATTAGAACAAGCATTACCCGTTGGCTATAGTGTGCAATGGTTTGAAAGCAAAGAAGATAAAAAAGCCATTGCAAAACTTAATTTTTGTAATGCAAAAACTCGTCTAACCATGCCTGAGGCATTTAAAGTACACAAAGAAATAATTGATTGGAATCAACAGTTTAGTGAAACCAAAATCCCTGAAAAAGCCTTAGGAGTTGATTGGGTAACAGCTAGACTAATGCAATGGTTATTCAAAAGCTGGGGAAGAGTAAAGTTTTTCAATACATTTTTAGCCGGTACATTTTTACCTAGAATACAACTTGACTTCATACCAAGTTTAAAAAGTTCGGCTCACTTTGCGCTTATTGCAGAGAAAACGCCTGAAACAATCGAAGAATATATAGAGGCAGGTAAAGTTCTACAACGTTTTTGGTTAACTGCCACTAAGTTACAATTAGGGTTTCAACCAGAACAAACTCCCGTCATTTTTTCTCGTTATATAGATAATAAGATTAATTTTACAAGCGACAATAGTGTTATTGAAAATGCAAAAAAAGGGAAAACCATGTATGAGTCAATTGTGGCACAACCAAAAAACACTATATTTCTTGGTCGCTTAGGACGCTCTAAAGCGCCAACATCACGCTCAATCCGCAGACCATTAAGTGAATTAATTATTCGCTAAATAAGCTTATACTCATCACACTTCAAAATGTAGGTTCATAGCTTGAGGTATTATGGGTATATATCCGCTATCACACAAGATCTACTCTACTTGGTAACGGTTACTAACTATCAGCATAACCAAATAGTTTTAATGTCCGTTTATTTATAACTAGGGTCTGTTGATCTTTCGAGGTTATTTTTACAGCAAGGTGTTTGATATTTAGACAAGGCAGAGTATGTGAAGTGTAGCTAGCTACTCGAACATACGATAACGGCGTATAAATTTCAAACAGGTACTGCCCTCTGGGTTCATTTAAAATTTAACCCTGAAAGATCAACAGACCCTAATACCTTAAGATAAAGTTTTGAGTTAGATAATACTAGTGTCTGGTTTTTTTACACATGCGTTTATTATAAACAGATTATACCTAGTTTTTGTATTACATCTTATTTTGTGCAAAAAAAAACCGAATTATAATTCGGTTTTTTTATTTAACTCATTGATACGGGGTAAATTTATATATTAAGCTTTGCGACGACGTGCGCCAGCAAAACCTAATAACCCTAAACCTAGAATAGCAATAGAAGCTGGCTCTGGAACATTAAAAGTCATGTTACCATCGTGTGCGATTTGAAAATCTTGTGTACCACCGATTTCATCATAGTTAAAGTTCAAACCAAATATATCTTGAACTGTAACAATAAGCTCTGCAGATTTTTTACCTGGGGTAGTTGATAAATCAGTACCGTTTTTGTCGAAAAAGTAACCTGCTGCAAAATCTACAGTTAAATCAATCACACAAAAACCTTTGTTTTCTAATGGACCTGAACGAAGAATTTCACATCCGCCAAAATTTAAACCAAAAGAAGCAATTTGAGTGCCACCATCATACTGGTTATTACCAACTATAGTATTATCTATATATAAACCAGAAGCTCCAGTATCAAATGTAACTGATAATTCTCTAATGCCACTAGGTTTAACTACAGTTTCAGCCATACCAGCAAAAGAATAGTTGTAAAATACTTCATAAGCAGCGTCAACACCTAAAAGAGTTTGACCTAACTTAAAATTAACAATGTCAGTAGAACCGTTTTCAGTAAATGCTTCGTTTACAGTGATGTTACCGTTCATGTCAGAATCTGTCTGAGTTGCTTCGGCAAAGTCGGTATCGTAATCAATAAAATCAAATACTACTTCTGAACCTGCAGTTCCGTTAAAAGAAGAGTCGTCAAATGTTAATACGTCAGCTGAGGCTGCAAATGAAGCACCAGTGATTAAAGAAGCTAATAGTAACTTTTTCATTGTTATGTCCTTGAAGGTTATGTTGATTAATGAATTATCTATCATTGAGTGTATTATTTTACACACCTATAACATATAGCAAAAACCGCACCAACACAAATTAACCCTTATCTTTCAAAACCTTAAAAAGACTCCCCATTTAAGCCATACCAACCTTGTAAAAAAAACCGACATACTTGTTAAATTTTATTTAATAGCTTGTTAAATCTCTCCTTTAATTCCTCTGAAATATTAGACATTCCGTTTAAAACAGCTTTAGCATCATTTTTTTGTCCATGAGATAGGTATAGCTCACTTAAAGACAATTTTAGAGCGTTATTTATAAATGATTGATTATCATTATTAGTAATGAGTTCAATTGCAGATTGACTTTGGTTATTAGCGATTAATAGCTGTACCAAAGTGTCGATTGTAACACTCGACTTTACAGTTTGATAAGCTGTTTGGGCATATGGAAGCGCTTCTTCAAATTTAGATTGATTATATAACGCCAACGATAAATTATTTAAAACAGCAATATTTTTAGGGTATTTCTCTTTTAGGTTTTTATATAACATGATTGATTTACTTGTATTTTTATTTAATAGAAGTTCAGCAAGCAAAGCTTTGTTAGCATCATTTAAGCTATATACCTTCTCGTGTCTTTCAAGCACGTTAATGGCTTGGTCTAAATGATCCTGTTTGACCAAAGACCTAGCCCAATTTAGCGCTAAATCATTAGATGGAGAATTTTCGTATAATAATGAAAATTGCTCACTGGCATTATTTACCTCTTTTTTTGCTAAATTTAATTGAGCTTTTAAATAAACAACATACTTATTATTTGGAAATTTATTGGAAAGTTCATCTACAATCTTTTCTGCTGATTCATTTCTGCCTAAGGTTATTAATAAATTCGCTTTTAAAAGTAATAATTGCTCTTTTGATGAGGATTGGTTTAACCCTTCATTTACCGTAGTTAACGCTGATTCCAAACTGCCAATTTTCTCTTTTACCGTTGCGTATTCTAACCATAAACTTTGTTCTAATGGCTGCTTTATTGTTAGGGTTTTATATAAATCTAACGCATTTTGAAATTGAGAGTCTACGACATAAAGCTTTGCGAGCCTTCTTAAATAGCGATCACTCTTAAGCTCAACATTTGAGTTTTCAAGTAACTCTATAGCCTCTTTGTGCTTGTTTGCAAAACTCAAATTCATAGATAAATCAATAATAACATCTTCATTTTTAGGGTATTTTGCTAACAATACCTCTAAATAATCAATGGTTTCATCTACCTTATTCAATTGCACATTGATATAGGTTAAACGTGCTACCGAGGCCTTATGTGTGGGTTCAAAACGTAAAATAGTATTAAAATAGGTTTTAGCACTTTCCCAATCACTTTTATCAAAAGCAAACTCACCCAAATAATAGTTTGCAGGCACATTTCCCTCATCCTCTGTTAATATTTTTTTAAATACTTGTTGAGCTGTCCCTTTGTCTTGCTTATTTACATAAATAAATCCTTCAAGCAATGCACCTCTTATTTCATCACCCTTTTTTGCTTTTAGTTTTTCAGCTAATTTAAACGCATTTTCATAATCTTTTTGATTAATGTAGTGAGTTGCCAAAATTAAGATGGCTCCAACAGATTCATCGTCTCCTTGAGCTAATTGTTCAAGTAGCGACAACTGGCTTGTATCTCCATTAGATAATTTTAATGCGCTGTATTGTAATGCTAAATTACTATTATCAGGATTAGCTTTAACAACCTTGTTAAGTAATTTTTCCGCAACATCACCTTGCCCTTTTTCTGCAAAAGCCCTACTCGCTGCGTTAAGAATACTCATATCATTAAGACTTGATGCATTCATGTTTTCAAACGAAAGTTCGGCATCATCAATAAAGCCTAATTGCAGTTGTAAAATAGCTAATAATTTTTTAACGTCATGATCTTTGGGCAGGTATTGGTTTACTTTATTTAAGTAGCGGTATGCGAGCTCTAATTCATTTAATTTAAAAGCGCTCATGCCAGCGATAAGGTTACCCATGTGTAGCGATGAGTTTGCTTGAATAGCCTTTTCAGCAAATACTTTAGCTTCTGCATATTCTTTATGATTGTACTGGATTTGAGCGTTATACAAATTAACAATAGGGTGATCTTTATATAATTGGTTTAATAACGCTAAATGCTGTTCTGCACTGTCAAAATCTTGAGCCCCAAGCAAACTATTAATTAAATATAGCTTTACTTGAAAATGGCGTGGGTGCAGCTTTAAATAAGCCGAATACATTTCAATGGCTTTTTTAAATTCAAACTGTGCTTGATGTAAATGGCCAGAGAGTAATAGTGCTTCTGAAAACCCTTCAGATTCAACTAAGATTTTATCGAGTGTTTCTGCAACGTCGTCAAATTTTTCACTTGAAAAATTCAACCATGCATTACCAACTTGGCTATATAATGAGTCTTCACTGAGCATAGAAGCCTGACCAATGTAATCTTGAGCAATTCTTATTTTATCTTCTGAAATAGCCGATAAGCCTGCGTACGTCAGTATCATTACGTATTGCTCATCATTGTATGCGCCAGCGTTATCAGCGAGTTGATAAACGGCATCGTATTTATTAAGCAACATTTTAACTTTGGCTATTTTTGGTAACAGTTCTTGATTATTAGCACCTAATTTCAATGCTTTATCCAGTTCTTTTTCTGCTGAAAATAGGTCACCTTCACTTAAATAAACGCTCCCTAATTCATAACGTGCTTCCAGGTTTTCAGGTTGCATTCTCACGGCATTTTTTAATGATAAGATCGCACTCGTATTATCACCTTTTTCAATTTGTGATTTAGCGGCAACAATGTATTCATCATACGACATACTTTGCTCACAACCACTTAAGTAAGTTATTGCGAGAAGCGCCGTAAATGTGATGGCTTTAATTTGCTTATTTTCCATTATAATTCTACTCTCGTTGTCGGTTAAATTAGATACTAAAACGTTTTTTTAACGTTGAAATACGTTGTTGCTGAGTATTAGATAAATCACTTAATGAGGTAATTAATTCTTTTGCTTTAGTAAAGCGCTTGTTTGCAATCAAAACTTCAATGTAGTTTAGCGTAACTTCATTGTTTTCCCCTTCGGATAACTCATAGGCTTTCACTAAAAGGCTTAGTGCTTCACTCTTTTTGTCCATTTTTAGTAAAATCATCGCCTTAGTATCAATAACATTAACAAAATCTGGCGCTAATTTATGCGCTGCCTCTGAAAAAACCAATGCATTATCTAAATCGCCTTGCTCCAAGCTTAGCCAAGCCACGTTGTTAAGTACTAAGATATTATCTGGGTATTGTTTAAGTATAATTTTATAAGTAGAAATAGCTTTTTTAGGCTGCTTATTTAAGTAAAAATTAGCAAGAATTGCTCTTACGTTATTATCATCTTCATTTTGCTCTAAATAGCTTTCTAACAGTGGAATTGCTTTTTGATTTTCTTTATTTCCCTGATGAGATTTTGCTAGCAAAATAACGTTTTTAGATAATGGAAAAGATTGGTAGTATTTAGTTAACAACGTTGTAGCTTTAGCGTAATCCTTTTCAATAAAAGCTATTTTCCCTTCAATTCCATTCGCTATTTCAGGTTTGATGCCTTCTTTTTTTAATTGAGCATAATACTTTTTGGCATCTTCAAGCTGTTGAGTATCGAGTAATAATTCCATTTTTCCCATTTTTAACATGTTGTTATCGGTATGCGCGCCAGCAAGTGCTTTTTCAATTACGTTTAATGCATTGTCGGCTTGGTTATTACGAGAATAAAAATCAGCTAAAATTACAACGGGTTCAATGTGGTATGGATTTGTTTTGACCCAGTCTTTTAAAATACTTTGTGATTTATGAATGTTTTGTAACCCACTATGGCTAAGCACTTTCAATTGCCATAATTTTTTTGGTGATTTTACCGAAGTTTCAAAAGTATCGATTACATTTACTGCTTCATTAAAATTTTTCGTTTCTATTAATAATTCAGTATATAACATACCTATAGCGACATTACTTTTATTGGCTTTGTAACGTTCCTTAATTGTTTCAAAGGCTTCATCATTTTTAAAAGCAATATAATAGAGTCGAAGCATATTTACGTTATTGGGAAACGCATCAACGGCAATTGCAGAAAGGCGCCTTGCCTCATCTAATGATTGCTCTGCGAGTGCTAAGTTTGTTAATTCTAGCAATGCAAATACATTATTTTTAGCGTGTAAACTCTGACTAAGCTGTTGCTTAGCTTTTTCTGTTAACCCTTGTTTTAAATAAACAGCGGCTAAAACATTATAACCACCAGGTTTTTCAGGGTATTTATCTTTCCATTTCTCGGCTATTGAAATAGCCTGCTCGAAATCGTCAGTTTGTATCGCTGCATAAGCGAGTGCTAATTCTGCACCTAAAAAATTAGGGTCTAGTGCTACGGCATCTTTCAAATTTTGCATACCTGATGGATCGTTTAACATTAATTTTAAAATACCATCACGTACGTTTTGTTCTGCATTTTCTGGCGTGTTGTTTAATGCTTGCTTAGCAATTGTTTTAGCGTTTGAAAACGCCCCCATTTCAGCTAATTGGTAGCTTAATGAGGTAAGAAATTTTTCATCTTCTTGGGTTGTAGAATTAAAATCGGCTAAAGTTTCTGAAATGTCGTCGACTAATCCGAGTTGCAACTGGCTTACAGCAAACATTTTTCGTGCGGGATGCTCTGGTATTAAATAATTTACAATGCTGTTTAAATGGTAATGACTTTGTTCATAATTGCCTAAAAAATAAGAACTTACTCCAGCAATTAGTTTTAATGGGCCTTGATTAAATTTCGATTTAAGGGCTGTTTCGGCATGCTCTTTTGCTTTTTGATAATTTTTGAGTTCAAATTGAGCGGTTGCTTTTACATAATTGGCAAAAGGTTGATTGGGGGAAGAGTCCAAAATACTATCTGCATAACGTTCAGCCTCTATGTACTTCCCTTCTTTGAGTAAAGATTGCGCTAAAAATAAAATAACGATTGAAGACTTACGTTGCAGTTTTGCATATTTGAGGTAACTTGCTGATGCTTCTTTATGATCACCTAATGCCGTACTAATTTGCCCTGATAATAATAATGCATCGACTTGTGTTGAAGATATTTGTAGCGACTTATCGATGAATCCTTTAGCAATGTTTAGCTTATTTTCAGCCATAGCTAAATAGGCACTCGCTAATAAAGTATACGTATTGTTCGGGAGTATCTTGGTTGCGGTGTCTACATTTTTTTTAGCTAATTCAAGATTGTTAGTGCGAATAGCCGCTAACGTTTTATAAGCAAGGTAGTGGGTTTTTTGCTCAGCGTTAAGATTAACTATGTGTTTAGTTAGATCAAGGACGTCTTCATCGGATACTGTTAAAATATAGGCTCTTGCAAGCGCAGGGATTACTCTATTTTCATCAAACTTGTATTGATAAGCTTTTTCTAGCTCTTTTACTGCACCCACACCAAAACCTTGTTCTAAGTAGGTTTCACCTAATAAATATCGTGCCTCGGCATTTTTAGCATCTAATTTAATTGCATTTTTTAAAGCAATTTGCTTTGAGTCAATGTCAGTTGATTTAAAACTTTTTGCTTGCTCGATATAAGTAAGAGCGGTTTCATTTGATCCGCAAGCAGTTAACACTGAGATGACGAAAATGCCTATTAAAAATTTTACAAGCTTCATTATAATGAATTCCTTTAGCTGTCGACGCAAAGCGAAAAATATAAACGTAATACAATATACGTTTTCGTGAAATATTTTCTCAATTATTCTAACGTTAATCCTACAATTTAACAGTAGTTTTCCTTCAACGTTATTGCACTTGTAGCTACCCTTAAATGGTTAAATATGAGAGGTTACATTGGTTAAATACTACTTAATGAAGATAGCCTTAAACAGCATAAAACCCAAATAAAACATTGAATTAAATTACTTCACGATTTATTAAAATAGGGAACAAATGCTCTTTCTTATCATTAAATTATAAAAGACGTAAGCTATTATAAATGTTTCTTTATTTTATTAGCTGATCGGATTGTAATGATTTATGTAAATTAAAAGATGAAAAATTCATGTTTAAATCATCAAACTTACTCTATATTAAACTAAATTATAACAAGCTAAGTTTAGCTATACTGCTAAGCTTATAAGTAGTGATTATACCCAATATTAATTTTAATTTATTGTTAGGCTAATTTGTTTATCAAGAATGCATATCACGTGTAAGGCTAACTGATTGACTATCTTAAATAATTTTAGTTTTTGTTACATATATTTACTTAAACTACCAAATAATAACTAATCTTTTATTTTATAATGCATATAACTGATTGCTTATAGGACAAAATGGCGCCATTAAATCATGAATATTCCAAATAATTATAAACCTTTTATTGGCATTGTTTTTTTACTTGCTTTAGTTTCACTTTTTAACATTCCAGTTTTAACAACAGTATGGCGATACAGTTTTGATGATGGCACCTACTCGCATGCTTATTTAATTCCTTTCATTGTTCTTTATCTTTATTTTAAATTATCTGAGATTGGTAAATTAGTTTTTAGAGAAAAAATCTCTTTACCTTCTGTAGTTATGTTACTTGCTACAGGTTTTGCTTTGTTAGTTACTTCTAGCGCCCAAATAAGCATTGGTTACTGGTTATCGTTTTTAGTATTTGCTATTGCTGGCATTTTTACAGTATTTAGATTTAATTGGTACGTACTGTTTCCTGTAAGTTTTTTAATTTTTATCTTCCCTTTATGGGGATTGCTGACCAACGTTTTGCAGAGCATTTCAGTGGTGGCTGTAACTTACATGATGAGTTTTACTAACATACCAACGTATGTGGAGGCTCAATACATTACCATCCCTGCGGGTGTATTTGAAATAGCCGATGGTTGCAGCGGTTTACGCTACATTATTGTATCGCTAGCTATTAGTACTCTGTTTATATTTCTTTATATCAATAATGTAAAAAAGGCGATTATATTTTTAAGCATTGCGATATTAGGTGCTTTAATAACCAACTGGATCAGAATAACTGCACTTATTTTAATAGGTGATTATACCCAAATGCAAAGCAGCCTGATGGAAGATCACAATACTTTTGGTTGGTATTTATATATACCTTTTATGTTTTTACTCTTTGTTTGGGGAAATAAATTAACAACTATTGATTTGTTAAGTACCAAGCCAACTGAAGGTATACAACGATACTTACCTGCAAAAATTAATTTACTATTGGTACTCGTTACTTTTACTGTGTTTTCAACGTCGTTAAAGTCACAATTATCAAATGAACACCCCGTAAAAGAAAGCGAACTTAACCCTATGAGCATTCAACCCGAGGTATTTCATTTTACATCAAGCTCCGCCTCAAGTGTTTATATAGGTAAAAAGGCTGACCTGATCACTTACTCTTTTAACGGAAATGATTTAGATGGTAAACCCACTTTTTTTGATAATAAGTTAATTCCCTACCCATGGCTTGTTTTAGACGATGATGTTATCAATAACTGGAATGTTAATACGGTAAGTAACGGTAGGGGCAAAGCGCTTATCATTTATCAGTTCGAAATAAATAATGAAAAAATAGCAACCGCTAGAAAGTTCAAAATTAAAAGGTTAATAAAAGCAGTTAGTGGACAACGTAAAACTCAATTACATTGGTTGTTTTTACCTTGTAAAACGAGTTGTGACTCCGAGAAGCGTCAACTTGAAACTCAGGTTAACCTTACTGAAAAGTAATAAACCATAACCTGAAACACTTATTACATGAAAAACTAGGTAGTGTTTCATGATTATATACCCGTATTCATTCAAGATATAGGTTTGTGTGGGAAATAAAAACAATGTAGACACCGCTTTTGAGATGATTGATTTTATAAGGACCTTGTAACAGATCTTGTGTAACTGCCAGGTTTAAATACCATCTTTCAAATGGTCTTCGAATTCAATCATAAAACGATTCAAGTCCGTTTTCCAATTTCTCATTAGCCGTTTTCCAATTTCTTATTAGCATAGTCCATTTTTTTGATGCTTGCTAAATAGATAACTTTTTAGCCGAATCCTCATGAGAAGATAGCTTTCTCTTTTTAATGACCTTACGAATAACACTGTTTAGCGACTCAATCATATTGGTGGTATAAATGGCTTTTCGTATATCATTGGGATAGTTAAATATTGTGCTGACATTTTGCCAGTTATAGCTAAATAAAAATAACATGGCATAATACACAGATGGGATATAGTTTAGATTTTCGCCAACGCGTTTTGGCGTACAAAGAAGAAAACGAGTTCA
>ENA-ORXU01000589-ORXU01000589.1-marine-metagenome-genome-assembly--contig:-NODE-589-length-39954-cov-3.619455_pt1 | contig 39954 bp, 40 predicted proteins | sample MGYA00237869_ERZ511484 | MGnify/ENA metagenome assembly ERZ511484 | reverse complement strand
TTAGTCACGCCAAGCACGGGCCTTAGCAGGGGTGCAGGGCAAAACGCCCGGTCACCACCGTGACACAATCGCCAGACAGGATTGCTTCATCGCCGTCAAGGCGGCACCCGACATGCCCGCCGCGCCTGCTGGCCTGATAGGCGGTGAAGCTGCCGCGGCCCAATATATCCGCCCAGAACGGCGTCAGCACACAATGCGCGCTGCCCGTCACTGCGTCCTCATCCACACCCGCACCGGGCACGAATACACGGCTGATGATGTCTGTATCGTCGCCGGGGGCGGTCGCGATAAATTGATGATCGCCCATTTCGCGCAGCGCCCGCATATCAGGCTGCAATGCCATCACGTCCGCTGCGCTGTGATAGCGGAACAGGCAGTATCGATCGGGATGCGAATGCATGGAAAGTATTTTTCCGCCAAGCGCGGCAGCGGCGTGCGGCATAGTGTCCGGCTGCACCGGGATAGCGGGCAGGGCCATGTCGTATCCGCCTGCCACACTGCGCGATACCGAGAGGATTCCGGCTTTGCGCGTTCGGAATGTGACGGCATCGGCAGCCGTCCCCTGCAACACGTAATGTCCGCTGGCCAGCGTTGCATGCCCGCACAGCCGTATCTCGGTTTCAGGCGTGAACCAGCGCAATTCATAATCCGCCGCACCGCTTTCATCCACCACCAGAAAGGCGGTTTCGGCAAAATTATTCTCCGCCGCAATGTTTTGCAGCAGCGTATCATCGGGCCACGCGGGCAACGGCATGACAGCGGCCTGATTGCCTGTAAATGCTTCGCTGGCAAAGGCGTCTATATGATAATAGGGTATGTCAGGCACAGCGCGGTTCCTTGCGTCAGCGGATGTCAGGGCGGGGCGCGCGGGATGGCTGCGCGATTTCGCCGCCCTCCTGCTGCACCAGCCCTTCAGGATCGGGATGGATCAGAATTTCCACACCGGGAAACTGTTTCATCAGCTTGGCCTCCACTTCGTCCATCACCTTATGTGCCGCCGCCACTGTCATATCACCATCGACCGAAACGTGGAATTGCACAAAATCATCGGGGCCTGATGATCGCGTCCGCAGATCGTGCATATCTTTCAGCTCCGGATGCGTCATCGCAATATCAATAAAACGCTGCCGTTTCTTATCGGGCCATTCGCGGTCCATCAGATGGTCCATCGCGTTGCTTGCCGCGTTCCACCCGCCCCGCAGCAGCCACAGCGCAATTGCGATTCCGAAGAACGCGTCTGCTCCGCGCAGTTCCAGAACAACGTCGAGAACCAGCGCGGCGATGACTGCCAGATTAAGCAGCAGATCGGTTTGATAATGCACATGATCGGCATGGATCGCGACCGATCCGGTGCGGCGTATCACCATGCGCTGATAGGCGAGCAGGCCAATCGTGACTACAATAGCGATGACCGAAACGATGATGCCATATTCGGGCCGCGCCGCATTTTCGCCGTCTTGCAACCGGGCGATGGCACGGTAGCCGATCACGATCGCCGATGCCGTTATCAGCATAACCTGAAACATGGCCGACAAGGCTTCGGCCTTGCCATGGCCGAACCGATGCTCGCTATCTGCGGGCCGCATGGCGTAGCGCACGGCGAATAGCGTGACGAGCGAGGCGACAAGATCCAGCCCGGTATCGGCAAGCGAGGCGAGCATGGCGACCGATCCGGTTTGTGCTGTAGCGTATCCTTTGATGGCCACCAGAAACAGCGCGACGCCAACACTGGCTATCGCGGCATGCACCGATAGATTGCTGTCATTATTCTGCTGCTTATGCCGATGATCATGATCGGCATCTGGCGCAGCTTTCACGCTCATGGATACAGCATCCCGCTGACCCAGCCATCGCCGCCGCGTTCGAACAGCCATCTTTCATGCAGCCGAAATTCCCGGTCTTGCCAAAATTCAATACGCTGCGGGATTACGACATGGCCGGTCCAATGCGGCGGGCGGGGAATGTCTTCGCGGCCTTCATACATTTGTTCAAACTCGGCATATCGCGCCTCGAATATATCGCGATCCGCGAGCGGGCGGGATTGATCAGAGGCCCATGCGCCAAGCCGCGAGGCCCGTGCGCGGCTGGCGAAATAGGCGTCTGCGGTGGCATCGCTTACCTGTTTGGCCGTTCCCTCGATCCGAATTTGGCGGCGCATGCTTTTCCAATGGAACAACAAAGCGGCCTGCCGGTTCGCGGCCAGCTCTAAACCTTTGCGGCTTTCCAAATTGGTGTAGAAGATAAAGCCGCCCTGTCCGCCGGTGATCTCGGGTTCTATATCGGGGCCATGGCCCTTCAGCAAAACCATACGAACCGATGGTGCGCCCTGCGGCGTGGCTGTGGCCAGCGCCATGGCGTTGCTGTCATTCACTTCATTCTTGCGCGCGTCTGCAAACCAGCTGCTAAACTGCACAAATGGATCGATATGCGTCATCGCGGCCTATACTAGTTTAGAATAACGGGCAGTGAAAGGGACAAAGAGGACAGGGGGTTTTATCGATTGGCATCTTGCGCTGCCCGCCATTTTAGGAAACAAGCAGCCTGATAAGCCGCCATTGCGGAAATTGCCGCGTTGAAACTGCGGCGCGCGATACCGATTTAGAGCATGAACGAAATTAACAGACAGCTACGGGTATTATGCCAGATCCATATTCTACACTAGGCGTATCAAAAGGCGCCGACGAAAAAGCGATCAAATCCGCTTATCGCAAACTTGCCAAGGAGCTGCATCCTGACAAAAACAAGGATAATCCGAAGGCGGCAGAACGGTTCAGCGACATATCAAGAGCTTACGATCTGCTGTCCGATAAAAAGAAGCGCGCGGCGTTTGATCGCGGCGAGATAGATGCAGAGGGCAACGCGCGCCATCCGTTTGGCGGCGGTGGCGGCTTTGGCGGTGGCGGCTTTGGTGGTGGGGGCGGCGGCAGGCACCCCGGCGCGCGTCCGGGCGGTGCAGGCGGATTTGAATTCGAAGGCGATGTCGATCTGGGCGATATATTGGGCGGCATATTCAGCGGCGGCGGGCCAAGAGGGCAGGGCGGCGGTGATCCCTTCGGCGGCGCGCGTCAGCAAAGGCGCAGCCCGCCTCCACCTAAGGGGGCGAATGTATCTTACACGCATCTCATATCCTTCACAGATGCTGCGAAGCTGGAGCCGCAGCGTATAACGCTGGGCGATGGCAAGGCGGTTGAATTCAAGCTGCCCGCCGGTGTGACCCACGGCCAGCAAATACGCATTCCCGGCAAGGGGCAGGCCGGCCCCGGCGGCAACGGCGATGCGATTATCAAGATCAATATCGGCAACCATCCCAATTTCGAACGCGACGGCGATAATATCCGGCTGGAACTGCCCGTAAGTTTGAAAGAGGCGCTGACCGGTGCAAAGGTGAAAGTGCCTACGGTAACAGGCGCGGTAATGCTCACGGTGCCGCAGGGTATTCAGGGTGGAACCACGATGCGCTTAAAAGGTAGGGGCTTTACCAAGAAAGGCGGTGGACATGGTGATCAACTGGTTACTATCATGATCCGGTTGCCAGATGACGAAAGCGTGCGGCAGAGCATAGTTGATCTGCTCGCCGATGAACCGGCCATCCGCAGCGCGCTGGAAGAATAAAACAAAAAGCATAAACAGGGCCGAAGGGGAATATTTTGTCGCAGTCGTCACCTCTCTCACCAGCGGAAAGAGCCCGGCGCGCCGAACAGCACAGCGACACGGAGGAAAACTGGTTTGCGCGGCTGAATGTGCCGCAGCAGGCGATAGAAGTGACAAAGCGAACCGCCGTCGGCGTATATACCGACGGATTTGCGCATGCCGGGAACTTTGCCTACATGTCGCTGCTGGCGGTGTTTTCGTTCTTTATCGCCGTGGCCGCTATCATCACTACATTCGGTGACAGCGTTTCGGGCCGTGAATTATTGAACGGTTTTTTCGCCACAGTGCCGCCCAGCGTCAGAGAAGCGTTGCGCGAACCGATTGAGGTGGCGATGAATTCGCGCTCCGGTGCGCTGCTTTGGTTCAGCGGGATCGTCGGGCTATGGACGACGGCCAGCCTGATTGAAAATTTCCGCGATATAATCAATCGGGCATACGGCACGACGCCGGAACGGTATTTCTGGCAATATCGGCTGGGATCAATTTTCGGTATCATCGGCGCGATATTTCTCACCATGTTGATATTCAGTGCGCAGATACTGCTGTCGGCGATTGAAGAAGTGATTTTCGATTTGATCCCCGCGTCCCGTGAATTTGCGGCATATATTCGGTTGGGACAGCTTATTCCGTTTTTCGGATTGTTTGGTGCGATATACCTGATTTTTCGCGGGTTAACCCCGCGGCAGTTTCGCTCGCGCCGATACAAAAAATGGCCTGGCTCGGCTTTGGTCAGCCTTTGGTGGCTGGGCTGCACCAGCCTGTTGCCGGTATTTATCGGCAATGTCGCCGATTACGATCTGACATATGGCAGTTTGGCCGGGGTGATGATAACGCTGATTTTCTTTTATATCATCGGCTTGGGCTTGGTGACCGGTGCGCAGTTGAACGCGGCGCTGGCCAACGGCGCTGAAAATGGCATAAAGCACACCGAAACCGAAGACGACAATCGCGGCGACGGTAATCTTGGCGACGATAAGGAGTAATTCGTCATGGGTGATCTGATGAAGGGCAAGCGGGGGCTCATTATGGGGCTCGCCAATGATAAGTCGCTGGCCTGGGGTATAGCGCAGCGGCTGCATAGCGAAGGCGCTGAACTGGCAATCAGCTATCAGGGCGAAACCATGCTGAAACGAGTGAAGCCGCTGGCGGAAAAGCTCGGCTGCGATTTTCTGCTCGATTGCGACGTATCGGATATGGACAATCTTGACCGCACCTTTGCCGATCTGGCGGCAAAATGGCCCAAGATAGATTTTGTCGTGCATGCCATCGGCTTCACCAATAAAGAGGCGCTGCGCGGTAAATATTATGATGTGTCGCTCGATGATTTCCTGATGACCATGAATATCAGCGTATATAGCTTCACCGCGGTTGCCCGGCGTGCCCACGCAATGATGGAGGCTGGCGGATCGATGCTGACGCTGACATATTACGGGGCCGAAAAGGTTGTGCCGCATTACAATGTGATGGGCATTGCGAAATCCGCGCTGGAGACTTCTGTTAAATATCTCGCCAATGATGTCGGGCCGGATGGTATTCGCGTGAATGCGATCAGCGCAGGGCCGATCAAAACGCTGGCGGCCAGCGGGATTGGCGATTTCCGCTATATTCTGAAATGGAATGAGTATAACGCACCGATGCGCCGCAATGTTACCATCGATGATGTCGGCGCGTCGGCGGTATATTTCCTGTCCGATCTGTCATCAGGTGTGACCGGGGAAACGCATCATGTTGACGCGGGGTATCATACCGTTGGCATGAAGCAGGAAGATGCGCCGGATATCGCGCTGGGCTAAGTCAGGAATCGAATGAGCTTCAATAACTTTGGCCGCGTTTTTCGTTTTACGACCTGGGGCGAAAGCCACGGGCCTGCGCTTGGCGCTGTGGTGGATGGATGCCCGCCGGGCCTGCCGCTGTGCGAAGCCGACATTCAGCCATTTATGGATAAACGCAAACCCGGCACATCGAAATTCACCACGCAGCGTAAAGAGCCGGATACCGTGCAGATCATGTCTGGCGTATTTGAAGGCAAGACAACCGGCACACCGATTTCCCTTTTAATTCATAATGTTGATCAGCGTTCCAAAGATTATTCCGAGGTCGCCAAATCCTATCGCCCCGGCCATGCAGATTACAGCTATGATCAAAAATACGGATTTCGCGATTATCGCGGTGGCGGGCGATCCAGCGCGCGCGAAACTGCGGCGCGTGTTGCGGCGGCTGCTGTCGCCCGCGCTGTATTATCCGAAGTTTCAATCACAGCCTATGTGGCGGAGATTGGCGGCGACCGGATTGATCCTGACAATTTTGATGCTGCGCAGATTGATCAGAACCCGTTTTTCTGCCCCGATGCGGCGGCGGCAGCGCGGTGGGAAAAACTGGTCGATGATGCGCGCAAATCGGGCAGCTCGCTGGGCGCGATCGTCGAATGCACAGCAACCGGCGTCCCCGCCGGATGGGGCGCGCCGATTTATGCGAAGCTTGATGGCGAGCTGGCCGCTGCGATGATGAGCATAAACGCCGTGAAGGCGGTGGAAATCGGCGCTGGTTTTGATGCTGCGCGCCTTACCGGGGAACAGAATGCTGATCCGATGCGCCCCGGCAACGATGGCACCAATGATCCGCAGTTTTTCGCCAACAACGCAGGCGGTATATCGGGCGGAATTTCGACAGGGCAGCCAGTGGTGTGCCGCGTCGCTTTCAAACCGACAAGTTCAATCCTGACGCCGGTTGAAACGGTTACGCGGCCAGATTATACTGGCAAGCGGGAAGCAACCGAAATCGTTACCAAGGGCCGGCATGATCCATGCGTCGGCATTCGCGGCGCGCCCGTGGTGGAGGCGATGATGGCACTGGTATTGGCCGATCAGAAACTGCTGCACCGGGCGCAATGCGGATGACCGCACCGGTGTATATCAAAGGATGCTTACAGTGCGGCTAGCCCGGATTAACTCCGGTGATTGAGCTGCTGCGCGCCTTTATCACTGAGCATCAGGCCGAAATTGGCCTGGTTATATTGGCGCTTCTGTTCCTAGGCTTTGTCGTCGAACGGTTTCCAGCGGCGGTGGTCGCGATACTGGGGGCTTGTGCATTTTTGTTTCTCGGCATTATCGACAGCGAAGCGATGTTCAGCGTTTTTTCAAACAGCGCGCCGATCACCATCGCTGCGATGTTTATCCTGTCAGGGGCGTTGCTGCGCACCGGGACATTGGACGCGATTGCAGGTTTTATTATACGGCGCGCGCAGAAACATCCTAAACTTGCCGTCGGGGAAATGTTTCTGGGCGGGTTCGTCGCATCGGCATTTATGAATAATACGCCTGTGGTGATTGTGATGATACCGATCATAATGCGGCTGGCAAAGGCGACGGGTTTTTCCGCAAAGAAGCTGCTGATCCCGCTCAGCTTTATCTGCATTCTGGGCGGCACGACGACATTGATCGGAACGTCAACCAATCTGATTGTCGATTCGGTGGCCCGCGCCGAAGGGCAGGCCGGCTTCGGCATTTTCGATATGACGCCTTACGGCCTTGTCGCGGCGCTTGCAGGCACCATCATGATGGTACTGTTCTCGCGGCATTTGTTACCGGAAGATGACGAGATTACCGGATTTACCGAAGATGACGACGCGGTATATCTGACCGAGCTGATCGTGCGCGGTAAAGGCGAGGCTGTCGGCAAACGGCTTGGCGATTTACCAATAGCGCGGCGGGCGAATGCGAAGGTCACGGCGCTGAAGCGGGGCAAGAATTATATCCGGCATGATTTCCTTGAGGAAATTATTGCCGAAAGCGACCGGATAGTGTGCCAGTTAAATATCACCGAATTGCTGTCGCTGCGCGCGTCGGACGATTACAAGGTCGGCATATTCCGTAAAGGAGACGCCGGGCCGATGGGGGAGGCTTTAGTCGAGGCGACGGTGGCCCCCAGCCATCCGGCGATTGGCTCGCGGTTGATCGACATTCCGTTTCTGAAAGATCTGAACGTCCGCATTCTGGGCCTTACGCGCTATCGCAATCTGCCGCGTTCCGATCTGCCCAACGCGCGTATCCACGCGGCTGACCGGTTGGTGGTGACAGGATCGAACCGCGATATCCGGCGGATGTATGAAAATCCCAACCTGTTCGGCGTGGGCCAGACCCGTGCAAAGGCGTTCCGGCGTGACCGGGCACCGATTGCCATTGGCGCGCTGCTTGCTGTGGTCGTTTTTGCGGCGCTGGGCATTATGGCGATTGAGGTCGCGGCAATTCTGGCGGTGGGCGCAATTTTGCTCGCGCGCTGTATAGATGCGGAGGAAGCATGGGGCAGCATTGACGGGAATGTGCTCGTGCTGATTTTCGCCATGCTGGCCGTAGGCGTTGGATTGCAAGCGGCGGGCAGCGTCGATTTGCTGGTCGGATTTGTCACGCCGTTTCTTGGCGATATGCCGCCATGGGCGCTGGTGGTTGCCGTATATGCTGTGTCAGTGTTGATGACGGAGATTATTACCAACAATGCGGTAGCGATTATCATCACGCCAATCGTTATCGCGCTGGCCAACGATCTGGGCGTCGATGCCCGGCCTTTGATATTGGCCGTCATGTTTGCCGCATCGGCGAGCTTTGCAACGCCGATCGGGTATCAGACAAACACGCTGGTTTACGCAGCGGGCAATTACCGCTTTGTCGATTTCTTCCGCGCCGGTATTCCGTTGACGATCGGTGTCGGTCTTTCAACCTGCATCGCGATCAGCTTCATGGCTTAGGTTACAGTGTTGCTGAGCGCCTTTTGCGTGAAGGCTTCGTCGCCGTCGACAGCGCCAACCAGCGCCAGCGAACCATCGCTGCCGCGCCGTGCGACCAGAACGACAAACTCTTCGCCCGGCCCTGCAAATTCGGCCAAGTCGCGCAATTTTGCAGCGCGCAGACGGCTACGCGGATCAGCAGCGGGCGTTGCAGGCACATGGCCGCCGCGCGCCACTTTACGGGCCCGGCGTTCAGCCTGCACGATAGCTTTCAAACCGCCGGCATAATTGCCGATAAAATCGCTGAACTCACCCCGCGCTATATCGTTGCTCTGCGCATAGCTTAAAGCCGCCGCAAATTCGGTCAGCCGGGTTTTGTCATAATGCGCGCCAAATACCAGCTTCACAATCGGTGTCATCGGTGCGCGTTTCTGCACCGCGATGCCGCTTTCTTCGAGCAGTTCGGCATAATCTTCGGGATGGTCACGCGCGACAAGGGCAACATCCCATGCGCGGCCAATGGCACTATACAGCGCATCGCGCCCCCGCACCGCAGCGGTTTCTGCATCGCTTGCCAGATTGCGCGCGGATAGCAGCCAATCGGCAAGGCTGGCATCATCGCCGGGCTGTTCGTCCGCCACGGTGTAATCTTCGCCAAGCTCCAATGTCGGGGCCGCGCCAGGCATATGCGCCGCGCTGTCCAATTCTTCAGGATCGTCATCAGGCGGATTATCGGTAACGCTGTCCCCCCATGCCGGCATCATTCCGCGTGGCTGCGGAACATCGCGCATGGCATTTGCCACTTCGGCATGAAGATTTTGGGTGGTGACTTCGTCTGCCACTTCCTTCCAATTGATGACCCCGTAGATGAAGTCTATCGTATCATCATCGGAAGAGTAGGGCAGCAGGATACCGCGATACATTATGGTCGCGCCCTGTTCGTTTACAAATTCGGCTTCAAACCCGATTGGCGCGCGATTGGCGATAATCTGCAGATAATGATCGGTAATACGAGACAGCAGCGAGCGGGCAGGGACTTCATCCAGATAGGATATGTCTTCATGCAGATCACATGCGGCGCGCAGCTTGTCGCCCAGATAGGGTATCGACGGATTTTCCATGCCCGACGTGAAATCGAGCAGGACACTGAAATCGGCGAAGTCGCTATGCGCCTCGGGCTGCAGATCCTCGATAGCCGGATAGCTGCGATCGCCGAGATTGCTGGTCCAGAAATTATAGGCCCGCACCTGCATCCGGCGTTCATCACCGCTCACAACCTCAACGGTATCGATGCCCGAATCGTCTTCGTCGGCTGTCTGGGTGCCGCCGTCATCGAATTGCGCATATTCCGGCGCATCCATTTCTTCGGCTGGGTTCAGCTGGTCAAATCCGCGCAAATTTTCCATTAAAACGGTCCTGTTTTCGTGCATAACGCAGGTGGCGAAAAACCACCGGGGTTCACATTGACCGCAGATGGTTAAATTTGCGTAAATTTGCGTAAGACGTCGGCTGTCTACGCCAACATGCCATCGATTATGGGTAGACAAGCAACAGCGGCTGCGCCACCTGTTTGACATAAGGAAATATACGGAAAGAAACGTTAATATGGATAATATGTTCAGCCATGTGATGCTTGGTGCCGATGATATTGCGCAGGCGAAGAAATTCTACGATGCCACGCTGGGTGTTCTGGGATACCGGCCCGGCGTTGTCGATCCCAAAGGCCGTTTGTTCTATTTCGACAAGCGCGGCGTTTTTGCCGTTAGCAAGCCGATTGACGGCGATGCGGCGAGCGGCGCGAATGGCAGCACGATCGGCTTTCGCGCCGAGAGCCCGGAACAGGCCAATGAATGGCACAAGATCGGGCTGGAGAATGGCGGCACAGCAATCGAAGACCCGCCGGGCATGCGCGAAAATGGTGAGATGAAGTTGTATTTAGCGTATCTGCGCGATCCGGCTGGAAACAAAATCTGCACCAACTGCCAGATGTAATGATGCAGATATTGGCCGCGGGTTGCCGCAAAGCAACCGGCGGCTGATGTTAACATGACAGAAACCGCGCCGATAATATTGACCGCAAAGATGGGGAAGGGCGATCAACGCTGGGCCAATGCCCTGCGGCAAGCGCATTTCCCGCCCGAACGCAATTATCTCGACGCGCATATCACGCTGTTTCATCATCTGCCGCCGCAGCATTGGCCCGAAATAAAGCGTGAACTTGCGCTGATGGCCAGCCAATATGCTCGCCCGCTTGCGACGATGAGCGAGGTTATGATGCTGGGGCGCGGCGTCGCCTACCGTATCGAAAGCCCCATACTGCTGGCTATGCGGGACCGGTTGGCAGAGGCGTTCCACGGCTTACTGATCCCGCAGGATCAGGCGCAGCCCAGACTTCATATTACAGTGCAGAACAAGGTAAAGCCTGCAGAAGCAAAGGCGCTGCATGCGGAGCTGTCTGCCGAATTTGCAATCCGGGAAATAGCTGTGACGGGGCTTAGCGCCCATTACTATCGCAGCGGGCCATGGGAGCATATTGGCGATTATTTATTCCGCGGGAAATGTGCGCCCGACGGCTATTGACGCTGCAAATCGCGCGCCCTATAGCGCCGCCAAGCTGCAGCCGATGGCAAAGCAGCTTAATCAGATCATTCCTGGCGCCCCACCGCGCTGAAACGCGATGAGCAGGAATTGTATGGCGGAGTAGCTCAGGTGGTTAGAGCAGTGGAATCATAATCCATGTGTCGGGGGTTCGAGTCCCTCCTCCGCTACCAATATAACGAAGTTCAAATTGACGAAGCAGGTGGCAGCCCCGGCCTGACCATAGCCGCCCATAGCCAGATGCGCCTTTGCATAATCGTCACCCTATAATCAGGAGTTTACTGTGAAGCCTACACCACGCTCTTTTTCGCATATCGGCCTATCTGTCCCGGATTTGGATGGCAGTGTAAAATTCTACACCGAAGTGTTTGGTTTCTACACTATCATGGAACCCACCGAAATCGTGGAGGATGACAGTGCAATCGGCCAGATGTGCACCGATGTGTTTGGCGCCGGATGGAATAAACTGCGCATTGCCCATTTATCGACTGCCGACCGGGTGGGTATCGAGATTTTTGAATTTCCGGAAAACTATGCGCCTGACGACAATCTGAACTATCGCCAGCACGGCACCTTTCATTTTTGCATACAGGATCCCGACGTTGAGGGAATTGTAGAAAAAATCGTGGCCGCCGGCGGCAAGCAGCGGATGCCGATCAGGGAATATTATCCGGGAGAGAAGCCCTACCGGATGTGCTATGTCGAAGACCCGTATGGCATCGTTTTCGAAATATACAGCCATAGCTATGAACTGATCTATTCAGATGGAGCCTATAGCTAGACCGCTGGTGTCAAATATCATCGGTCGGTGTAATTTGCGCGATCAGGCCGTTAATCGTGCTGTATAACAACACCACTGTGGCCACCAATAGCGCGCTTAGACTAATCACCAGTGCATACATCACATCGTAAAGCCGCGGATACCATGACGAGGGAAGTCGTTCAAATTCGCCGACCGGTATGGTTAGCAGCAGCAACAGAAATACCGATCCTGCCAGAATGATCGTGCTGAGCAAGCTAACCAGGCTGACGCGTTTGTACATTTCACCATCAAATTGTTCGTCCGCGCGCTTCACCAGGCCAACCAACGTCAACATCAGCGCCAGCGTTGTCGCTGACCCGCCCGTCATCGCGCTGCCTAGATACAGCGCCGATCCGCTGAGTGCGCTGATCAGCTCTTTGGCCTCCGCACCCGAATAGACAAATCCGTTCGCATACCGCCCGGCTGCGCCGAACAGCAGAACCACTCCTGCGGCCACCAATGATCTTTTGTGTGCCCTCATTATATTATTCCCTTATTTCATAGGATTACAAACAAGGTGCCAGGTGGTTCCAACGGCGTCAGTATTCGTTCAGCGAACAACTGGTTAAAGGGGTGTTCCTTCTTCCCGAAGTAGTGAAAGTATGCGCGAATGAAAAAATCTCCAAAACTCTCTATCACTGCGGCTATAAGCGCGCTGGCGTTATCGGCTTGCACTACAATTGCCCCTGAAACAGATGACCGCGCACAGGCCGGCGTCACCGAAACCAAAGGCGCGCCCTATTCTGCGGCAGATGAAGCGCGATATCTCGAACGGTTCAACGCATTGCTTGAAGCGTCGCGCACAGGGCAGGGGCTTAGCGCCTATGACATTTTGGAGCCGGTTGCCGGCGGCACGGCAGATCCTCTGGAACTTGCGGATAGCAAGGATATAGATCAGGCGACTTTGGATGCAGCGCGCGCTTATGCAGCCGATCGTAACAGCTCTGCCTACATCGTATGGCATGATGGCGCGTTGCAGGATGAGGCGTATTTTGGCGAGTATGACAAAGACGCAATGATCGTTTCAAAATCAATGGCAAAGCCGGTCACCGCGTTGCTGATCGGCCGGGCGTTGAAGCTGGGCTATATCAAATCGCTCGATCAGCCAGCGGCAGATTACCTCACCGAATGGAAGGACGATCCGCAGCGCAGCAAAATACTGATCCGGCATCTGCTTGATATGCGCAGCGGGATGCTGCCGCAGGGATTTTCGCTCGAACCTGATGACATTCTCAACCGCGCTTATCTGCATCCGCGCCATGACGAAGTGATCATTCACGAATATCCCATGACGCATGAGCCGGGGACGCGCTACGAATATTCCAACGCCACGTCAGAGATGATCGCCCCGATTATCGAACGCGCCACCGGTATGCGGTATTCCCAATTTTTGAGCGACAGCTTGCTAAAGCCTATCGGTGCGGCAGGCGGAACCGTATGGGTGAACCGTGAAGGCGGGATGGCCCATTCGGGTTGCTGTTTGATGTTGCCTGCGCGCAGCTGGCTGAAGCTGGCGGTGCTTTTGGTACAGGACGGCGAGTGGGACGGCGAACAATTGCTGCCCGATGGCTATGTCGATGAAATGCGTATGCCGACCGAGCAGAACCCGTATTACGGAATGGGCGTGTGGCTCGCAGGTGAAAAATATATTGAAAAGCGCGGCTTCCAGCATCCGGATAAACCGATGGGCAAAGTGCTGCACAGCGAGCCTTATGCCGCCAAGGATCTGTTCCTGTTCGATGGGAACAGCAATCAGGTGGTGTATATGATCCCGTCACAGCGGCTCGTTATTTTGCGGACCGGCGCGAACCCGCCGAAAGATAAGGCATGGGACAACAGCTTGCTGCCCAATATGCTGATCCGCGGCATGAAGCGCGCCGATGGTGAACCGCTCCCTGAACCGCAGGCACGGTGATGTTTGCCCGCATGTACCGGCTGGCCGGTTTGGCCGGTCTGTCCATCTTGCTCGCTGGCTGCGCTGCTATACCCGGCGCGAATGAAGCGGCCAAGGCGGCGAACACTGCGCCGGGCGTGCAGACTTGCGCGCAGAAAGCTGTTTTGCCGGTCGCGATTGACAAGGTCGATGCTGCGGCTGCCGATGGCCGCGTCGTGCCGTTTGAAATCGCTCGCCCGGATAGGCCGGGACGCTATCCGTTCCTGATCTTCTCGCATGGCGCAAATGCCAGCCCGGATCGTTACCTCGCCATGCTGCGTCAGATTGCGGCGGCAGGCTATATCGTTGCTGCGCCAATGCATATGGATTCAGAGGATATGCAGCATGACGAGAAGCCGGGCCGCGAAAAAATCTGGGTGTCGCGCGGCGAGGATATTATGCTCGGCCTGTCGCAGCCGGATGTATTATCCAAGCAGCTGGCAACATCGGGCGTGGCTATAGACGCGGACCGGATCGGCGCGATTGGCCACAGCTATGGCGCATTGCTGGTGCAGATGGTGGGCGGTGCGAAGGCTGGACTGCCGACACCGCTCGTTCGCGATCCGCAGGTGCGGGCTATTGTGGCCTATTCGCCGCCGGGCGCATTGCCGCCGATGATGGAACGAAGCGGATGGGAAAGCATGGCGGTGCCGTCGCTGACAATTACGGGCACAGCGGACATACTTCCCGGCTTCGCCGATGACTGGCGCGTCCACCGGCAGGCCTTCGATAATGCACCGCAGGGCAGCCGCTCGCTTTGGATTGGCGAAGGCATCGACCATTATTTCGGCGGCGTTTTTGGACGGGTGAAGCCTGCGGACGCCAATTCCAAAACATTGTTTGACCGGTCGATAGCAACCAGCATCGCATTTCTTGACCAGCATCTGTATGTGGACGCCCCATGCACGGCTGGCCCCGTGATACAGGGCGAAACGCTGATCACGGATTGACGTTGCGGCCTATATGGCGGCAAGTACGCTGTGTATTTGCGCGTAAAGCCATTCCTTGTCATCGCTGCTGGCAAAGCTGTGCGATGCGCTGTCGATTTGCGATATTGCGATGGTATCGCTGGCTCTCGCCGCTGCGAAACCATCGCTTTGCCATGCTGCGAGAAAGGCGGCGGCGGTGCTGTCCCGCTGTGCGATCAGCAACCTCACCGGCAGGCTGGGTTCGTTTAACGCGCCGGCCAATCTTTGCGCCAGCCCTGACGGCGTCTGGGTCTGTGACGCCTTTGCCAGCCCGCGCCACAGCTTTCCCAGATTGATCTTGCCGGTTAATAAATCGGTATAGCTGCGCGGATTTTTGATACGCGCCCAATATCGCGCGCGAATTGCGGCGGCGGCGGGCAGCCGGTTGCCAGTGTCGTCTTCCCCCGCATCATCACCGCCATCATCGGCATCATCAGCATCATCGGCATCATCCTCGATCACCCATGGGTTGGCGAGTATCAACGCATTGCTTGCCGATTGTTCCTGAAACAGCGCGAGCGCCGTGGCGGCATCGCAATTTCCAAACGCAATCACATGCTGCATATGCGGGGCAGCAGAACGGAAGGCGGCAGCCGCGGCGGCGATATCGTCTGCGGTGGCTGCAAAGCCCGAATTATGGCCGCTGCTATCGCCGATGCCGCGCCGGTCATAGCGAAATACCGGATGGCCCAGCGCAGCAAAATGCGCGGCCATCGCAGCTTGCCCCCCATGTGCCCCGCTGCGGATTTCATTGCCGCCGCTGACGATCAGAAGCCCGGCTGTGCCTGCCGCATCATCCAACGTGCCCACGCATTGCGCACCGGCAGTGTCAAAGACGATATGCCGCCTCACGCCGCCGCGACCCAATTATGTAGCGCGCTCGCCAGGCCCTGCGCCATCTCGGCGCTGTGCTGCGGTTCCGCGCGCAGCCATAGCGCGCTGCCGCCAATGTCGGCAGGCTTTATCTCGGTTACAGTGGGCAATGCAGCGGGCTCGGCAGCGGTAAGATCTGACCACATGGCCGGGCCGATCGCATTGCCGGCCAGTTCAACCGGGCCGGTTGTCGCCTGTTCGTCCAGCGCCTGTGTCGTGGTGGTGATGCCGCTTTCCTTGTCACCGGCAATACGCGTGCGGATCATCATATTCAGCAGGCTCTTCCCTTTAACCGGGGAAAGCCGCAGGATGGGCAGCAGCGGATCGCCATCATCGATCAAGCCGCCGCCGCGCACCGAAAAAATATGCGTCGCGCCAAAGGCTTTATTCGCCGCCATTGCAGCATTCCGCCAGCCGGTCAGGCTCTGTTCGTGCAATGCAGCACAGCTTTCATTGCAGCCGGGAAGATCGGCGATGGCGGTAGCGACATCGGTGTCCGCCAACAGGCGCATAGCCTCAATCAGCGTATGGCGCATGCGGTTCATCTCGTCGAATAATGGCGGAATGATCAGGATGCGCGCTGCCGCTTTTTCAGGGCCAAGCACAAGCAACTGTTCAGCCAGACCATTACAGCCGTAGGTGGAGTGGCGCATGCCGCCTGCGTCCTATGCGCTGGCTTCGATTTTGGATTGCGCGAAGACGACAAGGCTGCCGAAGGTTTCAAACAGCTCGCCGTCGACATCTTCATCGTCGATGGCAATTTCCAGCCTGTCTTCCATCTCGGTCAACAGCCCGGCAACAGCCATGGAATCCAGTTCGGGCAGAGCGCCGAACAAAGGCGTCTCCGCGTGCATTTCGGCGACCTGTTCGCGGTCGACACCCAGCACATCGACCAGAAGCTCGCGCACCGCGCTTTCTGTTTCTGCGAGTATTGTCACCTGTCTACAGCCCCCCGAACATGCCGCCTGTTTTGGTATCCGGTATTCGATTAACCGAGCAGCTTATATTTTGCAATCCGCGCCCAATTAGCCGGATGGTTGGGCCAAAGCAAATCAAGACTGTAGCGCGGGCGCATTTCCTCCATCCAGTCGCGTTTATATTTGTCGCTCCCCGTGCCGAAATCGATTTCATCGACGCGGTCGACATCAAGCGCATGCTGAAATAAAGCAGCCGAGAGCAACGTGCCGGGCGATGCGGGCAGGGCGTCTTCGATATGCGCCAGCTTGTGGATCAGCGCGGTGCCATTCTCGGTTGTCCAAAATTGCGCAGCGACGGGCTTTGCGTCTATATAGGCCAGCCCCAGCCGCATATTGCCAGCCGCCGCCTCCTGCTGCGCGAGTGTTTTCAAAAAGGCCGGGTCGCCTTCTGCCGGTTTCCAGCTTTTCGAATAGACGGTTTCGTAATCGGCCCATGCATTGTCGTCAAATTCCTGCACGATCCGGATGGATACGATGCCCTTTTTTCCTTTGCGTTTCACTGTGCTGCGCAATTGGCCGGGGCGGCTTTGCCAATAATCGTCAAAGCTGCGGCCCTTTACGGCCAGATAATGATTTTCGTCGCTTTGTGTTTTTTGCACTGCCCAGCCTGCCTGTTCAAACGCTGTGGCAGTCAGCGTGGCCGATCCGTCTTCATCGGGCATCGGTGACAATGTGATGCGGCGGACGTGGTTTTTTGCATCGAGAGCAATCCGGCGCAGCAATGCCAGTTTCGTCACTTCTTCATAAGCCTCACCAAATATGGGCCGCCAGCTGAAATTATACCAATTGGCAAACGCTTCCGCATGGCCGGGTGTTCTCTGCATAAGCGCAAACCACAGATCGGTTGCGCCATCACTTGCGCGCAGCATCATCGGTTGGCGCCCGCGCAATGCCAGCCGGTGCAGCATATCCATCCAATCCAGCCGGTCAAACAGGCAGTCTTGTGTTTCCCGATCCAGATTGCCATGTGCACAGGCTTGCACATCCAGGAAATTATCGTGATACTCACCCTTCAACGGTAAAAATCCTACTGCATTCATTCGTTTAACCTTCGCAAAGATATAGTCTATATGACGCACGCCACGCCAGCTTTTCCGCTCGATCATCTTGCCTTAAAGGGGCGCGACAACGCTGCGGCGCTGATCATCAAAGACCGAAGCTATAGCTATCAAGAGTTAAATAGCCGTGTAGGTCGGTTGGCGGCGATGCTGCGCGCGGCGAAGTTGCAAAGCGGCGACAGGGTGGCGAGCTGGACCGGCAAGGGCGAGATTGCATGCATCATGCCATTGGCGGCAGCGCGCGCGGATTTAATTCATGTGCCGATCAACCCGCAGCTGAAACCCGCGCAGGTTTCATACATTATGGAAGATAGCGGTGCGAAGGTATTGATAACAAACAAAGCGCGCGCGGCGCAGATGGCAGGAAATAAGCAATCCGGCAGCGTTGTGTTGTGGGAGGAGCAGGAGACGGTGGCCAACATCGATGCCGCGCCCGATCAATTGCCGCCGCTGGATGACGGCTTTGACACTGATAGGCTGGCGGCGATATTATACACATCGGGCAGCACCGGGCGGCCGAAAGGCGTGATGCTCAGCCATGCAAATCTGTCGCTTGGCGCGATCAGCGTGGCACAATATCTGAAACTTAGCGCGGATGATGTTACGCTGGCCGTGTTGCCGTTGTCGTTCGATTATGGTCAGAATCAACTGCTGTCCAGCTGGGCTGCGGGGGCCTGCGCCGTGCCGCTCGATTATCTGATGCCGCGTGACGTTATCAAATCCTGTGCCAAACATGCGGTCACCACGCTTGCCGCTGTGCCGCCATTGTGGGTGCAGCTGACCGAACAGGATTGGCCGGCAGCGGCAACGGATGCCATGCGCCGGCTGACCAACAGCGGCGGCGCGCTGACCCCATCGCTGGTCAAAAGCCTGCGCGGTATATTCGGCACCAATACAGATATCTATGCCATGTACGGCCTGACAGAGGCGTTTCGATCGACCTATCTTGATCCCGCGTTAATCGACAGCAAACCCACCAGCATGGGCACTGCCATCCCGCATGCCGAAATCATGGTTGTGCGCGCCGATGGCCAGCGTGCCGATACGCAGGAAGAGGGCGAGCTGGTGCATGCCGGGCCGTTGGTTGCGCAGGGATATTGGCAGGATACCAAGCGCACCGCCGAACGCTTCAAACCCGCACCGGATTTCAGCGATTATGGCGGTAACGCTGTCTATTCGGGGGATACCGTGCGGCGCGCGGAGGACGGGCTGCTGTATTTTGTCGGGCGCGACGATGCCATGATCAAAACGAGCGGCAACCGCGTTTCGCCCACCGAAGTCGAAGAAGTTGCGGTTGAAAGCGGGCTGGCCGCCGAAGCCTGCGTGCTGGGGCGCAAGGACGATAGGTTGGGCGAGGCGATCGTGCTGTTCGTGCGGGGCGAGGCTGACGCTGACGCCGCCGATGCCCAAGCGGAACTGCCGAAATATCTGAAAACCGCGCTGCCGAGTTTCATGCAGCCAGCGCAGATTATCTGGCTCACTGAATTTCCCAGAAATGCCAACGGTAAGCTGGATCGCAATGGCCTGAAAGACAGGTTATAAACACTACAGAATCGGACCATCTCTATTTTTCGTGGTAAACACCCTTGGCCAAATCGGCTATAACTGCGAATAGAATGTATACACGCCCCATTGTTCTTCACGCTGACCGGGAAATTTACGACGCATGACAGCTCCGGTGAGATTCCCCAGATTTTTTGTGACGAACCCTTCGCCATGTCCGTATTTGCCGGGCAAGACAGAACGGAAAGTTTTCACTGAGCTAAATGGCGCGCATTCCGAAGAATTAAATGACGCACTTGGCCGGATCGGATTTCGGCGCAGTCAAAATGTCGCATATCGGCCCAGCTGCCTTGACTGCAAGGCTTGTGTGTCGGTTCGCGTGGTGGCGGGCGAATTTACGCCCAGCACGACGCAGCGGCGGATCCTGCGGCGCAATGCCGATCTGGAAGTGAATGAATGTCAGCCATGGTCAACGGTGGAACAGTATGATTTGCTGCGCCGTTATCTAGCACAGCGCCATCCGGTGGGCGGCATGACCAATATGGACGAGATGGACTATGCCGACATGGTGGAACAATCACCGGTGTCGACGCATGTGACCGAATATCGCGAGCCAGCCGGTGCCGATGGCGCGCCGGGAAAGCTGCGCGGTGCGTGCCTTACCGATACACAGGCGGACGGGCTGTCGATGATATACAGTTTCTTCGATCCCGATTGTAAGGATCGGAAAAGCCTCGGTAATTTTATTATTATGGACCATATACTACGCGCGCGCCAACAGGGGCTTGCCTACGTCTATCTTGGCTATTGGGTCGATGGATCACCGCGTATGGAATATAAAACGCGGTATCGCCCGATCGAAAAACTTGGGCCCGATGGGTGGAAGCGTTTCGACGCGGATTGATCCCGCCGGTTTTTCGCCGCAGCGATTTTCAAAATGAATTAGGCTTGTATTCCAGCACCAGTGTTGCGGCCCCGCAGCGCCGTAAATCCTATCACTGATCTTTAGCGGCCAAACGGGCGCGCCCGCGTTTTGCCCCGTTGCCACCGCGATGGCGCAACGAAAAAAGCCCCACCATTATGGCAGGGCTTTTTCTGTTTTCATCGTCGCGTCCGGGATTTAATAGCCGGGTTTGCGAAGCCGCTTATGCGATGGTTTCACCAGACGCTTGCCGGCAGGTGCAGTATAAACATCTTCATAATGTTCCGTTACTGTCGTCGTGGTAGTCGCCTGACCGGGTGTCACGGTGACGACGGTTTGTGCGGGCGGATAATAATAGCCGCCGGGCACGTAATAATAGCCGTGGCTCCAGCCATAACCTTGCGGCTGCTGACGGTAGCCGCGATGCTGCTGGCGATATTGTGGCTGCGCAACGGGCTGGCGAACCTGCGGCAGATATTTTCTGCAATCATTGGCCGCTTTTTCGATCAGTGCGCCGCCAATTGCGCCAACGCCGCCGCCGATCAATGAACCGGCAAGGCGATTGCCACGGCCGGCAATACGGTTGCCAGCGACAGCGCCAATGATCCCGCCAATTGCGCCGCCAGCTATACCGCGCCCTTTAAGGCACCGTTCGTAGCGATCATATCCCGCCGGAGTTTGATAACCCTGTGCAGGCGCAGGCGCATAGCCCGCTTGCTGCGGATAGCTTGGCGCTGGTGCATATTGCGGGGCAGCAACTGGCGCAGGTGTATATTGCTGAACTGGCGCAGCCGGTGCAGGGGCAACCGGACGGGGGCCAGAGCGGGTGTAGACCGGATCACCGACAGATGTGCCGCGATATGTGCCCTGATACACCTGACCCTGATCATTGGTGTATTGGCCGTCCCACTCGCCGCGATAGGTGCGGCCGTCATCATCGATATATTGGCCGGTCCATTCACCGTCATACTGGCCGCGCTGGCTGCTGCCATTAGGGACAGGCGCCTGATACGGTTCGCTGTTCACGCCATATACAGCGCGATCAGCCTGCATTACGGGCGCGCCTGCTGGCTGTGCCTGATTGTAATAGCCGTTCGGTGCATATTGCGCGCCGCCCTGGCTCCAATCCACATTCTGGCGATAGTCATAGACCGTGCCTGCATTGTTGCGCAGAACCGCGTCATCATAATAGCGTGACCACTGATACCCATTGATCGGCGCGCTCAGGCCAAAGCTGTTGTAGTTGGCGATGCCAAAGCTTGGCGCGCGCCAATATGTTGGCAGGACAAAGCCGTAGGACGGACGGCGATATATGCCGACAAAGCCGCCGCCGAACCCGCGATTGCGCAGGGCATGGCCTCTAACTTTATGGTTACGAACGCCGTGCCCCATGCGCATTGCGCGCATTGCATGACGCTTTTTCGCCCCATGCATTGTTCCCTCAATCGCCGATTTGACGGCGCTGCTATCTGCAGACGCTGTGGAGTCGGTTGCGGCTATCGCCGGTGTTGCAGCAATCATCGCGCTTGCAGCTATGCCTGTAAACATTAGGCTTTTCATGACTTTGGCTCCTTAAAGCAAATTCCTACCCTGAACGGACAGCAGGATCGCTGCACCCATCGGTTAACAAACTGTTACCAGCATTTCTCCAGAAAAGCCACTTGCCGCGTTGTAAAATAGGGAAAAATATGGGGCCTGTCCCATAATGAGGCAAAGCATTATCCAATGATTGAGAGCGCGATCAGTCAAGGCGCGGCTTGGCGCGAGTTTTCTTGATCTGGCCGCGTCCTTTCTTTTTCTCGATCCGTTTCTTCTTGGCGGAGCGGCTGGGCTTGGTCTTGACGCGGTAGGCTCTACGGACATGCGCCTTATCGATCAGCTGGATGGCTCGGCGGCGGGCATCTTCGCGGTTCGCCTCGCGGCTGCGGTGGCTGCGTGCTGTGATGATCAGCTCGCCGCCTGCCGTCATCTTGCTGCCCGCCAGCTCTTTCAGCTTGCGAAATGCATAGGGCGCGAGGCCAAGCGCGTGAATATCGACGCGCAGTTGGCAGGCGGTTGCAACCTTGTTCACATTCTGGCCGCCCGGTCCCGTGGCGGCCAGAAATGTCTCGTCGATAAATTCTTCGGATAATGTGAACGCCATGACGGCGTTGTATTACCAGCGTGTCTCGACAAGCACCAGTTCGGTGTCCTTGGCTTGCCGTATTTTTCAGCTACGCGCTTTTTTGCAATGGCCACACCATCATGCGTATTTCAAAGACGTCACTGTACCGCGCTGCCGATGGGCCGGATTGTGCCGGCTGCCGCATCTATTTCGGCTTGCACACCCATGGGCAGGCAGAATTGGCCTGCGACATGGCCAAAATTCGCGCCCGAAAATGCCGGTATGCCGAGCGGGGCGATATGCTGTTGCAATACGGTGATGAAGGGGAAGCCTGCATAATCGGGATCGCGGTGGCTGCACGCGCGGCATGTGCCAAACACAAATCCGGACAGCTTTGCCAATATGCCCGCCTCGCGCAGCTGCGTCATCATCCGGTCGATACGATATTCCGCTTCATTCACATCTTCAAGGAACAGCACCGCGCCGGTCATATCGGGCATCCACCGCGTGCCGACCAGCGCCGACAGGACGGAAAGATTGCCGCCGAGCAGCTTACCGCGCGCTATGCCCGGTGCAATTACGGTGTGGCCGCTGCCCCCGCCCAATACGGGGGCCGCACCGCTGGCCAGCGATTTCAGGCTGCTGGCCGGAAGCGCGCTCCATGTATTTGCGGCGTTGGGGCCGTGAATGCTGGGAAACCCGGCCTGCGCGGCTATGGCCAGATGCAGCGCCGTCACATCGCTATAGCCGATCAGCAGCTTCGGGTTGGCCTTTACTTTGCGCCAGTCGATATAGCGCAGCAGCCGCGCGCTGCCCCATCCGCCGCGCATCGCCATGATTGCGCGCACTTGTTTGTCGGCAAACATCGCGTTTATATCGCGCGCGCGGTCACGATCTTTTCCGGCGAGATAGCCGTGGCCATCCAGCAGATGCGCGCCTTCCTTCACGCGGAAACCCAACGAGGCGATGTTGTGGCGGCAACGCTCCAACGTCGCGGTGCTGACGGCAGAGGATGGCCCGATCAGCCCGATGGTATCACCCGGGCGAAGGCTTAGCGGAAGATGGCGCGGGCGGCGGAGCGGATTTACGCTATAGGCAGGTGCAGCCGTTATCGTTGCAGCGGCCCCGCCCGCAACGGCGATCAATCTGCGTCTGGAAAGCTGTTTCTGCATAATTGTCGCTGTCCTGAAATATGGTTTTATCTAATAAATACGGCAATTTGGCATGTGTGGTATCAAAACTGGCCGCAGCGGCAAATTTATTATCGCACGGCGCAAAGACTCTGAAACCCGCAGGAGAGAGTCGTTTCAGCCATTTTGAGCTGCTGGCGACTCGTGGATTCTCTAGGGTTAACTAGAAATTAACCTTTTAAGTTCATCTCTCTTATGGTTAATAAATGCCGAAGCGCGTCGTTACCGATTATTTAGACGACAAGGTTCGGGGGATTAAAATTTTAGAGGGGTTACCTTCATGCGTGTGCTATTGATCGAAGACGAACCAACAACCGCGAAAGCCATCGAAATGATGCTCGCGACCGAAGGGTTCAATGTATATACAACTGATCTGGGCGAAGAAGGCCTCGATCTGGGCAAGCTGTATGATTATGATATCATCTGCCTTGACCTTAATCTGCCGGATATGCACGGCTATGACGTGCTGAAGAAATTGCGCGTTGCAAAAGTGCAGACGCCGGTTTTGATCCTGTCGGGCATTTCCGAAATGGACAGCAAAGTGCGCTCCTTTGGCTTCGGCGCGGATGATTATGTGACCAAGCCGTTCCACCGTGAGGAATTGGTAGCGCGCATTCATGCTGTTGTGCGCCGTTCAAAGGGCCATTCGCAGTCGGTTATCCGTACAGGCAAGCTGTCGGTAAACCTCGATGCAAAAACCGTCGAAGTCGACAGCAACCGTGTCCATCTGACGGGCAAGGAATATGCGATGCTGGAGCTGCTTTCGCTGCGCAAAGGCACGACGCTGACCAAGGAAATGTTCCTGAACCATCTGTATGGCGGAATGGATGAACCGGAATTGAAGATTATCGACGTATTCATCTGCAAGCTGCGTAAGAAACTGGCGCTGGCATGCGGCGGTGAAAACTATATCGAAACCGTATGGGGCCGTGGCTATGTGCTGCGCGATGTAGAGGAAGAAGCACAGGTGGCTTGAGCCTCACCCAGCAAATTTACGAACACACCCGCAGAAACGAAAAGGGAGCGTGGCCACGGCTGCGCTCCTTTTTTTATATCGGCTGACCGGCTGACCGGCTGACCGGATAACCGGCGGGGCGGCTATGTGGTAAGGCGATCGGCGATACCGCGACCGATCACGTCTGCAGATACCAGCGTTCGTTGCCTTCCAGCCCGATCGCTGTCAGCTTGCCGCTGTCATACGCGCCGGTATCAATTCCGATCCGCCCGCGGCTTTCCGATACATCTTTGTAGATCGTATGGCCGTAGACGACGACTTTTTCAAATTCACCGCGATGGTCCAGAAAATCTGATCGTATCCAGCGCAGGTCGCTGGGTTCCTGCTGGGGCAGTGGAACGCCCGGGCGCAGGCCCGCATGGACGAAGATATAGTCGCCGATAATGATCTGGTCCTCAAACGTTTCGATGAACGCCAGATGTTCTTCCGGAATCAGACCGGGCAACCGCGCGGCCAGTTCGCCCATATCCAGTTCGCGGTAATCCTGCTTCGATATCGGATAGGACAGGATCGTCTCCTCGCCGCCGATACGAACAAAGAAACGCGCGGTTTTCTTGTCGGCTTCGCGGCAGGCTTTCAGAAACACTTCTTCATGATTGCCCATCAGAAAGCGGACGTTATGGCCGCGTTTCTTTTTGATCTTCATCGCGTGCTCTATCACGGCGGCGCTATCCGGCCCGCGATCCACCAGATCACCCAGAAATATGATATGCGTGCTTGTCTCGCCGCGCTGCGCGTTATCCTCATCGATTTGTTTCAGCAGCTGCTTCATCAAATCATGGCGGCCATGGATATCGCCGATCGCGTATACCCGCATGCCATCAGGCACACGCGCGACGTTAATCGCCTTTCGCTTGCGGTCTTTCTTCGATCTGAAAAGTCCTAGAACCATGGCAGCGGCATATAGGGGCAGGCGTCCCGCTTTGGAAGCGGCTTATCCCTCAATCGTGAAAGTCAGCCCGGCATGCGCCTCCAGCCGTTTTACCAGCGCCGTGCCAAGCGCCGCGCCCGGCGTGGTTACGCCGCCTTTGCCCGGATTGGCGAGCAGGCCAAGCGCGGTTTCGGCAATCATTTTGGAGGTGGAGCCGTAACCCGGATCCTTATCCCCCTTCACCGAAAGCATTGCGCCTTTGCCATCGGGATATTCGGCGACGAACAAGGCGTCGTAATGGCCGTTCTCGCGTTCTTCCTTGCTGGGCCCTTCGCCCGGCGCAGGATCGTTAGGCGTGCCGATCATCGGTGTCTTGGCAAGATGTTCCGCAACAGCCTTGCCTTCATCACCCGGACCGGTCAGCACCATTTCATCATATTTGAAATCTTCGCCATAAGGATGGCCGAGCAAGGCATTGGTGCGGTGCACATTTTTGGTGTTGATTGCCGCCATGATGAACGGCGCATTCCAGCTTTGCAGATTTTCATCATATTCCGGACTGTCGCCCCTCGGCTGTTCAGGACCTTCAAAACCGCCAGCGAGGCTGAACGGATTGGTCAGATAGCCGATGATGTTCGCATCTTTTGCGGCGGCGGCCATCGTGGCTTTCAGGCTGGCCGCAGTGCCGCCCGAAAATGTCCCCTGCATCGCGCGCATCCGCCCCTTTATACGCGGGGCAGGCGATCCGAATTTCTGGGTGCAATGCTGCTGTAATGTCAGCACGCCCAGATCAAACGGTATCGAATCAAATCCGCTGGAAAATACAATGCGCGCGCCGCTTTCCTGTGCGGCGGTATCATGTTCATCGATTTTCTGCCGCATCCATGCCGGTTCGCCGCACAGATCGGTATAGTCGGTGCCGTTGCGCACGCAGGCCGCGACCAGCGTATCGCCATATAGCTGATACGGCCCGACCGTGGTGATAATAACCTTTGCCCGCTTCGTCATGGCGTCGATCGATGTGGCATCTTCGGAATCGGCGACCACCAATGGCGTATTTTCCGGCGCGCCAATTTCGCTGCGCACCGATTTCAGCTTGGCCTCGCTGCGCCCCGCCATCGCCCAGTTGATGTTTGCGCCATCGGCATCGCGCAGCGCGAGATATTCTGCAACCAGACGCCCGGTAAAGCCGGTTGCGCCGTAAACGATGATGTCAAATTCAGGGGCCTGAGCCATAATATCTTCCTTAAAGATTTCAGCGTTCCGGCGGGGCCGGGCAGCCAGTATAAAGCCGTTACAATTTCGGCAGGGTGACGCCCTGTTGTTTCATATATTTGCCGGCGCGGTCCGCATAGCTTGTCTCGCACGGCTCATTGCCTTTCAGAAACAGAAACTGGCACGCACCTTCGTTAGCATATATTTTGGCGGGCAGCGGCGTGGTGTTTGAAAATTCAAGCGTAACATGCCCCTCCCATTCAGGCTCCAGCGGGGTGACATTCACGATTATGCCGCAACGCGCATAGGTCGATTTGCCAAGACAGATGACGAGCACATCGCGCGGAATGCGAAAATATTCCACCGTGCGGGCAAGAGCGAAGCTGTTCGGCGGGATGATGCAGCAATCTGTTTTGCGATCAATAAAGCTGCCGGAATCAAACTCTTTCGGATCGACGACGGAGCTGTTTACGTTGGTGAAAATCTTGAATTCATCCGCCACCCGGGCGTCATAGCCATAGGATGACAGGCCATAGCTGATCACGCCTTCTTTTTTTTGCCCCTCCACAAACGGTTCGATCATGTCCGATCGGCGCGTTTCGTCGCGGATCCATTTGTCGGAAAGTATCGGCATAATATCTCACTCGTTCCAATAAACTAATTGCGCACAACGGCCCAGCGAACAGGCTCGCTCAACCCTTCAACCGCGCGGGAATCGTTGGCAGTCCACATCACCCATGGCTTTGCTGTGTAATCGGGCGGAAAATAATCGCCTTCAACCCATGCCTCACGGTCAATCGCTTGGCTGATTTGATATTCCGCTTCAAATGATTTCGATAGCATCAGCAACGCTGGCGATCCGCTATGCGCTTCTATCTGGTTCAGGAATGTCGCGAGTTCGGACAGGATCAGCGCACGGTTCGGCTTGCCCTTGCAGGTATCGGTAAAATCCAGCTGAACCGCGGGGGGCAGCGCGTTTTTATCGCGCGGCACAGTGGTGATAAACAATGTTGCCTGATCCGATGCCAGACGGCAAATATCGAAATGATGCACTGCGCCGTAGCGGATGCCCGCTTCCTTGACGCCTTTCAAATTGGCGGGGAAAGTCGCGTCGCGCTTGTCGGTTCCGGCTGTTGCGGTCAGATAGGCGAAATCCACCCCGGTCGCGCCCAGACGCCCCCAATCGGCCGCGCCGTTTGCCTCGCTCACCGCGATACCCTGCGTGGCAAATTCCCCGCGCGAAGGCGCCCAGCCAGCAGCATAATTCCATATGCTGTAGATGATCAGCGCCGCCGCAAGCACGATGACGCCGATGCGCAGCCATTTCTGCCTGTCAGCTGACATTGAAAAATCCACTGGCCATGATTGTCGATCGAACCCCCATTTTGTGCAAATCCTGCAACATGCTACCCCTTGATATGCAGCACGCAGATCAGTGTGAACAGCCGCCGGGCGGTGGCAAAATCCACCTCGACCTTACCTTCCAGCCGTTCCATCAGCAATTCTGCTGCGCCGTCATGCACGCCGCGCCGCGCCATATCAATCGTTTCGATTTCAGCTGCAGTTGATTTGCGGATCGCCTGATAATAACTGTCGCAGATCGCGAAATAATCGCGGATCGGACGGCGGAAACGGCCCAGCGCCAGCACCAGCGTTTCCAGATCTTCTCCGCTTTCGGTCATGATCCGCCAAACGAGGCGGCCTTCCTGCACAGACATTTCCAGATGATACGGCCCGTTATACCCCCCCGGATAATCGCGCGCGGGATCAAAGCTGTTGTCTTCGATCAGATCAAAGATCGCAACACGCCGTTCCTGTTCGATATCGGCACTGCGCCACAAAATCGTGGCTTCATCCAGATCAACCTTCGAAATGCGCGCGTTGCTCATGCCGCACTGTTAGCGGCCCATACGCCAGCGGCAAGGGGCAAGGTGAATTATCCACTTCTATTATCCACAGAATTATACCGGTAATGTGCCCCTATTTCTTTTACAGCGCCCCTTGTGATTTTTGGGGAACTGCCCGAAAAGACCCGTATGGCAGAGGCAATTAAACTGGCGGCGGATAACAGCGACGGGGCAGCGCAGGAACAGCGTCTGCCGCGCAACATTGATGCAGAGGCTGCGTTTCTGGGCGCGCTGTTAATTGACAACCGGATTGTCGAGGATGTGTCGATTAAACTGCAACCGGAACATTTTTTCGAACCGCTGCATGGCCGCGTTTACGAACAGATACTCAAGCTGATTGATCGCAATATGCTGGTAACGCCGGTGACGCTGAAACCGTTTTTTGAAGCGGATGAAGCGATGGGCGAGCTGGGCGGGCCGGGCTATCTTGTGAAGCTGACCGCAGATGGGGCAGGGCTGATCGGTGCGCGCGATTTTGCCCAGCAGATATATGATCTGGCGTTGCTGCGTGAGCTGATCTCGGTCGGGCGCAATCTGGTTGATGATGCGCTGGACACCAGCGTCGATGTCGATCCTAAGGGCCAGATCGAAAACGCTGAAAGCGCGCTGTACCGGGTGGCCGAGGGCGACGGCGAAACCGGTTCGATGAAAAATTTTCTGACCGCATCGACAGAGGCGATCAAGAATGTCGAAAAGGCGCTGAATTCCGGCGGGCATCTTTCCGGCGTCACGACCGGGCTGGACGGAATCAATCTGAAATGCGGTGGGTTGCATAGCAGCGATCTCATCATCCTTGCCGGACGCCCCGGTATGGGCAAGACATCGCTTGCCACCAATATCGCCTTCAATGCCGCGCAGCGATGGGTCCGCGACCGCGAGGACGGGATAGAGGAAGACAAAAGCGTCGGCGCGAAGGTGGCTTTTTTCAGTCTGGAAATGTCCGCCGATCAGTTGGCGACACGTATTCTGGCCGAACAATCGGGCATCTCATCGGAATCGCTGCGTATGGGAAAGATCAGCCGCGAAGATTTCCGCGAGCTATCGCGTGCCAGCCGGGAATTGCAGGATCTGCCACTGTTCATCGATGATACCCCTGCGCTCACCATCGCGGCCATGCGCACGCGCGCGCGGCGGCTGCAACGGCGCCATGGCGTCGGTCTGATTGTGGTCGATTATCTGCAATTGCTGCAAGGTTCGGGACGGGCGAATGACAACCGGGTGAACGAGATTTCGGAAATCAGCCGGGGCCTGAAAACTCTGGCAAAAGAATTGCAGGTTCCCGTTATCGCACTGTCGCAGCTCAGCCGTGCGGTCGAGCAGCGCGAAGACAAACGCCCACAGCTTTCCGATCTGCGCGAATCAGGCTCGATCGAGCAGGATGCCGATATGGTGTGGTTCATCTATCGCGGCGATTATTACGAGGCCGCCAAGGAACCCGATACAAATGATGATGCAGCCTATGCCGCCTGGCAGGAAATCATGGAGCGCATCCACGGCGTCTCCGAACTGATCGTCGCAAAGCAACGTCACGGCTCGACTGGCAAAGTGCGGATGAAATTCGATGCGAAAATCACGCGCTTTACCGATCTGGCAGACGATAGCTGGGGCGATGACGGGTATGATTGATGCCCCGCAGCTGCTATGCAAGCTGTTCAAATAAAACATGATTGAAAATTATGACATCCGCTCTCCCGCATCAGCACGGCATTGATATCGAAGAAGATGATATCGACTTTATGGGCCACGTAAATAACGCGCGCTATCTGTCATGGGTGCAGGATGCCGTGCTGGCGCATTGGAACAAGATCGCGCCGCCGGAAACTGCTGCGCGCTATTTGTGGGTCGCGCTGAAACATGAAATTACTTACAGAAAGCCGGCGTTTCTGGATGACGACGTGATCGCGACCGTCGTGTTGCAACGTGTGCAGGGCGCGCGCAGCTTTTACGATACGGTTATCAAGCGCGGCGAAGACGTGTTGGCCGAGGTTAAATCAAGCTGGTGCTGCATTGATGCCGAAACGCATAGGCCCGCGCGTATTGGCAAAGATATTCAGGCGCATTTCTTCCCGCGCGATTGATCGGTGCGCAGTGATGCCGCGCCATACCAATGGGCGCAAAATGCGCGATCAAAATACCGGATCATTCGCACCGTTGTCATCATCATCGCTGGGCGCAGCACCCGGTATCGGCGTATGGATCCCGCATTCGGTTTTGTCCCAGCCGCTCCACCGGCCGGAACGCGGATCTTCGCCCTCGGCAACCTTGTTCGTGCAAGGCGCGCAGCCGATTGAGGGATAGCCCGCAGCGACCAGCGGATGCGGCGGCAATTCATGCTGCGCAATATAGGCGTCGAGCCGCTCCTTGCTCCAGTCGATCAGCGGATTGACTTTCAACCGGCCTTCTTCAAGCTGAAACCGTGGCAGATTTTCGCGTGTTTTGGACTGGAAGGCCTTGCGCCCGCTGAATTGCGCATCATACGGCGCCAGCGCAGTTTTCAGCGGCAACACCTTACGAATGTCGCAGCAGCCATCGGGATCATAGGACCAGCGCAGCCCCGTTTCGTCCTTCGCTGCCAACATATCGGCATCGGGGGTTATATTTTGCAAATTGGTGAGGCCGATGCGCGCGACCAACTCATCACGGTAGGCCAGCGTTTCATCAAAATGCTTCCCCGTTTCCAGAAACAGGACGGGGATATCAGGACGGATACTGCCGATCAGATGCAGCAACACTGCGCTTTCCGCGCCAAAGCTGGAAACAATCGCGCTGTCGCCCAACATATCGTCATCGAATATCGCTTTGAGCATTTCATCGGTATCGCGCCCGCGAAACATATTGTTCAGCCGGATCGCGTCATTCAACGCGTAACGCGGCGCGGCGTCTATACGGTCTATGATGCGCGCCGGATCACCCATGGCGCAGCTTCCAAATCGGAACAGCGGCGTCGGCAGCGGGCTGATAATCGTGCTGGAAAATATGCAGCATTTTTTCGGCCACCGCTTCGTCCAGCGGTGCATCGGCGGCAAAACTGTCAAAGCCGCAGCGGCGCATGTAATTGATCTGATCGACCAGAACATCGCCTTGCGCGCGCAACTCGCCGGTGTAGCCAGCTTCACGCAATATCCGGGCGGCGCTGTAACCGCGTCCGTCGCGAAATTCGGGGAAGCCGATTTCAATCAGCGACAGGCGGCCAAGATACGGGATCAGATCGCGTGCATCCTCCCCCGGTTCGATCCTGACAGCGGTGGCGTTCGACTGATCAAGAAACGCCGCCAGCGTAACAGCAGGCTGTTCTTGTGGTTCATCGTCCCGGAAACGCAGCTTACTTGGCATAGATCGCCTCCTTGAAAGGTTCAACGCCCACCCGGCGATAGGTATCGAGGAAACGTTCGCCATCCTCGCGCAGTGCCTTGTAAACATCGGTGGCCTTTTCAACCGCATCGACGACGCCGTCTTCATCAAAGCCGGGGCCGATAATCTTGCCGATCGACACGTCTTCCGCGCCCGATCCGCCAAAGGTCAGTTGGTAATTTTCAACGCCTTTGCGGTCGACACCCAATATGCCGATATGCCCGGCATGATGATGACCGCAGGCGTTAATGCAGCCGGAAATTTTCAGCTTCAGCTCGCCCAGATCGCGCTGCCGTTCGAGACTTTCAAATCGTTTCGCGATTTTTTGCGCCACGGGAATGCTGCGCGCATTGGCAAGGCTGCAATAATCAAGGCCGGGGCAGGCGATGATATCGCTGATCAGATCCAGATTGGCATCAGCCAGCTTCGCATCGCGCAGCGCGCGCCAAACCGCATGAAGATCACGCTTTGCTACATGCGGCAGGACGATATTCTGCGCATGCGTAACGCGCAATTCATCGAAACTATATTTCAGCGCAATATCCGCCATGGCGTCAATCTGGTCTGCGCTGGCGTCGCCGGGAATACCGTCAACCGGCTTCAGGCTGATATTTACAATCGCATAGCCGTCCTGCTTGTGCGCTTTCACATTCTGATCAATCCAGACGGCGAAGTCCGGATCGCTGCGGTCCAGATCGGCTTCGGCATCCGAACTGAATGCAGGCGGCGCGAAAAATTCGGTAATCCGTTCCAGTTCGGCACGCGGCGGATCAATACCCAGCGTTTTCACATGCGCAAATTCTGCCTCAACCTGATCGCGATATTCATCCGCGCCCATTTCGTGGATCAGGATTTTAATCCGCGCTTTATATTTGTTATCGCGCCGTCCGTACCGGTTATAGACGCGTAGACATGCCTCAACATAGCTGAGCAGATCGTCGGCCTTTACAAATGGGTTGATTTGCGGCGCGATCATCGGCGTGCGGCCCATTCCGCCGCCGACAAATACGCGCGCGCCCAGCTCGCCATTTTGTTCGACCAATTCTATGCCGATATCGTGCAGCCGCATGGCAGCGCGGTCTTCGGGGGCAGCGATTACCGCGATCTTGAACTTGCGCGGCAGATAGGCAAATTCGGGGTGGAAGCTGGACCATTGGCGCAGCAATTCGGCCCATGGGCGCGGATCGGCGATCTCATCAGCCGCAGCGCCAGCATATTGATCGGACGATATGTTGCGGATGCAATTGCCGCTCGTCTGGATAGCGTGCATTTCAACGCTGGCCAGATCGTCGAGCAGATCGGGGCATTGTTCAAGGTTGATCCAGTTATACTGAATATTTTGCCGCGTGGTGAAATGGCCGTACCCGCGATCATATTTGCGCGCGATATGCCCCAGCATTTTCATCTGTTCACTATTCAGCGTGCCATAGGGAATCGCCACCCGCAGCATATAAGCATGCAGCTGCAGATACAGCCCGTTCATCAGCCGCAGCGGTTTGAACTGGTCTTCGGTGATTTCGCCGGCTAGCCGCCGCTGGACCTGATTTTTAAACTCGGCAACGCGGTCATCCACCATCTGCTGATCGTAATTGTCATATTTATACATGTCTCAGCCCTTCTCGACTGTAATGGCGGGATTGATGGCCAGATCGGCGCGCACGGTAGGCCCGGCGGCGCGGACGCGTTCCTTGATATGGATGGGCAGGCCGTCTTCGGCTTCGACAAGATAGGCCGCATTTACCCGGCGCGCGCCTTCCTCCGCTGCCAAAATAGCCTCGCCGCCTTCGCCTACATCGGCCGCATCTTCCACCTGATGCGACCAGCCGTCACCGGTCCACCAGATAACGAGGCCGCTTTCCAGCTCATTTCCCGTCAGCAGTTTCAATTCATATACTCCGCTTTTCTTGCAAGGGTTTGCATGCGATTGTTTGCATCCGACTTTAAAACTACTTCGCCGACGATGATAATTGCCGGGCTTTGCACATCTTCGCGCGCTATCATATCGCCCAGATCGGTAAGCAATGTCTGCATCGCGCGCGCGCCATCCCGCGTGCCGCGTTCCAGAACAGCGACCGGCATATCCGGCGACACGCCGTCCGCGATCAGCTTTTCCGTGATATCACTTGCCGTTGCGACGCCCATATAGATTACAAGCGTGCGGCCTTTTCCTGCAAGGCCTGACCAATCCTGATCGGTTAATCCTTTGCATTGACCGGCCACGAAGCTGACGGCACTTGCGGCATCACGGTGGGTGAGGGGCAGCATCGCCTCCGCACTGCATCCCAGTGCCGCCGATACGCCGGGCACAATCTCCACCGCAACGCCATCGGCGCGGCAGGCCTCTGCTTCTTCGCCGCCGCGGCCAAAGATAAATGGATCGCCGCCTTTCAGCCGAACCACCATATGTCCTGCCCGTGCTTCGCGCACCAGAATGTCGTTGATCGCGTCCTGCGGCACGCTGTGTTTGCTGCGTTTTTTGGCAACCGAGATAAACTTTGCGTCTGCATTGCACAGCGCCATGACGTCATCATCGACCAGCCCGTCATGCACAATGACATCGGCCTTACCAATCAAGCGCGCAGCTTTCATTGTGAGAAGATCAGGATCGCCCGGACCTGCGCCGACAAGAAACACTTTCCCGCCCGACACTTGGGCCGGCAGGTATGTATTGTCGGATGGGCGCGCTGATATCATTATGCGCATATGCGCCAAGCCCGGCGTAATTTCAAATCAAGATATTTTGGAGGCCGACAAGAACAGCTTTATTCAGCGGGCACTTGCGCGGAAACCTCATCCGGTGCCGCAGCTTCGTCTTCATGCGCGGCATTTACCGAACTTATGATCTGTTCAAATTGTTCTTTTGGCGAATTAAATTCGTCTTCTTTCAAACCGATACCGACCATTGCCTTGGGAACTTCGCTTTCCGATGATACAACGGGATAGGCGCAGTTGTCGGTCGCGTAATATGCGCCCGGCCGGTGGTTGCCTGACATGCCAACACCGCCCAGCGGGGCTGCATCCGATTTGGCCGTGGTCGCGGCATTCCAGTTCACAATGCCGGCGCGGCTGTTTGCCCAGAATTCGTCATACTGCTGTGCAGTGCCGCCGATCAATGCAGCGGACAGGCCGAAATTGGTGTTGTTAGCCTCGTCAATCGCGCGTTCGAAATCGGGTGCGCGAACAACCTGTAGCAACGGACCAAACAGTTCAATATCGGGCCGTTCCACCATATTTGTGACGTCGATAATTCCCGGCGTGACAAATGGCCGTCCCTCGATCGGGCGTGCCATATGTTTGATCGGTTTTCCACCATGGCTCATCAGTGCGACGAAGCTTTCGGTCAGAATATCAGCTGCATCATTATCGATCAGCGGCCCCATAAAGGGCGCAGGATCGCTTAATGGTTCGCCGATAATCAGCCGGTCTGCCAGACGCTTTACTTCTTCCAAAAAGGGTTCGTAAATATCGTCTTTGATAATCAAGCGGCGTGCCGATGTGCAATTTTGGCCTGCGCTGGTGAAAGCAGAATTGATCACCAGCACGGCAGAGCTGTGCAGATCGGTATTGTCCCAAACGATAACCGGATTATTGCCGCCAAGTTCCAGTGACAGAAGCTTATCCGGCCGGTTAGAAAATTGTTTGTGTAATGCAATGCCGGTTCGGGTCGATCCGGTGAACAGCAATCCTTCTATACCGGGATGGCCGGCAAGCGCGCGGCCTGCTTTCCCGTCGCCCTGCAATATACGCACGACACCTTCCGGAATACCGGCGCGGCGAACATAATCTATCAGCAATTGTCCGGTCGCCGGAGTTTTCTCCGACGGTTTGAAAACGATGCTGTTGCCCGCTATCAAAGCCGGAACAATATGGCTGACCGGAGACAGCACGGGTTCGCTGAAGCCGGTTAACACGCCTAACACGCCCAGCGGTTTATGGCGCAGCGCCGTCCGCTTTCCCGGCTTGCCATTGATGCGGCGTTGCGATGATCGTTCGGCATATGCCGTGATGGAGATGTTAACCTTCGACACCGCAGCTTCGACTTCCCTGCGCGCTTCCCAAAGCGGCTTGCCGGTTTCGCGGGCTATCAGGTCAGCGATTTTATCGGTATCGGCGCGCATCCGATTGCCCAGTGCACGGATCCGTTCCAATCTTTCATTCAAAGGTCGGGCGGCCCATTGCGGCCACGCATCGCGCGCAGCTGTCACTTCTAAATCCGCCAATCCCGGCGGACCGCGCCACAGCTCGGCTCCGGTAGCTGGTTCATATGAAATAAACTCGGTCAATTCTTTACGCTGTCCATCGCTAAGTTTCAGCGACCGTAATAGGCCGTTATGTTGCAAGCAATATCTACCTATGGTTGAAAAATTCTTAACCATTATATTATTTTACGGTGTTTCGCCGCAACCGCGATATGGGTTTGAATTATCCGTCATTGCGGTGAAGCAAATCACCTAGCGCGCGGATGTGGTTTACTTTCGTGTTCAGCTTTGACCAATCGTCATGATCGCTGATGGCGGACCAGATGTCTTCCACCTCGTCAATATGCAACGAACAGGCCGGTAGAGTTTGGACGTTTCCGGCGCTGGTAAACTTTGCCAATGTGGCAAGAAACCGGCTGTAATCCTCAGTATCCGGCGATTCACCATCGGTAACCCCGCCATAATGCCGAGCGAAGAAACTATCGATTTCTAATGGTTCGCTGGCCAGCGCGCGTTCGGCCTGTTCGGTAAGCTGCCGGTCAGCTTCATCACCTTGCGGAGTGACGCCAAGCCGCCATACAAAACGCCGGACGAATGCCTGCTGGAACAGTTTGGGAAAACGCTCCAGTTCGGCAATCATCGGATCCGCATCCGAAAGCAAACGTAGCGCAATCGCCAGCTGCCCTAGATTCCAGTGCATCGCCTGCGCCTGCCGCCCAAACGCATACAGCCCGGAATGATCGAAATAGGCAGCGGTAAATCCGGCATCCCATCGCGGTGTGAAGCGCCATGGGCCGTAATCGAAACTTTCGCCGGTAATGTTGATATTGTCGGTGTTCAGCACGCCGTGGACGAATCCAGCAACCATGTAGCTTGCCGCCAGATCGGCGATACGCGGCACCGCGCCTGCGAATAGCTGCGCCGCCGGATTGTTGCCCGGCTCCTCCCCGTATAATTCGCGCAGGCAATATTCGGTGAGCATCGCCATCTGCTCCGCGTCCTTTTCAAACGCCAGCCGCTGGAACGCGCCAATGCGAATATGGCTGTGCGACAGCCGAACCATTACCGCAGATCGGGTCGGCGATGGCTCGTCACCGCGCCATAATTCCTCGCCGGTTTCGATAATCGAAAATGTTTTCGACGTATTGACGCCCAGCGCCTCCAACATTTCAGTGGCGAGCAATTCGCGCACCGCACCTTTCAAAGTCAACCGGCCATCGCCCTGCCTGCTATACGGCGTCTGCCCGCTTCCCTTGGTACCCAGATCCATCAGCCGCCCGCGATGATCGCGCATCTGCGCGAACAGAAATCCGCGGCCATCGCCAATATCAGGATTGTAGCTTTGAAATTGGTGGCCATGATAGCGCAGCGCCAACGGCGATTGCAGATTATCGGTGAGCGGTTCGAACCTGCCGAAATGCCGAATCCATTCCGCATCGGACAAACTGTGCAGCCCCACGCTGCCTGCCCAGCGATCGTTGCGAAAGCGCAGCTGCGTTTCGGGAAAGTCCGCCGCGGTAACCGGATCGCCCATTTTCGCGCCAAGGCTGGTGATTTTCGGATCGGGGCTGTAAGGGGCAGTTTCTGGTTTGGTTATCATCGGCCCTAGGTGGGGCCAGCAACAGGGAAAGGCAAGCATGACGCGCGCGCGCATACTGCATCTGCACAGCAGCTTTGATCTGGGCGGCAAGGAAGCCCGCACAGCGCAATTGATGAACCATTTCGGCAGCAAAGCTGAACATACAGTGCTGGTCGGCGATCATGACGCGATGGGCGCGCGCGATGCGATTGACCGGACGGTGGACGTGTCATTCCCCGGTGATGCCGCGCCATCGCTGCTCGGCAAACCGAACATGTGGCGGTATCAGAAGCTGGCCGATTATATGGCGAATTTCGATTTGATCCTCAGCTATAATTGGGGGGCAATGGACGGGGTGATGGCGCATACCCTTTTGGGGCGCTTCAAAAAACTACCGCCGCTCATCCATCATGAAGACGGGTTTAATGAGGATGAATTCGAAACTTTGAACTCAAAACGCAATTGGTTCCGCCGGCTGGCGCTGGCGCGCAGTTACGCATTGGTCGTCCCGTCAAAAACATTGGCGCAGATCGCACAATCAGCCTGGAATCAGCCTGCGGCCAAAATCTGCCATTTCCCCAACGGGATCAAGGTGGACGATTATCATAAAAAGCCGCAGCGCGGGTCGTTCCCCGATTTCAAAAAGCGCGATGACGAAGTGGTGGTCGGCACCGTCGCAGGGCTGCGCAAGGTGAAGAATCTGCCGCGGCTCGTTCGTGCGGTTGCAGCGGCGGGGGATAATATCCGGCTGGCGATTGCCGGTGAAGGCCCGGCGCGCGCCGAGATAGAGGCAGAGGCCGCGCGGCTGGGCATATCAGACCGCGTTATGATGCCCGGCTTTGTCAAAAATCCGGCGCGCTATATCGGCCTGTTCGATATATTCGCGCTGTCATCGGACAGTGAACAATTTCCAATATCGCTGGTGGAGGCGATGGCGGCGAAATGCCCCGTTGTTGCTACTGACGTGGGCGACATCCGCAACATGGTTACGCGCAATAATCTGCCCTATATCGTGCCGCGTGATGATGAAGCCGCGCTGGCCAGAGCGATTGCCGATCTTGCCGAGCTTGCCAGTTTGCGGAAGGATATCGGTTATGATAACCATTTGCACGCATGGGAAAACTATCAGCAAAGCGCGATGTTTGATCGGTATGCCAAACTATATGGTAGCGCGATCGGGCGCGCGGAATTTGCGGGACAGTAGCGACAAATTGTTATAGGCGTTTTCGCATAGTGCGGGCCGCCCGATAAATGGCTGGCCAAAGCACCGGGTCGAAATACTCCAAAAGGGGATGAACGTGTTCAAGGGTCTGAAACCCATTATATATGGCGGCAAGGAAGTCTGGCCCTTGATTGAGGGCGGGAAGGGCGTTGCTGCCACAAATCATTCCAGTTCGGGCGCATGGGCGGCGGCAGGCGGCATCGGCACGGTCTCTGCCGTGAATGCTGACAGCTATGACGAAGATGGCGAGGTGATCCCGCAGGTATATCACGGCAAAACGCGCGGCGACCGGCACCGTGAACTGGTGGAATATGCCATCACCGGCGGTATTCAGCAGGTCGAGCGCGCTTATGATATTTCCGGCGGCAAGGGCGCGATCAATATCAATGTGCTGTGGGAAATGGGCGGCGCGCAGGATGTGCTGCATGGTATATTGGACAGCACCAAAGGGCTGGTCACCGGCGTGACTTGCGGCGCCGGAATGCCGTATAAGCTATCCGAAATTGCGGCGCAGTATGGCGTCAATTATCTGCCGATCATTTCATCGGCCCGCGCTTTTCGTGCCTTGTGGAAACGCGCCTATCATAAAGTGCCCGAATATCTGGCCGCGGTGGTATATGAAGATCCGTGGCTGGCAGGCGGGCATAACGGATTGTCCAACGCCGAAGACCCGCTCGATCCGCAAGATCCGTTCCCGCGCGTAAAGGCATTGCGCGATGTGATGCGCGCAGAGGGCATTTCCGATGACGTGCCGATTATCATGGCAGGCGGGGTATGGTATCTGCGCGAATGGGAAAACTGGATTGATAATCCGGAACTTGGCCAGATCGCGTTTCAGTATGGCACGCGCCCGTTGCTGACACAGGAAAGCCCCATTCCGCAAAAGTGGAAAGACGAACTTACGAAAATTCCATCGGGCGGGGTGTTGCTGCATAAATTTTCGCCCACCGGATTTTATTCGAGCGCGGTCATCAATCCCTTCCTGCGGCAGTTGCAGTCGCGCTCCGAACGCCAGATTGCCTTTTCAACCGAACAGGCAGGCGACCATACGGCGCAGCTTGATGTGGGCGTAAAGGGAAAGAATTTTTGGGTGACGCCCGGCGATCTGCTGCGCGCGCGCGAATGGGATGCGCAGGGCTATGTCTCCGCGCTGAAAACTCCGGATAACACGTTGGTATTCGTAAAGCTGCCCGAACGCGACGAAATCCGCAAGGATCAGGCCGATTGCATGGGGTGCCTTTCGCATTGCGGCTTTTCCAGTTGGAAAGACCACGATAATTTTTCGACCGGTCGCCT
>ENA-ORXU01000588-ORXU01000588.1-marine-metagenome-genome-assembly--contig:-NODE-588-length-39966-cov-7.553912_pt1 | contig 39966 bp, 36 predicted proteins | sample MGYA00237869_ERZ511484 | MGnify/ENA metagenome assembly ERZ511484 | reverse complement strand
TGACGAAAGAGGGAGTCGAGCGACCGGAGGCGTTTGCCGCTCTCCATGGGTCAGCACTATCGGCTTCGCAGCTTTCGTTGCCCTGGCCGGAGACTTACGCGTGTGTATGCGGCAGGCTCCCCGTCCGGGCCGGCTCGTGCGGTCCATGGAAACCGGAGAAGGCGACATGGACGATCCTGTCGACAAGCAAGCGCGGGAGGCGGCCGCGCGCATCCTGCTGGCGCACCTGGGTGCGGCGATGATCGCCACCGGACAGCCGGTGCACGAGATCGAGCAGGAGCTGGCCGAGGTCGGTGCACGACTGAGCTACCCCCGGATCCAGGTTGCGGTGGCCCCGACCGGAATGCTCCTGTCGCTTCGCAGCGGGGAGCCTGCGACGTACGAATCCGTCAGCGCACCGATCCGGCTCGATCAGACCAGCGAGGTGCGTCGCATTCGCCATCAGCTGGTGTTCGACGATCTCGATCCGGCCGAGGCGCTCTCGCAGCTGTCCACGTTGCGGGCCCGGCCCGAGCGTTACCCCTCGTGGGCCAGGCTTCCGGCCTGGGTCGCGATGGCGGCCGGAATCGCGCTCATCCTGCAACCCGGCTGGGCCAACGTCGGGCTGGCCGCCGGATGCTCGGTCCTGATCTACGGGCTGCTGGCGCTGGCGAAACGGGCTCGCGTCATGATCAGTCTGCTGCCCACGCTTGCCGCCTTCGTCACCACCGTCATCGTGTTCGGCGCCGCGAATGCCGGCTGGATCGAGGGGCCGTTGCGCACCGTGCTGCCGCCGCTGGCGCCGCTGCTGCCCGGTGCCCTGATCGTGACCGGCATGTCGGAGCTTGCCGCCGGCCACATGCAGGCGGGCGCTCCACGACTGGTCTATGGCCTCGTCCAGTTGGGACTGTTCGCCGTGGGATTGATCGCGGCGACCACCGTGCTGCACGTTCCGGTCGAGCTGCTGGGCAACGTGCGCGTCGACGACATCGGCTGGTGGGGCGCACCGTTGGGGTTGGTGTCGATCGCGGTCGGGATCTGCCTGATGGAGAGCATCGAGCTGTCGATGGTGCCCTGGATACTGCTGGTGTTGCTGATGGCATTCGTCGCTCAGGCGGGCGGGCAGGCACTGGGCTCGGCGGCACTGGGCGGATTTCTCGGCGCCATCGCGGCCAGTCTGGGTGCCACGCTGGTCGAGCGACTGCGACCTCGCTCGGCCCGGCTGGTGGTGTTCCTGCCCTCGTTCTGGCTGCTGGTACCTGGAAGTCTCGGCCTGGTCAGCGTGACCGCGCTGGTCGCCGACGCCGATCAGGCGGTCGGTCCGGGCCTGGGGGTGGTGGCGGTCATCTGCGCGATCGCGCTCGGCCTGCTGGTCGGCTCCTCGGTGGATCTGGGCATTCGCAGCCGTCGCCGACCTGCGCCGACGGTGCCCTGATCGCTTCAGCGCTCGGTGGCGTTCCGGCCCCATTCGATGCTTCCCCAGCACCGCTCGTGCACCACGTAGAGAACCATCCCGACCGATGCCAGCGTGAGCGCAAGCCCTGCGCCCTCGGCGAACGAGCCGGTGAAACCGGCACCGATCAGCGTCGAGACCAGCAAGCCGAGCAGCTGCCAGGTGAACGCCTTGAGCCAGGATCTTCGTGGACTGTCCATGCAGGGGTGGATTCGATTCCGGTGAACGAGAACCGAAGGATCGACCGCCACACGCGCTGACTCAAGCCGCATTCGATAGTCGCCAGCTGAAGATTGATACTCTACGAGTCATCTGGTGACCAAACGCTGCGTATCGTGAAAAAACAAGAGCGAGCGGCATTGCTGCGTGATCGCATCCGCCTGGCCATGCAACCCGCCGGACTGAGCCAGGCCCGGCTCGCCGGCCTGATCGGCGCCGATCGCTCTACGGTGTCCGCGCTGCTGGGCTCGGATCAGCCGCGCTTGCCGAACGCTCAGCTGGTGGCCGAGATCGCCAGCGCGCTGAACGTGAGTGCCGACTGGCTGCTCGGCCTGAGCGATTCGCCCGATTCGCTGGGCGTGATCCTGTCGCGATCGCTGGAGGTCAAGGCCGCCAGCCGGGATCCGGTCGATCTGCAGATCGAGCAATGGCAGCAGCAGGCTCACGGCACCAAGATCCGCACCGTGCCGGCCTCGTTGCCCGCATTCACCAAGACCGGTGCCGTGCTGGCCATCGAATATGGCGAGTCGGTACGCCGTCCGAGCGCAAGCGGTACCCCGGAACGTGCCGTGAAGCACTTCATCGACGTGGACGATGCGGTGCTGTCCCGCTTCGTGGACACCAATGACCTGGAGCTGGCCATGCCGAGGCAGCGTCTGGAAGGGCTGGCCTCGCGCGAAGGACTGTGGCGATCGTTATCAGCGAGCGATGTGAAGCGCCAGCTGGACAAGTTGCGCCAGCTGCACGAGAACTACTACCCCCGCGCGCGAATTCACCTCTATGACGAAGGGCAGCACTACTCCGCACCGATCACGGTGTTCGGTGCGCAACGCGCGGTGGTCTACCTGGGACGTTCCTATTTCGCGTTCACCACGCGTGAGCACGTGCAGGAGTTGACCGCCCAGTTCGACCTGCTGGTGCGCGACGCAGCGATCGAGGCCCACGCGTTCGGTGACTTCCTGGACACGCTATAGGCGCGGCATCGAGCGCGCGGTCCGACGAACAATCCAGAACGCGGCACTTGTCGTAGCGTTCGCTCAGGCTCGAAAGTCGTGAAGGCGTCGTGCGCACATCCTCGCGGCTCTGGCTTATTCTTCAATCTGCACAATGCGTCCGCCACGCCCGGGACCGGTCGAACTCTCCTGCAACTTTCAAGCCTTTGACTCCGCCCGAACCGACATCGACCGTGGACGATTCCACCGCCCTGCGCCAGATCTTCGAAGCGATGGAGGATGCCATCTGCGTCATCGAGATACTGGGTCCGGACAGCGACGGCATCGTCAGGCGCGTGCGCTACCTGCACGTCAATCCGGCGTTCGAACGCCACTCCGGTTACCAGGATGTGGAAGGCCTGACTTCGGATGTGGCCTTTCCGGATCTCGAGCAGCATTGGTTCGATCATTTCACTCGGGCATGGCGCAGCGGCGAACCGATGCGCTTCATCGACGAAGCCCCGTCGCTCGAGCGCGTCTTCGAAGTCTCCTTGAGCCGCATCGGTAGCGAAAGCAACCGGCGCATCGTCTGCCAGTTCAAGGATGTCACGCTGCAGCATGCCGCCCGGCAGCGAGCGCTGCAGATGTCGGCCGAGCTGTCGGAGTCCGATCGGCGCAAGACCGAGTTCCTGGCTACGCTGGCGCACGAGCTGAGGAACCCGCTCGCGCCCATCAGCAACGGGCTGGAACTGCTGGAGACGATGGACGATGTACCGGGCGAGGTCGGCAGGTTGCACACCATGATCAGCCGTCAGGTCGGGCAGCTGGCGCACCTGGTCGACGATCTGCTGGATCTGTCGCGCATCTCGCAGGACAAGATCGCACTGCGTCGCTCCTCGATCGCGCTGTCGAGCATCGTTAACGATGCGGTCGAGGCCTGCCGTCCGCTGCTCGAGGAAAAGGGACACGCGCTGGCGATCGACGTGCCCGATCCGGATGTGCGGATCGAAGTCGACGCCGTGCGGCTTACCCAGGTGCTCTCCAACCTGCTGAACAACGCGGTCCGCTACACCCCGCAGGGCGGCCACCTGGAGGTCTGGGCTTCGATGGATGCGGACGGTTTTCACCTGGCGGTCGGTGACGATGGCCAGGGGATGAGCGAGGACGAGCTGGTGCAGGTGTTCGAGATGTTCGCCCAGGTGCGAGGCGAGACGCCGACCGAGCACGGCGGGCTGGGCATCGGCTTGACGCTGGCCCAGCGCATCGTCGAACTGCACGGCGGCCGACTGATCGCCAAGAGTCCGGGACGGGGCCTGGGCAGCTGGTTCGAGATTCACCTGCCGCCGGTCGACCGGTCGGCGCAGGAGGAGTCTCTCGAGCAGATCGGCGCCCCCCCGGCCGCCTCCGCCTCGCGCATCCTGATCGTCGACGACAATCGTGATGCGGCCGACACGCTGGCCAGGATCCTGGCACTGCGCGGTCACGAGACGCGGGTCGTCTACAACGGTCTTGACGCCTTGACGGCCTGCGACGACATGCGACCGGACGTGATGTTCCTGGACATCGGCCTGCCGGACATCACCGGCTACCAGGTGGCGCTGGAGCTGGGCCAGCGTGTCTACCGTTCGAGCCTGACGCTGGTTGCCCTGACCGGCTGGGGCATGAACAAGGATCGGGAGCGCAGTCGCGATGCCGGCTTCGAGCATCACATGACCAAGCCGGTATCGGCTCGCATCGTCCTGGAGCTGCTGGCGGGGATTTCCGCGGCGCGTGGCGGCACCTGACGCTACGATGCCTTTCGGGTGGCAGCCTCGCCGGTGTTCACTTCATCTTCGTCGTCGCTGTCGGCCTCGCCGTTGCCGCTTCCCTTGCCGTTTCCCTTGCCGTTTCCCTTGCCGTTTCCCTTGCCGTTTCCCGTGCCCGGCACCCCACCGCCGAGCAGCACCGGGATAGGATCGAGCGGTCGCCACAGCGACAGCGTCGACAACGCCGCCGCCATCAGCAGACGTGAACTGAGCAACCAGGCGGCAAAGCCGATGCTGAAGACCACACCGCCCACCGCGACCACCAGCGTGACGCACTGACGCTCGCTCTCCTCCTGCTCGCCGAGCGCCTCGGCCGCAGAGCGGATGCGCTCCATCGGACGATCGAACTGCTCGATGCTCAACGGCGAAAGCGGCGACAGACCGGCGTTCTGCAGCGACGCCTGCGGACCCGGGGTCGAATCCACCTCGATGAACGGGGTCGCCACCACGATGCCCGGCGGAATGGCCGGCAACCGGACGCCCATGTCCGTCCGATGCCCCGGACCGACCGGCGAATGGTCCGGCATCGACCCCTCGACCAGCCAGATCATCGAACGCAATGCCTCCTCCTTCTCTTCATCGTCCGGATCGGTCGCCACCGCCGGCATCGGCTTGCCCGCGAACCCGGTCGGACCGCCCGGCCTGTCCGGCAAGCTCAGGACAGGCAGTTCGCCGATGGCAGCATCAAGCTCCGGCTCACCGTCGTCCAGCCGCGTCACGTTGACGATGACCCGACCGATCGACACCAGGTCCTGGGCATCCTCGACCCGCACGTCCAGCTCGTAGCTCCTCGGGGGCAGTCCGGTGACCATCAGCCTGCCGTCCGTGAGCGATGCCACGCCGTCCGGCACCGCCGTGTTGTCGCCGGGGAGGAACTCGAACACCAGCTCGTCGCCCGTGTCCGGATCGAGCGCCTCCACCTGCCGGCCCCCGCCACTGTTCTCCTCGGTCCGGATCGTTCCCCCCTCGACCAGCGCAGCGTTGATCACGCCCGGTCCGGGCAGCGGCCTGCCACTCTGACCCGGTGTCAGGATCGGCGCATCGTTGACCGCCTCGACGTCGAGCACCGCCCGGGCCGACGCCACGTCGCCGCCCGCATCGGCCACCGTGTACACGAATGTGTCGACGCCGTTGAAGTCCGCATCCGGCGCGTAGGACAGCGTGCCCCGCGCGGTGCGCATCAGCGTGCCGTGCGCGGGCTGGGTGAACGAGACCGGCCGCGGCGCACCGCCCTCGGGATCGGTATCGTTGTGCAGCAGCTCGAGCGACGGATCGATCACCTGCACCGTCAGCTCGTACACCCCGTCAGCTCGTACACCCCGTCGGCGTTCGCATCGCTTGGCGACTCGAAGTCCGGGGCGGTGACCAGACGCAGCTCGCCCGTCGGCGCATCGATCGCGAACGCCGCACGATCCGCCCCACCGCTGATGCCATGGCCGGCAGGTCGCCGTCCGTGGCACCGAGCGTGAACAGCGCCACGGTGCCCTCGCTCACCGATCGGCCCGCGATCGGATCGAGTACGGGTGCATCGTTCACATTGGTGAACGTGATGCTCGCGGCGGTAGCGATGGTGCTCGGCTCACCGTCGCTGACGGCGACCGAGTACGCCGGTGCGCTTTCGCCGCCATCGTGCACGAACTGCACGTCACCGTCGCTGATCTGCTGCGGGGTGAAGCGGGTGATCGCAAGCCCCGTGTCCGCGTTCTCGAACCGGCCTCCGCTGATGGCGGAAACCGTGAAGACCAGGGTGGCACCGCTCGTGTCGATCTCGCCCCGGACGAGCGCCACGTGCTCGATCGCCGGCCCCACCGCCGGCAGCTCGGCCAGCACCGTGTCCGCCGCGAACAGCACGCGCGACTCCAGCCTCTCGACATGGAAACTCGATGTCGATGGGTCGGACTTCTTTCGACCCGGACCGGACATGAAAGCTACCGATGACCTCGATGCGCGAAACCGGTGTGGCGAAGACCGGACAACCGGCACCTCGCTCGGCACCGGCATCGGCCGGCGGCACGCCATCCCCACTCAAGGACCGAGCCACCCCCGGTGAGGCGACGGCGAAACCTCTTCAGCGGGTCGGCCTGTCCCGAACCGCCTCCGATGGCACCCACTCCCGCCATCCGGCCACCAGCGGAAACCACAGTCCCACCCGGATGGGCCGGGCGTCGATCGCTTGCATCAGTCGCGCGTAGCCATCGAGCTGGTCCCGGTAGCGTTCCTGCTCGGTATCCAGGAACGTCTCCAGACCACTGCCCTCGTGCGAGCCGGTCTTGTAGTCCACGATCCAGCGGACCCCCTCGCGATCGACGAAGGTGCGGTCCATGATCACGCGGCGGATGCGGACGAGTCGGCCGCGCTCGTCACGATCGGGTGCGCTGAGCGCCCACTCCGGACGAATCTCGGCATGATCATCGCTCAGTATCCAGCGTCCCCGAGCGGTTTCCAGCGTGTTGCGGATCGCCCGCTCGACCAGCCCCGCCGCTTCGGGACGCAACGCTTCGGTCACGCCCAGTTGTGCCAGCTCCCGATCGATCCGCGCCACATCGTCAGGCCGTGGCGCGTGGCGCTCGGCCACCGGACGCTGCCCGATCGCCAGCAGGTTGGCGTGCACCACCGTACCGACATGGCGCGCCACCCCGCCACTCCAGTCGTAGCTGGGCCCCTTGTCCTCCTGCTCGTCGTCGTCGGTGACGACGCTATCGGCCGGCCAGTCGAACGGCTCGAACGTCGGCAGGCACCAGTCGGTCACCGGGCGCACCAGCGGCGGTGCCTCGGGCGCCGGCATCGTCAGGTCGTCGTCCATCCACGCACCGCTGCCGTCCAGCTCGTCGCCGGATGCGTCCGCAGGCTCCAGGCTGGCGCACACCAGCTCGTGCAGCGGCTGCAGGAAGCTGCCGGCGAGCGCCTTCTTCGGCTGACCTTCCTCGTCCAGCGGCAACGGTGTGGTCAGGTGCAGGTACGCCTTCGCACGGGTGCAGGCCACGTACAGCAACCGTAGCCGTTCGGCCGCCTCGCGCTGATCGCGCAGCCCGCGCACCAGCGCGATGATGCCGCTCTTGTCCGCCTTGGCCGTATCGGGTGGATCGATCGGTGCGAACAGCAGGTTCGGCTCGCCGTGCAGCGTGCTTTCGTACCAGTTGATCAGCCCCGGCGTGTCGATGGCCGAGCGGCGCGCCAGTGCCGGCAGGATCACGGTGTCGAACTCCAGCCCCTTGGACTTGTGCACGGTCATGATCTGCACGCGCGCCGACAGCTCGTCGTTGGCCTCGGCGGCGTACAGCTTGTTCAACGCTCCCAGCACCTCGCCACGCTGCCAGAGCCGCCCTTGCTGTTCGAACGACACCAGCCGTGCCAGGCAGCGCTCGGCGGCGTCCAGGTCACCGTCCCGGTGGCAGGCGGCAGGCCCGCCGAGCCGAAGCCACACCGACTCCACCCACGGCACCAGCGCCGAGCGGGGTGCCCGCTCCACCGCCGGTTCGATCAATTCGGTGAAGCGCGTCAGGCGTCGTCGTCCATCGGCGGACACCCGCTGCAGTCGCTCGGCATCGCGCAGGCCCTCCAGCACGGTCATGCCGCTGTCGTCACCGATCAGTGCGTGCAGGTCGGCCAGCAGCAGCCCGCACAGCGGACCACGCAGCACCGCCAGCCAGTGCAGGCGATCGTGCACCGAGTGCAGCGCCAGCGTCAGCGCCACCAGGTCGCGCACCACCGGTCGCTCGCCGAGCAGGTCCATCTCGACCGCACGGAAGCGGATGCCGGCAGCGTTCAGCGCGGCCACGATCGGTGTGGCCGCGCTCCTGGAACGCACCAGGATGCCGACGGTATGCCCTGCATCCATCGCCAGCGCCCGTTCGACGCGCTGCACCACCTCGGCGGCCTCCTCCTGCGCGATGGCGCCAGGCATGGGCAGCACCTGCACGCCTCCTTCTCCATCGCGCTGAGCCCGGGACGGCTCGTAGGTCACCGCACCGATGTTCGCGTCCGCCACATCCGGGAACAGGTCGGTGAACACCGCGTTGACCCAGTTGATGATCGCGGGTTCGGAACGGAAGTTGACCTGCAGGGTCAGCGGCTCGAAGTCGACCGGGCCGATGCCGTGGTCCCGGGCTTGCAGGAACAGCGCGACGTCCCCTTCGCGAAACCCGTAGATCGACTGCATCGGATCGCCGACGATGAAGAAGGTGCGGCCGTCGCCCGGCTCCCAGCCCGCCACCAGACGCTCGAACAGCGACCACTGGGCGCGCGAGGTGTCCTGGAATTCGTCGACCAGCACGTGCTGCAGGTCCAGGTCCATCGACAGGGCCAGGTCGGTGGGCTGCTCGTCTGTGCCCAGCGCCAGCAGCGCGCGCTGCGAGATCTCCGTGAAGTCCAGCTCGCCACGCTCGCCGAACAGTGCGTACAGCTCGGCCACCAGCTGCGGCAGGGTGCCGACCAGCTGCTCGAGCAAGGCCCATTCCTCGTCCGTGTAGGTCGGTGGCGGCAGCGTGCGCACCGCGGCCAGCGCTGCCGTGAAGCCGGAATCGTCCGCGATCGACTCCAGCACCGATTCCAGCGATTGCTTGTGCGCGGCAAGCGCGGCCGCGGGCTCGCCCAGCAGCTTCGCCGCCGTCTTCGCCGGAAATCCGATCGACTTGTCGACACGCTTTCGCACCGCGGCGTCGGCGGTCATCAGGAAGGCGGACAGGGTCTGCCAGTGCTCCAGGTCATCGAGATCCGCACCCGGCCAGCGTTCGGCCGGCCCGCCATCCGCGCTCAGGCGAACGAGCAACGCGGCTTCCTTGTCGCCCGGCACCTTGCCTTCGGCATCGGCCAGCGCGATCAGGTAATGCGTGGCGCGTTCGATGATCGGCGGCAGGCGCGTGGCCAGCCCGGGCGGTGCGGCAGCGCTCAACGCCTGCAACCGATCCGTCACCAGCCGCGACAGCATGAATTCCAGCGCATCGCGCAGCGCCTGCTCCTCGCCCGAGAACGGCATGACGAAGCGCATCCACTGATCCCGGGTGGCGAGCAGGTCGGCCAGTTGCTGCTGCAGGCGGTCGTAACGGTTGGCGTTCTGCAGCAGCACGCGGTCCAGGCGCTTCAGATTCTCGTCGATGAACCGTCCCGCGGCCTCCAGGTGCAGGGCGCGCGCGTCCTCGACGATGCCGGTCGGTGCGCCCAGCGTGGAAACCAGCGGCAGCCGGTGAGCCAGGCGCGTGGCCAGCGAGTCGATGGTGCCCAGTTGCAGGCGCTGGGGGTCGTCGAGCAATTGCCAGCCGTACCTTGCATCCTGCTCCAGCACCCGCTCGGCCAGTGCCAGCCCTTGTGCGTGGTAGGCATTCACCGGGGGCAGCGCCTCGTGGGCATGGCGCAGCAGCTCGACCACGCGCTGGCGCATCTCGGCGGCAGCCTTGCGGGTGAAGGTCAGCGCCACCACCTGCTCCGGCTCGTTCACCGTGGCCAGCAGGGTCAGGATGCGGCGCGTCAGCAGTTCGGTCTTGCCGGATCCTGCCGGCGCCTGCACCACGAACGAGGTGCGCGGGTCGAGCGCGCGGCGCCGTGCCGCATCGTCCATCGGCACCGCTGCGCTCATCGGACGCTCCATCAGCGCTCCTCCGGCGCTTCGCGCTGCTCGAAGGTACCGTCTCCACCCGGTTCCTCGTCGCCGACCGCGCACCCGGCATCGATGCGGCACAGCGCGCGCAGCTCGCACCACTCGCACGCCTTCGCCACCGGCAGCACGGTAGCCTCGCCGGCCGCGAACGCCTCGCCCGCCGCATCCAGTGCCTCGCGCCAGTGCGCGCGGCGCGCCTGCCAGCCGTCCTCGTCGGCGTCCCCCGCCAGGCCGCGCAGCAGTCCGGGCTGCTCGCCGATGCCCTTGTAGCGGCATTTGCGCGCAACCACCTGCGCGTAGCCCACGGCGACGATCCGTTCGTCGGTCAGCGCGTACAGCGGCAGCTGCGGGTTGGCGATGCGCGCCTGCTCCCAGCCGGCGATGGTCTCCCGCTTGCCGGTCTTGTAGTCCAGCACCACCCGCCGACCCGGCAGGCGCGCCTCGCCCGCCTCCGCGTCGCTGCGCCGCTGCAGGGCATCGCCCGGTTCGAGCAAGCGGTCCATGCGATCGATCTTGAGCGTGATCTCCACCCCGCCGCGTCGGGTCTGGCAACCCGATTCCCAGGCGACGATCTCGAACGGCTCGCGCGGCTTCTCGCACACCTCGATCCACTCGTGCAGCAACGCCACCAGCCGGCGGTGCTCCAGCGCGCGCCACGTCTCGCCGAGCACTTCCTCGGCCAGCGCGGTCCGCACCGCGTCGTGCACCGCCGTCTCCAGCGCCGCCTCGTCCAGCGCCATCAGCGCCGCATGGGTTCGCAGCTCGCTCCAGAACAGTTCCAGGGAACGGTGCAGCACGTTGCCGGCCTGGCGCCGATCGATGCCGCCACCGACCTCTTCCAGGGGACGGATGCGCAGCCGATGGGTGGCGAACGCTCGGAACGCGCACTCGGCCTGGTCGCGGAACAGCGACGCGCCCCCCTTGCCCTGTTCCCGCTCGCCCAGGGCCGGACCTCTCGCATCGGCGACGCGCTCGATCCGGATGGCCTCGTGGATTAGCCGCGGCGGATCGTGCGCATCGAGCGGCGCCGGCTGCAGCACCTCGAGCGCGGCGGTGTCGAGCACGCTGGCCACCTCCAGCGGTTGCCCGTCGCGCTCGGCCACGCAGCTGGCCGTCACCGTCGGCGCGGCGCTGCAACCGTGCGCGAATTCGCACCGGGCCAATGCCAGGCGCGCCACCGCGGACGCCTCCGGCATGCCGGCCCGCTTTTGCCGGACCATCGACAGGAACGGGCTGGGCGAGCCGGCCGGAGGCCATCGATCGCTGTCCAGCCCGGTCAGCCACAGCGCATCGAAGCGCAGACCGTGGCTCTCCAGCCGTCCCAGGATGCGGATCGGCCGTTCGGCCACCTCCGGCTGGAAGACCCGTTGGGAGGCCAGGTCGCGCAGCAACGAGAAGGCCCGTCCGCTGGACAGCGCCTCGCCATCGTCCAGCGCCTGCAGGTCATCGAGCGTGCCGTGCCAGGCCTGCACCGCCTGGTGCTCCTCGCTATCCAGCCCCATCCCTTCGCTGGCCCAGCCGAACGCACGCAGGGTGGCGGTGAACCGCTGCGCCCACTCAGCGCTGGTCGACGGTGTTCGCCGCCAGGCGCGCACCTCGCGTGCGATCCGGAACAACGGCGCCTGCAAGGCACTGTCCGAGCCCAGCGCCGGGACCAGCCCGTCCAGGTCCAGTCGTTGGCGCCGCTGCTCGCGCCAACGTCGGTCGATGCGCTCGCGGTGGCGGCACTCGGCAGCGTGGGCACCCAGGTACGGGCTGGTGATCAGTGCCGACAGCCACGGTTGCTCCAGCCCGTGCACGCACAGCTGCAACAGCGTCAGCGCGGCGCGCACCACCGGCACCGACGCCAGCGGCTGACCGATCGACAGATCGTAGGGACGACCGATGCGTTCGATCTGCACGGGCGACAGCGTCGGGAAGAAGCGGGCATCGAACGCGCGCAGCACCTGCGCCCGACGCACGTCCAGATCCGGCACGACCACGCCCAGCACGGCATCGGGCTGCGCCTGCAACCGGGCGTGCACCTCGGCGGCGACCCCGGCAAGCTCCGCGGCATCGTCCTGCCAGCGCACCGTGCGCGGCACCGCGGCGGGACCGTCGGCCAGCCGCTGCACGGTGACGCCCGCCCCCTGCAGCGCGTGCAGCAGGGTCATCACCTGCGCCGACAGCTGCAGGTAGCCGGCGTAGACGACCCGGCGCGGCAACGACAGCGATCCTTCGCGCATCAGCTCGATGACGTGCGCCGGCAGCGTGGCGGCGTCCACCTGCCCGCCCGCCTCCAGTTGCCCGGCGTAGCGATGCGCCCAGTGCGCGAAGTGGTACTGGTCCGGTGGCAGGTAGCCTTCGTCGATGTCGGGCAGCACCTGCCAGCCATGTGCCAGATTCCAGGCACGCACGGCATGGCGTGCGGTCGCCAGGGGCGACAACGGCGAGACGGCCGGGTCCGCCTCGATCAACCGTTGCCAGCGCCGCTGGGCGCGCAGCGGCGGCAGGGCCACCCGATCGGACTGGCCGCTGGACACCGCGGCGGCGTGCAACCCTTCCAGCCATCGCCCCAGCGGCAGGATCTGGGGCGTGGCCCACCAGGCATCGCCCCGCTCGACGCGCCAGCGCTCGTAGCGTCCGCTCAGCTCGCGCGACAGCCGCCGGTTGACGCACAGCAATACCGCGCCGTCGTGACAGGCGTCCAGCGCCTGCTCGGCCCCGATCGGGTCACCGGGCCACGAGGAGACATCGGAGGGCAAGGGGTCGACGGCGTTCATCACGCCGAGTGTAGTGGCGCACGAGGGCACTGGATACCCGAACAGCGTCGCGTTCGGTGCCGAAACCGATGGTTCGGCTCGCTCTCGAACCCGCTACCCGGGCCGACGAGCGGCCGCCACCGCGCCCACCGCCCCCACCGCACTGGACAGCGCGAACACCAGCGCCGCGGCGCACACGATGCTGGGACCTGCCGGCGTATCGAACAGCCAGGCACCGCCCAGCCCGCCCAGAGAGGCCAGCACGCCGATCACGGTGGCCAGGATCGCCATGGTCTCGGGGGTTCGGCTGAACGGCCGGGCGGCGGCGGCCGGGATGATCAGCAACGCGGTGATCAGCAGCGCGCCGACCACCTTGATGGCCAGCGCCACCACCAGCGCCAGTGCCACGCTCAGCAGCAACCGCTCGCGCCGCGGATCGATGCCGGCCGCCCAGGCCAGGTCCGCGTTCAGCGTCGACAGCAACCAGGCCTGCCAGCGGGCCAGCACCAGTGCGCTCACCGCCAGCGCGCCCAGCCAGATGACCAGAAGGTCGGTGCGGCCGACCGCCAGGATGTCGCCGAACAGCCAGCTCGACAGGTCGGTCCGCAGACCGGGCAGGAAGGAGGCTGCCACCAGCCCGCTGGCCAGCGCCGCGTGCGACAGTACCCCGAGCAGGGTGTCCATCGCGTGCCCGCGCTCGGACAAGGTGCTGACCAGCAGCGCCATGCCCAGCGCCACCACCGCCGTGCCGGCGAACACCGAGACCGAGAAGGCGAGCGACATCGCCACGCCGAGCAGCGCTGCGTGCGCGGTGGCATCGCCGAAGTAGGCCATGCGCCGCCACACCACGAAGCAGCCGAGCGGTGCGGCGGCCAGCGCCACGGCGATCGCCGCCAAGGCGGCGCGAACCAGGAAACTGTCCAGCATCAGTGCGGTGATCGCTGGTCGTGCGCCTCGTCATGCGCATGATCGTGCTCGTGCCGGTACAAGGCCAGCGCACCGCCGGTACCGGTTCCGAACAGCGCCCGGTAGGCCGGTGCCGAGGACACCGTCTGCGGAGTGCCCTCGCAGCACACGTGCCCGTTCAGGCAGATCACCCGGTCCGAGGCGCTCATCACCACGTGCAACTCGTGGCTGACCATCAGCACCGCGCAGCCGAGCTCGTCGCGCACCGTTTCCAGTTGGCGGTAGAACGCGGCGGAGCCCGGCTGGTCCAGTCCCTGCGTCGCCTCGTCCAGCACCAGCAGGTCCGGCGCCACGAGCAGGGCGCGCGCCAGCAGCACGCGCTGGAACTGGCCGCCGGACAGGCCGCTCATCTGCCGTTGCATCAGGGCCGGCACACCGGCCTGCAACAGGGACGCCTGCAGCGTCTCGCGCGCGTGTCGCCCGGGCAGCGACAGGAACCGGGCGACCGTCATCGGCAGGGTGCGATCGACGTGCAGGCGCTGCGGCACGTAGCCGATCCGAAGCCCCGGCTCCCGCTGCACGGCCCCCTCGCTCGGGGCCTGCGCGCCGATCAGCGTGCGCAGCAGCGTCGACTTGCCCGAGCCGTTGGGCCCGACGATGGTGACGATCTCGCCCCGCTCGATCGTCATGTCGACCCGCTCCAGCACCACCTCGCGCCCGAAGCGCACGCTGACCCCGCACAGTGCCGCCAGGCTCACGCCCCGCTGCGGCCGGTGGCGCCGTCGCCGGTCCGGCAACCGGCGCACAGCCCCTCGGCCTCCAGCACGGTGTTGTCGATCACGAATCCGGATTCGCGTGCCGAACGGTCGAGTGCGCCCTGCGCCGGGGTGGCCTGCGTCTCGGCCACCGTGCGGCAGCCGGTGCAGATCATGAAGGCCGGGTCGTGACGGGTGCCCGGGCGCGCGCACGCCACGAAGGCGTTCAGCCGCTCGACCCGATGTGCGAAGCCGTGCTCGACCAGAAAGGCCAGCGCCCGGTAGGCGACCGGCGGCTGGGAGCCCAGGCCGTCGCTGTTCAATCGTGCCAGCACCTCGTAGGCACCCAGCGCGACATGACTTTCGAGCAGGATCTCCAGCGCGCGGCGCCGCACCCGGGTGAGGCGCAGCGATTCGCGCTCGCAGTGCGCCTCGGCCTGTTGCAGCGCACGCCGTATGCAGTGGCGATGGTCATGGGCGGTAAAGCCGAGCGCGGCCGGTGCGTGGTCCGACATGACGACCCTTCCGATATGTGTCACACTGAGAATGATATATTGTAACGCACCATGATGATGATCGCGCCCCACCGATGAATCCATGCCGCCGACCCCTCGTCCGCCGCACAGCGACACGCGCGGGCGCTCGCGGGCGCGTTGCCCTGCTCGCCTTGCTGTTGCCGATGACGGTCGTGGCGCAGGCGGAGGTACCGCGGGTGACCACCGACATCCCGCCGGTGCATTCGCTGGTCGCCAGCGTGATGGGCGATCTGGGCGAGCCTTCGCTGCTGCTCGAAGGCACCGGCTCGGTGCACGCGTACGCGCTGCGCCCCTCGCAGGCCCGGCAGCTACAGGACAGCGACGTGGTGATCTGGGTCGGTGCGGGGCTGAGTCCCTGGCTGGCCAGCGAGCTGCCGGTGCTGGCCGGCCAGGCCCGCTCGCTGGAGCTGATGGCGTTGCCCGGCACGCACCGGGTGTCCGCTCGCGATGGTTTCGCCCTGGACGAGGCGCACGGACACGAACACGATCACGGGCATGACGACGAGGATCAGGGCGATCCGCACGGCTGGCTCGATACGCGGAACGCTGCTCATTGGCTGGACGTGATCGCCACCACGCTGTCCGAACTGGACGAGCCGAACGCGGCACGGTATCGCGAGAATGCCGCGGCCGCTCTGGCCGGCCTGCAGACACTCGAAGAGCGAACCGAGGCGCGTCTTGCCGGGCTGCACGATCGCCCGTTCGTGATGCTGCACGATGCGCTCGGGCATTTCGAATACCGGTTCGGGCTCCACGCCCGGGCCGCGCTGACCGACAGCGATGCGCAGGCGGCGGGGCCGCGCCGTACCCAGTCGGTGCGCGATACGCTGCGCTCGCTGTCTGCGCCCTGCCTGTTCATCGAGACCGGTACCTCCCGGGCATCCTGGGCACCGCTGGTCGACGGACTGCCGATCGAGCCGGTGGTGCTGGACCCGCTCGGTCTGACGCTCGACCCGGGACCGGCCCTGTACGAACAGCTCGTCACCTCGCTGGGCGACAGCATCGGCACCTGCCTGACCGGGGACGCCTAGTCGGGGACGCCTAGTCGGGGACGCCTAGTCGGGGACGCCTAGTCGGGGACGCCTGGTCGGCGGACGCGCGGCGCTGTCCGCCAGGGCGCCATCCGCAGGCGGCTCGCTAGCGTCCCAGCGCCTCGGCAGGACGCTGTGCCGAACCGGTGAAACCTTGTGGGGACACCTCTTCCGCCGTCATGCCCCGGTTCAGGTCCAGGCCGGTCATGCGCCACCGGTGCGCTCTCAATCCGGGGATCGGCCGGCGAATCCGCTCGAAGAAACGCGTCGGCAGGCGCAGCCCGTCCCGCTCCATGTAGTCGAACAGATCGGTCTCCACGATCGCGCCCCGGGTACTCGCCAGTCCCTCCAGCGTGAAGCGGATCCGCCGGGTCAGGCGCTCGTCGCGATCGATGTAGAGCACGTAGTCGTCCTGCGCCGATGCGCCCAGTCCGGGCCGGGTGCGGATGCGCAGCCGATCGACCGGCCTGCCGTCCAACCGCACCGCCGACAGCGTCTCCATCTGCGCATCGCTGCCGATGAAGTGCAGCGGGCCTAGCAGGAACATCCGGTAGGCATCGGCTACCAGGGCCGCCGCATCCAGCACCGCCCCGGTCCGGTCGGGCTGCCCGTCGTAGCGCACCTTGACGCGTGACGATCCATCGTCGAGCGACGCCGAAGCCGCCTCGGGCCGCCAGCGTCGTTCGCGCAGCACCACCTTCCGCCCGGCGGGACCGGTGTGAACCTGGCCGATCACCCCCTCGCCGATCAGCAACCGTTCCTCGGAGCGCTGGCGGTAGTCCGGATCGACCAGCACGCCCTGCAGCTTCTGGACGAGCGCGTACCACTGCCCGTCGTAGGCTACCGCGATGTCCTGCAGCGACCCGAAGGCTGCCCGCCCGTGCGCATCCGCCGTCGCATCGAAAAGGGCCTGCGCCCGAGCGGTACGGGTGTCCGATTCGGGCGCGGGAATAGAGACACAGGCGCACAGCCCGAACAAAGAGAACAGCATCACAAAACGGCGCAGCGTGGCGAGCATCGGCGGACAGGTCTCGGACAGGCGAGTCGGTCTGACAGTATCGTTCATGCACGATCCTCCCCGCGGCGCGACCGGCCTCGGGCGAGCGGTGCGATATGCTGGTGGCGGATCAGGGAGACGGGTCGGACATGTTCAGCCAGACGATGCTGGCGCTGGTGGTTGCGCTGGCGCTCTACGGCCTGTACCGACTGTGCCGCAGCAGCGTGGCGAATGCTCGCGGGGTCGCCCCGCCCGCATCGCCGAGCTGGTCGCGCCTGCTGCTGCAACCGCACGTGATGGACGACCCGTCCGACCGCCCGCCCACGGAACACGCGACCGAGCGGTTGCAGCAGGCGGCCCACCAGGGACTGCGCGACGACATCGCACGTTCACCGCTGGACACCCTCGCACGGCGACGCCTGATGAACGAGCTCGATGCGTGGCGGCAGCGTCCCGGCGATGCCCTGTCACGTCCGACGGGCCTGTCGAGCCTGGCGGGCATTCGCGAGCGCTTCGAGCACGCGGTGGAATCGCTGTCGAGCACCCCGGACGAGGATCCGGCCACGAACGCCGAGCCGCCACCCCGGGTCCTGGCCCTGCGCCCGGCGCTGAAGCGCCGCGAAAGCGAACTGGAAACGCTCGGGCAACGGCTGGACGCCCTGCAGGTGCCGGTGGCGCGAACGATGGCGCGAACAGGAGAGGCGCACGGCATCGCCGATCCGTTCGACCGGGTGCCGGGCAAGGACGACCTGCGCGCCATCCGCGGCATCGGCAAGCGCATGCAACGCCTGCTCAACGGCATGGGCGTCACCACCTTCGCGCAACTGGCCGCATTCCGGCGTTCGCACATCGAGCGGGTGGCCGCCGAGCTTCATGACAGCCAGGACGATATAGAGGCGGAGGACTGGGTCGGTCAGGCGCGGGCGCTTCTGGCAAGACGCCGCCGGACGCACGAGGAAGGCTGATAGGCTCCGCCGGAATCGTCAGATGACGCAACCTCGGGAGGAGTGAACGGTGTTCGAATGGCTGGCTGACCCGTGGGCCCGGGTCGAGACGGGCAGCGCTTGAAGCGCCTCGATCCCAAGCGTCACGACCTTCACGTATTCGCCTGCCACGGCAATCGCTGCACCCGCGAGGGCGCACCGACGATCCGCCGGCTGCTGCTGCAGGCGCTCAAGCGCGGGGGTGTGCGGGTGCGCATCAGCCGTACCGGCTGCCAGGGGCATTGCAAGCAGGCGCCGGTGGTGTTCGTCGAAGGCGATCGTGCACGGGTCTGGGGCGAGGTGGGTGCGCCGGACGTGGCGCGGCTGGCCGACAAGCTGATCAAGCGATTGCGGCGCGCGAGGCGCTGAGCACGCGCGCCTTCGTGTTATCGCTCGCGTGACACCGCTCGCACGCGGCGTCGGCATCGCCCTGCTGGGCATCGGCGTGCTCACCTGCATGGACGCGGTGGCCAAGGGCGTGGTCTCCGGCGAGCTGCACCTGATGCAGATCATGTTCACCCGCAGCGTGATCGTCAGCACCGTGCTGGCGAGCCTGTTCGCGCTGCGCGGCCGGCTGTCGACGCTGCGCCCGGTGCGGATGCGCGCCTCGATCCTCAGGGCGGCGGTCGGACTGCTGGCACCGTTCTGCTTCTTCGCCTCCCTGCGCTACCTGCCGCTGACCGACGCGACGGTGGTGGCCTACAACTCGGTGTTCGTGATCACCATCCTGTCGGCGCTGCTGCTCGGCGAACGGGTCGGCGCGTGGCGCTGGAGCGCGGTCGCGGTGGGTTATCTGGGCGTGGTGATCGCGCTGGAACCCGGCGGCGAGGGCAGCGCGCTGGGGTATGCGCTGGTGCTGGTCGCCAGCGTCTCGTACGCCTCGTTGGCGGTGGCCGGCAAGTGGCTGGGCAGCAGCGAATCGTCCGCCTCGCTGGTGCTGGTGTTCAACGCCACCATCGGCCTGGTCTGCCTGCCCTGGCTGCCGTTCGTGTTCCGCCTGCCGAGTGTCGCCGAATCGCTGGGCCTGCTCGGCTTCGCGTTGATGGCGGTGAGCGGCCAGTGGCTGCTGACCGATGCCTACCGGCGCATCGACGGCTCCCTGCTCGCCCCGCTGGAGTACACCTCGCTGGTATGGGTGGTGGTGCTGGACATCCTGATCTGGCGGGACCCGCCGGGCGCACGCACGCTGACGGGGGCTGCCATCATCATCGCGGCCAGCCTGGTGGTGATCTACCGGGAGCGGCGACGGGCATTGCAATCGAGGCCGCGCCGCACGTAGACGGCGTCTCGTGCTCAGCTTTTCAGCAGCGCCGCCCGCAGCTTGTCCGCCATGGCGGAGTTGGCGGGTTCCGCGGCCGGTCGATCCTTGCCACGGGCCGCAGGCGCAACCGGGCGACCCTTCGAACCGTTGCCCGGACGCGGAGCCGATCGCCCATCACGTCGCCCCCCGCCACCCGCACCGCGCCGACCTTCGCCGTGCTCGGCCGCGCTGTCACCCATGCGCATCGACAGCGCGATGCGCTTTCTGGCCGGATCCACGTTCATGACCTTGACCTTGACCACCATGCCGGCCTTGACCACCTGGTAGGGATCCTTGACGAACTGCTCGCTGAGCGCCGAGATGTGCACCAGCCCGTCCTGGTGCACGCCCACGTCCACGAAGGCACCGAAGTCGGTCACGTTGGTGACCACGCCCTCGAGCACCTGGTCAGGCTTCAGATCCCCGATCTCGTTCACCGCCGCATCGAAGCGCGCGGTGCGGAACTCGGGACGCGGATCGCGACCCGGCTTCTCGAGCTCGGCGAGGATATCGCGCACCGTCGGCACGCCGAAGCGCTCGTCGGTGAACGCCTCGGGCGACAGGGCCGACAAGGTCGCCGCATCCCCCAGGACGCTCTCCAGCGGTTTCGCGACGCTGGCCAGGATGCGGCTGACCACCGGATAGCTTTCCGGGTGCACGCCCGAGGCGTCCAGCGGATCGCGGCCACCGGTGACGCGCAGGAAGCCTGCGCACTGTTCGAACGCGCGCGGCCCGAGTCTGGGCACCTTCAGCAGCGTCTTTCGATCGGCGAACGCGCCGTGCTCGTCGCGCCAGCCGACGATGTTGTCGGCCAGCGTGCCGGACAGTCCGGCCACGCGCGACAGCAGCGCGCTCGATGCGGTGTTCAGATCGACGCCGACCCGGTTCACGCAGTCCTCGACCGTGGCGTCCAGGCTCTTGGCCAGCGAGACCTGCGACACATCGTGCTGGTACTGCCCCACGCCGATCGCCTTGGGCTCGATCTTGACCAGCTCCGCCAGCGGGTCCTGCAGGCGACGCGCGATCGATACCGCACCGCGGATCGTCACGTCGACATCGGGAAACTCGGCGTTGGCCAGCGCCGAGGCCGAATACACCGACGCGCCGGCCTCGGACACCGACACGCGGATCAGCCCCTGCAGCCCCTTGATGCCGAGCAGCTCGGTCACCAGCTGGTCGGTCTCGCGACTGGCGGTGCCGTTGCCGATGGCCACCAGCTCGACCGCGTGCTGGCGGCACAGCGCCTCGAGCGTTGCCAGCGAGCGCGCCCACTGCCGCTGCGGCACGTGCGGGTAGATCGTGTCGTGGCCGACCAGCTTGCCGGTGGCATCCACCACGCACACCTTCACGCCGGACCGGAACCCCGGATCCAGCCCGAGCGTGCAGCGCGCCCCGGCGGGCGCTGCCAGCAGCAGGTCGCGCAGGTTGCTGGTGAACACGCGGATGGCCTCGGCGTCGGCACGCTCGCGCAGGCCGTTGAACAGGTCGGTCTCCAGGTGCAGGGACAGCTTCACCCGCCACACGTGCCGCACCACCTGGCGACGCCAGGCATCGGCCGGACGCCCTTCGTCGACGAACCCCAGATGGCCTGCGACCAGCGTCTCGCAGGCGTCGGTGTCGTACTCGCCGGCCGCATTCTTCAGCTTGAGCGACAGGCGCAGCACGCCCTCGCGCCGGCCGCGGAACATCGCCAGCGCGCGGTGCCCGGGCACCTTGTGCAACGGCTCCTGATGGTCGAAGTAATCGCGGAACTTCTGCGCATCCTCGCCCTTGTCGTCCAGCATCTCTGCGCAAAGGTGCCCCTGATCGACCAGCCTGGTGCGCAGCCGGTCGATCAGCACCGCATCCTCCGCGAAACGTTCGACCAGGATCGAGCGCGCTCCGTCCAGCGCCGCCTTGGTGTCGGCCACGCCGCGCGCCTCGGACACGAAGCCTGCCGCCCGCGACTCGGGCTCCTGCGAGGCATCGTTCCACAGCGTGTCGGCCAGCGGCTCCAGGCCCGCCTCGATGGCGATCTGCCCGCGCGTGCGCCGCTTCTTCTTGTACGGCAGGTACAGATCCTCCAGCGCCGATTTGGTGGTGGCCGCCTCGATCGCCGCGCGCAACCCGGCATCCAGCTTGCCCTGCTCCTCGATGCTGTCCAGGATCGACTGACGCCTGTCGCCCAGCTCGCGCAGGTAGCCCAGTCGCTCCTCCAGCAGGCGCAGTTGCGCATCGTCCAGCCCGCCGGTGACCTCCTTCCGATAACGCGCGATGAACGGCACCGTGTCACCGCCGTCCAGCAGCGCGATGGTGGCGCGCACCTGCTCGGGCCGCGCCGCGATGGCATCGCCGATCAGGCGGATCAGCTCGGCGGACGGGGCGGGCGTGGTGGGGCTCATCGGGTCGATCCGGAAACGAGGGAAGGGTCACGAGGATAGGCTGGAACAGGCGCTTGCGCCGCTCGTTGCACTACGGTTGCCCTTGCAATCTTGAAGGTGTTCTTTAGAACGGCAAGACTGATCCATCGAACCTTGTCATCGACGGTCGAGCGGGCCCTTGCGCGACAGGCCGCCGTTGCTCTGCCGGGTCCGAGACAGGTCGGCAAGACGACGCTTGCCATCCAGTTCGCACACGAACGGGACGCGCTCTACCTGGATCTGGAAAGCCGCGCCGATCGGTCGAAGCTGGCTGATCCTGCGCTGTTTCTCAACGCCTACCAGGATCGGCTGGTCGTCTTCGACGAAGTTCATCGCGCACCCGACCTGTTCGTCGAGTTGCGCGGTCTCACCGATCGGGGGCGGCGGAGCGGACGGTGCTCGTGCGCGACAGTGGCCTTATGCACGCATTGCCGGGCACCGAACGAGGCGATCAACTGGCCGGGCATCCCGTCGTCGGGGCCAGCTGGGAAGGCTGGGTGATCGAGATCGAGCGAGCGTTGTCGATCAGCCTGACCAAGGGCTTCCACGTGGCACGAGAGGATCTGCAGCCGGCACGCACGCTGGTCGTGCATGCCGGCGCTGATGACTATCCGATCGGCAACGGCCTCGAGGCAGTTTCAGTGGCGGGTTTGTTGGATCGACTGCGAGCTGACCGACGGCTGGTCAAACGTTGCTACAGACCCAGATCGCTCAGCCCCGGATGATCCGGGGGCCGCGTACCCGATGGCCAGTGGAACAGCCGCTGCGACGCATCGATCGCCAGATCGTTGATGCTGGCATGACGGTGCGCCATCAGCCCGTGCGCATCGAACTGCCAGTTCTCGTTGCCGTAGGAGCGGTGCCACCGCCCCCCGGCGTCGTGCCACTCGTAGGCGAAGCGGACCGCCAGACGGTCCGCCTGCCAGGCCCACAGCTCCTTGATCAGGCGGTAGTCGCGTTCGCGCACCCACTTGGTCTTCAGAAACTCGCGCACCGCCTCGCGCCCGATCGGGAACTCGGTGCGATTGCGCCAGCGCGTGTCGACGGTGTACACGCTCGCCACGCGATCGGCATCGCGGGAGTTCCAGGCATCTTCCGCCAGGCGTACCTTGCGCACCGCCGTTCCGGCATCGAACGGCGGCAGCGGCGGTCGGGCGATCGGCTCGCTCACCGCTCGTGCCCTACCAGGCGTTGTAGGGCAGGAACTTGCCGCTCATGCGCACCTCGATCCGATCGCCCTTCGGATCCGGCAGCCGTTCGACGCTCATGTCGAAATCGATGGCGCTCATGATGCCGTCGCGCCCGCCCTTCTCCTGGATCAGCTCCTTCAACGTATCGCCGTACACGCCCATGATCTCGTAGAAGCGGTAGACGCACGGATCGGTCGGTACCGTCTGCGAGAACACCTTGGTGGGGTAGGAGGCCAACGCCTCGACCGCCTCCGCCGGCAGCTGCATGTTCTCGACCAGTCGTTCCGCCTTGTCGCGCGGCAACGAGTTCATGCCCAGGCAGGCCGAGGTGGTGAACACCTCGGACATGCCGATCCCCTCGGCGATGCTGGCCCAGCTGAGCGCGTTGACACGCTTGCGCTCCATGATCAGATCGGTCAGTTCGCTACGGTTCACAAGGTTTCTCCGGTTGACAATGCAAGTGTGCTATCGATCGGTCGACCGGAGGTCACCCGGCCATCGCTGCGGCGCTCTTCGGCCCGCCCGGCCGTGGACTCGGCTGCGAACTCCTCTACGGACTCGGCCGGGGCGCCCGGTTCGTTCGTCGTGCACGTCATCAGTCCGGGCCGCACCGTGACCGGCAGGCTGGCCGCGTCCTGCGCACGTGCCGCCACCCGTTCGGGATCGCCCGCATGGGTCAGGAAGTCCACCAGGTGATTGCGAATGCGGTAGTAGCCGGGCTCGTGCACGATGTCGGCACGCCTTCGCGGACGCTCGATGTCGACCACCACGCTTTCGGCCACCTTCGCGTTCGGACCGTTGCTCATCAACAGGATGCGATCGGCCAGCAGGATGGCCTCGTCGACATCGTGGGTGATCATGAACACCGTCTGCGCCGAGGCCGACCACACCCGGATCAGCTCGTCCTGGATGGTGCCGCGCGTCAGCGCATCCAGCGCGCCGAACGGCTCGTCCAGCAGCAGCAGCTTGGGCTGGATGGCGAAGGCGCGGGCGATCGACACGCGCTGGCGCATGCCGCCGGACAGCTGTGCAGGCTTGCGGTGTTCGGCACCGTCCTTGAGACCGACCTTCTTCAGAAAGTCCATCGCGTGGTCGCTCACGCGCTGCCTGCTCCATCCCGGATGCCGGGCGCGCACGCCGAACTCGACGTTCTTCAGCGCACTGAGCCACGGCAGCAGGGAGTAGTTCTGGAACACCACGCCACGCTCCAGGCTGGGTCCGGACAGCTCCCGCCCGTCCATGGTGACCACGCCGGCGGACGCCTCGTCCAGGCCCGCCAGCACGTTCATGATGGTGGACTTGCCGCAGCCGGAATGGCCGATGATGCAGATGAACTCGCCGCGCTCGATGTCGAAGCTTACGTCCTCGAACACGGTCAGCGGCTGCCCGCCGTCCGGCGACGGATAGCGCCTGGCCAGCCGGTCGATCTGCAGCACGGCTCGTTCGCTCATCGGTGTCACTCCTGATACTGCACGGCGCGCTGCACGCCGGCGAAGACGGCATCGAGCATCATTCCCACCACACCGATCATCAGGATCGAGAAGATCACGCTGGTCAGGTCCAGGTTGTTCCACTCGTTCCAGACGTAGTAGCCGATGCCGGTACCGCCGACCAGCATCTCGGCGGCCACGATGACCAGCCAGGCGATGCCGATGGAGATGCGCATGCCGGTCAGGATCGTCGGGGCCGCGGCGGGCAGCACCACCTGGAAGGCGGTGCGCAACGCACCGAGCTCGTGGGTACGCGCCACGTTCACCCAGTCGCGCCTGACGCCCGCGACACCGAAGGCGGTGTTGATCAGCATCGGCCAGATGGAGCAGATGAAGATCACGAAGATCGCCGAGGCCTCGCTGTCCTTGATGATGAACAGGGCCAGCGGCATCCAGGCCAGCGGGGATATCGGCTTGAGCAGCTGGATGAACGGATCGAGGGCGCGGTACGCCAGCGGCGACATGCCGATCAGGAATCCCAGCGGGATCGCGATCAGCGCGGCCAGGAAATAGCCTGCCAGCACGCGGTACAGCGAGTAGCCGATCTGGATGCCGATGCCCTTGTCGTTCGGCCCGTTGTCGTAGAACGGGTCGGACAGCTCCTCCCAGGCCTTGATGGCGATGTCGGACGGCGGCGGGACGCGTGCCTCCTGATCGGCACCGCCCATCAGCATCTCGTACTCGCTCATCTCGCCGGAAGTCGGCACCGCCGGGGTCATGCCCTGCCACAGGCCGAGCATGAGCACCAGCAGCACCGTCGACAGCAGCGCCGCCTTCAGCCTCGGTGACTCGATCATGGCCCGTATCCTGTCCCGGACACTAGGACCGCCCGATCTCGAAGCTGTCGACATAGGCCTCCGGCTGATCCGGATCGAAGGTCTTGCCCATGATCTCGTAGCTCTGGTAGGTCTTGGTCGGCGGCTCCAGACCCAGATCCTTCATGATCTTCGCCGCATCCCCCGCCAGGTACACCTGTTCGGCGATGCCCTTGTAGTCGACATCGCCCTCGATGTAGCCCCAGCGCTTCATCTGGGTCAGGATCCACACGCCCATCGAGTGCCAGGGGAAGGGATCGAAGTCGATCCGGTCGGGCACGTCCTGGATGTTGCCCAGCCCGTCGGCGAAGCGCCCGGTCAGCACCTGCTCGATGACCGGCACCGGCTGGTTCAGATAGTTGGTGGGCGCGATGGCGGCACTGATCTCCTTGCGGTTCTCCTGCGCGCTGGCGTACTGCGTCGCATCGATCAACGCCTTGAGCAGGTTGCCGTAGGTGTTGGGCAGCTCGTCCGCGAACGCCTGGCTGCAGGCGAACGCGCAGCAGGGGTGACCGTCCCAGATGTCCTTGGTCAGCAGGTGGATGAAGCCGACCTTCTCCCAGACCGCGCGCTGGTTGAACGGGTCGGGCGACAGGTAGCCGTCCAGGTTGCCGGCCCGGAGGTTGGCCACCATCTCCGGCGGCGGCACGACCCGGATCTGGATGTCGACATCCGGATCGAGGCCGGCCTCGGCCACGTAGTAGCGCAGCAGGAAGTTGTGCATCGAGTACTCGAACGGCACGCCGAACTTGAAGCCCTTCCAGGTCTTGGGGTCACGCTTGTCGATGTGGTCGACGTGCAGCACGATCGCCTGACCGTTGATGTTCTCCACCGCCGGCATCAGGAACGGGGTGGCGGTGGACCCCGCCCCCATGGTGATCGCCAGTGGCATCGGGGTGAGCATGTGCGCCGCGTCGTACTCGCCGTTCAGCGACTTGTCACGCGCCACCGCCCAGCCGGCGGTCTTGATCACGTCCACGTCCAGACCGTACTTTTCGTAGAAGCCCATCGGCTTGGCCATGATGATCGGCGTGGCGCAGGTGATCGGCACGAAGCCGACGTTCAGCTTCGCCTTCTCCGGCTTGCCCAGCTCGTCCAGGATCGCCGCCTTGGCCTGCTCCATCGGGAACACCGAACCGAGGATGCCGGCCAGCGAGCCGCCGCCGACCAGCTTGGCGAACTGCCGACGGCTCAGGTCGTTGTGCCCGAACACCGAGCGCACCACCGCGCTCTCGACCGCTCGCTCCAGCATGGCCTCCGAGCCGGTCGGCGCATCGGCCGGCGGGCCGGACACGGCGGACACGCCGCTGGTGCAGCATGTTTCGCAGCCGCAGGTGGCGCCGTGGCGCAGATCGACGTCACCGTCGAAGGGGTTGCCGAGACTGGAACTGGACATGAGGTTCTCCCGTGATCGCAAGAGCAGCATCGCCACGAAACGGGCGACCGGTCCCGAAGACAGGTCAAACGACGTGCCAGAATTGATTCTCTTAAATAGTCAATTTATTCAATGACTTGAGAGATACGATCTTACCCATACGGCACGATATATCGTGTTTCACGAAATATCCCGTGGAATCACCACGATATTTCGTATAATCGGCGACCATGGACGAACCCGCCTCCTCGCTTGCCCGCCTCGATAGCGCATCATCGTCACGCCTGGACAGGAACGGCATGAACACGCTGGTGGACGCCTTCGATCGGGCCGCCCAGGCCAAGCTGATCATCCAGGCCACCTCGGGAATCGTCCTGCGCTCCAATCGGGCGGCGGACGCTTTGTTCGACAAGCCCTACGGGGCGTTGGGCGGACGCCAGGCACGGGCGCTCTACCCCGAGGCGGCCGGCCACCTGCTGGTGTTCACCGAGGAGGTGCTGGAGCGGGGACTGGCCTGGACGCGCCGCCTGTCGCTGCTACGCCCCGATGGCGATACCCGACGGCTGGAACACGAGGGCATCGCGCTGCCCGATGCGACGCGCCGGCTCGTGCTGTTCACGATCACCGACCTGGATGGACAGGCCCGGCGCTCGATCGACGACGAGGCGGATCGCTACCACCGGCGCGGCCTGGGCGCCTGGCACCGCGAAGAGCGCTACTTTCGCGAGCTCGAGCGCGAGAACCGGCTGATCCTGGCCGCCGCCGGTGACGGCATCTATGGCGTCAACACCGATGGGGTGGCCACCTTCGTCAATCCGGCGGCCGAACGCATGCTCGGCTACCCCGCCGAGCAGCTGGTCGGCCAGCAACTTCACGGCATGATCCATCATCACCACGAGAACGGCGAACCGTACGCGGACCACGACTGCCCGATCTATGCCGCCTTTCGTCGCGGCGAGGTGCAGACCGTCGAGGACGAGGTGTTCTGGCGCAGCGACGGTTCGCCCATCCACGTCGAGTACACCTCCACCCCCATCATCGAGGACGCGGTGGTGATCGGTGCCGTGGTGACGTTTCGCGATGTGACCGAACGGCGCAAGGCGCAGCAACGGCTGGAGGCGGCCTGGCAGGAGAACGCCCGGTTGCGCGAACGGCTAGAGCAGGAGAACGCGTATCTGCAGGCCGAGATCCGCGATCAGGTCAATCACGCTCACATCCATGGCAGCTCGGAGGCGATCGCCCGGCTCCTGAGGCAGATCGAGCTGGTGGCGGCCACCGATACCAGCGTGCTGATCAGCGGCGAATCCGGTACCGGCAAGGAGCTCGTGGCGCACGCCATCCACGATGCCTCCTCGCGCAGCGAGCGCCCGATGATCCGGGTCAACTGCGCGGCGATCGCGCGCGAGCTGTTCGAGAGCGAATTCTTCGGCCACGTGAAGGGGGCCTTCTCCGGCGCACTGCGCGAGCGCATGGGCCGCTTCGAGCTGGCCAACGGGGGCACCCTGTTCCTGGACGAGGTTGGCGAGATCCCGATCGACCTGCAGTCCAAGCTATTGCGCGTGCTGCAGGACCAACGCTTCGAGCGGGTCGGCGACGAACGTACCCGCCACGTTGATGTGCGCGTGATCGCCGCCACCAATCGCGATCTGAAGCGCGATGTCGTCGAGGGACGGTTTCGTGAAGACCTGTTCTTCCGCCTGAACGTGTTCCCGATGGAATGCGCGCCGTTGCGAGAACGCGTGCAGGACATCCCGATCCTTGCCAGCCGTTTCCTGGACCGGTTGAGCGGCCGACTCAACCGCCCCGTACCCACGCTGACGCGCACGAACATGAGGCAGCTGCAGCGCTATGACTGGCCCGGCAATGCGCGCGAGCTGCAGAACGTCATCGAGCGTGCGCTCATCGTCGCCGGGCCGGGCAAGCTGCATTTCGATTTGCCGAGCGTCACGGGCCCGCTGGTGGACGAGCGCGCCGCCATCGCGACCCGGTCCGATGCCGGGCGCGACGTGGAACCGGCGGTGCTGAACGCCGTGGAGTTTCGTGCGTTCGAGAGGAGGAACCTGACACGGGCACTGCACCAGTGCGCTGGCCGCGTGGCCGGCGAGCAGGGCGCCGCCACGCTGCTCGGCATGAAGCCGACGACGCTTGCCTCGAGGCTGAAGGCACTCGACATCGATGCCCGGTCGTTGCGCCGAGCACCCGACCGGGCCATCGGGTGACGAACGCCGCAGAACGCTTTCGCCGAAGGCCAGCGGTTACCATGTCCGGCCCGGCACTTGCAGACCTTCTCCCATGAGCAAAACCCCCATCCTCGTCACCGGCGGCGCCGGCTACATCGGCAGCCACGTCGTCAAGCTGCTCGGCGAACGCGGTGAGCGTGTCGTGGTGCTGGACGACCTGTCCACCGGCAACGCCGAGGCGGTGCTGCACGGCGAGCTGGTGAACGGCAAGACCGGCGACATCGAGCTGGTGTCACGCCTGCTGTCCGAACACGGCATCGATACCGTCATGCACTTCGCGGCGCACACCATCGTGCCGGAAAGCGTGTCCAACCCGCTGAAGTACTACGCCAACAACACCTGCAGCACCCGCAACCTGCTGGAGGCCTGCGAGGCGAACGCAGTCCGGCACTTCATCTTCTCCTCGACCGCGGCCACCTACGGCACGCCGGATGCCCCGGACGGCTGCCACGAGGAGCTGCCGACCGCACCGATCAACGCCTACGGCATGTCCAAGCTGATGAGCGAGTACATGCTGCGCGATCTGTCGGCCGCCACGAGCCTGAAGCATGTGATCCTGCGCTACTTCAACGTGGCAGGCTCCGACCCGGACGGGTTGATCGGACAATCCACCCGCGAGGCCACGCTGCTGATCAAGGTGGCCGCCGAGGTTGCGCTGGGCAAGCGCGAGGCCCTCAAGGTGTTCGGTACCGACTACGCGACACCGGACGGGACCGGCGTGCGCGACTACATCCACGTCACCGACCTGGCCGCCGCCCACCTGTCGTCGCTGGACTACCTGCGCGGTGGCGGCGAGTCCACCCTGATGAACTGCGGCTACGGGCACGGGTTCAGCGTGCGCGAGGTGATCGACGCGGTGAACCGCAACCATGGCACACCGATCACCGTCATCGAGGAGCCGCGTCGCGCCGGCGATCCGCCCTCGCTGGTGGCCAAGGTCGACAAGATTCACCGCACCCTGGACTGGACGCCGCAGCTGGACGACATCGACACGATCGTCAAGACGTCGCTGGCCTGGGAAAGGACGCTGATGGAACGTCGGCACAACGCGGTCGAGGATTGAGGCCAACCCTCGCCCGCCGGCGTCGCCAATCCCTGCCGCCGGACCCTACAGCGTGACGTCCAGCCTCATCGCGCCGTCCCTTGCCTGACGTGCCGACAGCCGGTCGGAGATCACCCGGTAGTAGTGCAGGTGCACCTTCGGCGGCAGGTCGCTGAGCGACTCCGCCGACAGCTCCAGCGCGTTCACGCCGGTCAGCGCACGCACCTCGCACGACTCGGGCATGCCGTTGATGAATCCCAGCTCCCCGACCGATCCGCCCTCGCCCACCACATCCATCAGCTCCCGATTGCCGCTCACCTTGACCAGGCCGTCGGTCAGCACCAGCAGACGGCGCTCGACCCGAGAGGCCCCGCCGAGCAGCAGCTCGCCGGCCCTGAAGCTGCGCACCGACACCAGCTCGAGCAGCTGGGCGATCTCCACGTCGGAGAAATCGTCGAAGAAGTCCAGCCGCTGCAGGGACCGGATGAAGCGGCGCTCGGCCGGCGGACGTTCCTCCACGATCCGGTAACGCTCGATGAACGGCGCCAGCGCCTCGGCGAAGGCGGCACCGCTGGCATATCGCTCGGCTGGATCCTTGGCCAGCGCACGCGCCAGCACGTCACCCAGCGCCGACGGCAGCTCCGGGCGCACCGACTCGAGCCGCGGTGCCGACTGCTGCACCACCACCCGGAACAGCTCCTTGACCTTCTTCGCCTTGAACAGCTGTCGCCCGGTCAGCAGCTCGAACAACACGGTGGCCAGCGAGTAGAAATCGCTTTCCGGGCCGAGTTCGCGCCCCAGGATCTGCTCGGGCGACATGTAGTTGGGGGTGCCGAGCGTCGGGCCGCGCCGCTCCAGACCGCTGTCGCGTTGCAGGCCCACCGCGATGCCGAAGTCGAGCAGTTTCACCAGGCCATCATCGGTGAGCATGATGTTGGCAGGCTTGATGTCGCGATGCAGGATGCCGCGTGCGTGAGAATGGTCCAGCCCGTGGCAGCATTCCACGATCGCCGACAGCGCCTTGTGCACCGGCAGCAGCGTCTTGCCCTTGCCGAACGCCTTGAACGAACGCCCGCGAACCACTTCCATCACCAGGTAGTTCAAACCGCTGACCGTACCGGCATCGAACACGGTCACGATGTTCGGATGGGTCAACCGGCCAGCGGCGACGATTTCGGTCTGGTAGGCGCGCTGGGCACCGGGCACCTTGCCGGTGGAGACATGGGCTTCGCCGACCGGTGAGAGCTTGATCGCCACCTTGCGCCCGAGCCGCTCGTCGAGCGCCTCGTGCACGATGCCGCAGGTGCCGGAGCCGATGCGCGCACCCAGCCGGTAGCGTTCGACCCGTTCGGGTACGTCGATCTCCAGCGGCTTGATGCTGCCGCGCGAGCCGCCGCCGTCAGCGGGCGACCCGGGTGCTCCCGATGCCGGCAGCCCCGGCTGCCGTGGGGACACGCTCGCGGGAACGCTCTGCGATGAAGGCAGTGCGGAAGGGGCGGACGGCCGGCTGGACGATCGGGAGGAGGGGAAGATCGGTGACTGCACGGCTGTCGGTGGCGCGGGCGTCGACGGGGGGGCCGGCGCATCGATCATGCCGATGGCGTCCGAACCGGCACGGCGCGACAGCACCGCCACGTCACCATCGGACGAGGTGGACCTGTGCGCAAAACCTGTGACGAAGCGACGGATGACGGGCAAGGCTCTGTTCCGCATGGATGCGCGATCATCGGCCGCGCCGTGCAAAGAATACCACCGCAGCGCTTGACATCCACGATGCCATTCGTGTCAAGTTTTTTTCACCGTGACGTTACGCTGGCACGAACGGAACCAGGTCGGCCAGCAATCCGCTGAGCAGGATCACGTAGACGAACGCGCACAGGATTCCGGTCGGCAGCCGGACCTCGAAGGTGTGGCGGATCACGTGCCCGAGCAAGCTGAGATTCCAGACCAGCAGAACGAAATTGGCAAGTCCGACCCTTCCATCGGCGGACGATGTGCTGCTCAGATAGACCGGGATCGCCGCCAGGTTGATGAAGGCGACCGCACCGGAATACCCGCCGAACGCCTGGGCGAACCGGTCGAGACGATCGGTCAGCTTCAGGGCGATCCATACCGCCGCACCACTGAGCGTGATGTCGATCGCGGCCCGGGTGAGCGCCAGACCCGTGCCGTAGGGGCCGGCCAACGCCATCACGTAGGTCGACAGGGCCAGACCCACACCGATCGGCAGGGTCATCTCGCCGGCAGGCACGTCCTGCGGGCGACGCATCAGGAACGCAAGGTAGAAGAACTGACGAACGAGTTCGGCCACGCGCGACGGGCGATCCTGAAAGGGGGCTGGAGCGGTCGATGGTAGCACCGGCTCGCCGGCGGTCGGCCGGCGTCGGTACCGACGACACCGCCCGTCCGGTGGAGCACACGGTTCGTCCGGCGCAGGCTTGCGCTCGTGCGCGGTGTATCATTCCGGCGCGCCCCGCGTGCCGTCCCCTCGCCCGATTCGCCGAGACCTACCCAACGACATGTACCGACCCGGGCGTGCCACGCCGCTCAGCGAACGCTTCCGGGGTTTCCTGCCCGTGGTGGTGGACGTGGAAACCGGCGGCTTCGACGAGACCACCGATGCCTTGCTCGAGATCGCCGCGGTGCTGCTCGAGCAGGACGGCGACGGAACCCTGCGCCCGGCGCGCACCATCACCACCCACGTGATCCCGTTCGAGGGGGCCAACCTGGACCCGAAGTCGCTGGAGATCAACGGCATCGATCCGCACAACCCGCTGCGCGCGGCGCGTGCCGAGCGCGAAGCGCTCAAGCACGTGTTCGAGCCGGTACGCGATGCGGTGTCCGATGCGGGCTGCAGCCGGGCCGTGCTGGTGGGGCACAACGCGTTCTTCGACCTGAAGTTCGTGAACGCGGCGGCCGAGCGCACCCGCATCAAGAAGAACCCGTTCCACCCGTTCAGTTGCTTGGACACGGTCTCGCTGGCCGGGCTGGCCTACGGGCAGACCGTGCTGGCACGGGCCGTGGTGGCGGCCGGCATGGAATGGGACACCGATGCGGCGCACGGCGCGGTGTACGACACCGAAATGACCGCCGAGCTGTTCTGCCGCATCGTCAACCGCTGGGAGGCATTGCACCAGGCGCGTCCGCAGCAGGCGGACACATCGAGCTAGCGCCGGGCCGGGGCTGCGGATTCGACGGCACACGCAGACGATGAGCACGCGTCGACCATGAGCGATTCGGACACCCTGCGCATCGACCAGCGGTTGAGGATTCCGCTGGGCGAGATCGATTGGCAGGCGGTCCGCGCCCAGGGTGCCGGCGGCCAGAACGTCAACAAGGTGTCCTCTGCGGTGCACCTGCGTTTCCCGATTGCCGAATCAAGCCTGCCCGAGCACCTGAAACAGCGGTTGCTCGCTCACCGGGACAAGCGGATAACCCGCGACGGCACCATCGTCATCAAGGCGCAGACCCAGCGACGCCAGGAGCAGAACCTGGAAGACGCCCTGCAGCGTCTGGCGACGCTGATCAGGGAGGCGATCAAGACCCAGCCGCCACGCCGGCCTACCCGGCCGACACGCGGTTCGGTCAAGCGACGACTGGAATCGAAGACGCGACGCTCGCGGGTCAAGGCTCAGCGAGGGCGGGTCGATCCGGACTGACCGCCCGGTCCGGTCCCGGACCGGGCGAATGACCATCGACCCGTTCGAACCGGTGCGGCGGTCGCACCGGTGAACGAGTACAGGTCAAGGGAAATCAGGCAGCCGACACCGCCGCCCCGTCGACCATCTTCTTCAACTCGCCGCTTTCGGCCAGATCGGTCACGATGTCGCAGCCACCGACCAGTTCACCCTTGATGTAGAGCTGCGGGAAGGTCGGCCAGTCCGACACCTTCGGCAAGGTTTCGCGAATGGCGGGATCGGCGATGATGTTCACGAACGCGAACTCCTGCTCGCACTGCTTGAGCACTTCCACGGTACGCATCGAGAAACCGCACATCGGCATCTGCGGCGTACCCTTCATGTACAGGATCACCGGGTTATCGGCGATCTGCGAATTGATGCGCGAGACGACGTCGTCGTTGTCAGCCATGTCGAATACCCCTCAGGAAGCGGCTGCGAAGCGATCGGACGTCTTCGCCCAGTCCACCGTGTCGAACCAGGCGCTGATGTAGTCCGGGCGCTTGTTCTGGTACTTCAGGTAATAGGCGTGCTCCCAGACGTCCAGCGCCAGGATCGGCGTGCCCTGCATGTCGGCCACCTGCATCAGCGGGTTGTCCTGATTGGGTGTCGAGGTGACCGCCAGCTTGCCGTCCTTGACGATCAGCCAGGCGAAGCCCGAGCCGAAGCGCGTCGTGCCGGCCTTCTTCAACTCATCCTTGAGGGCATCGACCGAGCCGAAAGTGCCGTCGATCGCGCTCTTGAACGCATCGGACGGGGCGCTGCCGCCGTCGCACATCGAATTCCAGTACAGGATGTGGTTGTAGTAGCCACCGCCATTGTTGCGAATCGCCGGGGAGGTGCTCGCATCGACGCTCTTCATCACGTCCTCGAGCGAGGCGTCCGCATGCGGTGTGCCGTCGACCGCACCGGTGAAGTTGTTGAAGTAGGTGCGGTGGTGGCGGTCGTAGTGGATCTCCATCGTCTGTGCATCGATGCTCGGCTCGAGTGCGGTGTAGTCGTAGGGGAGATCGGGGAATTCGAAGGCCATGAGCATGCTCCTGTGAGACGAGGCGCGCCGAACGGAGCCGCGCCGGGAAAGAAACCGGTCAACACCCGATGATGGCGACGCGATCGCTTGTGGACAAGGGGGTTGCAGGGTCTGCCCGATACCGGCGCGCCCGACATCAGGGCCCGGGCGTCTCGTCGACCGGATAGTCGCGACCTGCGCGCGGGCGGTAGCTCGGCAGCGACAATCCGCTGCTCAGCCCCAACCCGCGCACCAGGAAGCACGCTCCGATCCCGCCCAGCTCGGCACTGCCGTACGGCAGGCCCATCGGTTCGAGCACGACGTAGACGAGCGCACCGGCCAACGCCGCGGTGGCGTAGATCTCGTTGCGCAGGATCAGCGGTATCTCGTTGCACAGCACATCGCGGATCAGGCCACCGAACGTGGCCGTCAGCAGACCCATGACGATCGCGATCGAGCCGCTCGCCCCCGACTCGATCGCCACCCTGGCGCCCATGACGCAGAACAGGCTGAGCCCCGCCGCGTCCGCCCAGAGCAGTACCCGGTAGCGGTACTCGATATGCGGTGCCAGCCCGTACACGAGCAGGGCGAACACGGTGCACACGCCGATGTAGTGGGACTGATGGACCCAGAACACGTCCAGTCCGAGCAGCAGGTCGCGCAAGCTGCCGCCGCCGATGCCGGTGATCGTGGCGATCAGCGCAAACCCCACCGGGTCCATGCACTTGCGCGATGCCACCAGCGCACCGCTGATCGCGAAGACCGCGACGCCGGCAAGGTCCAGTCCGAGCAGCACGGCGTCGATTCGTTCGGGGGAGGTGTCGATGACGCGAAGCCCTGCCGGAGTGGGCCGGAGAGGATACCGGTAGCCGCCTGCGAGCCGTCGCTGTCGACCTACCGGTTCGCGTTTCCGGCGAACAGGGTCTGCGCCAGGCGCTGCCGGCGGTCGATGTCAGCGCGTGCTGCACCTCGTCCAGGACCAGCACAGCGAAGTTGGTTTGATTCAGTGATTGTGCCGCGGCACGCTCCTCGCCACCCGGCGATACTTCAGCGCCCGAGTCACCGTCGCGCCATCGGCCAGCTGGCCGGTGCTCTCGCGCGCGATCTCCTGCCAGGGGGTCTGGCTGGACGGCATCTCGACGATGGCCTCGCGTGCGTTCCATTCCGCCTCGCCCACCAGCGCATCGCAGCGTCCGGCGTTCAGGTCGATGCGGATCGTGTCGCCGGTGCGAAGGCGCGCCAGTCCGCCGCCGACCGCCGCCTCGGGCGAGGCATTCAGGATCGAGGGGCTGTCGGCGGTGCCGGACTGGCGACCGTCGCCGATCGTGGGCAGGCTCATGATGCCGCGCCGGATCAGCGCATCGGGTGGCTGCATGTTGACCACCTCGGCCGAGCCCGGCCAGCCGATCGGCCCGCAGCCGCGGATCACCAGCACGCAGTGCTCGTCGATGCCGAGCGAATCGTCGTTGATGCGGTCGTGGTAGTCCTCGGAGCCCTCGAACACGATGGCGCGGCCCTCGAACACGTTCTCGCGACCCGGGGTCGACAGGTAACGCTTGCGAAACTCGGCGGTGATGACCGAGGTCTTCATGATCGCGGTGTCGAACAGGTTGCCGCTCATGACCACGAAGCCTGCCGCCATGGCCAGCGGCTCGGCGTAGGCGCGGATCATCTCCCGATCGTGGCTCTCCCGATCGTCCAGGTTGTCGGCCATCGGCCGACCGGTGACGGTATGCGCCTCGTGCAGGTGGCCCGCCTGGCGCAGCTCCCACATCACCGCCGGCACCCCGCCGGCACGAAAGAACCGCTCGCCCAGGTACTTGCCGGCCGGCTGCATGTTCACCAGCAGCGGCACGTCGTGGCCGTATTCCTGCCAGTCGCCCGGATGCAGCTCCACGCCGACGTGCTTCGCGATGGCTGCCAGGTGCGGCTGTGCATTGGTGGAGCCGCCGATCGCCGAGTTCACCGCGATGGCGTTCAGGAAGGCTTCGCGGGACATCACGTCGGACGGTTTCAGGTCCTCGTGGGCCATCTCGACGATGCGCCGCCCGGTGGCCAGCGCCATCGCCGGGCGCTCGGTGTAGGGGGCCGGGATGGCCGAGCAGCCGGTCAGCGACATGCCCAGCGCCTCGGCCAGCGCGTTCATGGTCGAGGCGGTGCCCATGGTGTTGCAGTGCCCGGCCGAGGGCGTGGCGGCGGCGGCGGCCCGGATCATGTCCTCGTCCGACAACTCGCCGGCCGCCACCTTCCGCCGCATGCGCCAGATGCAGGTGCCCGAGCCCATCAGCGCATCGCCCTCGAAGTAGCCGTCCAGCATCGGTCCGCCCGACAGCACGATGGCCGGGATGTCGACCGTGGCGGCCGCCATCAGGCAGGCCGGCGTGGTCTTGTCGCAGCCGGTGGTCAGCACCACCGCATCGATCGGGTAGCCGTGCAGGATCTCCACCAGCCCGAGATAGGCCAGGTTGCGATCCAGGGCGGCGGTCGGGCGCCGGCCGGTCTCCTGGATCGGGTGCACCGGGAATTCCATCGGGATGCCGCCGGCCTCCACGATGCCGTCGCGCACCCGCTTGGCCAGCTCGACATGGATGGCGTTGCAGGGCGACAGGTCGCTGCCGGTCTGGGCGATGCCGATGATCGGCTTGCCCGAGCGCAGCTCCTCCAGCGTGTAGCGGTGGTTGGTGTAGCGCTCCAGGTAGAGCGCGGTCTGATCCGGACGGTGGGTGTCGGCGAACCATTGACGGCTGCGGAACTCTCGATCCTTGGGCATGGCGAAGCGCTGGCGTGACCGGGCCGGGCGGCCCCGGGTCGAATCCTACCCAAGTCGGCCCCGGACGCCATCACCGGGCGCCATCACCGGGCGCCATTACCGGGCGCGGCGGACCGAAGCGGCGTGAACGCTCGTACCCACGCCCGCACCCTCGGCCGGATGGCGGGACCGGAGCGTGCGCCCGGTCAGTCGTGCAGGTCAGTCGTACAGCTCGGCCAAGGTCATCGCGAACCCGACCGATTCGAGTCGCAGTTCATCCTCGCGCGATTCGAGCACGCGCACCTCGCCGTCCCGGACCGTCCGGATCTCGACGCGATCGCGGTCCTGCCAGACCAGCACGTACTCCTTCAGCGTCGGCAGCGTTTCGTAGGCGAGCCGCTTGTCGCCCCGATCGTGTCGTGCGGTGCTGGTCGACAGCACTTCGACGATCAGCACCGGATCGTTGCGCGAATAGCCGTCCGGGCGTTCCGGACCGCAGGTCACGAACACGTCCGGGTAGTAGTACTCTTCGCCGACCGCGATCCGCAGGTCGCCCTTGAACGCGCGGCAGGACGAGCCTTCCAGATGGACACTGAGCGCGGCGGCGATGTTCAGCGCGATTCGCTCGTGCCGCTCGCTCGCGCCGAGCATCGCGTACAGGTACCGGTCCACGAACTCGTGGCGAACCTACTGCGAGCACTCGTAGTCGAGATATTGCGCAAGGCTCATGCGCGGCAGCACGTTCACGGGCCGGTCGACACGATGGAAGCACCTGGTGATGACTCACGGCCTCCACAGCGTGTCACGCCCGTCCGGAAGAGGCAAACCGTCGAACGCGACCCGACGCGGGCCGAACGCGGCTCGATCACCGATGCACGCGAGCCCCGTTCAGCGTGCGAAGGCGGTCGGCTTCTCCAACTCGTACAGCGCATCCCCGATCGTCTCGATGCGCTTTTCCAGAAGGGCACGCGCGTCCAGCAGACCACGGTTGTAGTAGTAGGCACCGATCTTCTCGGTGATGAAATCGAGCATGAATTCGGCCTCGAAGCCGCCGAGCTCGTTCTCCAGTTCGCTGGCCGAGAATTCGCGCAGCGCGCGCAGCAGCTCGGTGCGCTCGTCGGCGCTGAAGGTGTGATCAGCCATCGGTTCTCCTGCGTGGTCGGTGAATGGCGGCGACGAGCCCCGCGCGCGGCACGAGGTCGTTGCCCAAGTCTGTGCACGCCCCCACCGGTCGATTACCATGGTGCACGCCCTTCGTACCGATCCGTTCTCGCCATGTCCGCACTGATGTCCGCCTACGGCCGCCTGCCCGTCACGATGGAGCGTGGCGAGGGCGCGCGCCTGTGGGACAGCGAGGGGCGCGAGTACCTGGACGTGCTGTCGGGCATCGCGGTGTGCTCGCTCGGGCACGCCGACCCGGCGGTGGCCGAGGCGATCGCCGACCAGGCCACGCGCCTGCTGCACACCTCCAACCTGTACCACATCGCCGAGCAGGAGGCGCTGGGCAGCGCGCTGTGCCGCATCGCCGGCATGGAGCGCGCGTTCTTCTGCAACTCGGGGGCGGAGGCCAACGAGGCGGCGATCAAGATCGCCCGACGTCACGGCACCGGCCGCGGCATCGCCGCGCCGCAGATCATCGTCACCGACACCGCCTTCCACGGCCGCACGCTGGCCACCATCGCCGCCACCGGCAATCAGAAGCTGCGCGACGGCTTCGGCCAGGTGACGCCGGGATTTCTCACCGTGCCGTTCGACGACGTGGCGGCGATCGAGGCGCTGGCACCGGGCGGTGCGCACGGGCGCGACGACATCGCCGCCATCCTGGTGGAGCCGGTGCAGGGCGAGGGCGGCATCAACATCCCGGCCGACGACTACCTGGTGCGGCTGCGCGCGCTGTGCGACGCCCACGGCTGGCTGCTGGTCTGCGACGAGATCCAGTCCGGCATGGGCCGCACCGGGCTCTGGTTCGGCCACCAGCACGCCGGCATCGCCCCGGACGTCATCAGCGTGGCCAAGGCGCTCGGCAACGGCATGCCGATCGGCGCCTGCCTGGCGCGGGGCGCGGCTGCCGCCCTGATCCAGCCGGGCAGCCACGGCACCACCTTCGGCGGCAACCCGCTCGCCTGCCGGGTCGGCTCGACGGTGATCGAGCAGATCGAGCGGCACGGCCTGGTGGCACGCGCCGGCGAGCTCGGCACGCGCATGCGCGAACGCCTCGAGCACGCCCTGCACAACCGCGCCGGCGTGGTGGAGGTGCGCGGCCGCGGCCTGATGCTCGGCATCGAGCTGGACCGGCCGTGCGCGGAGCTGGTGCGCCGCGCGCTGGAGGCCGGCCTGCTGATCAACGTCACCGCCGGCTCGGTGGTCAGGCTGCTGCCGCCCTACATCCTCACCGACGCCGAGGCCGACGCCATCGTCGATCGGCTCGGCGACCTGATCACCGCCTTCATCGCCGACAGCGATGCACCCGAGAGCGTGGCCGCCCATGGTTGACCTGTCCGGCACGGCTGGCACGGCCGATCGGGGCACGACGCCGCGCCACTTCATCGACGAGTCCGACCTGTCGCGCGAGGAATTCCTGCAAGTGATCCGGCGCGGCAGCGAGTTCCGCCGCGAGCACGAGGCCGGCACCGGGGATGCGCTGCTGCCGCGGCGCACGCTCGGCATGATCTTCGAGAAGTCCTCCACCCGCACCCGCGTCTCGTTCGAGACGGCGATGACGCAGCTGGGCGGGCACGCGATCTATCTCT